>Ga0302325_10007951_pt1 | contig 23400 bp, 11 predicted proteins | sample Palsa_T0_2_FD_201948 | JGI IMG/M metagenome (GOLD analysis project Ga0302325, IMG submission 201948) | Peat permafrost microbial communities from Stordalen Mire near Abisko, Sweden - Palsa_T0_2 | ecosystem: Environmental > Terrestrial > Soil > Palsa > Peat permafrost | place: Sweden: Abisko... | reverse complement strand
ATTTCGATCTTTACGTTAATTTTATCGAGCGCGGGTTCAAGCTGCTAAAACGAGGCGGATTGTCGGGACAAATAGTGCCGAATAAATTCTTCAAAACAAATTACGGTGAGGGGCTGCGCCGGTTAATTGTCACGAACAAGGCTCTTGAAAGAGTCGTGGATTTCGGATCGAACCAAGTGTTTGGCGCGACCACATACACTTGTCTCTTGTTCTTGGCAACAAACCCTCATCCAAAATTTCATTACACCCTTTCCAAAGCAAACGAAAAATCCATGGTGAAACCAGAATTTAACGAATATGCCATTGACTCTTTGACATCAAAGCCTTGGGTATTTGGTGACCGGATCTCAATTTCCGTTTTGGAAAAAATATCGACAGGTTCTGTCCGACTGCTTGATTTGCCGACAGAAATTAGTCGCGGCAGCAGCACCGGTGACGATGAGATATTCATGGTTTCTAGCCCCGGCAATAGGCTCGAACCGGGGATTTTACGAAATCCGCTTTTTGCTTCCGATTTTTCGCGCTACTACTTCAATCCATCTGGAAAATGGCAAGTTATATTCCCCTACAAACTCGAGGATGGAAAGTCCAAACTGATTACAGAGCATGAGTTTCGCAAGAAATATCCGAAAGCGTTCGAATATTTGTACTCTCAGAAGACGGCGCTCCTAAAGCGCAAGCAATTTTCCGAATGGTTCGGTTACAGTGCGCCCCGAAATATCCAGGCGCACGCGCGAGCGCACATTTGCATTCCACTCTTGGCAGATCGCGGACAGTTTACTTTGGTTCCGACCAAGATGAGGGGCAATCTTTGTCCGATGGCGAGCGGTGGTTTTACCGTAGCCCTTGGTGACTCTGTAAAATTAAAACCTGAGTACGTGCTTGGTCTGTTGAATTCAACATTGCTTTTTTGGAGATTACGTCAAATTAGTAATGTCTTTCGTGGCGGCTGGATAACATGCACCAAACAGTATTTCGGTGAGTTGCCAATCCGCTTGATTGACTTTTCCGATTCCAACGACAGGGAAAGGCACGACCACATTGTCGAATTGGTTGAGCAAATGCTGGCGGCGAAGAAGCAACTGGCCGCCGCCCAAACTGACAAAGACAAGGATTTTTACAGCAATCGTTGCGACGGGCTGGACCGCCAGATTGACGCTTTGGTTTATGACCTTTACGGCCTCGGCGCCGAGGAAATCAGAATCGTGGAAGGCGCCGTCAAATGAGATTTTTGAACCATTTTGTCAACTTTGACATCTAAACGCTTGAATCTCGCGTCTCGTTAAGCGAGCTTGTCGCTTGCAGGCGCTCGCGGTCTGCCACTGATGGATTATGCTCATTTACAATCGAATGGCTCGCGCGTCTCGACGCAGCCGGCACGGCACGGGAATTTGATGAAATTTCCGGACGCGTTTTTGTGGGGAACCGCGACTTCCACGACGCAGATCGAGGGGCACATCAACAATGAGTGGACTGGGTTCGTCGCTCGTGACGGAAAGACTTGCGGCATCGCCTGCAACAGCTATCACCAATATGCTGAGGACGTTCAATGGATGTCCCAACTCGGAGTCAATACCTACCGAATGGGCATTGAGTGGTCGCGCCTGCAATCCGAAGCTCAAGGCCCTCTTCATCAGGCCGAACTGGCGCGTTATGTGGATCAGTTGGATCAGCTCAACGCAGCGGGCATTCTCCCGATGGTCGTGTTGCACCACTTTTCCAACCCGCCCTGGATCAACGCCGTCGGCGGCTGGACCAATGCGAGAACCATTCCCGCGTTTGTGGATTATGCAACGAAGCTGGTCGCCGCCCTGCGCGATCGGGTCCGCTTTTGGAATACGTTCAATGAACCCGACACTTATGCCTCTTGCGGCTATTTAATCGCTGAATTTCCTCCGCTGAAAAGAGGCCGGCTGGATTTGTTCCGCACCGTCATCAGCAACATGGCCGTGGCCCACGAACGGGTTTGCCAAGTCATCCGCCAGGCTGGCAGCAGCCTCGGAAAAGTCGAAGTTGGGTTCTCCAAAAATTGGACGTTTTTCCAGCCGTACCAAACGAATTCGTCGTGGGATGCGCTGCTGGCCAATTTCATCCATGGGCAATTAAACAGGCTGGTGATGAAACGTTTTCTGGGCGGGGCCAGGAAAACAGCTTCCACGTTCCTGGGGGTCAACTATTACGGGCGCATTCGTTTCAAGAATCTCAAGCCGCTGGTACCGACGTTTGGTTTTTCACGCAAGGAATTGGCCCAGATGGGTGTTGAATGCGACGACATGCTGGAGCGCTATCCGCTGGGACTTGAATCTGCCTTGCAGGAAATTTATAAGCAGTGCCAGCTCCCGATTTACATCACCGAGCATGGATGCTCTTCGGAGGACGAGGCTTTTCGCGAACGTGATTTGAGGGATAATCTGGCCGCGTTGCATCGCGCGATTGACCGGGGCGTCGACGTGCGGGGGTTCTATTACTGGTCGCTACTGGACAACTTTGAGTGGCAATTCGGCTATTCAAAAAAATTTGGATTGCTCAATGTTGATTTCAACGACTTGCAGCGTTCACGCAGCATGAAGCCTCTCGGCCACATTTATCGCAAGATCTGCCTTGAGAATTCATTGGACCGCTCTTAGTTGAGCGTTAAGCAAGCGGCGATATTTTCGTTTCGTCATCGCCACTCCAATTTCGACACAGCAACTTCCTTCCTAACTTCATTCGACGAATCGCCTCGCCGCGCGAGGCGGCAGCCTCCGCCTGGCGGGCTTCCCCATAAAATTGGCGAGATCTTAACGCCCGTTGGGAACAGTTTGTTTCAACAACTTAACGTCTGAGTCAGCCGTGCTGTTGAACCCCGAATTCGGCTCGCTTAAAGTGACCCTCAGTCCTGCATCCGCAATCACCGCCGGGGCAAAATGGGAGGTGGACGGCGGAAAACTGCTATCAAGTGGCGCAACGGTTACCAATCTTCTTGTGGGCGGCCATACACTCAGCTTCAAAACTATCAGCGGATGGATCACGCCCTCCCATCAAATTATCTCCATTGTATCCAACTCAACGTCTAGCGCGACTGGAACCTACATCGCCGTGGCTACCAACGGTTCTCTGCAAATGACCATCTTACCGTCGGCAGCCGTCAGCGACGGAGCGCAATGGCACGTCGATGACGGAGAATGGCAAAACAGCGGCGCGACGGTGACCAACTTATCGCCCACCAATCATGCCGTTACCTTCAACGCCCTCAGTGGCTGGATAACGCCCTCCAATCAAATGGTTATGATCAAAGCCAAGTCGGTTGCAAACCTGAGAGCAATCTACATCTTTGCGGCCAAGGGAATTTACAATGGTCTTTTCGCGTTCCAGCGCCCTTTACACAAACGGGTTCACCAATCAGGTCATCGTGCAAGGCTCCTTGTGGAGCAATCCATTGCCGCATACTGCGGCGATTGATCTTCCGTCAGGCCAGCTCGACATTTCCGGAGGAAGCCTGCCCTCGAATCTGACTTTCAGCGTCTGGTTGGGCAGCAACAACACACTGCTAAAATTGCCCGGCAGCCCGAGCAATTCCTTGAGCGGCTCGATTAACCCCAAAACGGGATTATTGACAATCGCGTTCGGGAACGAAACCGGCAAAGCCACGACGGCCGGCTTAGGAGCGATGCTTCAGAACGCGACCAACGCTGGCGGGTTCTTCCTCGGAAAGTTCAACGCCGGGGCAATTCTCCTGCAACCATAATCGCTCGATCTCCGCAGGCTAAACTGTGATGATGGGGATTTCCTATGTTGGACTCATTGAGGTTTCAAAAACCAAAATCACTCGAGATTTGCTCTGAAATCTAACCGACCTGGACCCAAAAAAGGGCACAATATCATCAAGCAAAAGGTCGTAGTATGGATGGGAACTCGCAGGTTTATACATGCGGTTTCATAGCGGTCAATCTTTGGCAAAGTCTGAAGATTTCGCATGTTTTGTTTTTGATTGGATGTCATATATTCATACGATTGTGGCACTTTTCTTCGAGGTTTATTTGTAGGATTATTTGAAGGCCATGATCAAAAGTCACCCACCAAAAACGTGGCGGAGCACGCGCCTGGCAGGCGTTGTACTCTTGGTTGCCGCGCGGCAGATGCTTGGTCTGGACATCGCAACGGAGGGCTATTTTAAGGCCGAAACGGCAAGACTCTCAGGCTCCTGTCTGAACAACATTCATACCCTTGCCGAATGGCAGGCGCGCCGTCCTGGGCTTTGCCGGGAAGCGGCGGAGATGCTCGGGCTTGACCCAATGCCCGAACGGACACAATTGAAGCCGGTCATTACCGGCACGCTCAATGAGGATGCCTTCACTGTCGAGAAGCTATATTTCCAGTCGCGGCCCCATCTGTATGTGACGGCCAACCTGTATTTGCCCAAGCGCCTCACAAAGCCCGCCCCCGCCATTCTTTACCTCTGCGGCCATACACTGGTGATGACAAATGAAATCAGTTGCGGGAACAAGACGGCCTATCAACAGCACGGCATTTGGTTTGCGCGAAACGGGTACGTTTGCCTTATCATCGACACGTTGGATCTTGGAGAGATCCGGGGAATCCACCGGGGAACCTACAGCGAAAAGATGTGGTGGTGGAACGCGCGCGGCTACACGCCGGCCGGGGTGGAAACGTGGAATGCCATGCGAGCACTGGATTATCTTGCCAGCCGGCCTGAGGTGGATGCGGAGCGTATCGGCGTGACGGGCCGTTCCGGCGGGGGCGCTTACAGTTGGTTTCTGGCCGCGCTGGACGACCGCGTCAAGGTCATTGCGCCGGTGGCCGGCATAGCAGATCTGCACAGCTACGTGGTTGATGGAACCGTGGACCGGCATTGTGACTGCATGTTCCTGGTCAACACTTACCGTTGGGATTATCCAATGCTGGCGGCGTTGTGCGCGCCACGTCCCCTCCTGCTGGCCAATACGGACGCGGACGAGTACTTTCCCCTCTCGGGCGTGATGCGAACGCACGATGAAGTTGCACAAATCTACGATTTGTACCACGCGTCCACGAATTTCGGTCTGGCGATTGGTCCCGGACCGCATCGTGACACGCCGGAAATGCAGGCGCCCGTGTTTCACTGGTTCGGTCTGCATTTGAAGCACGAGGAGACCAACAGCGAGATGGCCGCGGTGAAAATGTTCCCTCCGCTGGCTCTTAAGGTCTTCGACAAAATCCCGAATGATCAGATCAACACACGAATTCAGGAGAGTTTTGTGGCAGCGGCTCCTTGTCCTGAAACTCCCGTGACGCTCACGGCTTGGCGGGCATTGCGCGATGGATGGATGAAGGATTTGCGCGCGAAATGTTTTGCCGGATGGCCCGACGAATCCAGCCCGCCGGTGGTTGTCCGCCTCTCTTCAGAAGAGTCGGAGGGCGTCGTGTGCGACGTTTATGAAATTCACAGCCAACCATTCGTATCTCCGCGAATATGTGTTGTGCGCAAGGCCACTGTCAAAAAACCGCGCGAGATTGTTTTGCGTATTGTGGATGGTCCCCTTTCCGCCGGCGCGGACGCGCGGAAAACCATGGATCGCTTCGGCCCGGCCGGAGAGGCGGCGCAAGCCGTGTTTGCGCCGCGCGACGCAGGCCCCGCCTCCGAAGAAGCACAACTGCGCCGCCGCTATATGTTGGTGGGGCAGACGCTGGATGGGATGCGGGTTTGGGACATTCGAAGGGCGGTGCAGGCCTTGCGCGCCATGGGCGGGTTTGAAGACGTCCCGATACGGCTCGAAGCGGAAGGGACCATGGGTGTCAACGCCCTCTACGCCTCGCTCTTCGAACCGGGCATTTCCGGTTTGGATTTGCACAGGATGCCCTCGAGTCACGCTGAAGGCCCGGACTATCTGAATGTTTTGAAAATTCTGGACATTCCGCAAGCTGCCGCGATGGCGGCATCGCGCTGCTCGTTGCGGCTGGGAACCTCGCAGACGGAAGGTTGGGAGTTCCTCAAGACGATGGCAAAATCCACTGCGCTCGGGTTGCGCGTGGAATGGGTCAAGTAGAGTTATTTGGACACCGGGCTGCGCGGCTTGGCGCCAGCGGCATCCAAATATTTGACGACGGCCTCCGTGCGGCAGTTAACATGGAGTTTTTCGTAGATGCGCCGTATGTAGGTGCGCACGGTGCCGATGTGAAGATTCATATCGCCTGCGATTTGTTTGTAAGCGCGGCCTTTGGAAAGCAGTTCCAACACCTGCTTTTCGCGCGGGGCCAAATGTTCCCCGGGCGGCGCCGTCGGGACCGCGGACTGGAAAGCCTGCACCACCTTGCGCGCAATCTGGCTGGACATGGGCGAACCACCGCTCCAAATGTCCCGAATGGACTCCAGCAGTTTGTCCGGCGGCGTGCTTTTGACCAGATAGCCACAAGCCCCTGCGGCCAGGGCCTCGAAGATGCGGTCGGTGTCCTCATATACTGTCAACATAATGACTTGCAACTTCGCTCCTTGCGCCTTCAAGGCGCGCACGCACTCGATGCCGCTGATGCCGGGAAGATTAATGTCCATCAGCACGACGGCGGGCGCGTGGCGCGGCAGGGTCTTGAGGGCTTCTTCGGCAGAAGCGCACGCCGCGGCGCATTGGAAACCGGTTGCGCCCTCGATGAATCGGCCAATGCTCTCGCGCAATTCCGCGTCATCTTCCACGATGCAAACTTTGATGGTCATGTCTGAGTGACTTGAGTTTAGTCCAAGCCGCGTGGTTTTTGCTGTCATATTATTGGATTACATTTTTATGGCGGCTGTTCCGGCAGGGGAATCACAAATTCGACGCGCGTCCCCATTCCGGGCTGGCTCTCCATCTGGCAGGAACCATGCACGGAGAGGAGACGTTCGCGGAGATTAACCAGGCCGTGGCCATTGCCGCCATTGTGGGCGGTGTTGAAGCCGCAGCCATCGTCGGCAATGACGATGTCAAATTTGCCGGCGCGCATGGCCAGGCGGATCTGCACGTGGCTGGCTTGGGCATGTTTTAGGATGTTGGTCAACGTCTCCTTGACCGCCAGGAAGACATGGTGTCGCACGTCGCTGGGCAACCGATGGTCGGGCAATTTGTCAGGAATGACGAACTCGCAACCAATGGAGGTGCTCTCAAAAAAATCGCCCGCGTACCGGCAAATATAACCGGCCAGGTTCTCCAGGGAATCCTTGGCGGGATCCACCGCCCAGACGATTTCATCCAGAGCTACCACCAAAGCGCGGGCTGTTTGGCTCATTTTGGCAATTTCTTCACCCGCTTTTCGGGGATCGGCCAGATGGCGGGCGGCCACGGCGCCTTGAAAGGAAATGCGGGTCAGCTTGGCGCCCAATTCGTCGTGCATATCCCGGGCGATGCGGGCGCGCTCCTTCTCAACGGCATGTTGTTGCTGCAAGCGTTCCAACTTCAACTGCATCTTGCGGTGCGTGAGATAGCGCGCGGCCCCGCCGACTGAGCCTGCGGCGGCTGCTCCGCAGAGTCCGAGAAACCACCATGTCTGCCACAAGTGCGGCCTTAGTTTCAGGCCAACGAAAGCGCCCGTTTCATTCCAGACGCCTTCATTGTTGCAGGCGGTGACGCGGAAGGAATAACGGCCGGGTGCAAGGTGATTGTAATAGGCGGCGCGCCGACCGCCGGCTTCCACCCAATTTGGGTCGCTGCCTTCCAACCGGTAGCGGAAACGGTTTTTTTCCGGCGCCCGCAGGCTCAAGGCGGTGTAATGAATCTCCAATTCGCCGCGCCCGGGCGCGAATTCAAGAAAATCTGGCGACTGGATTAGTTTGCCGTCCGCAATAATTTCCTCGATGACCACCGGCGGCGGCAGTTCATTGCTCTTGATCTTGTTCGGATCTGTCACTGCCACGCCTTCGGAGGTGCGAAACCACAATCGCCCGTCCGTGCCCTTGCAAGCGGCGGGTTGGGCGGGTTGGGTTTGTTGCGTGGCTTCCTGCCATTCGCCGCTTCCGAGAATGCCGTCAGCTTTGCCATAACCGATGCAGTTCAATGATGAGATGGCGTTGCGCGCAAGGTCACCGAATTGATTCTTGCCAACGCGGAAAAGTCCCTTGCTGCTGTTGAGCCAAAGGTTGTGGCGCGCGTCTTCCAGGATCGAGTAAATGGAGTCACTGAGCAACCCTTGCCGGGTGGAAAAGGTCTCGCATGTTCCTTTGACTCGCCGGATGAGTCCTTCGCCCATAGTGCCAACCCAGAGATCGCCCCCTGAGTCCCTATAAAGTGAGAGGATGAACCCTTTAAGACCGGATAGCCGATCGTCCGGACGCTCGAACTGACCGTTGCTCCAGCGGAACAAGCCATTTTCCGTGCCGATCCAAAGGCTATTGTCCCGATCCGTGCAGAGTGCATGGATGGCATTGTTGGTCAAACCCATCTGGCCAGCATAGGAAACGAATTCTCCTTGTTTAAAGAATCCTAATCCGTTGCGTGAACCGGCCCACATATTGCCTTGCTCATCCTCACGCAGGACCGTGATGGGGCCGACGTGCTCTTTGGCCAAATTGTTACTGTTGATTTGTCCATTTTTGAGCAGGTCGAATCCTTGGGTGCCATGCGAGTAGGCCCAGCTTACCCAAAGTGTTCCGTCACGGGCTTCCTCAAGCGCAACGACAAAATCGGAGGAAAGACCATTGGTCTTGTTGTAAGTGGTGATGGTTTGATCCTTCCATTGGTCCAGCCCTCCGCCCCAAGTGCCAAACCAGATGCTGCCGTCGCCTCCGGCGCAGACTGAGGAAATGGCATTTTGGGTCAAGCCGCTTTTTTTGGTATAAGTCATAAAGGATTTCGCGGTCAGGCGTTCCAAGCCTTCCGCGGAGCCTACCCAAAGGTTGCCTTCTCGATCCTCCAGCAAGGCGTGGATCGCGCAAGAAGTTTCTTCTTCCGGCGGTTCCTCAAGAAACTTCCCATCCACGAATCTGCTTAAGCCGCCTTGTGTGCCCACCCAGACGTTGCCCGAGCGATCCCGGAGGATGGCGGTGACAATCGCAGCCGGTCCCTCCCCTTTCGGATAATACGCAAACGTTCCCTCTTTGAGCAAAGTCAGCCCGTCGCCGCCGCCAATCCAAAGAGTTCTCTCAGTATCGTAGAATAAGGAGCGGATGGCGCGTAGAGGGTGGCCGTTTACGTTTAGGATAGTGGATATTGGATCGCTTAGACGCTGCACGCCCCTGCTGGCGCCGGCCCACACATTACCTTGATGATCCAAGCATAAGGACCACAATGAATTGGTAATGTGGCTGAGGTCGGGTAGGAATTGAATTTTCCCATCTTGCCAATGTCCAATTCTATCACGAAGGGCAATCCAGACCGTGCCATCCGCGGCTTGCTGGATTTGCGATACTGCATTGCTGGCCGAGCCATTGGTAATCCCGATTTGCGAGAGCGCTCCAAGGGTCGAACGGTACAAGCCATCCTTTTCAGTTCCAATCCACAGGCTGCCGTCGCCGCAGGCGCAGAGTGAGGTAACGGAAGGGCGGGGCCTATCCGGAGCAAGATTGAAAGGGGTAAATCTGATTCCGTCAAATCGAGCCAACCCCTCGCGCGTGCCCACCCACAAGTAACCGTCGCGGGTTTGGGCGATGGCCTGCACAACGTTATGCGGAAGGCCATCCTCCGTCCGCCAGAAGCGGGCGGAAAAACCCGCCGCCGCGTTATCCGCCCTCATGCCCGGTCCAACAAAACAGAGAGCCAGAGCCAACCCTGCGGCGAGACGACGCGTGGTGGCGGCGGGGATCGACCGCTTCAGGAAGAGGTATCTCAACAACATTTCACACGCTCCAGCGGGTCTGTGGCCATGCCAGTCAGACGCCACAATAGCGTTCAGGCGGGTTGCTGGCAACTTGAACTGAGTCAGGCCTCAGGGCAGATGCATGTAAACAGAAGGGCATGTCATACCAAAATATGACTATGAGGGAAAATGCGCGGTGCCTATGCTCCATCGCGCCATCCAGCGTGCCCACCTCCGCTTCCATGAAGGGGATGCGAAGTGCCAGAAACGCAGGGCGCTCTGATGACAACAATAACTAAATGATTGCTTATGTGTAAAACCTGCATTCTGCTGCCATCCGCCCATTTGAACAGTTCCTTCCACATCGATTTTTTCAGACGCACAGCGGCCGAGTGCCTGACCGCCGTCATCTTGCTGGCGGTGGGTTCCATAGCGTCAGCCCAAACAAACCCAGTCTATTGGACCGACGCGAGCACGGACAATACTTGGACCAATGTGAACAATTGGACCAACAGCTTCAGCAACCCTCAAGTGCCGGCGACGACCAACGATCTTTTTTTCATAGATGCCGGCACGGCCAGCGTCAGCGTGACGGGGCCAACGGGCACGCCGGATAACATTGTTAATTCCGGTTTCACTATTAAGTCGTTGATTTACCAATCCACCAACTTTAACCACACGACCCTTCTTAACCCTGGGGTGACGCTGTCCGTCCTCGGATCGGGCACCTATGCCTACGCCCTGTTCGCCGGCAACCTGGTTGACTCAACGGCCAGCCTTAACGAATATGCCACCATCATCGGCCCAGGGGCCACGCTCGCGCTGACCAATTTGAACGGAAGTCTTAGCGTTCGGCAAGGCGAGAGCAGCAGTTCTCACACGGCAACCCTTGATATGCGGGGCTTGGACACACTTGCGGCCACCGTCACCAACCTTCTCTGCGGCGGAGAGCTTACCCTCAAGGACACCGGCACCCTCTATTTGGCCAAAACAAATTTCATTACCATCACAGCCCCGTCCAACACGGCCGGCTTCATCATCGGCAACAATAATACTTCGGGCAGCAAGACCGCCAGCGCCTATCTTGGTTTGACCAATGTGATTTTTTGCGATGGCGGCCTGGCGATGCCCAATGAAAGAATGACGGCAAATCTTAACTTCTATAGCAATAATTCTGCCGCCTACTTCCGCAACCAAGCCGGCACCGGGCGCCAAAACCAGTGGTCCATCGGCTGGAACGATACCTCCGGCACCGGCACCGGCACGACGGGAACCGCCAATTTTTCCCTGGGAACGGTCGATGCCATGATTGGCACGCTTATCGTCGGTGCCAACGAAACATCGGGCAGCAGTACCGGAGGCGGTACCGGGACGCTTACCTTTTATGGCGGAACCATCAACGCCAATAATGTGCTCATTGCGGAAACATTCGGCACTGTCCCCGGAACAGTCAATGGCACCATTAACGTGGCGGCCATCAACGCCCCTGCGCAATTGATCATCAACAGCAACTTGAGCATGGGGCTTAACGGCGGCACCATCACGCCCAACGCGACCCTGAATATCAGCAGTGGCGCCGTGGTCACGGTCTTTGGCAACATCATCACCGGCTACGGCACCAGCGGAGTCGGGATGCCGGGGAACACGGTCATCAATTTGCTGGGCGCCTCACTCTACATGGGAGGGACGATGGGTGCGGCCAGCAGCAGCACGGGGCCTCTGAATACCCTCACGCTTTCCAACAGCGTCCTCACAATCAACCTGGGTTTATCGCCCAATCCCGTCAACCCCCTCTGCACGGTGGGAACTCTCGATGCCATCACCAATTGCACCTTGGACATTGAGGGCGGTGCGATTTCGGCGGGGCAGTTTAGCGTCATTAAATACAGTTCCATTGAAGGGCTTGGCTTTGGCGCCTTTACCAATTTGACTCTTCCGTCGCAGGCCCAAGGCTACCTTTCCAACAACGTGAACAACAGCTCCATTGACTTGGTCGTCACCAACGTCTTCTCCCCAATTTGGAACGGGACGATTAACGGCAATTGGGACATCAACACCACCGCCAATTGGAAAACGTCGGGCGGAGCGCCTTTGGATTACGAACAGACGGCCATCCCTGGCAATTTGGTCACGTTCAACGACACCGCCGCCGGAACCACCAATATCAATCTCGTGGCCACCAATTTGGCGCCTTCTTCCATTAACGTCAATAATTCGATGCTCAACTACAAGTTCGCAGGCAGCGGCCAGTTGGTCGGCCCCGGCGGCCTGTCCAAGAACGGCAGCGGCAGCCTGGTCATCGCCAACACGGGCACCAACAGTTTCTTGGGATCGATCGGCATTGGGGGAGGGCTGCTGCAATTGGGCGTCTCGAACGGATTGCCTTCCACGGCCAATTTCACGCTGGCGGACGTGATGGGCGCGACCTTCGATCTTAACAGTTTCAACCAAACCATCGCCTCCCTTTCCGGCGGAGGCTCCGATGGCGGAGGGAACGTCACTTTGGGGACGGGAACGCTGACCATTTCCGGCAGCGGCGGCAATTACAGCGGCATCATCAGCGGTAACGGTGGAGTAGTCATGGCCGGCGGCTCACAAGTCTTTAATCAAGCCAATACCTACACAGGCAACACGATTATCACCGGGGGCACGCTGATTCTGGCCAACGGTTACGGTTCCGGCAGCGCCACCGGATCAGGTGGAGTGGACATTGCGGGGGGAGCGTTGCAATTTGGCGGCAATTCCAGCGGTTATGACGGCAGCGTGTCCGCCAACATCATTACCAATAACGGACAGGTCATTTTCGACTGCTACGACTACACCGTATTTTCGACATTCATGACCGGCGCCGGTGGATTGGTTCAGGAGGGGTCGGGTACTTTGGTTCTCCCAGCCTCCAATGCTTTATCCGGGCCAACGACCATTGCCAATGGGCAATTAGAATTGGAAGACCCCAATGCCGTGGGTTCAGGTTTGATCACCATTGACAACGGCGGGCCGACGGAATTGGAACTGGCGAATGGGATTACCGTGACCAATCCGGTTTTGATTTACTCGAAGGGCGGCGCGCTCAACGGCCCTCCGGCCATCGAAAGCGAAAACGGCACCAATGCGCTCACCGGCGTCCTTCAGGCGACCAGCGCCGGCACCGACGTGTCCATCCAGACCGACTACGGCAGCGTGCTGACGATCGGGGGCAGTTTTTCCTACCTATCCGCCACCTCCGGGCAGAATGTGAGATTGCGCGGACAAGGGGTAGGGATCTGGGAGGATTCCATTGGGAATCCCTTGGCCGGCGGTGCCGCCGTTTCGCTCATCGTGCAGGACGGTGGCACCTGGACTTTGACCGGCTCCAGTACCAACACCTACTCCGGCACCACCCAGGTGACGGCTGGCACGCTGTATGTGGACGGCCAGATTTTGAGTACGAGTGCCGTGACTATTTCCGGCGAAGGCGCGCTGGCTGGCTCGGGTTACATCGCCGGCCCCGTGACCCTCAGCGGCGGCGTCGAGATCATGCCGGGGGACACCAACGAGCCTCTCTCCGTCAGCAACGTGCTGACCATCAGCAACAGCTTGACCCTCGATGGCTCCAGCTCGGCGTTTTTCAATTTAAGCGAGACCAACGGGGTCCTGGCCTACAATCGGATCGACGGACTGAGCAGCGTGAGCTACAACGGCCGCTTGGTCATCAACCTGACCGGCAATCTCAACGGGAGCGAGGTCTTTCATTTGTTTAACGCCGCTTCCTACAGCGGCGCGTTTACCAGCTACCAACTCCCGTCCCTGCCGGCGGCTTTGTCCTGGGATACCACCCAATTGGCGGTGGATGGCACCCTGCGCTTGGCAGGTGGTGTCAGCATCCAATCTGCCTCCGTCAATCATGGCGTCTTTCAATTGACTGGTACCAGCGGCGTCGGAACCTCCGGCCTGCCCTATCGCATTCTGGCCACAACCAATCTGACTGTGCCTGTGGGCAATTGGGCCGAGGTAAGTTCCGGCACGTTGAGCGGCACGCCGTTCACCTTCATCGACACCAACTCAACCAATTTCACCCAGAGATATTACATTCTGGTTTCCCCATGAGCGTGCGCGCGGGGTTCACTTTAATTGAATTACTGGTGGTCATCGCCATCATTGCCATCCTGGCGGCTCTCCTGCTGCCGGCGCTGGCTAGAGCCAAGGTCCAAGGCGAGGGAGCCAAGTGTCTGAGCAACCTCCATCAATTGCAGATAGCCTGGACCGCCTACAGCGACGACAGTCAAGGCTTCCTCGTCCCGAACGACGCGGGCAGCGCCCTGACCCCGCCCTTGTGGGTCAACGGATGGTTGGATTGGAGCGCCAACAACCAAGTCAATACCAACATTGACCTGCTCACTCAGGGATTGCTGGGGCCGTACACCAAACAGACTCCGGGCGTGTACAAATGTCCGTCAGACAAGATTCCGGCCGGAAATGGTCCGCGGGTCCGCAGCGTCTCCATGAATACCTATATGGGGCGAACCAACCAGTCCACCGCCTATTTGAAGTATAATCAATTGCTGCAACCGACACGGCTTTTTGTGTTTTTAGACGAGCATCCGGACAGCATTAACGACGGGTGCTTTTCAACGTTGGACCAAACCGATAATTGGGGCGATTTGCCGGCCTCGTACCATGTAGGCGCGGCCGGTTTCTCTTTCGCGGACGGTCATTCCGAAATTCACAAGTGGCATGACGTGACCACCGACCAGCCTGTTGTGTTTGGCGTTTACTGGCCCGGCCTGGTCGTTTCTCCTCCCAATGACGTGGACTGGCAATGGATCCATTCGCACGACGCTGACCCGTGATTGTGTCAGCGATTCATGTGCCGGGCTTCGGATTTTAATTTTATTTCCACCCAGGAGCGATCCACTGGCAAACGAACGCAGACCCGGTTTGTTTTCGCGCTCGCATTCCAACCCGGTCGAACATCCTCCAATTCACCTTTTGTTCGTTTTGGCAATCTCTTGCCGTCCAGATCCACCGCCGTGATGGCACCGCCATAAATCAGGAGTGTGTGTGTTTCGGGAAGGTTCTGCCACCCCACGGAAAAGCCGCCCTCGCAGGGCTGAATCGTGACACGGGCCTCCTGATTCTGGCTTATGGGAAGGGAGATTTCTTCCTTTTCCGCCGGTGACGTTACCACCAAGGCATGAATCCGGCCTGATGCCATGCTTTCTCCAAATTGCAGTTTTGGGCATAATTGCACAGGGATGGCGGCGCCCTCCTTGATGAAGACGGGTATCATGTCGAGGGGCGCATTGATCTTGAGGTTGGCCGGGCCTGCCACCACTTTGCCATCCCATAGACTGGTCCATTTGCCTGCAGGGAAGGCCATTGTTCTGGCTTCGCCTTCATCGAGGACCGGCGCCACGAGCAGGTCGCGGCCAAACATGTACTGATCGTCCACCGTCGCCAGCCATCTTTCTCTCGGATAAGCGACCGCCAGGGACCGCATGATGGGGATCCCAGTTCGGTGGGCTTCAAGAGCGGCGCTGTAAATATAATCCAGCAAATTCTCTCGCAGCCACGCGCAGCGTTTGTAGTTGACTATGGCCGCTTCGCCAAATTCCCAAGGTTCCCGCGGCGTCCGGCCATGACAGCGCATCAGCGGGCTGAAACAGGCAAACTGGGTCCAGCGCATATACACGGACGGTTCCGGCCAGCCAAGAAATCCGCCCAAATCGCTGCCCCACGTTGAAAAGCCGCAGGCGCTCAGGTTCAAAGCCCCTTCGAGGACCGCTTGCAGGCCGGAAAAATTGGCCGGATGGTCGCCCGCAAACTGCGCCGCCCATTGTTGGACTCCGGGGGCAGCCGCTCGGCCAAAAAGTATAAAATCCTCCCCGCGCTTTTCCTGGAAGATTTCATAATCCGTTTTCTGGTAATCGTAGGAATACACATTGTGCATTTCATCCCCACGCTGGCCGTTGTAGAAAACCGCGGCTTCCGGTGTTCGGTCGCCAAAGTCCACCATGCTTCCGGCCACGCCCAGATTCAACCGGCGGGCCCACCATCGACGGCAGAGTTCTGCAGCCTGCGGATGCGTGAAATCCACGTACTCAACATCAGCCGCCGATCCGGTGTGCAAGACCGGCAATTCGCCCCGCGACTTTTCTGACAGTAATGAGGACTGAGCTTTCTCCGTGATGCAAGAATTGGCCCAGGACAAAACATGGATTCCGCGCGCGGCGGCAAAATGATTCAGCACCGGCGAATCCGCCCCGCCTCCCTCCGCATAGAGGGCCGAATGGGGAATGTCCAATTCTGAAAAGCGAGTGATCACCCGCTCTTGTTCAGCGACCGCGTCATGCTGGCCAAACCCGCTCCAACCGCGGCCAGTGCGCCCCATCCACGGTTCAAAAGCCCATTTCGGTGGCAACAATGGCCTGCCGGTCAATGCGGTGTACGAAGCGATGGCCCCCTGGGGCGGGCCGGTCCAAATGAAATAATCGAAGACCGGTCCCTGCTGTGTAAGCCGGAATTGGTCGGGCTGCGTTTTTCCCAAGTCGGCCCTGAGCCGATAGGAAGAATTGACGAAAGCGGAGTATCCCTTGGAGCTGTGAAAAAGCGGCACTGGTTTGTAGGATTGGTTTCTCAGCCCTGCCGTCAGACCGACCCAATCGTCTACTCCCCAAAGCGTCAGCACGTTGCCATTTTGATTGAAACGGTCATATTTCTCGCCAAAGCCGTAAATAACCTCGTTCGTCTCCAAGCGATTCCTGAAATCCACCGCCTCCACCTTCCCTTCCGGACTGAAGCGGAATGCAATCTGCCGGGGATCCACCTGGGTCACAATGTTTCCAGCCGAGTCAAGAAAAGAAATGACGAACGGATTTTCGGTGACGACGACTTTCTCCGCCAAATTACAACCGTCTGCCGTGTGCCGGAGGTCAAGGGGCAGCAACTCAGCGGTTTTGAAATGGCCTTCTGCGTTGGCCCAGAGCCGGACGCCTCCACTTTTCGGAAGCGACAAATGCAAATCCATCGGGCGGTTTCCGGCTGCGCAATGCAGCACTAGAACGCGCTCCTTTTCCTCGATCCCTTTCAATTCCGAGACAGGCGTCCATTCGCTGGCGAGAATGTCCCCCGGCGAGCCATCCGCAAACCATTTCCGGGAAACCGCATCCAGCATCCGCAGATAAGCATCCAGCAATCCACAGGCTTTCTCCGGGTCATGGGCGCGCAAGGCGGCATTGACCGAGCGGCGAACCACGGCGGGCGACAGGTCGCTCTCGGAAATCGAACCGGCCACAGGTCGAAAACTGCAACCTTCCAGCGTCAGCAAATCAACCCACCGCTGCGTCAACTGAATCCGGGCCGATAATATGGATGTATCGGTGGGTTGCGAAATGGACTGCTCCATTTTCCAAATCTCGCCGACGGTGGCCTTGTCTGGATAGGAGAGCAAGGCGGGCCGTTGCCAGCGCAACGCGCCGGAGGGCAGTTGACACAGACACGCGGAAACCGGCGGCAAGACGCTCGCGCCGGGAAAACAAGCTTCAATGAATAAATCCGATGGCGGACGATCCGTAAAATCCGCCGCGACCGGGCTGGTTACTTCGGCTTGGCGCCAGCGCGTCCTCACGGGGATCAGTCCGAAGCGGGCTTCCGGCCTGCCACCGATGGTCTTCCACGGTATTCGCAAGAGGACCGTCCAGCCCTTTGGACTCCTGGAAACCAGGGCTGAGAAAATCTGGACTCTTTCTATATTGGTGATGGCATCCATTTGCTCGTCGGTTTCACGTGTTGGCAAAGCAGCCCGCCGTTTGGCGCCGAATTTTTGGCCGTCCAGCGTGACAGCGAACTGATAGTAGGTCGCTTTGTTCAGGTCTGGCGCAACAAACAAATCCACTTTGTCCGGAAACGCGGCATCCTGTTCGGCAGCGGAGTGCAACTGTGAATACCAATTCTCGCCATGATGGAGCGCCGGGAAGGCCGGATCCTTTTCCACACATCGGAAAACCACCAGCAATTCGTCCGCGTTGTGCGCGATGCGGCATTCCGTCGGCGTGACCGGCAGGTTTTCGCCTCCAGCCTGGTAAAAACGACCGGTCGAAACGCTGTTGTTTGGATTCCGCAGCAGATCTTCCAACGAAATCGTTCCGTTAAACGCGGGCGGAAGCTTGAGGGCGTTGGTTCCCCAAACCAACTCCTCCGCCATCGCATCGCCCCAGAACCCGGAGAAGAACAGCAAACCCGCCACCAAAAAAAGGTTCCGCCCATGGCGGGATTCGCGACTACCTCCAACTCTTCCAGCCGTGAGCCAATATTGGGTTTCAACCCGCGCCATGGAACGGGAGACAATGCTGATTTCCTGGCCCATGATTGCTTTTACGCCTGCGGTTGCCAGCCGTCTCGATACTTCCGACTCCAAAGGGCGGAGGCCTCGTTGTCGTCGGTGATCTTGCGGGTTGCGGGATCAAAATTGATCGTGCGCCCAGTGCGCCAGGCGATGTTGCCCAAATGGCAATGCAGGGTGCTCTTCTGGCCTTCCTCGATTTCCGAGCGGAGCGTTTTTCCCTCGCGGATGCCGTCGAGAAAATTCGCGAAATGCACGGCGTCAGAACTGAGATTTCCCTCCATTTTGCCGGGAATTTCCCGCACGAGTTTGTTCTTCAAATCGTAAATTTTCACGCTCGAGGCAATGGTCAGGCTCCCCTTCTCGCCGTAAAAGTTGACCCCAAAACCCTCCCCTTCAAAACCGCGTGGATCGCAGCTTTGACCTTCCCACACAATGGCTTTGGCGCCAAAATCAAACGTCGCCACGTAGAGGTCCGGTGTTTCCCAATCATCCTGAAAATGGTAGCGGTTGCCGCCGCAGGTGATGCGCCGAGGCAGATCAACGCCCAGACCCCAGCGGGCCAGATCAATCGCATGGACGCCATTGTTGCCCAGTTCGCCGGTGCCCCAGTTCCAGAACCAGTGCCAATTGTAGTGGATCACATTGTCCTGAAATGATCGTTCCGGCGCGGGACCTTGCCACAAGGAATAATCCAACCATTCGGGCACTGGCGTCGATTTGCCGCGGCCAATCGAAGCTCGATGATTGGTGTACCAGGCGCGGGCAAAATAAACCTGGCCAATTTCCCCGTCGTGCAGCGCCTTGATCCCTTCCTGCACCCAGGGCCAACTTCGCCGCTGATTGCCCATCTGGACTTGGCGCTTGTATTTGCGCGCCGCCGCCACGATCCATTCGCTTTCCTGCCCGTTGTGGCTGCCCGGTTTCTCGACATAAACGTGTTTGCCCGCCGCGCAGGCCAGAATACCCGCCGGCGCATGCCAATGATCGGGCATGGCAATGGAAACCGCATCGATGTCCGGGTCCTCCAGCACGCGGCGAAGGTCTTTGACTCCTTTTGGCTTTCGGGCCTGAACCTTCGCCACGGTGGCGATTCCTCTCTCCATCGCGCGGCTGTCCACATCGCAAATGGAGACAATCTCGGCGTTGGGCAGGGACAAGTAAGCAGCGATATGACTCATGCCGCGCCCGTTGCAGCCGAGAATGGCGACGCGCACTTTGTCGTTGGGGCCGGGCGCCGCACGCAACGAATGAGCGACCTTCCAGACGGCCGCCCCGGCGGTCAGGGCGGAGGTGCGTTTCAGAAATCCGCGGCGAGTGATGGGTTTGCTCATAAGTCTATCTAGCCATTTTACGCCATGAGTAAAAGGCCTCCGGACGGAAAGAAGTAGTCGTATGATTGTATGACATATGTTTTCAAAAGCCTGAAGTGAGATAAGCTTGAACTGGGTGAATTTTTCGTTTTGAATGGGATTATGCCGGTGAAACTCAAAGAACCGCCTCCTCAAATGGAGTTGGAAGTCAGGTGCCAGAACGGAACCACGCGTCTCGTGGAACTCGCCGGGGGGCTTCAATTGCAATATGAACATCCGCATGGACGGTTGTATCTCGGGGATTCAATTGCCTGGCTGAGAGGGTTGCCAACCGAGTCGGTTGACCTTGTTTTCGCAGATCCTCCCTACAACATCAAAAAAGCGGATTGGGATGATTTCGAGAGCCAGGAGCATTATGTCGCCTGGTCCCGCGAGTGGTTGAAGGAAGCATCAAGGGTCTTGAAAAAACCAGGAACGCTTTACGTCTGCGGCTTTTCTGAAATACTGGCGGATGTGAAAGTGGCGGCGATGCCATTTTTTAAGGGCTGCCGATGGATCGTTTGGCACTACAAAAACAAGGCGAATCTCGGTGGCGATTGGGGACGATCCCATGAGAGCATTGTCCATTTTCGCAAGAGCAAAGACTTCACGTTCAACATTGATGATGTGCGGATTCCTTATGGAGCGCACACGCTGAAATATCCGAGTCATCCCCAAGCGGAAACAAGCCAATACGGCAAAAACGGAAACGGCAAGGAGCGGGAAAACTGGATTCCAAACCCAAAGGGTGCGAAACCCAAAGATGTAATGGACATCCCGACAACCTGCAACGGCATGGGGGAGAAGACGCCCCATCCAACGCAGAAACCAGAGGAACTGTTGCGCAAGTTGGTAATGGCGTCATCCAATCCCGGCGATTTAGTGCTCGATCCGTTCTCCGGCTCGGGCACAACGCTTGTCGTCGCTGAACAGCTTGGTCGGCGTTGGCTGGGGTGCGACACAAATGCTGAGTACAACCAATGGGCGATAAATCGGCTGGAAAACACGGGAGGACGATCCGTGGCCGACTGGATGCAGTTTGACGCCGAAACGGCCCAACGAAGGGAAAGCATCCGATGACATTAACGGAACTTGTAAAGCTCGCTTCCAATAAAACCAACTTCACTGACCTGTCGGATTATATTGAATTCGGCCAGGCGTTTTGGGATTTCACAGCCAAGCCAGGGGCAATACAAGCCGAAATCGTATCAAGAAACGAGACCCAATATCGTTTTCTCCACTTCAAAGAGGATGGCTCGTTCAACATCACCCGCCCCCTCAACTACAATCTGCTTTACCCAGGAAAAACCGCTAAAACCAAGATAAAGAGATTCCTTGGGGTGCTTGATGATGTTAAAGCGTCGCCGAAAAGCGTTGGCACTCCGACAAATCGTGAGTTGGTGAACAGGGCCGTTTATACGATTCAACAGGCCATCGGCGCCTCCCTTGACGCCCTGCCGGCAGGAAAGTCCAATACGGCGAGAAAAATCAGCGGGGATTTGTTCGAAAGATTCATACGCCTCATTTTGGTTCGTGTTGGCATTGATTGCATCGCTGGTCAGGTCAAGGTCCCCATAGAGGTTGACGGCAAGGTGGAATTTTTTATGAGTTATCAGCACGATTTGGTCATCAAATTTGGCACATTCGTAAAAATCATCGGATCGGTCAAGACCAGCAGCAAAGACCGGCTTGATAAGATTTTTATCGACAAGTTCCTGCTAGCGAAATTGACGGGCAAAGATGTGCCGCACGTGGCAATTTTTCTAAACGACGTTCAACGGAAAGGCAAAACCCCAAAAGAATACGGGATCAACTCGACGTTTCTTCCTGGGCGCTTTAAGGGTTATACCATCAAACTGAATCCGCTTGATGGCGTTTACTATTTCGACATGCGCCCCAATATGGGCACAGAGAATATCCTCAAGGACCATATTCGGACGTTTGATCACTTTCTGTTCAGCGACCTTTGGGTCCTGCTCAACAGAACTGCCGTGGTGGCGAAGATTGAGCCGCGCGAGGAAGAGAGCGGAAAATAATGTCGCATTGGGAGAGGCGACCGCACTCTCCCTGTTTTTCAGGATAATATCTCACTGTTCTAAACCCAGGAAATTCGGCGGCCCAAAAAAAGAAAGAGGTTGCGGATGAAGCAGGGTGCAAATCCGTTATTGGCAGACCTCGGCGCGCTGCGCCTCTCCCGTGGAATCCTATTTTTGCCCGAAAAAGCGTGGTTTCATAAAAATTTGTAAGTTGCTCGCCATCAATGCCTAATGGACCATTCGCCCAGTCGCAAAAACGTACTGACAGCAAAAATGGGCCCTTTTTTGATCGTTTTGGCAGGAAAACAGGGCTTTAGCGCGGGGAAAAAAACACTTTATTTTGCACTTTTTCACGTTTTAATGGTTTTTTACTTTTGCAAGTTGTTGGCTGGCAGAATCTTCCGGCGAATTCGCGGCTCCAAAAAAAATCGTGCCAAAAAACCTACCGTAGGTTTTTTGTTTTTGGGGGCTTCTGGTAATGTGGTTGCATGAATATTGAAACAATTCAGAAAATGAGCGCCATGGCAGCGATCGTCGGAACCCTGTGGCAGCGGCCAACACTTCCGCGCGCGCTTCCTCCATTTTGCCGCCCATCCGGCTTCAATCCGGCCTTGATCCGACCTAATCCCACCTAATCCCACCTAATCCCACCTAATCCCACCTAATCCCACCTAATCCGACCAATGAGCAGGATTTTTTTATGAAAAGACCAGAGGAATGGGGAAGAGCACTTGTTGGCGTCCTTGACCACGCGCAAAGTTGATTTGCGCCCCATTTATGACATATCGCTTGATCCAGGCCCTTTTGGACGTTCATAATTGGAAAATGAGCAACCTGAAAAGTAAAGTCTCCATGATCTTCCTGGCGTGGAGCCTTTGCGCGCCCGACATCATTTCCTCGGCCCTGGCCGAAGTCCATGCTCCCGTGACGGTAACCGACAATGGCCGCACTTGGACGCTCGACAACGGCATCGTCAAGGCGACGATCAACAAGAGCAACGGCTACATGGTGTCGCTTCTTTATCACGGCATCGAAACCATGGGCGCCGGGGGATATTGGGAGGAAACACCTCAAGGGGCGCCACACGAGACCCAAACGGTCACGATTGACCCGTCGAAAAACGGCGGCGCGCGCGCGGAGGTGGCCATCAAGGGCGAGACGGACGGCACGGTCATGCTGACGCGCGGCGCGCCCGGCGGCGGGACCTATTGCAACATTGAGCTTCGCTACGAGATGGGGCAGGGCGAAAGCGGCATTTATGCTTACGCCATTTTCTCCCACCCGGCCGCCTACGGCGCCATGGGCGTGGGTGAGAGCCGTTACATCACCAAGCTCAACAAGACCTTCGACTGGATTTCCGTGGACGCGGATCGCAACATGCTCGAATGCACCCCGCAAGACTGGGGCGCGGGCATCCAAATCCACGCCAAGGAACAGCGCATCCTGAGCACCGGCTTTTACAAAAACTCCGTCGAGCACAAATACAGTTACACCGCCGTGCAATACAAAATTCCGGCCTTCGGCTGGTCGAGCACTAAAAAGCATATTGGCGTATGGTTCATCAACCCGTCCATCGAGTACTTAAGCGGCGGCGCTTCCAAACAGGAATTAGTCTGCCATTTTGACGGCAATGCCAATCCGGACCCGATCATTCTCGATTACTGGCGCGGCACCCATTACGGCGGCGGCGCGAGTTGCAACATGAGCGCGGGCGAAGAATGGAGCAAGGTCATCGGCCCCATTTTCGTTTATTGCAACGCGCTCGAAAACCCCGATGCTCCGTCCCCGGCCGATGTTGCCGCGCTGGAGGCCAGCGCCGGCAATCCTATCGTGCCACCCGCCTGGAAAAACAACGCACTGGCTCTCTGGCAGGACGCGCTCGAACAGGCAAAAAGAGAAAAAGCCCTCTGGCCTTATGACTGGGTCAATGGCGTGGATTACCCGCACAAGGACG
>Ga0302325_10007949_pt1 | contig 23401 bp, 23 predicted proteins | sample Palsa_T0_2_FD_201948 | JGI IMG/M metagenome (GOLD analysis project Ga0302325, IMG submission 201948) | Peat permafrost microbial communities from Stordalen Mire near Abisko, Sweden - Palsa_T0_2 | ecosystem: Environmental > Terrestrial > Soil > Palsa > Peat permafrost | place: Sweden: Abisko... | reverse complement strand
TCATGGTAGAAGTAGGGAAGGCTTTGTAATGGCTGAAATCACCGTCTACTCCAATACGTGGTGCTGCGACTGCCGTCGCGCAAAAAGCTTCCTCAAGGACCGCGGAATCGCCTTCCGCGAGATCAACATCGATCACAACCCGGAAGCGGAAGCGACCGTGATACGCGTGAATAATGGCAAGCGCAAAGTCCCCACGATCGAAATAGAAGGGCGGTATTTTCCGATGAGCCCGTTTGACCCCTGCCGCTTCGCAGAAGAGCTGAAAATTCCTCTCAACAAGTAAACCTCATGTTTCTCGGTTGGATTTCCCGTTTGGAAATTCAGCCAGCCACTCCCAGAGGCAGCAAAAGTAGCGGATAGACTCGAGCTTTTAGTTGAGGCCTACGCCGCGGGTCATGACTCCTGCGACGTGAAGGTCCGGGGTGAGGACTACGAGATCGGCGTCCGCGCCGACCGCGATAATCCCTTTTTTCCCGGCGAGGCCGAGCCTGCGCGCGGGCAGAATCGTCGCCATTCGAATCGCATCCACTAGCGGAACACCCAGTTCAACAACGTAACGTAGAGCCCGATCCAAGGTCAGAGTGCTCCCTGCCAATTTCCCCTCGGAGTTACGAACCACGCCGTCTTTCACGGCAACATCGAAATTCCCCAGTTTGTAATTTCCATCGCGCATTCCGGTGGCAGCGGTTCCATCGCTGACAAGCAGCACGGTATCAAAGCCCTTTGTGCCCAGGAGCATCTGAATAGCGGGACCGGCCACATGAACACCGTCAGCAATAATTTCGGCGGTTACGTCGGCATCGGTCAGCACCGCGCTGATTACCCCGGGATCGCGATGCGTGAACGGCCGCATCGCATTGTAAACGTGCACGGCGTGCCGCGCTCCGGCCTGAATCGCGGCGCGCGCCTGAGCGTAATCCGCGTCGGTGTGTCCGAGGCCTACGACGATTCCGTCGGCGATCGCCACGCCAATCAGTTTCAACGCGCCAGGCATTTCGGGCGCTACGGTCAAAATCCGAATCAGCCCGCCGGCGGCGGCACGGAATTGTTCCAGGATTTCCACGGAAGGTGCCGCGATTGATTCAGCAGGATGGACGCCCCGCCGCTCCGGGTTAATGAATGGCCCTTCGAGGTGAATTCCAAGTATCTCAGCGCCAAAGCGCGAATTATCAGCGGTGCTTTCGTGGGCGCGAATATATTGCGCGATACCTTCGAGGCTGCGGCAGGTAGCGTCGACGGGAGCCGTCACCGTGGTCGCCACAATGGACGTGGTGCCAAAACGCGCGACCGTCGCCGTAATGCGGTCGAGCGCCACTGCCTCCCCTTCCATCACATCGTGCCCGCCCGCTCCGTGTATATGTACGTCCACAAAGCCTGGCACGACCGTCATACCGGACGCCACGTAATCTTTCGCTCCAGGAGGGATGTGAACTTCGTCGCGATGCCCGATGCCCGTGATTCGTCCCGCTTCAACGACGATCACACAGTCCCGGAGCTCGTCCTGGGGCGTGAGTATTCGACTCGCGTAAATTGCGGTGGCCGGCATAAGGAAGTCCATGCTACCCGAAGTTAGGCGCAAAATCAGCGCCGAGCCTTGCATCCTTTTCCTGGTCCGCTACAATCAGAGCCGCACTCCTTGGAGGGAATTGGATGTCACACGACAAGCGTTACGTGGCGCAGAAGCGCCAGCGCCGCCGCCGCAAGACCGCGAAAGCTAAAGTGAAGCTGTACGAGGCGGGAAAGCTCTCGCATGATAAGCTGCCTGCTCTCGCCAAGAAGTTCCTAAGCCGCAAGACCCGCGCCGCGAAAAAAGCGGAATAGTCTTCCGGAAGCCGCTGTGCAATCAAGGCGGATCTTCTCCCAGTCGCTCGGCAAAAATCTCGCAGCTCGAACAAGAAAAAAGGGCGTCGATTCGACGCCCCTTTTTGCCTCTATGATGGTTATGAGTGTAGGAAACTAGTTGCCGCCAGAAACAGCCGCCTGCGCGTGAGCCGAATTCGTCTTCGGTACGCTCAAGTAGCCGCTGATTTTGTCTTTGCCCACCTGGTTGACAACAAACTCAAGCGGAGCGCGCGCTCCCGATTCGAAGAAGTAGAGCGGTTCATTAGCGGTCAGATTCCTCTTTTCGTGGCGCTGGTCGTCGACAAAAATCGTCACCCCGTATTGGCTCTTCTTGGTGTTTGTCGCCTGCAGTTCGACCATCAACGCGCCGACTTTCTCGCGGGAATTTTTCTTGGCGATCGTGAATTCGTAGTAGTCGCGCTCACCGAGACGGCGGAGCTCTTCCACTTCGTCATGGTTTCGTGCGATCAATGTGCCGAACTCGCCTCGCGCCATTTGCAAATTGTTCTTGGTACTGTCGAGGTCGGTCTTCACGCCGTTGACGTCCGTGCCCAATTTGTTGACGTCATCTACGCTGGCCTTGGTCGCAAGTTGCGCGGTCGTTTGATTCTGCATCTCCGTCAATTCTTTGGCGTCGTCTTCCTTGATCTTCTTGGCTTGCAGGCGCGCTTTCGACAGCTCCGCTTCGGTGAGCTTCATTTTGTCCGTGACCACGCTCAGTTCGCCCGCGAGCTGTGCGTTGGTATCTTCGGCCTTGGCGAGGCGCTGGCTGATGATGTCTTCGCTCTGCTTGGTCTGCTGCTCTTGGGACGCCAAGGATTGTTCGAGAGTCTTAGAATGGTTGGAAGCGGACCAGCCCACGCCCAGCGCGGCCAGCGAAATAATGGCCAAAGCTACAACGATAACGCCCACCCAGCGCGGTGCCGCTGTTTCGTCTGCGACAACAATATCTTGCTCGTCATGCCGTTCGTCACTCATAAATTTCCCCTCCGGAATTCCCTTGCGAGCAGAGTGAATTGCACGGCTCAGGCCAAATCGGGAAGGCTCGAGCGGTGTGGCCTAAGTGGTTGTATTGCATGGGGATAAGTCCACTATATGCATTTCTGGAGCAAGGAGAATCGTGTACGCGCCACGCAAATTTTACGCGCCTGTAACGTTTCTTCGTGGTAGCCCCACGCAAGGTGGCTTCAGGAATTCTACTTGAGGGAACCCAATGAAATGGCTACCACTGTTACCGCGTGATCGTCATGTCGCGCAGCACGGCGATGCGGTCGGATAATGGCGGATGCGTACTGAACAGGCTCGAAAATAGTTCTCGCGCGGTCAGCGGCTGCACGATGCACAGCGCGGAAGTGGATTGCGGAATATTCATCGGAATTCGTTGATTGTAGGCGCCGAGTTTTTCCAGTGCGCTGATCAACCCGTTGGCGTGCCCAACCATTTGCACTCCGGAGGCGTCCGCTTGATATTCGCGCTGCCGCGAAATGCCCATCTGCAGAATGAGCGCGCCCAGCGGGGCAAGAATGACGGCCAGCAAGGCTCCGAGGCCTCCGCCGCGATTGCGGCTGTTGCCGCCGCCGTATCCGCCGAACATCAATCCCCAGCGGCCCATGTGCGCGGCCCAAGTGATCGCGCCCGCCAGCGTCGCGGCGATCGACGAAGTCAGGATATCGTAATTCCGAACGTGCGATAGCTCGTGCGCGATTACGCCCTCGAGTTCGTCGTCGTTCAGTAGTTCCATCAGCCCTTGCGTCACCGCGACGGATGCGTGGCTCGGATTGCGCCCCGTTGCAAAAGCATTCGGCGCCGCCTGCGGAATCAGGAACAGCTTGGGCATGGGCAGATTTGCCTTTGCGGAGAGCCTTTCCATGACCGCATACAGACGCGGCGATTGCTCTCTGCTGATCGGCACTGCGCCGCTCGACTTCAGGGCGATTTTGTCAGAGAAGAAATATGCGCCGCCGTTCAAGAGGACGGCGACGATCAACGCGAACGTCATTCCGCGCGCTCCACCGAATAGCTCGCCGACAAACAGCAAGAGCAAGGTTAGCGCCGTGAGCAGAAATGCCGTCTTTAGGGTTTTCATATCGGTTCGCCTCGCCGCCACGCCGGGTCCATGGCGCTTCTTCTGCTGCTTCTTTGGATGCTTACGCGCCCGCTTTGGCTTTCGCTGCTTTGCGCTCGAATTTCATCTCTTCGGTCTTCTTATCCACATCTGCGCTCACCTCGTCGCCCGGCTGGATCTCGCCATCGAGAAGCTTCAATGCCAGCGGATCCTGGATTAGGCGCTGAATCGCGCGCTTCATCGGTCGAGCCCCGAACGCCGGGTCGTATCCTTCGCGGAACAGAAGCGCCTTCGCCGCGGGCGAAAGATGCAAAGTAATCTTGCGCTCGCCCAGACGCTTCAACAGATGCTGCATCTGCAGGTCGATGATGTGCTCGATCTGATCCTTGCCGAGAGGCCGGAACAAAACGATGTCGTCGATGCGGTTCAGAAATTCCGGACGGAACAGTTCGCGCAGCGCCGCCATGGCCTGCTCGCGCGCTTTCTTGGGATCTTTTTCCATCAGATCGAAGATCGCGGCCGAGCCGACATTTGATGTCATGATAATTACGGTGTTCCGAAAATCGACCGTTCGGCCTTTTCCATCGGTCAGGCGCCCGTCATCCAGGATCTGCAGTAGGACGTTAAAGACATCGGGATGCGCCTTCTCGATCTCATCGAGTAGCACGACGGAGTAGGGGCGGCGCCGGACCGCCTCACTGAGCTGGCCGCCTTCTTCGTATCCTACGTAGCCCGGTGGCGCGCCAATCATCCGCGCCACGGAGTGCTTCTCCATGTATTCGGACATATCCAGCCGCACGATCGCGCGCTCGTCATCGAACAAGAATTCCGCGACGGCGCGAGCCAGTTCTGTTTTCCCCACGCCCGTTGGCCCAAGGAACAGAAATGAGCCAATCGGACGATTCGGATCGCTCAGGCCTGAACGGCTGCGCCGAATCGCGTTGGCGATCGCCGCCAAAGCCCCGTCTTGGCCGACCACGCGGTCGCGCAAGCGCTCCTCCATGTGCACGAGCTTCTGAATTTCACCTTCGAGCAGCCGCCCCGCCGGAATTCCCGTCCATTTGCTCACGATCTTGGCGATTTCTTCCTCGCCGACTTCTTCTTTCAACATCGGGTGATCTTTTTGGAGTTGCGCGAGTTTGTCCTGCGCGGCATTCAGTTCTTTCTCCGCGGCCGACAGCTTTCCGTAGCGGATCTCGGCCACACGAGAAAGGTCTCCGGCGCGTTCGTAACGCTGTTCTTCCGATTTGAGGCTGTCGATTTCCTCTTTTATCTTGCGAATGCGCCCGATGGCGTCTTTTTCGGTTTGCCAGCGACCCTTCAGGGCGTTGGATTTTTCCTTTAGGGTGCTCAGTTCCTTTTCGATTTCCTTCAAGCGGTCGCGCGAGTGCGCGTCGGATTCCTTGCGCATTGCCTGACGCTCGATTTCCAATTGCATAATGCGACGCTCGATTTCATCGATCTCCGTCGGCAACGAATCAATTTCCATGCGCAAGCCCGCGGCGGCCTCGTCCACCAGGTCAATGGCCTTGTCCGGGAGAAAGCGGTCGGTAATGTAGCGCTGCGAGAGGATCGCGGCGGCAACGATTGCGGCGTCTTTAATCCGCACGCCGTGGTGTACTTCGTACCGCTCTTTCAGCCCGCGCAGAATCGCAATCGTATCTTCAATCGAGGGTTCGCCAACGTACACCGGCTGGAACCGGCGTTCGAGTGCTGGATCCTTTTCGATGTACTTGCGGTATTCGTTGAGGGTCGTTGCGCCGATCGCGCGCAACTCGCCGCGAGCGAGCGCCGGCTTCAGCATATTCGAAGCGTCCATCGAGCCTTCGGCGGCGCCTGCGCCCACGAGCGTGTGCAATTCATCCACGAATAAAATGATCTGGCCTTCCGATTCGGCAACTTCCTTCAGTACGGCTTTCAGGCGGTCTTCAAATTCCCCCCGATATTTCGCGCCGGCGATAAGGGCGGCCAAGTCGAGCGAAACAATGCGCTTCGGTTTGAGAACCTCCGGAACGTCGCCGGCCACGATGCGGCTCGCCAGGCCTTCGACGATTGCCGTCTTGCCCACCCCCGGCTCGCCAATCAGCACTGGATTATTTTTGGTGCGGCGCGCGAGGATCTGCATCACGCGGCGAATTTCCTCGTCGCGGCCGATGACCGGGTCGAGCTTGCCGCGGCGCGCCAGTTCGGTGAGATCCCGGGCGTATTGGTCTAACGCGCGATAAGTGGATTCAGGATTCTGCGAGGTGACGCGATGGCTGCCGCGAATCGAGGCCATCGCTTGTAGGATGGCGTCGTGGCTCGCGCCTTGTTTCACCAGCAACTGGCCGGCAGGATCCTTGTCCGCCGAGGCGATAGCCAGCAAGATGTGTTCGGTTGAGACGTAATCGTCCTTCAGGCGCTGCGCTTCATCGAACGCGCGTTCGAGAACTTTAGTCGTAGCGGCACTGAACTGTGGTTGCGAGGCGCCGGAGACCTTAGGCAGCCGCGCAATTTGTTTTTCGGCCTCGCTGGCGATTAGCGTCGGCGACACACCAAGCTTTTCCAGAAGAGGCGGGACCACGCCGTCTCCCTGCGCGACCAGAGCCCACAGAACGTGAAGGGGCTCGATTTGTTGCTGACCGGAGCGCTCGCCCATCTCCTGGGCGGCCTGCAGGGCTTCTTGCGCCTTCACCGTAAACTTGTCAGAGCGAATCATAGGGGAATCGTCTCACTTCTAAGCAGGAACCGAAGAAACAGGGAGCGTTTCGGCTCACCCCACTTAGTGAATAGGCATAATAAAATATGCGCGTCACCTTGTCAAGGAATTCGCGAATGTTCTCCGCCCGCCAGGCAATTATCCGATTACACTATAAAACCCTTATTATTATGCACTTAAGATAGTGCGTCTCGGGCATGGTGAGCAGAATCGGGTGGTCTTGGGCCTGAGTTCGCCGCTCGACCACCGCCACCGTCTTGCGGGCGTCATTCGCAGCCTCCGCGATGATCTGTAGGAACAGCGCCTCATTCAGATGGTACGAACACGAGCAGGTCACCAGGTAGCCGCCAGCTTGCAAGAGTTTCAAGGCCCGTAGGTTGATCTCTTTATAGCCTCGTTCGGCGGCGGCAAGACTATCCCGGTTCTTGGCGAACGCTGGCGGGTCGAGAATGACCATCTGGAATTTGCGGCCGACCTCATCATATTCCTTCAAGGCGTCGAAGGCATTGGCTTCTCGAAACGTGGCATTCGTGATCGCGTTGAGCCGCTGGTTGCGCCGCGCGGCCTCGATGGCAGCAGGGGCCATATCAACTCCTTCGACGTGGTGGCAACTGCCGGCGACCGTCAGGGCAAACCCGCCCTGATAACTGAAACAGTCCAGTACCTCTCCGGAAGCATAGCGGCGCGCGGCGGCGTGGTTCTCGCGCTGGTCGAGGAACGAGCCGGTCTTCTGTCCCCGCTCCAGGTCGTAGACGAACGTGATTCCATTTTCCTTAGCCAGGATTTCCGGCGGAATTTCCCCGTGGAGAACGCTAATGCTCTGCTCGAGACCTTCGAGCAGTCGTACTTTAGGATCGTTGCGTTCGAGAATGCCTTTGGGAGCGAAAAGTTCGACGAGCAACTCGACGATCATCCCTTTTTGCTTTTCGCTGCCTTGGCTCAGAGTTTGTATCGAGAAGTAGTCGCCGTAGCGGTCCACGATCACGGAGGGCAGGAGATCCGCTTCGCTGTAGACGAGGCGAAAGGCATCGGAATCCTGAACGACACGCTCGCGATACGCAGCGGCGCTGCGCAGGCGGTTTGCGAAAAACGCGCGATCGGTGGGGATGTTTTCGCGCGTCAAAATGCGGATGGCGATCTGCGATTTGTCGCTGTAGAAGGCGCGGCCATAGTAACGGCCGCGCTCGTCCGTAACGCGAACCATGGCACCCGGGTCGCATTGCTTCGAGCGAATGTCGCTGCGATACACCCACAGGTGCCCGGTGCGTATGCGTTCCGCGCCGCGCGCGCTGATGACGACTGTAGGCTCTGCCAAAATTTCTTCCTTCAGGACCGCACGTCAACGATTCGTTACAATGATTCCATGACGCGGTGGCTCTTTCGGCCGCCTGCCACGACCCGCGGTCTGCGATCTACTTTATCAGCAAACGACATTCGCGCTCGCAAACGATGAATCTCAGCGAATTGAATTTCGAGTTGCCTCGGGAATTGATCGCGCAGCGTCCGCTCGAGCAACGCGACGGATCGCGCATGCTGCTGCTCGAACGCTTCAGCGGGAAGTGGGATGATCGGCGGTTTCGCGAGCTGCCCGATCTGCTGCGCGGCGACGAATTGATCGTATTCAATAACACGCGAGTGATTCCGGCACGCCTCTTCGGCAGGCGAATGGGACTTCACGCGTCCTCGCCCGGCGAGCACAGTCCCGCGAAACATGAACATTTGCAGACCGAGATCGAAGTGTTATTGATGCGGCAAGTAGTCGCGGACACTTGGGAGGCGCTCGTGCGTCCTGGCCGGAAAATCCCGGTGGGGGAGCGCATCGTTTTCGGCGACGGCGAACTCGAAGGCCTGGTCGAAAGCCGAGGCGATTTCGGCTTGCGCGTCATTCGTTTTTCGTCAAAGAACGGATTCCATGAAGCGCTCGACCACCTGGGGCATATTCCGCTGCCGCCTTATATCAAGCGCGGCGACGAGCCTTTCGATCGCGAGCGCTATCAGACCGTTTACGCCAAGCGGGGCAGCGCGGTCGCTGCGCCCACGGCGGGCCTGCATTTCACCGCTCAACTGCTTGGGCGCCTGCGCGAACGAAAAATCGAGACCGCAGAAATCACCCTGGATGTAGGCCTGGGCACGTTCGAGCCAGTGCGCACCGAGCGCCTCGAAGATCACCAAATTCACGGTGAAGCTTACGAAATTCCGGCCCAGGCCGTGGCTGCGATCACAAGCGCGAAGGCCGAAAAACGGCCGATACTCGCAATCGGCACCACGGTTGTTCGCGCGTTGGAGGATGCTGCTGAGAAGGCCCAGGGAAGCGGCGCCGTGCTTGAAGCGGGCCGATTTCAAGCCAACATTTTTCTGTATCCCGGCAAGCCCGTGCGAGTGGTGGATCAACTTCTCACAAATTTTCATCTGCCCCAATCGAGTTTGCTCGCGCTCGTCGCCACGCTGACCGGCCGCGAACCCCTGTTGCGCGCCTACCAGCACGCCGTGGGATCTCGGTACAGATTTTACAGCTACGGTGATTGCATGTTGGTTCGATGAGAGCCGAGGTCGAGCTGACCGCCCGCGTCTTTTTCTTGCGATTTCGTGCAACCCGACTCCCGTTCGTCTATAATTCGCAACCGGAATGGGGGCAGTTGCATGCGCTATTTGATTCTCAGCGATATTCACGCCAACGTAACCGCGCTCGAAGCCGCGCTCGCGGCTGCCGAGAATCACTGGGATAAGGTCATTTGCCTTGGCGACGTCGTGGGATACGGCCCAGATCCCAACGAGGTCGTGGATCGCATCCGCCAAATGGAAGTGAATACGATTCGTGGGAACCACGACAAGGCGGGTTCGGGCCTTGCCAACGCGGACGATTTCAATCCCGTGGCGCGCGCCGTGGCTTTGTGGACGCGTGACCAGCTTCGTGACGAAAATCGCGAGTGGCTCGAGCAATTGCCGCAGGGACCGTTGGCGATGGATGGCTTTGTAATGGTTCACGGCGCATTTCGCGATGAGGACGAGTATGTCTTCGCGCCGGCGCAGGCAATCGACAGCTTGCTTGATGCTCCCGCGCAAATCACTTTCTTCGGCCACACTCACCTGCAAGGCGGATTCACCCTGCAAGACAACAAGGTGGGAGTGCTGCATTTCAAACCCACGCCGGGAAATCTATATTCAACTCTGACGATTGAGGACGATACGGTGTACTTGCTGAACCCGGGCTCAATCGGCCAGCCGCGCGACGGAGACCCGCGCGCCGCATTCGTGATCGCAGATCTTGCCAATAAATCCGTGCAATTCTGGCGCGTGCCCTACGACATTGAATCGGTGCAGAAGCGCATGGGAACATGCGGTCTTCCCGAGCCCCTGATTCAGCGCCTTTCGCACGGACGATAGCACGAACGGAAAAATACATGGAACCAGGCGAAAGCTCGTACCGCGAAGACCGAAGCCGACTCCCGATCGCGTTCGCCGCCGGCCTGGTTATCGTACTGATTCTGTTCGGGGGCATATTCCTGCTCACGCGGAAAATCCATTCGACCGGTCCGGCTGCTGCGGCGAAGTTGCCGTTTGGACCCGCCGAACAAGCCTACGCCGAGCGCATACACTTCACCGATCTGAAGTTGGCTAAGGCCACGAATTTTCTGAACCAAGAATTTACCTACGTCGCGGGAACGATGACCAACGATGGCGTACGCGACATTAAGGCCATGGATGTTTCCATCGAGTTTCGCGATTCGCTCCATCAGGTAATTCTGCGGGATTCGGAACACTTGCTCGGGCGAGACACCCCGGCGCTTACCGCGGGCCAGCGCGGCACGTTCCAAGTCAGCGTCGAACATCTTCCGGCGGAATGGAATCACGAATATCCCGCTATCCGAGTTACCGGCCTCGTTCTCGAATAAATCCCTGGGGATTGAGCGTTTTTCCGCACCGAAGGGCATGGTGGTTCGCGTGCATGCGCCGGAAAACAATTGGGCTGATCTACAGAGCGCGTTAGATGAACCCGCCGCTTCAGGGCCCATCGAAGTCCGCGAAGACGGCGAGTGGCTGGCCGAGCTGGCTGGGCTGCATTGCGAAGTACATTTCGAAGCGAAAAATGCGCTGATTCATCTGTGGTCCGAAGAGCGCAACCTGACGCGCCGCCTGGTTCGCCTGAAAGAACGCTCGCCGGACCGCATCATTCTCGAAGTCCAGCGATTTGGAAAAGCAAAGCCGGGGCGACTTGAATTCCTTCTTCAGGAGGGCGCTCGGCCGGCCGGGTCACTCGCGACCACTTCCGCGCACGGCTTGGCCGGATTCTCGCTGAAAAATTTCCTGACGCGGTTGTGGATTCGCTCACGGCGTCGCCCGATCTCGAACATTCGCTTTCCGGCCTGTACGAGCGGGCCACGATGCATGAGGGTGGGCGCGGATGGGCGCTGCTCGTCGCGGGCCCCAGCGAGGCCGACACGGTGGAAAACATGCTGGCGTTCGGAATCCTGTGGCTCGATTGGTGCAGGAACCATTCCGATAAGAGGGCGGTCGAAGGCTTGCGATTGTTCGCGCCGGAGGGAACCACGCGAGCGTTGCGCGAACGTGCGCTGGCCTTATCCCCGCGGCTAAAACCGAAATCTTCGAAATGCGTGAACCAGATTCGGTGATGCAGAGAATTGATTCCGGGGACGCGGGAAATCTAGAAAGCTTCCTGATACCGCGAAGTGAGATGGAAACGGCCATTGCCGTTACCGGCGAAACCACGGCGCGTATTCGCGCGATGTTGCCGCGCAACGCTGCCGCGATTACTTTGCGCGTGGCGGCGCGAACCGGCGAGGTGGCCTTCTGTTTTCGGGGGGTGGAATTTGCGCCTAGAAACCGGGATGGGGTCTTTTTTGGCCTTGGCAAATCCTTCGCAAGACTCAATACCGGCAGCGAGCCGCGCTTACGCAAGCTGCTCCACGATCTGGATATTCATCGCAGCCCGCTCGCGAGCGACAGCAAACACAGGCTCTATCGCGGCTGGCCGGAACGCTGGCTCGAATCCATTGTCGTCGAAGATTCGGCGAAACTTGACGCGTTGCTCGATCCTAAGCATTTCTATTCCCCAGGTTCCCGCGCTTGCGGCGGGAGATCGCGGGGTTCTGGATCTTCTTGGAATTACGCGCCAGGGCCGGCTCGTGGTGATCGAATTGAAAGCCTCTGAGGATATTCAGATGCCTATTCAGGCGGTGGATAATTGGCTGCGAGTTCGCCCCCATCAACGAGCGGGAGACCTTCAACGCTGCGGCTATTTCGAAGGAGTCGAAATCGATTCCAGGGCGCCTCTGGTTTGGCTGGTCGCTCCCACATTTCAATTTCATTCGACGGGCGAAACAATTTTGAAATATCTGTCGCCTGAAATTCAGATAACTCGTATAGGGCTGAACGAAGATTGGCGGCGCGAAATCAAAGTGATGCTGCGCCAGTGAAACGAGAATCTCGTGCCGAAAAAAAAGGAAGGGAAGCGGCCTGGGTTGAACCAGAACCACTTCCCGGGGTGTGTCCTAGAAGTAAGTTAAAAAGTTAGACGCAAAATAGCGGGAAAGGTTTCATTCATCGGCGGGCAAAGCGAAGCGCGATGCAATCCTCAGTAAAAAAGATACTTACGCCATTTTTCGTCCCGGTTTCCGATCAAGCGCATCAACTGGCGCGAGGTGTGCAGCGTAAACGGACGCGGTCGTCGCTGCAGCTTGAACCCTGCCTCTTCCGGTGTGCGGTCCCCTTTGCGATTGTTGCAGGCATAGCAGCATGCGACCAAGTTCTCCCAGCTGGAACGCCCGCCGCGCGATCGCGGCATTACGTGATCGAGCGTCAGCTCAGAAGCAGGAAAGGCTCGCGTGCAGAATTGGCAGGTGTTGCGGTCGCGCAGCAAAATGTTCTTGCGGGAAAGCGCGCGGCTTTGCTGTGGAATATGGCGGTAACTCAGCAGCCGAATCACCGAAGGAACCTGAATCGCCTTCTTCGTGGAATGTACTTCGGTGTGATTGGTTTCTTCGGCCTGGGCTACGCCTTTGAGTAGAAGCACGAGCGCCCGCCGCACAGCGGTCACATTGATGGGTTCAAACGTGGCATTCAGAACCAAAACGGGAGCCTGCATCACGGAAGGCCGGCTGCCCGACGCCGCGACCTGGCCCTTCGAGGCCGCAACATCCGGCACGACTCCGCCTAACCTGATTTTCGGTCGAGGTCGCAAGCCATTCTTGTGCCGTTGGTCCATGTGCGCCGCCTTTGCGTCGCTGAAAGTATCCCCTCGCAGATGCTCAGGATGCTTTCTTGCACCCTGTGGCCTTATTGTCGCACGATTAATTTCCGATGACAGTTCGGGAACCTGAAGCCTGACCTGATGCAACCACCCGCGCCACGGTTAGCCTCAGCACTGCTGCGGCCCCGGCCCTCTTCAGAGCCCTCGCGCAGGAGTCCAGTGTCGCGCCAGTGGTCATTACATCATCTACCAGCAGAACGCGAAGCTTGTCAACTCGGAGTCCCTTTCGAGTGGCGTAGGCGCCACGAACCGTGTTCCTTACGCGAGAGCACCAATCGCGGCGGCCGCGGCCTGGTCCGCATAAGGAGATACGAGCCAATTTTTAGATGCAGTTTTCGCGCCAAAGGTCGCGCGATCAGCTCCGCCTGATTGTAACCTCGTTCGCGCTGGCGGTCAGGGTGCAGCGGTACTGGCACAACCACATCGGCTCCGAACTTTTCCGCTTCACGGGCCACCGTTTCGGCGAGCCGCGAAGCGAGCTTCATTGTAAGCGCCGTAACTCCGCGCAGTGTCGAACGCGTAGAATTCGCTGCGGCAGAGCCGGCAAAGCGCCTGCGCGGATTGCCCGAGTTCCAACTGGCGTGCTACGTCGTCGATCCTCGCTGGCTCGAAAAACGGACGTCCGCAACACTGACAAAACGGTTTCGAGATGGGCTGGAATGATGCGAAGCATCGAGCGCAGATCGGGATGCGGCTGGCAGTGACCAACGTCGCGCCGCAAATGCGGCATGGCGCGGGAAACAGCACCGATGCGAGTGCGTCGATCGCCGAGCGAAGAATCACACGTTTGAAGAGAATTCTGGCCAGCGCAGCTGACACTACGCGAAAGAACAAGAACCAGATAGATCGTAGAAATACGGACGCCGCCTTGCCTGGACCTTGCGGGCACACCCCTGGATTCATCGAGAAACGAGAGAAAAAAACTTCGAGAACTTAGAGCTGCCCCTGCTCCGTTTTTTCCTGGCAGGTGATGCAATAGCGCGTCCAGGGTACGGCTTCGAGGCGTTTTTGTTGCAGTTCCTGGTGGCAGGAATTGCAATCGCCGTACGTGCCGTCCTTGATGCGGTTCAAGGCCTGATCGACCAGCGCGAGCAACGACCGGTCATTGTGGGTCTGTCCGAAGAGGAATTCCTTGGTGTAAGAATTGGCGGCTTTGTCGGCCATATCCACGGTGGTGTCTTCGTCCGCCTCGCGGCCTTCCTGTTCCGTCCTGGTGATGGCCCGAACCAGTTCCTCGCGTCGCGTCGCCAGTTTCTTTTTGTAATAGTCCAAACGCTTCTTATCCATGGTTAGGTTCCTAGGTGAGGTTCAGCGCCCCACTCAAAGTCGGCAAGTTTACCGATACATATTCTCCGTGTCAAACGAGCGGTCCAAGGCGCAAACGGAAGAAGATGAGAACTTCCTGAAGTACGGCGCCTTGCCCAGACACCGTCGAGCTGCGGAGACCTCAAGTAGATGCTGGAGGGCGCGAAAAGGATTCCGGGACCAGCGAAAGGCCAGCCAATGAGCGCTCAGGCAATTTCCCGATTTGCGGGAAACAGAAAGTGAATGCCGATGGCGCCAATCACGAGGACGGCCAGGGCAAAGGCGCTACCCTCTGGTCCTACGGGCCCTCCCGTAAGCCACGTGGGTCCATGGAAAGAAGAATTGAAAAGGTGGCCCTGCGCGAGGAATCCGCTATCGGGCGTGGAGTAAAAATACGTTTCGCCCCAATCCCACGCCGCGTGCATTCCGATCGGAAACCAGATATTTCCGGTCCGCTTTAGGCTGAACGCCGCAAGCAACCCGAAAGAGCCGGCCATCACGGCACCCACCGGCGCTTCGTTGAGATTCTGCAGATGGATCGCGCCAAAGAAGATCGACAGGATGGCGGCGGCGGGCCAAAAACCGATTCCCGACCCCAGAGTCGATTGCATGTATCCGCGAAACGAAAACTCCTCAAACACCCCCACGAGTATAAAGCCTATAAAAAAGAGAATCCCATACTTCAACGCGTCCCCACCAGAAAGCGCCAGACCGCCTAACGAAAATCCGTGAAAGGCGGCGATCAAGCCCAACAGCAGCGACAGCATCGCGAAACCGTATGGAATTCCTTGCCAGAATCGTTTCGCGAACGCCTGACTCGGCGGGAAGTAATAATCCGCGAAAGTTTTCTTCTCGATCGCCGTCATCACCAGCGCAGCCAGCAGAAGCGAAATTACCGCGAGTCCTTCTGCAAATATCTGCCCTGGGGCTGTCAGGACGTTCGGATCTTGGGCTTTTCGCCACGCGTGCACGGCCGGGATATGCCGCATGACAAATCCCATCCCGGTGACAATCGCCATGAAAAGAATGATGAAAATCAGCAGCCGCCAGCCCGCGCGGATCCCGTTCGGGCCCACGAAGGCGTTATGAATCGGCGATCGCGGTGGCCGCGACAAATTGGGCGCGGAACGTACGGCAGAATCGGTCGGCGAGATGCGCGAAGCGTCGGAATCGAGAGCCACGTGTAGCCTCCTCAAGCTGCCCTAGTATACGAGTTTACGTCGCATTTAGTTTCAACCGGAAGTCCGTGCACGCATTGAGAGAGGGCACGCCGCGATTCCAGAAATGTCCGAGCTGACGCAGATTCTCCCTGCTCCAGGGTTGCGAGGCGGGGGCGCGGCTGCTAAAATATTTGGTCTGCTCGCCTGGAAGAGCCGCAATCCTGAACACCCTTCCATGCATCCATTCGAATGACGGGTACACAGATGGGCCGGGAGGACTGGTTTGGCTAAATACGACCTCGTCGTAATCGGGAGTGGTCCGGGCGGGTATGTCGCCGCGATTCGGGCCGCGCAATGGGGATTGAAAGTCGCCGTGGTCGAGAAGGATCCGTTTCTTGGCGGCACTTGCCTGCATGTTGGTTGCATCCCCACGAAAGTTTTCCTGCATCACGCCGATATTTACGACCACTTCAAGCGCGCCGAGGAATTTGGCTTCGAAGTGAAAGACGTAAAAATCAATTGGCCCGCGATTCTCACCCGCAAAGACAAAATCGTCAAGAAGCACGCCGGAGGGATTGGCGCGCTGTTCAAGAAAAACAAGGTGGAGTCGATAACCGGCTGGGGAAAAATTGCTGGGCCCGGCAAAGTCACAGTCGAGAAAGAAGGCAAGGTAACCGAACTCGAAACCACGAATATTCTTCTCGCGACGGGTTCGGAAGCGCGTTCGCTGCCTGGAGTCGAGATCGATAACAACATCGTTCTGACGAACCGCGAAATTCTTGGGCTGAAGGAAATTCCGAAGTCGATGATCGTCGTGGGCTGTGGCGCGGTCGGAGTTGAATTTGCTTCCATTTTCCGCACCTTCGGCACCGAAATCACTTTGCTCGAGGCCGTGACGCGCGTCGTGCCGCTCGAAGACGAAGAAATTTCGGCCGAGTTGCACAAGGTCCTGGTCAAGAAGGGCATGAAGATTGAACTGGAAGCAAAAGTCGAATCGGTGAAGAAGGGCGTCAACGGCGCGACCGTCACCTACAAAGACAAGTCAGGAACGGTGCAGACGATCTCGGCGGAAAAAGTTCTGATTGCGGTCGGACGCCGGCCCCTCACCGAAAACATCGGCCTCGAAAAGACGAAAGTAAAAGTCGAGCGCGGTTTCATTCACACCAACGCGTTTCTCGAGACCGATGAACCTCATGTATACGCGATCGGCGATATCGTTGCAGGCCTGCCGCAGCTCGCCCACGCCGCTTCCATGGAAGGTATCATCGCGGTCGGCAAGATGGCCGGTAAAGACGTTCAGCCATTCGACCGCAAGCGCTGCCCCAACGCGACCTATTGCGAGCCGCAGATTGGGTCAATCGGCCTGACCGAAAAACAAGCGCGCGAAGCCGGCCACAAGGTAAAAGTCGGAAAATTTCCCTTCCTCGGCAATAGCAAAGCGACGATCCTCGGCCAGCACGAAGGCTTTATCAAAGTTGTCACCGAGGAAAAGTACGGCGAGATTTTGGGCGTTCACGCGATTGGGCCTCTCGCGACCGAAATCATTTCTGGGCCGGTCGCGGCAATGGGCCTGGAGGCGACGCTTGACGATATGGCCGCGACGATTCACGCGCATCCCACGGTCTCGGAAGCGATGGCCGACGCCTACAACGCCGTGCGCGGTTTGGCCATCAACTACTAGCTGTTCTGATTTACAGCACAATATGCCTGCACGCTGAGAAACGGTGAATCCCTTGACCAAGACCTGCGCCGTTGTCGAACTTGGGCTGATGCCTTTCGCCGAGGCGTACGAATTGCAACAGCGCGCCGTCGCCGCACGAAAATCCGGCGAAATTTCCGACGTATTGTTGCTCTGCGAGCATCCGCATGTGGTTACGCTCGGGCGCAACGGGAAACATGAACATCTGCGGGCTTCCGATCGTTTGTTGGCGCAGATGAACATCGAATTCCACGAGACGAATCGCGGCGGAGACATTACCTACCACGGTCCGGGACAAATTGTCGGGTATCCGATACTCGATTTGGCATCGCATCGCCGCGACGTTCGTTGGTATGTCGAATTGCTTGAAGAAGCCATGATTCGCGCCTCGGATGATTTCGGTGTTCATGCGCGCCGCGTCGCAGGCCGCCACGGCCTCTGGGTCGATACGGATTCCGGCGAGGAAGAAAAGCTCGCGGCGATCGGCGTGCACTTAAGCCGCTGGGTGACTTCGCACGGCTTCGCGTACAATGTAGCGACGGATCTGCGTTACTTCGATCTCATCGTGCCCTGCGGCATTTCGGGGAAACGCGCGACTTCGCTGGAACGTCTCCTCAATCGCGCGGTGCGCTTGGACGAAGTGAAGCCCAGGCTGTCCGCGCGTTTCGGCGAAGTGTTCGATCGCCAAATGAAATCGATGTCCTGCAACGATTTGGAAGCTCGCCTGGCGAATCAACCGCCAAGCGGCCCTTCGCCATCGAGGGTCACGCCGGGACCCATGGCAGCAGGAGTGATGAGTGGCGACTAGAGTCGGAATCACCAACGAAAGGGAGCGAGGAATGAGTCAGCCGCTGAAGCGGGAACAACACCTCGATCTGTACTACTACATGCAGCTCAACCGCCGCCTCGAAGAGCGCATGGTGCGCCTGTTCCGGCAGAATAAAATCGTGGGTGGTTTGTATTCAAGTCTGGGGCAGGAAGCGGTTTCGGTCGGAACTTGTTTTGCGCTCGAGAAGCGCGATTGGATCGCGCCCATGATTCGCAATATCGGCGCGCTGTTGGTCAAAGGCGTACCGCCGCGGGACATCTTCACGCAGCACATGGCGAAATACACTTCGCCGACCAAGGGCAAGGACGGAACGAGCCACTTCGGCGACTTGAAAGTCCGCCACATCGTTTCGCCCATTTCGATGCTCGGGGATTTAATTCCGGTGATGACCGGCGTAGCAATGGCGGGGCGTTACCTGGGCCAGAATATTGTCGCGCTCACTTGGATTGGTGATGGAGGCAGCTCGACCGGTGCATTCCACGAAGGTTTGGGATTAGCTGCGGCCCAAAAGGCTCCGTTTGTTCTAATCGTCGAAAATAATCAATGGGCATATTCCACTCCTGTTTCCCGGCAGGTTCCGGTTAAGAATCTCGCGGATCGCGCGGTGGCTTATGGAATCGCCAGCACGATTGTCGATGGCAATGACGTGGTCGCGGTCTACCACGCGACGAAAGACGCCGTGACGGAGTGTCGCGCCGGGCGCGGACCCCATCTGATCGAAGTCAAAACGATGCGCATGCGCGGCCACGCGCAACACGACCCCGCGGAATACGTTCCGAAGGAAATGTTCGAGTACTGGAAGACGCGCGACCCCATCGCCCTCTACGAAAAATACCTCACCGAAAATAAAATCTGGGATGAAAGCACAAAAGCGGAGATCGACGCGCGCATCGAGCGCGAACTCGATGTCGAGCAGAAGTTTGCCGAAGATTCGCCCATGCCGCCGCCGGAATTCGCTGAAGTGGGCGTCTACTGTGACAGCGGATGCCACACGATCGAAGCCGACTGGAAACGCGCCAAAGCCGAAGTAATGCCGCCCAGATCTAGCTTCGATCCCGGCTGGAAGATGCAAGACCTCGGAGCGCTCGGAGAAATTCCCACCGCGAAGGAAGTGGCGGCGGAAGGCGGAAATGGCGTCAGATCCAACAGCGCGCAGGCGCGCAGCACTCTGGGGCTTCCGCCGCAAAGTTTCGTAAACGCCCCTCCGCCGCAGCGCCAACCTTCTCCGGTCGCGGCCCAAACTGAAGTCACCGAACCCGCCGAGCCCCGTATTCCGTTCGGTCGAGGGCCGAAAGATAAAGCATTCCGAGAGAGTCCCGACAATCCCCAAAACAAATCCTACGGCCGCAGCGGCGCGCAAGGCAAAACCTTCCGTAAAGGCGCTCCGGAAAAAACATTCAACAAGAGCGGCCAGAATAAATCCTTCTCTAAAAATCCTGCGGATAAGAATTTCTCGAAAGGCCCGCAGGATAAGTCGGGGAGGCGCTAGGCATGGCGACGACCGCGATTCCCAAACCCGGCGCCATCACGATGGTCGAAGCCATTCGCCAGGCGATGATTGAGGAAATGGAGCGTGATGCCTCGGTCGTAGCGATCGGCGAAGACATCGGGGTGTACGGCGGGGCATTTAAAGTAACCGATGGCCTGCTGGCGACGTTTGGCCGCGAGCGGGTCATCGAAACCCCCATCGCGGAGACGGCGATTATCGGCGCGGCCTGCGGCATGAGTTTTCTCGGCCTGCGTCCGGTATGCGAAATGCAATTCATCGATTTTATCGCCTGCTGTTTCAATCAGGTCACGAACTTCGTAGCCAAGTCGCACTACCTTTGGGACGCTCCTGTACCGATCGTCATCCGCGGTCCCTCCGGCGGCGGTGTTCACGGCGGGCCGTTTCATTCCGCGAACCCCGAAATGTATTTCGTGCATACGCCGGGGTTGAAAGTGATTTATCCTTCCACGCCATCAGACGCCAAGGGATTGCTGAAATCCGCGATCCGCGACAACAATCCGGTCCTATTTTTCGAGCATAAGTACCTGTATCGCCGTTTGAAAGAAGAAATGCCGGAAGGCGACTACACCGTTCCTATCGGGAAGGCGGCGGTGCGCCGCCCGGGCAAGGATCTCACCATCATTAGCTACGCGGCCATGGCGCACACCGCGGTCGAAGCGGCCGAGGAGCTGGCGAAAGAAGGCATTGATGCGGAAGTGATCGACTTGCGAACGCTTTTGCCACTCGACAAAGAAACAATCCTGGCATCGGTGAAAAAGACCAACAAGCTATTAATCGTGCACGAAGATACGCGCACCGGCGGCATCGCCGGAGAAATCGCGGCCGTTGTCTGCGAAAACGCATTCGAGGATCTGGATGGGCCGATTGAGCGCGTCACGGCGCTGGATACGCCGGTTCCGTATTCCCCGCCTCTCGAAGAACACTTTCTGCCGAACACGGCAAAGGTAGTTGCGGCGGCCCGCAAGCTCGCAAAATACTGAAGACACCACCAAGGTAGGTTCAACGATGGGAAAGACCAAAGGCATCAACAAAGCGGAATTCGAAGTGGGCAGCGAAGTTCGCATTGCAGATCGTGCGTTCCTCGAGGAGTTCCTCGAGGCCGGACAGTATCACAACGAACTCGAGCCCGAGCAAGTGGAATTCGCCGGGCGCACGGCCACGGTAAAGGCCGTGGATTTCTTCACCGGCGGCGACGAGATTTATACATTGGAAGGAATACCCGGCGTGTGGCACGAAGAGTGCCTGCACCAAGCCTGACGCCGGGCGAACGTCTTGCAGCCGCTGCGGGGCGCGGTACGCGCGAAAACAATTCGGACTTCGAGGAGAGGACCATGGCTGTCGATGTCATCATGCCCCAAATGGGGGAGAGTATTTTCGAAGGAACCATCACGAAATGGCTGAAGAAAGCCGGCGACAAAATTGAACGTGACGAGCCGCTATTCGAAATTTCCACCGACAAAGTCGACGCCGAAATTCCGTCGCCATCCGCGGGCGTGCTGAAAGAGATTAAGGTCACCGAAGGCCAGACCGTCCCCATTCAGACCATCGTGGCGGTCATCGACGCCGATGGAGCAGGCGCAACAAATTCCGCGCCCGCTGTAGCGACGAAGGCCGTTGCCCCAGCGCCAGCTTCCGCCGCTCCGAAACCGTCCGCCCCGAGTCCCGCTCCGGTGACGGCTGCTCCGCTCGCACCTCAGGCTCCAGCCGTTTCAGCGGCAGGCGAAAAAGTCCGCAGTTCACCCTTGGTCCGCAAAATCGCGCGCGAGAATAATATTGACGTCACGCAGGTTCCGGGAACCGGAGCAGGCGGCCGCGTTAGCAAACAGGATATTCTCGGCGCTCTCGAATCCGGTGTCGGCTCCGCCGCGCGACCCGATGCGGCTTCGTCGCACACGCCGTCCGTACCGCAGACCGCGTCCGCGAGGCCTGCAGCTCCCCCGCCCGTTACGGGAGGAGCTTCGGCTTCCGCTGTCCTGGAAACTGCCGTGCCGCGCGAAAAAATGTATTTCGGCCATTATGAAGTGCAGCCCATGTCGGTCATGCGCCAGCGTATCGCCGAGCACATGGTTCTCTCCAAGCGCGTTTCGCCGCATGTCTATTCCGTGGATGAAGTGAACGTCAGCGATATCGCGGCTCTTCGCGCCAAGATGAAGGGAAAATTCGAGGAAGCATCCGGAACCAAGCTGACCTTTATGCCGTTTTTCGTGCGCGCCGCGGTGGAAGCGTTGCGCGCTTTTCCGACCGTCAACTCTTCTGTCGATGGCACGAACGTGATCCTGCACAAGGAATGCAACATCGGCATCGCGGTCGCGCTCGATTGGGGATTGATCGTTCCGGTCATAAAGAACGCCGAGGAGAAGAATTTCCTGGGTATTGCGCGCACCATGAACGACCTGGCAGAGCGCGCTCGTTCGAAAAAACTCAAGCCCGAAGAGGTTTCGGAAGGCACCTTCGCGATTACCAACCCGGGTGTTTTCGGGGGCTTGTTCGGTCTGCCGGTTATCAATCAACCGAACGTCGCGATTCTCGGCCTGGGCACGATCGAAAAGCGCCCGGTCGTGATCGACGACGCCATTGCCATCCGCTCGATGGTCTATCTCACTCTGTCCTACGATCATCGCGTTGTGGATGGCGCCGTGGCGCACCAGTTCATGGCCAAGGTGAAGCACACGCTCGAAAACTGGACGGAAAGCTTGATGTAATTTGTCTCGCCGGTGTTTTCGCGAGCGCCGTAGCTCCAGGCCGTGACCGAGCCGTTTTCGCGGGACCGCCGGTTACGGACAAGGGGGCGCCAATCTGGCGCAATTCTGCGCTCGCCCATCCGTCGCCGGTTGATACGCTATGCCCCCCAAAAAAATTCACGATTCCTGGGGCATATCGCCCTGGACCATTTCGTATAGCTCCAGGAATCGCCACGCCGGGTTGCCGCGCATGGCGGACTTCGTGGTCATCGGAGGCGGCTTTACCGGCCTCGCGGCCGCGGTCTGGCTACGGCGGTTTGCTCCCGGGAATTCGGTTGTCGTCCTGGAAGCTGGTCAAGTTGGAGCGGGCGCCAGCGGGCGCACCGGCGGTATGGCGCTCTCGGACTCCGCCGCAGGCAAGTTAGTAGGACTGCGAGACGTGCTGAGCAGTCTGCAGACCAACCTGGAAGCGCTAGAAATTGACTGCGATCTCGATCTTTGCGGCGCCTGGGAAATTGCCCGCCAGGGGCTCGATCATCGGGCACCGCGCCGCTCGCCGATTGGGTGGCACGATTCCGGAACGCTCCGGGTCGTGAACGAAGTGCCGGGCGGGACGCTCGATCCCGGAAAACTTGTGAGTGGACTGGCACGGGCTGCCGCTCATGGCGGCGCGCTGCTCCTCGAAAGTCATCGCGTGCTCGGAATCAATTGGCTCGCTAACCCGGAAATCCAAGTGGTCACGAGTTCTGGGCAGATCGCCAAAATCACCGGGGACAAAATTCTTTTTGCCACGAATGCGCTGTCGCTCGCCAACGCCGGCCTTCATAAGGGGATGCATCCGCGCCTGACTCTCGCCGTGCTTACCGCGCCGGTCACCCCCAAATTGCTCGAAGAGATTGGCCTCGCGCAGCGCAAGCCTTTCTACACCGTGGACTTTCCCTATCTGTGGGGCCGCGTCCGGAAAGACCGCTCGATCATCTGGGGGGCGGGCTTGGTGCGTTCGCCGGACTCGAACGATCTGGATGCGGTGGACATCGTGGATCCCGAACCCGCTCGGATTTTTGCGCAGCTTGAAGAACGCGTTCGGAACCTGCATCCGGCGCTTGGCAAAATAAAATTCACCCAACGGTGGGGAGGCCCGATCCTGTTTCGTGATTCGTGGAAACCGGTTTTCGATTGGCATCCCCGAGGTCGCGATCGGGAAAATGCCATCGTTGCCGGGGCCTACGCGGGGCACGGCGTGGCGCTCTCGTCCTGTTTGGGAAAGTGGGCTGCCGAAATTCTGACCGGCGGCGGGAAAAGACTGCCCAAGTGGGGCAGGATCGAGGAGTGACGCTGTTCCGT
>Ga0302325_10007947_pt1 | contig 23403 bp, 21 predicted proteins | sample Palsa_T0_2_FD_201948 | JGI IMG/M metagenome (GOLD analysis project Ga0302325, IMG submission 201948) | Peat permafrost microbial communities from Stordalen Mire near Abisko, Sweden - Palsa_T0_2 | ecosystem: Environmental > Terrestrial > Soil > Palsa > Peat permafrost | place: Sweden: Abisko... | reverse complement strand
GACTTGAACTAAGCCGCGTTGCGGCGGACGCATTCGCGTGTTGCTGAGCCGACGGTCGAGGTGATCTGAGCTAGTTTGTTGTCGCAGAGGAGGAACTCTCTGTGACCCATCTACGCCAGATCATGCTTGAAGAACTACGGCGCCGCAACTACGCCGAGTCCACCATCGACGCTTACATTCACACGGTTGAACATTTCAGTCGACACTTCCATCGCTCACCCGATCAGCTTGGCCCCGAGCATATTCGCCAGTATCAGGCCGCGTTGTTCACGCGCTGGAAGCTGGCCCCCAACACCGTAACGCAGCGCTTGGCCGCTTTGCGCTTCTTCTATGTACAGGTGTTGAAGCGTGGCTGGAGCGTTGCCGAGACACCGTATCCGAAGAAGGTTCTGCACTTGCCGCAGGTGCTGAGCCAGGACGAAGTCGCGCGTCTGATCGACGCGGCCGAGTTTCCCTTTCAGCGCATTCTGCTGATGACCCTCTATGCCACGGGCGCACGTCGCGCAGAAGTGGCGCACCTGAAGATCAGCGACATCGACAGCCAGCGGATGGTCATTCATATCCGGGGAGGCAAGGGACGCAAGGACCGTGATGTCATGCTCAGTCCCAAGCTGCTCGAGGCATTGCGCGTCTACTGGCGCGGGCTGAAACGCAAGCCCACCGATTGGTTGTTCCCCGGGAACCGATGGCATACAGCGAGTCATCCGGTCTCCACCAAGGTTCTCTGGAACGCCTGTCAGCAGGCCGCCGAACGCGCCGGCCTTGAGCACAGGCGCATCCATCCCCACACTCTGCGCCACTGCTTTGCCGCGCATCTGCTCGAAGCCGGTGCCGACCTGCGTACCATCCAGATGCTGCTGGGGCACCGCGACTTGGAGGAAACCACGATCTATCTGCATCTGTCCCGGCGGCATCTCAGCGCCACCGGCAGTCCGCTGGATGCACTCCCCATCCGAGGACAAGGAGAGCCGACACCGAGCGCATGAACCGGCCTCCTCTGGAGGTGGCCGACATCGTTCGCTGTGCCGGGCAGTCCTTCGTTGAGCGCAGTCACAAGTGGATCAACGGACAACACGAAAAGGTGTTGCTGGCCATCACACGCTGCCGAACCGCAGCGCTGGGTGGACATCGCGATCAGTGCGCGGACTGCGGACATACTGCCATCTCTTACAACTCGTGCAGAAACCGGCACTGCCCCAAGTGTCAGGGCAACGCCCGCCTGCGCTGGCTCCAGGCGCGGGAGCGGGAGTTGTTGCCCACCAGCTATGTGCACGTTGTCTTCACGCTGCCGCGGGAACTGGCTCCGCTCGCATTGCAGAATAAACGGCTGATCTACAACCTGTTGTTTCACGCCAGTGCTGCAACCCTGCTGGAGATCGCTCGTGATCCCCGGCACCTTGGAGCCGAGATCGGCTTCTTCAGCGTGCTCCATACCTGGGACCAGCGACTACAACATCATCCCCATGTCCACTGCGTGCTTGCCGCCGGCGGCCTCGCTCCCGACCACTCCCGCTGGATCTCCTCACGCCGCACCTTCTTCCTTCCCGTCAAAGTGCTCAGCCGTGTCTTCCGCGGTAAGTTTGTCGCCGGACTCAAAACCGCCTTTCATGCCGGCGCACTCCAGTTCCACGGACATCTCTTACCGCTTGCGGAACCGCGCGCCTTCGCCTCCTGGCTGCGGGTTCTGTTCCGTCACGACTGGGTCGTCTATGCCAAACGGCCTTTCGGCGGGCCAGAACATGTGCTGCGCTATCTCGGTGCTTACACTCATCGCGTTGCCATCTCCAACAGCAGGTTGGTTGCTCTCTCCGAGGGCAACGTAACCTTTCGCTGGCGCGACTCCGCTCACGGCAACAAGAAACGGCTCATGATCCTGCCGGTCGAAGAGTTCTTGCGCCGCTTCCTCCTGCACCTGCTGCCGCGCGGCTTTATGCGCATCCGCAACTTCGGATTTCTCGCTAACCGGCGGCGAGCAGAACTTCTTCCGCTTTGTTTGCGGTTGCTTCAGTCATCCGATCATCCAGCGGTTGCAACTGCCTCGCCGGCGCCGCTGCCCATTCCCTCGCTGTGGCGATGTCCGCTTTGCGGCGGAACCATGCAAGTTGTCGAGCGCCTCTCCGCCGCGCAACTCCTCCTCCGATCTCCACCTCATCGCAGCCGGTGCGCCACATGAACCCACATCTCCAACCTCGAATCTCGCTCGTACTTCGGCGCGCACACTGGTTCTGTGTCTCGCACTTGTCACAATGCAGTATGGTGGTGCGATTCAGACCCTCCGATGCGCCGCCCCACGTTCATTCTCTCTGCGACCATCTACTGAAACCCCAGCGCTCTGACCGCAACGGCAAACTCACAAACGATCAAGACCGGCTCATCCAGATACAAATCCCATAGTCCCCCCGGGGCGGCTTCCTTCAAGTCGCTGTATCTGAAGCGCCCTTCATAGCGCATCGGAACGATAGATCTTCACTCGTGGGGCGCTTCAGATACAGCACTAAGACTTTGCAGGACCTATCGCGGAGAACGAATTGACTAATGGGTTCTGCGTTGGTCTGATGAGGCGAATTCTCACGGCTCAGATCCAATGCTTACGGAACGGTTGAACTGATGAGGGAAACTGGAAACACAGTGGGAGCGATTCTCGGCAAATCCTCATATATGTGCTTTTGCCCACCTGCGATTCATAACGGCAAGCGCTTTGGGGGAATCTGCTATAGGCAGCTTCTTACGCCGCTGGGAGCGATCTGATAAAAAACTCTGGGCTGGAACCTCGACTCTGATCTAGAGATCAAGCTTAGAGATCGAGCATGATCCATGTGGGGGCGTGGTCGCTCGCGTTCTCCTGCCCACGCGCCCATCGGTCAACACCACCGTCCACGAGCCGGACCGACAAATTCGGCGAGAGCAGAAAGTGATCGAGTCGCATGCCTTTGTCCTTCTGCCACCGTTCAAATTTGTAGTCCCAGAATGTCCAGAGCGGCCCGTCCGGATGTAGCTTCCGCATGGCGTCGGTCCAGCCTTGAGCCAGCAAACGCGCAAAGGCCTGTCGGCTCTCGGGTTGGATTAACGCGTTGTTGTCCAACGACCGAGTCGGATAGATGTCCTGCGGTGTCGGTACGACGTTGTAGTCACCGGCCAGCACCACGGGTGCGCCGCTCGCCATGAGTTCGGCGGCGTGGGCAATGAGGCGCTCAAACCACGCCAACTTGTAATTGAATTTCGGTCCAGGCTGCGGATTCCCATTGGGGAGGTAGATGGAAGTGATCAGGACTCCCTGAACCGCCGCTTCAATGTAGCGAGCTTGATGATCAGCAGGATTACGAGTTTCAGAATTACGACCTTCAGGATTTCCCGGCAAGCTTGTGCAGGTCAGCACGGGAACCTGGTTTCGCGCGAGAATGGCCACGCCGTTCCAGGAGCGCTCCCCTTGCCAGACTGCTTCGTACCCGAGAGTCCGAAGGGCGTTCACGGGAAAGGCTTCCTGCTCTGCCTTGAGCTCTTGGAGACTCACCACATCCGGCTTCGCTTTGGATAGCCAGGCCATGAGGTTATCGAGCCGTTTATTGATGTTGTTAATGTTGAAGGTGGCGACTTTCAGCGAGTCCCTTTCTGAGGTGCAGCGGTCAACCGGAAGATCCCCCTGACAGATGGATTTACGAGTGGACCGACGTGCGTACCCTATAACCTACGCTATTGGCGGCATCGTACCCGCCCTTTCACAAAACGCAAGGACGGGGCACCCACTATGTTGATGATGTCGGCGATCATAAACTTCTAGAATGAGTTCGATTTCCGCTCGGTCTACCAACAAGTCTGCAGTGCAGAGAAATTCGCCCGGATGGGTCTGGAAATTGCAGGAAATGGGCGGAATTTCGCGATTCTTGCTCTCAAACCGGACCGGAGAAAGTGTCCTTCTAATTGCTACGGGCCAGTTTGGCAGCCTTTTCTCCGGAGAGCATCCGAGCAGTCCGGTTTCAAAGACCCCATGCGGCGAATGCAATGCGATCACAAATCGATGATGTGGCGAAAGCGGCCTTGACTTTTGTCGCTATTGAAACCGGCTCGACGCTTTTTACGAAAGCCACACTCCCTGCCAAGTAATACCTCTCAGTTGACCGGTTTGTGCCCAGAGAAATTAAAATTTTCGGCAGCGTCCACCCGTGCATCTTGGTGTAGACTCCCGACATTCGGAGTTTAGGCAATGCCGACTTCCGCGAATGAAGAAGTGCGCGAGCCGTGTGGATTAACCTATCAGGAACTTACCGGTCTATCGGATGAGAAGATCATGCTGCATCTCGCGGCGGGTCACGGTGACGCTGTTGCAGTTCTGTTCGACCGCTATTCTCGTCTAGTACTCAACATCGCTGGCAAAATTGTACAAGACCACTGCGACGCCGAGGATCTAACGCAGGAGATCTTTGTGGAGCTATGCCGGACTGCGGCACGATTCGATGCCGCCAAGGGTACTGCTAAGATGTGGCTCATTCGATCAGCGTATCGACGCAGTCTGAACCGACGCCGCAGTCTCAAATTCCGGAATGCGCAAATCCTGGCCGACCTCGGAGACTTGGAAAACTATCCGTCCACCGAAATTGGCCTGGCGCAAGCGCTCACACCCCAGGAGTCGCACCGGCTCGCACGCCAGATGCTCGGATCGCTGGACGCGGCGCAGAGGCGCGTCATCGAGTTGGTTTACTTCGAGGGCTTATCAATGAGAGACGTTGCCGAGCGCACGGGCGACAGTTTTGCCAGTGTGAGGCATCGCTACTACCGAGGAATTAGCGAAATGCGTACGTTGGTACGGAAAAAGAATAGCTGTGAGCCCATGACGGCAGCACAGGAGACATTTGATGTCCAGACATGAACACTTCGAAGAACTGTGCAGTCTTGCGGTGCTTGGCGAGGTGTCGCCTGAGGAATTGACAGAACTGGAAAAGCATCTATCCGAATGCCCGGAGTGCAGGGTTGCCTATGCCGACTTCGTTGCTCTGACGGGCGAGCATCTGCCGGCCGCAGATCGGAGTTCCGTTCGCATGACCAGAAACGCGGCTCCGGAAGTGACCGCGGTTCTTCGTCAGGCAACATTTGCGAAGGTCGCCAACGAAGGATTTCATATCTCCGAGGAGGCCATCGTTGGAGCAGTCCACCGCCGCACCAGGGCCGTTGAATGGCTCGGCGATGTAGTTTGGTCGACGCGAGCAAAACTGTCGCAAGTGACAATTGTAGCGACGTTGCTTGCAGTTGGTGTCGTCGGAGTGTTGTTTGTGCGTCACGATGCGGCTCGTCGTCATCAGGTGGAAGGGTTAATGTCGAGTTTGTACCACGCTCAGGATGATGCAGCTCGCTTAAAGCAACAGCTCAATCATGCTGCTGATTCACAATCGGGGGCCAAACTGGACGCGTCTTTGCAGCAGCAGCTCAGCGCTGCCCGTGAACGCGGCGCCCAGCTCGACGCCGAGCATCAGCGGGATATTCGATTGCTCCGAGGCCTGGAAGCGCAGGTTTCGCAAGTCGAATCGCAAGCAGCAAACGCGGTTCAGGATGCCCAGAACAAAGATAGTGAACTGGCAACGATCCGTGGGCAGATGGAAGCGATGCGGGCAGATGCCTCCCAGAAAGAATCCGAACTGGTGGCGCAACAATATCGCATCACGGAGCTTTCCGATCAGCTGAGCGCGCAGAAAGTAGCCCTCGATCGTGAGCAGCAACTCCTCGCAGAGGGCCGGGACATCCGGGACGTGATGGGCGCCCGTAACCTGCATATCATCGACGTGCACGATCAGACTGCGCACGGCGAGTCTCGTCCTTTCGGACGCATTTTCCTGACCGAAGGGAAGCGCTTGATCTTCTACGCCTATGACCTCGATTCGGCCAATTTGAAGAATGCCTCTTTCCAAGCATGGGGCCAGCAAGCCGATGGCGGCCGAGCTGCTCTGAACCTGGGCATCTTCTATAAAGATGACCAGAAACAGTCGCGCTGGGCGCTCAGAGTGGAAGATCCGAATCTCTTGGAGGCCATCGATTCCGTCTTTGTGACTGTGGAACCACACGGAGGAACCAAGAAGCCCAGTGGAAAGAAGCTGATGTACGCATACCTGCGCAATCCGATCAATCATCCGTGATTTTCTAGGTTCGATCGCCCGGTCGCAATATTTCTTTCCTGTTTCGGCACATTCCTTTCCGCCCAGTGGTATTGCTCACCAAGCAACCGGAGGGGAAATGCACATGACGAAATGGTTCGTATTGGTTTTCGTAATCGGGCTATCGGGCCTCTGCTTGGCACAGAGCGAGTCGGCAACCCTATCAGGGCGCGTGAGCGATTCCAGCGGTGCTGCTATCGCCGGAGCCGATGTCGTGCTCACGAATACACAAAATAACTCGGAGCAGCGAACCAAGACTAATAACGACGGGTTGTATGTGTTCGCCGGAGTTCATCCCGGAACCTACCGCGTAGCCGCGGGAGCCACCGGTTTCCGGGTTTTGATCAAGGAGGGCCTGACTCTCCACGTGCAAGATGAGGTGGCGGAAAATTTCTCCTTGACCTTAGGCGCTATATCGGAATCGATTACGGTTAGCGCGGATGCGACTACCATCAATACCACCGACGCCTCCGTCAGCACGGTTATTGACCGGCAATTTGTCGAGAATATCCCACTCAATGGCAGGAGCTTCCAGACGTTGATCATGCTCACGCCGGGCGTTGTCGTGACCGCTACAAACCAATACGACCAAGGACAGTTCAGTGTCAACGGACAACGCGCGGATGCCAACTATTTCACCGTGGATGGGGTTAGCGCCAACATCGGGGTGACCGGCGTCGCTCCACTGGAGCAGAGCGCCGGCGGTGCGCTCCCTGCGCTCAGCGCTCTGGGAGGGACGAACAGCCTGGTGTCGGTGGATGCTATGCAGGAATTTCGAATCCAAACGTCATCGTTCGCTCCGGAGTTCGGACGCAGCCCCGGAGGACAGATTTCCATTGTGACGCGCTCCGGAACAAATGGTTTTCATGGCGCGCTGTTCGATTATTTCAGGAATAGCGTATTGGACGCGAATGACTGGTTTGCGAACTACAATCAGTTGCCAAAGCCCGGCGACCGGCAGAATGACTTTGGCGGTGTAGTCGGCGGCCCCATATTCAAAGACAAGACATTCTTCTTCTTCTCCTACGAGGGGCTGCGCCTCCGCCAGCCATCGACGGCGGAAACCGTGGTACCGGATGCCGCCTCGCGGCAGCAAGCTCAGGCCACTATGCCCGCTATACTGCCGTACTTGAACGCATTTCCGGTTCCGAACGGCGCCGAGCTTGGGGGTGGGTTGGCGCAATTCAACGCGGGCTATTCGAATCCTACTTCGCTTAACGCCTACAGCATCCGGCTGGATCACGTCATTAACTCGAAGTTTAGCCTGTTTGGCCGTTATAGTTACTCGCCGTCCACCACCAGCCAACGGAATCCCGTCCTCGCCCCCGCTTCGTCCCTCAGCAACACCGAGTCGGCTTCATTCTCGGTGCAAACCCTTACCCTTGGCCTGACAGAAATTATCAATCCACGAATCAGCAACGAAGTACGGGCGAATTACAGTAACGACCGAGTGGGTAGTAGTTACGCTTTGGATAATTTCGGCGGGGCGGTGCCGCCCCCCGATTCACTGTTATTTCCTTCCGGGTTTACGTCCGCGAATGGTGTTTTCAATCTCTATATCCCAGGTGCTGGGGAGATCGCTAAGGGCAAGTATGCGACCGACGAGCAACGACAGGTCAATCTTGTTGACAATCTATCGCTGACGACGGGCAGTCATCAATTGAAGTTTGGGGTGGACTATCGATGGCTTTCACCTTTCACCGATCCTTATACTTACCGCCAATTTGCGGAATTCACGGGAATGTCGGCCAGTCCTGGAGGAGCTCTTTCGGGAATTGCTTTGGCAGCCGAAACCCTAGCCGCAGAAAGTGACGCACTCCTCGCACACAACCTCTCGTTCTATGGCCAGGACACCTGGAAAGCGACACATCGCCTTACTCTGACTTATGGCTTGAGGTGGGACATCAATCCGCCGCTGAAAGGCACGAATTTGGCGAACGACCCCTTCACCGTGACGGGCCTGAGTGACCCGGCTACGATGACCTTGGCGCCTCGCGGTACTCCGCTCTATAAAACAACCTATGGAAACGTGGCGCCTAGAGTGGGACTGGCTTATGAATTGAGCACAAGACAGAATTGGAATACCGTTCTCCGCGGAGGCTTCGGCGTGTTTTACGATTTGGGGACCGGCACACTGGGCGCAGTGTCTTACTACTTTCCGTACACGAACGCACAGATTGCTTTTTTTGTACCGTTTCCGCTAAGCCCTCAGAACGCTGCCCCTCCGCCGCTCACCTTGAGTCCACCCGTTTCGGTTCTTTTTGTGACCGTCCCTAACTTGAAGCTTCCGCGGACATACCAGTGGAATGTCGCGCTGGAACAGTCTCTTGGCGGCAGCCAGAGTCTATCTTTAACTTACGTCGGTGCAGTTGGGCGAGACTTACTTCGCGAAACCATTTTGTATCAGCCAAATGCGAACTTCAGCACCGTCTCTCAAACCGACAATACGGCTACATCGAACTACAATGCTCTACAAGTCAAGTTCCAGCGGGGGTTGTCGAAAGGATTGCAGGCCCTGGCATCGTATACATTCTCCCACTCGATCGATAATTCCTCAAGCGATGCAGCTACATACCTCAGCACCCCCGGCGCAATTGCTAATCCGAACCTAGATCGCGGGGATTCGGATTTTGACATCCGGCATTCCTTCACAGGAGGTGTGACCTACAATCTGCCGTCGGCGCCAGCATCGCAAAAGGGTGTCAACGCCATACTTAGTAACTGGTCGGTGGACGGTTTCGTGCTGGCCAGATCGGCTCCGCCGGTTGATATTATTGGTGCGTTTTCTGTTGGTGCGGGCTACGCTCTCACGCCGCGCCCGGACGTGGTGCCAGGGGTACCTCTTGTGCTCTATGGGTCGCAATATCCTGGTGGCAAGGAATTCAATGCGGCAGCTTTTACTCCGCCGCCCAGCGGGCAGCAGGGCGATCTCGGGCGCAATGTGCTGCGAGGTTTTGGAGCTTGGCAAGCCGATTTTTCTGTGCAGCGGCAATTTCACCTCACCGAGAAGATGGCACTTCGTTTTCGAGCTGAGTTCTTCAATGTCTTTAACCACCCTAACTTCGGCAGTCCCGACAATACCCTGGGCGATCTACTCTTCGGCCAATCGACGCAGATGTTAGCCAGCAGTCTGGGATCCGGCGGCGCTAATGGGGGTTTCAACCCTCTCTATCAGATTGGCGGTCCGCGCTCGATCCAATTGGCCCTTAAGCTTCAATTCTGATGGCGCGACGAACATTGTTTGCGTGACTGTCCCGGAGGCTAGATGGAGGAGCACATATCGAATCGCTTGGCGAGGTTTGGAATAAGTCTGCTTCCACTCGCCGCGTGTCTGTTGATTTCCTCTTTCGGCAGAGCCCAAGGCAGTCCTATCTCAGCGGGACGGAATGTTCAAGTAAGCGTCGGCAACGGAGATCGGCAGCACTGGGAAACACAAGTGGCGGCTGATCCGACGCATCCCGAACGTCTAGTCGGTTGCTCAATCATCTCCCCGGCAGACAAAAATCGCAACGCCATCGACCACAATACAGTCGTCTACACCTCGTCGGATGGAGGTGGGAGCTGGCGCCCCACCCTGGAGTTAGGACCGGGCCTGATCTCACGCGACCCGACGTGCGAATTCGGGCCAGATGGCACAGCTTACTTCGCTGCTTTCGCTTTTTCTGTTTCTGCCAATTCGCCTGAATCGTGGGAATCGGGAACATCGATTAAGAATCTGTTTGTCTACCGCTCAAAAGACGGTGGCAAGACGTGGCTGCCACCAGCGAAACTGCCCATCATCGACCGTCCATTCCTCGCGATTGATCGCAGCACTGGAAAATATAGCGGACGCGTCTATGTAAGCGGTACTGGCGGAGCCAAGCGCACCGATTCTAGTCGCAGACTGACGATGCCTACTCTCTTTTACTCCATGGACGGAGGACTAACATTTGGAGATCCGACCTACCTGATTTCGGACGACATTCATCCTCTGATTGGCCCGGGGAATAGCGTTTCACTATCGGACGGTACACTCGTATGGGCGTTTGGGGATTTGAAGGAATATCAAGCTTCTCTCTTTGACGACCAACGGGGAATACCCGAAAACAAGCCCGGCCACCCTAACGCACGTTTGAGAGTCGTTACCTCCGACAATGGGGGAAAGAGCTTTTCGGAGGCAGCGTCGATCAGCGATTGGTATTTACGCTTTTATGATCGCGTGAACAGCATGGCATCTGTTGCCGTGGACGTGACCCAGGGTCCCTTCAGGGATAGGGTATATGTCGGGTGGTCCGATGCACGCTCCGGGAGAGCCGAGATATTGGTGTCTTCCTCCTCGGACAAGGGAAAGACCTGGTCAAAACCAATTGCGGTGAATGACGATCTACCGCGTGATAAACCGGGTGACGGTCCAGACGATCATATGCCAACTCTTGCCGTTAATTCGAGTGGCGTTGTGGGTGTGATGTGGTATGACCGTCGCGACAATCCAGACAATCTCGGCTGGTACACTCGATTTTCCGCGTCCTTGGACGGCGGGGAAACCTTCCTGCCCAGCGTTCGTGTCTCGGAGGCCCCTTTCTTTCTCGATCCCAAGAAACCTATCGCATTGGATCAGGAAGCGGACGCTAGGGGCGGTGGCACACACGAAATCTTCATGAGTGCTTTCGCCTTCATGGGCGGTGACACCGCCGGGATGGCGGCAGACGCCAATGGAGTCTTCCATCCCTTCTGGATCGACAACCGCACCGGTGTGCCGCAAGTATGGACGGCTCCGGTGACGGTTATTGGAAAAGGACTGAAGAACGGCTCAGCTGATCTTCAAGACTTGGCAGATATCACCGACAAGGTTGATGTCGATTTCAGGAACAGTCGTTACGATCCTGAATCCCGCATAGTGTCAGCAGAAGTCTATCTGAAAAACCATTCAGCGCAAGATCTGACTGGTCCGGTAAAGGTAAGAGTCCTCTCTTTGGGATCGACGGTGGGTCCAACAGAGATTCTCAACTCAGATAACACATCGGCGCGCAGCGGTGCCATATGGGATTTCAGCGCCCTGCTGCAGGGATCCCGATTGAAACCTGGAGAAACATCCAAACCCAAGCCAATTGAAATGCGAATCACCGATCCAAAGCTCTTCTATCCTACCGCTGCCACTCGCTATGCCATCAGCTTTGCAAGCCTGCGGCTGAAAGTATTGGGCAAGCTCCAATAGCCGGAAAGGACTATCTAAACCGATAGTAGACTCTTGGTGGCGCCCTTTGCGCTTCGATTACTCGTCCGACTTGCTCACTGGGCTCGCAACCAGCCCGCGATAGCTTTCGGACAAAAGCGGACACAGGTGCCTACCTGTCGTTCGCCAAAAGTAGATCGTCACGATGAGTGGCTAGATTCGGCTTGGAGCGAAATCGTCAGCTCAGTCGTGGATTAGAGGTCCATCACAAAGATCAAGCAGCATGGAGTGATGTTGGTACTCGAACCATTGGCAGAACACCTCGTAGCCCCGGTTTTGTGGCCAACCCGAGGTCACCCGGTACCAGCTGTCCAATTGTTCGTCAAAGATCTCCTCGCATAGTTCTCCAGAACATCCTCTAGCTCCTCATTCGTATCGCACTCTGGAATGAGGTAGATCGTTGTCTCCCCAGCTACATCGAACAACGTAATTCCATGGCTGGTGGGATCGGCGACGTGGAGCCAGTCTAGGAAAGGCTGCTTGGGCTTGACCACGATGGCAGAGCGGTTCAGCGTATCCATGCGTCCTCCTCGCCGTTACGCAGCGCGGCGTTCATAACGGTGATGCAACCCGCCGACTTCTCGAAGGGCGATGATCTCGCCTTCTTGCATGACCGCCCTCCCGGCAGGAGCATCCTTGGCCAAGGCCAGGTGCGTTCGGGAGCGATGATAATAGGCAGCACACGACAAAGGTGCCGCCGATTCAGAACCACCACATGATCCAGACATTCACGACGAATCGAGCCGATCAGCCTTTCCGCGAAGGCATTCTGCCAGGGACTCCGGGGTGCGGTGACAACTTCTTTCATAGCCAAGGAGTTGACCCGGCGACGAAAGGCATTGCCGTAGATAGCGTCACGATCCCGAATTAAGTACCGCTTCGCATCACGTTCCGAGAACGCCTCGGCTATCTGCTGAGCCACCCATTCCGATGTCGGATGTTCGGTGACGCCAAAGTGAAGAACTCGTCTGCGCTGATGCTCGATGACGAGAAAGACAAACAATACCCGCAAGCGAATCGTCGGCACGGTGAAGAAATCGACAGCAACGATCTCGCCTATGTGGTTCTTTAAGAATGTCCTCCAGGTCTGCGACGGCGGGCGCTTGACGGTTCGCAGGACCCGCGAGACGGTTCGCTCGGACACCGCGATCCCAAGCTTGAGTAACTCGCCGTGAATTCGGGGTGCGCGCCATAACGGGTTCGCGTCCGCTAGGGTTCGAATCAGCATCCAAATTTGGGAACTGATCGGTGGTCGGCCAGTCTTTCCGGGCCTCTTGGACAGTTGGTACCAGTACCGACGGAACCGCTCGCGCTGCCAGCGCACAACTGTGTCAGGATGAACCACGACCGAGGCTCGTCGCCAGTCCTTCCACAGTACGGACAGTGTGATCCAAAACCAGCGGTCACGACCTACAATGCGCGGGCGCAATTGCTTGCGTTTGTAAATGGAGAGTTGCTGGCGGAGAGCAAGATTCTCTAAGACAACGCCGCGATGGTCTTTCCCAAACAACCAGACCATGCGGAATAAGCCTAAAAGGAAGGCGAGCATCACGCTCGATTCTTCCTGCTAGGTTGTTGAAAAGTCAATGAGCTCCGCACGATCTAGTTTTGGGCGAAGCACAGCGGTGTAAGCTAAGAACGGGAGTGGCTCGCTCAGAGCCGCATCGCGACCGCCGATTACTCGCTAAGAATTGAGAGGCCCGCCCAGCACTATAGACCTGCACTTCCAGCCACCACCATGAGTAATCTTGCTCCGTGCAAGGATGGACACGCACACTGCTGTTAATGTCGTTCGCGTTAATGGGCAAAGCAATCGGGAAAGTCATCGAAGACGCGGCAGGGGATGCGGTCAACGCGCAATGCAAACGTAAAGAGGGCGAAGGAAAAGCTGGTTGGGTAATCGCGCTCCTGTTAGCCGGATTGATCCTGCTCGTCAAATTGCTCGGGCATCGCTAGACCCTTAAGGGTCTGCAAGTTTCTGTTCTAGTTCCGCTATCCAAGCATCAACCCGCTTCTGGTTGCCGCTGTCATTGCATTCCTGACGCCTGGTGTAATCCCGACGCTCCCGTAGCCGAGATCAAAGTAGTCCACTACCCCAGCATCGCAGAATGAAGATACGAAATATAAAGGAAGGTGCGCTAGGGGACAGACCGATTGGCACAGCGAGGCTATCTTAAGTCCTTCGCTATGGCGAAGAAGAAAGCCCAACCGCTTCCCTGTACCCGCACTCTGGACTATCCCGTCAGCATGTCCGCCTATGAAAAAGAAAGCCTTGCTGCGGAGGCGAAACTTGCCGTTGATAGAAAAAGAAACGAGCAGGCGAAAAGGCCGAAGTACTAAACTCCGCTCGCATAGACTGCTCCATCATGAATGCAGTCGCCAAGCAGGAATCAGGGAATCGTAATGAATTAGAACGCTGAGTAGTATGTGAAAAACAATGTAGATTGCCCAGATCGAGACGTATGGCATGGCCATTTTTCGTGGCTTTCTTAGGACATACCAGAGTAGTAGCAAATCCAACGGGACGGGCGCCGCAGCTACCACGCCAAAAGAGGCGCACCCACGCTCTCGACGCTATATCCGAACAGGCACACGAAACAACCAATCGCGAGCGAAGCAAAGATGTACACCCGTTTGTCAACCAGGTAAAGCCCGAGTCCCCACGATAGCGCGGTGAAAATGATCGCGATGTCGAGGAGGATAGGTGCGGGCAGCGCGTTCAGCATAGGTTGTAAATGGACGTGAATTCTAGCCCATTATCTCTTTCTCTCTCTTCTTATAGTAACTTCGATTGTGCCCCGATCGATGTCGGAGCATGGTTGCCTCGCCTTTACGCCACTTCGATTCTTTCAATACCAGGGGGTACCTGCGCCAGTTCCTCAAACAATGAGCGGTAGTGAATCACCGCCGTCCTCAGGTCTTCGGTAGTTGCTACGTCTTGTCCAGCCTTCAGCGCAATTTCATGTGCGGAGCGGTAGTTCTCCACCACTCGCGGATGATCGACCGAAATGTCGGCCGCGCGCTGATCGAAATCCGCGAGGGGATATCCACGAGCTTTCATTAGGGACGACACCAGGTCATCGGCTTCCGCGACTGCACCCTTGGGAGAATCGATGAAACGGCTCTGTATGGAGTTCCACTGTTTTAAGAAACGTTCGTGTTCAATCGGCTCAAGGTCACGAATATTAAGCTTTTCAACCCGCTTCTCGCGATCCTCCAATTTCCCTTCTGCCTTACGTTCCCCTCCATGCGCTCGCACCGCCCGATCGTACTCGGGTCCAAATTTCTTCCGCAGGTCCGCCGTTCTACTTCTGCGCTTTTGCAGACACACCCAGGCGAGAACTGCGATGACTAGAATCACCACGGCGGCGAGCATAATAAACTTCGGATCCAACAGATTCGGATTCACCTAAACCTCCAAGACCAACTTTGTTTACAAAGTCCTTTTTCGGCAGAACCTGTGAATGGCCAGTATCGGACTTTAAACCTCATAAGAATGGTCAGAATTGATCGTTCCTCGAATGAGCGCATCGCAGGAGGAGCGAATGTGTTCAGAGGGGGAGAACGGCATAGAGGGGGACAACGGCAACTCTGTTGTAAAAGTGAGCTATTCTGCACAGCGCCGCCGCGGCGTTGTGAGCGAATGTATATGCTGTTTCACAATGCAGGAGTAGCTCAGTCCGGATTCATTCCAGATCCGATCAAAGGAAAAACATGAAAACGTTCGAATTGTTCCTTGGCACGCTGACGTTGCTTGCCGCCGGGATTATGGCTGGATGCTCAACCACAGCAGCCAAGTCGCCGGATGTTTCCGACAATATTCGCAAATCGCTCGATCAAGCCGGATTCAAAGAGGTCTCCGTCAGTCAGGATCGCGATAAGGGCATAGTGACCCTTGGCGGACAAGTCGCCAGCCAGAACGCAAAGTCGGATGCGGAATCCCTGGCAAAGTCTCTCGCTGGCGCCCAGGTCGTCGCGGATCAGATTGCCGTGGTTCCCGTGGGAATCGAAAAGGAGGCAAAGGCGGTAAACTCCGACCTGGACAAAGGCATTGAGGAGAATCTGGACGCCGCGCTGATCCAGAGCAAGCTGCACGCCAATGTGAAATACGACGTGAAGAGTGGCGTGGTTACTTTGACTGGAGAAGTAAACTCGGAAGATAAACGCGTCCGCGCCGGACAGGTAGCTACCGGGGTACCAAACGTGCAGCAAGTAGTAAACGATCTACAGGTTAAGAGTCAAAAAGCCAGTTCGTCGCCGTAACAGTCAGTAGTGCTGGCGCGCCCGCCAAATTGATACTCTCGCCGGAGGGGATGGCAGTCGCATCTCTGCGTTGCGGTGCCGCGAAGTAATAAGTCGAATTCTCAGCGTAAACTACCGCGGTTGAGTCGAGTAAGGAAGCGAAGCCTCTGGAGTGATGGAATATGAGCCGTATCAACAAACTGATTCCCAAACTGCGCAAAGCTCCACAACCGCCTTTGTCGCACGCTGGAGCACCTGCTGAGGCAGACCGAGCCAAGAGACCACCGCTCGCAGAGCCCTCTCCCACTGGCGGGGAACTGAACCCAGGAGATCGCGTCGAGGCCTTGGCTGATTTTGGAAAGCTGACAGGAGAATTCGGAACAGTTGAGCAAACGAACGAAGACGACGCCCTTGTAAAGTGGGATGATGACGGTCGAATGAGACTGCACCAACCTTGGCTCAAGAAAGTTAGCAAGAAAGCTCATCCCCTTGCCAAGCCAGTGGGTACGTAGTTCCACAGTCTTAACTCGCCAGGGACAGCGATATTTGAGGCGGAAATAATTTGGATCTTATAGTGTCGGAGGGCTGAAAGTATGAACGAGAACCTCGCTCAGGAGATACTCCACGAGTTGTTTCCCGCCTTTGAGACTTTAGAGACTCAGAGCGCAGCCCTCTTGCAATTATTGAAGGACAAGGGAATAGCCAATGAGGAAGAACTTGCGGCCCATTTCGAGCAGGCGGGAAAAGCGAGCAGCGTCAGATGGCTTGCCGTTCGGGTAAGGATCGAATACCTACTCTCGTCCGCCATGAAGACCGCTGAACAGGATGCTAAGAAAGAATTGCCGAAGACCATGGAAAGCCCGATAGCAAAAACATCTCGGGAAAAGGAAATTCACGAAGATACTCTCGACATACCAAAGACTGCTGCCAGCAGCAAGCCTGTTGCAGACGACACAGGCGCGGGTGAAAAAAACCAGCAAGGCGAAAAAGACAGTCAAGTGAGTAAAAAAGCGGCGGAAAATGCAGCCTGAATAACCATCGGAATAATGGCGAGGACTAGCCCCTGCCGCAGAAATGTTGCTGAACGGTGATTCACATCATGCTAATGTTGATGTATCTTCTCGCGTCCTTCATCGAGAGGATCAAGATGTACCCCGCGAAAAGCAGGCTCGCCGTCCCCACTAAATTTCGAAATGCTATAAATGTCCGCATCGAGTTACCTTTGCTGTGTTCGACGATAGGGCTTGCGGTTGCACAAGAATGAGCAGAATTGATCATTCGAAGCGAGTTAGGCGACTATTATTTATTCGCTACGTTTTCCACAAGCTACGGACGGTGGGACAATGAAACTCATCGTGAGCCTTCTCGAGAAAGTGAGCAACTTTGAACAGCCACACCATAGCGGGAACAGTAATCTAGTGTCTGCTTCCACCAGGGAGTTTTCTTAAGAAGCGGAAAGCCTGTAGGGCGGTCATGGGTTAGCGTCAGATGACTGACATTCGGACCCTCACGACCGCCCCTTTTCAACCCAAAAACAAGTCTACCAAAGTTGGGATGACACATGACCTCCTCTTAAGGAGGCAAAACACCGACACGTTAAATATAAGGAGCATTATGACTAACGAAGCTAAAACTGATCCACAGCAACAGAAACAGCAGCAAAGCAAGCAAGACCCGGCGAAATCGGGGAACCCGTCGAATACGAAGACTAATCCTTCTCCGGAAAATCAGAGTCAGGGCAACCGTCCACAGGACATCTCCAAGAAGAATCCATCGCAGGACAGCGACACTCAGCACAAGGGTCAAGAGAAACCAGAAGATGAGAAGCGCCGGGCTTCCTGAACCACTTTCTGCGGGACAAGCTGTAAAATAGGCCCCGGCTAGAATATCCAGCCGGGGCGTTCTTGAAGTTGGGATCGAAAATGTTTAGGCGACCCGAGAAATTCGAAGAATGCCATGAATCTGGGCGATCAGCAACCGCCGACCGTCTATCTAAGAACGGTCGCTATCGACCGTCCCACACTGTGCGTTTGAGCCAACTCATGCTGCTCGCGATTGGAGCGTATTTTTATTCTAGCCTCGCGCTTTGGGCGCAAGCCTCCGATTCCCAAACAGACGAAGCAAACAAATCCTGGACGGCTACCACCGACTCGCACAGCGAAAATGCGGATCTCATCCGCATCATCGAAAGCCACACCCAGAGCGGCAATTCCACCCTAGATGTGCAATTGGTCCAGCGCCGCGGATCTGACGGACACTTCGAACCTTACCAGGACATCGAAAAGGAAACGGTGCAAGTGGACGCCGCAACCGTGCGAACCACTACTCGCACGTTCGGTCGAGATGCCGACGGCGTGAGAACACTGGTGGAGGTAGTCGACGAGGAAAAGCACGCTCTGGCCGAAGGCGACTCGAACGTAGTACGCGTCACTTCGGATCTCGATGCCAACGGCAATCTTCAACTGGTTCAGCGCCGAATTGAGGAGACAAAAAAGACAAGTCCGAATGCGGAGGAGACCAAAACTACTGTGATGCTCCCCAGCGTCAACGGGGGTCTGGTTCCAGGTGTGAAGGTGCAAGAGCGCCGCAAACGAAGCCCGGATGGAACGATTGAGTCTCATAAAACTACACTGCTTCCCGATGGTGCCGGAAATTGGCAAGTGGGCGAAATGCAGCGCGCATCCATCAGGCAAGAAGGTGAGAACCGCCGCACCGAGGAACGGGTTTCTCTCCCGGACTCTGAAGGCAAGCTAGCCGAAGTATCTCGTACAGTGAGTAAGGAAGCGGCGATTGCTTCTGGCGAAAAGCGCAACACTGTGGAGACCTATTCCATTAACGTCCCAGGGGCGACTGGGGATGGCGGCCTGCAGTTGGTTGAGCGCGCAACCAGTGCGCAGCAGACGGGCTCGACTGGTCAGCAAGTCACCGAACAGCAAGTGGAGCAGGTTAACCCCGGCGACCCCGGCTCCGGTCTGCGAGTGACGACCGTCTCCATCGATACGGTGCGCCCAGGCGCTTCCGGAGGGCAGGCGACGCGAACCATTCAAGCACGCGATGCGAACGGCAATTTCGGAGTAATCTCCGTGGACACCGCAAAGTCAGACAACGTTCACGCCATTCAGATTCACATCGCGCCCTTCGACACGGCAAAAAAAGAGCCGCAATAGGACGACGCGGTGCGGAAGAATCCATTGGATCTCGCCGTCCCCAAGCCGAATTGCCGGTGGCTCTATGCAAGCGGTTGGAGATGAACTTGCTCCCCAGAAATGACTCGTGCATTGAAAATGTGACTTCTCTATCTTAGGATGTCCCGCCCAGGGTCAAAGTTCACAAGGGTAGTGACAAAAGTGGCCAGCGCCTTTCCGTGCCCGAATCGGCGGAGTGTTGAGCTCTGCGGACACGCGGTTTTCTGCGTCCGTTTGGCTGAGCCCAGTTCTGGCAGATACGGTCTGAGCCCGGTAGGTCTTGTCAGTCGCGGGCAGCCTTGCCACCGCATGATCCAAGATGAATGCTACCGCGCTGCGTCACTTTGGCATTTTGAGCGACACTACGCGCACTTCTTTCTTGTCCGCATCAAAATTTGCGGTCAAGATGACGTGGTGCCCTTCGTGTCCTTTTACTGCATCGGGGTTGATGATGGTCCAGCTCTTACCGTCCATCTCGCTGGCAAAAGTCTTGCCGTTTTCGCTAATTGTGCCCGTGACCTGAACCTCATTCTTGGAATCCTCGGCCTTCATATCGTCATGGTTCGTGGTGTCCTGTGCCGAAGCCACTCCAAAGGGTAGCAGGGCGACTGCGAAACAGACTGCTATCAATAGTGTCCTCATGTTGTTCTCCTGTTCTCCGAAAATTTGCAAAAAACAGATTACCAGGGGTGTCGCTGGGTGTCTGTCCACGATTGCACAGTGTGGAATTATCGCTGCCGCCTCACGCCGCTCGGATCATTCTCCGACCCCTTCTTCCGGCACCGCGAAAACCACTTCTGCTCTTTGACGACAGTTCCTAATCAACGGGATAGACAAGTGTCTCCGTGTGTGGCACGCTGGGCTCACGGCAAAGAGCAAACTGACGGCACGTGAGAAATCCCGCCAAGAACGAGAACGGGCCAAGGATCTGGACTGACGACTGGACTAGTCGTGCAAAACAACGTTGAGAAGCGAACTGTGAATTTTTGCACACTCTTCGACGCCGTTGGCCTCCGCACATGGATGGAAAAGGGGGACTGGCACTCAATTATTAGAGAAGGGATCCAATCCTCAGAATCGTCAGTGAGTGCGACCGGGGATGTTACAACAACAATCTTGAGGGCACTTGTGCGAGCCTCGGCATTTCGACATCCCCGATCCGCTCTATCGAATGCTCGCTCAAAATTTCATCGGCTTTTGTGAACATCTCCAACAGCCTTGCGGCGCTAGGATCAGTAGCGGCGCGAGCCGCGAGGAGGGGGCGAACGTCTTCGGGTAAAGACATGGTTTTATCTCCTATCCCCGAGCTTAGGAGTAACGAAGCCAGAAGAACTGTTTCATAATGCTCACTCTGGGAAATTGAAAAGTACCTTGGTCCTTAGGGCCCACGTTCCGAAAGGCAAATTCATTGTTGTCGTGACCAGACCAACGTCGCGCACGACCAAACGATTGCAACAGTCGAAGGGGATTTTGCCTAAAAGCGGAGGGAAATTGTTGCGGACAGGCATTCAGAGAAGAATCGGCGCTTGGGATCGAAGAATCACTCGACAGCTTTGACTTCGGTTATAAAAAGGGCGGCTTTCCATGGGCTCGCCCCTTATTTTTTGCGCGTTGGCAGAGCCCTAAGGTCGATCAAGCCTTGCGCGAGCTGTGCAAGAAGATGAGCAATTATCAGGGCAGTTCAACGACGAAACGACTTGACCTCTGCGACGCCCACTCATTCTCGAGTTCGACTGCGGACTTCGGGATCGGGCTTCCGCTCGAAAAACCATACGGTCTAGTGTTTGGCGAACCAGAGGCGGTTCGATGGCGTGATATCGGCAGTCTACACAACAAACATGGCTACGCCAGCGGCGAACATCGCTACCGTGGTGAGCGCCACAACAGTCCATCCCATGCGGGAACTCGGTTGGCCTTGCATCAGTTTCTTGTCCGAAGCGACGATCAGGATTGCAACGAGAAGAAAGGGGGCTAACAACCCGTTGATGACAGCTGTCCAGTAGAGCGCCTTCACGGGATTAATTCCTACGAAGTCCAGTCCGACGCCCAACCCAGTTGAGAGCAGAATGAGAGTGTAAAATGCGCGTGCCTGCTTCAATTTCTTATTCAGACCTTGGCGCCACCCAAGCGTTTCCGCGAACGCATATGCCGCCGATCCCGCCAACGTCGGGATGGCAAGAAAACCGACGCCGACGATACCCACTGTAAACAAGGTGGCAGCGAACTTGCCAGCGAGGGGGCGAAGGGCTTCGGCAGCCTGGCGAGTAGTCTCGATATGCGTGATGCCGTGGCGGTTGAGGGTGATCGCGGTAGTTAGGATGATGAAAAACATGACCATATTCGAGAAAAATGCACCCACACCCACATCAATGTTTCTCAGCTCCAGTTCTTTGAGTGTTGCTCCCCTCCGCTGAGCAAGCGTACTCTGACCCGCCGCCTTCTCCTCTTCAACCTCTTCACTCGCCTGCCAGAAAAACAGATATGGGCTAATCGTCGTGCCGAGAATCGCAACCAGCGTCGACCATTCATCTCTGGTATGTGGAACCGAAGGTACCAGAGTATCGCGCATTACTCGGCCCCAATCCGCCCCCACCACAAACGCGGTTATCGGGTAGGCGAAGAGAACCAGCACCAGCCACTTCAGCACGTTCGCTATCTGGTGATAATGAAGCCGGACCGTTGCCCATGAAATCAGAAGTGCAAAGACCACCACAAACACCCGTGATTTGAGCCCAGACAGCATTTCAGCGGCATCCGCCATGCCGGCCAGATCGGCCGCAATGTTGATCGTGTTGGCCGCAAGCAGGGCCACTATGAAGACGAGTAGCAACCAACTTGGAAATCGCTGCTTGAAATTCCGGGCCAGTCCTTGCCCCGTCACCTTGCCGATTCGAGCACACATCATTTGAACTGCGGCCATCAGCGGCCACGTCAGGAGCGCAGTCCAGAGAAGCTTGGTTCCAAGCTGTGCGCCCGCAACAGAATATGTCGCAATGCCGGATGGGTCATCGTCGGCAGCCCCGGTGATGACGCCCGGTCCAAGCGACTTCCACAGCAATCGCATCCATCGAACTGGGGCGAGTGTGGGCACGTGAATCCAGGGTGCGAATCTGATCACAATCCTACATGGTGCGCCGTACAAATGGGGCGCTCAAAGTGATCCAATGTGATCAGACATTTTCCCTGGCCACTTCTATGATGTTGTGTGGTGAAGAAGCGAGACGACCGTTACAAAGGCCCGTCAGCTTCCTTCTCCCAACTGAGGTGCAACATGGAAACCATATTGATTGTTCTTTTGGTAGTGTTTTTGCTCGGTGGCGGCGGCTGGGGATACTCCCGTTGGCGCGGCTAGTGCAATCGCAGGATGGACGCCGCGCCACGCCGTTTGATCCTAATTTGCGGCATTAAAGAGGGTTCGACTTTGACGACAGAGATCCCCGAACCATTTTTCAGGTTCCCCGAACTGAGTCAGCCGCGACGCTCACCATTTACCGGTGAACGTTTCAGAGGAAAGGAAGATCCATATGTTGATACTGATTATCATCTTGGTATTGGTTTTAGGGGGCGGTGGAGGGTACTACGGCCATAGCCGCTGGGGTTATGGAGGGGGTGCGGGCATAGGGCTGGGCACGATATTATTGATCCTCCTCGTGGCCTACATGTTGGGGATTTTCCACTAAAGCGAAGCCCGCCAGCCGACGTTCCACAAGGACCAATCCTCCTTTGCCGGCTCAAGATTAAGACGGAGCTGCCGTTCGCAGAACGGTAGCGGCCCCGGCCGTGCATGACAGCGCCAGCCCGCCGCTCCGAGTTCCGATCGGTCGTGCAACTGTATAGGCTCTGCACGGGTGAAGTTCGGGCAAGCAGCAGAAGAACGGAGCATCTTTGTCCATTCATGGCTTAGGTCTTCTTGGAAGTGTACAAAATTGATCAGTTCTTGAAACCTTTCATTAGTACTGTGTTTTCCTTGAAGCTGCGAACGCGGTCATGGGTTGCTCTACAAACCCGAACAGGACACGCGTTATGACCCAGGGAGACTACAGTGATGACATCCGCGACACCGATGAATGTCCCCGGAGTAAGCGTGATTCCGCTAAGAGGCGAAAACCAGGGAGACGATTCCGAAGGCGCACTCGTTCAGCGCGCACAGCGCGGCGACGAGCGGGCGTTTGCCACACTCTACCAGTTGCATAATAAGCGCGTGTATTCGGTGTGTCTGCGGATGACGAGAGATGTGGCTGAAGCAGAAGATCTGACGCAAGAGGCTTTCATGCAGGTGTTTCGCAACCTCAACTCGTTTCGCGGAGCTTCGGCCTTCTCCACCTGGCTGCACAGGATTGCTGTGAACACCACCCTGATGAAGTTGCGTCGCCATAAGCCCCTGCCAGTGCTGTCGCTGGATGAGCCTATGTCGAGCGACTCGCCATCTCTCAAGCGCGAAGTTGGAAAACCGGATCCGAACCTTTGCGTTGCGGTTGACCGAATTGCGTTGCGCCGTGCCATCGAAGAATTGCCCGGGGGATACCGGCAGATTTTCCATCTGCACGAGGTTGAGGGATACCAACATCGTGAGATCGCCGAACTGCTGCAATGCTCCATCGGAACCTCGAAATCACAGCTCTAT
>Ga0302325_10007943_pt1 | contig 23407 bp, 27 predicted proteins | sample Palsa_T0_2_FD_201948 | JGI IMG/M metagenome (GOLD analysis project Ga0302325, IMG submission 201948) | Peat permafrost microbial communities from Stordalen Mire near Abisko, Sweden - Palsa_T0_2 | ecosystem: Environmental > Terrestrial > Soil > Palsa > Peat permafrost | place: Sweden: Abisko... | reverse complement strand
AACGTCAAAACCGCTATTCACCGTTACGCAACCCAGCAAGGACTCGCCGCCTGAAACAGGAACTTGACCTGATTTTCACGGCCCTTTGGGCCAAGGACCCTAGCCTGTACTGCGAGGAGTGTGGCTTCCGCGTCCACTTCAGACCCGCCGTGCTGTGGATGGAGCATTGTCCACGCTGCGAGGCCCGCAGCAAGACGCTGACCCCGCTCGTGCTCACGCGGCACGCCGGCGACGCCGAGCCTCAGCCGCATCCGTCACCGTCCCGGCTGAGTTCCCAACAAGCCAGCCCCCTCGGCTGACGCCTGCCGGCGACCGCGCTGCGCCCGACCCGCGCAGTGGGCGGCGGGGGGCACGGGTCCGCCGTGACCCATACCCTGTGCCCGCGACCCGGGGGGCTCACCCGCCCCCGGCGCCGATATCGATGGCACCCTCGCCCCGTAAACATAGCCGTTACGCGATCCTCGCCCTGCTCGTAGCAGTGGTCGGGATACCATCCGCCGCGCTCGCCGCGAGCGGTGGCCCCGGACTCGGCACGCGCACGGCATCAGGTGGCGCGACCCCGGGTGGGCTCGATCCCATACCGGCACGCGCGCCGCGGCCACCGTCGAAGTCAGGCAAGGGAAAATGGATTCGCGGCGCCACGATCACCGAATACTGGCCGGTTCCCGAGTGGTGGTTCGTAGGCAAGCTCGTCAGCGCGCCCGGGTTGCCAGGAAAGCATCGTGTCGACTGGCTCTACTCGGCGATCGGGGTCTCGATGCAGGGGGAAGGGATCGGGCTCGACGGGCAGCTCTACCACATCTCCTCGCTGGGCAACGCGGGCTGGGTGACGAGCACCGGCGAGCCGACCTCGCCCGGACCCGGCGGGTGGTCGGGCGGACCGCCGGACTGGCGCGCGGGCGCCTACTGGCGGGATCGATCCGGCGAGGTCACCTATCGGCTCGAGAACGGCGATTGGTCCAACGGCCCGGGTGTGAGGTACGTGCCGCTGCACGGAGTCAGGTTCGCCGCGGGACCCTCACTGCCGCTTCGCTACTACCAGTCGATCGCCGTCGATCCGAGCGTGATCCCGCTCGGCAGCCGCGTCTACATACCCGCTTACCGGCACGACGGTCACGGCGGTTGGTTCGTCGCCCAGGACACCGGCGGCGCGATCATCGGTCGCCACGTCGACGTCTACCGCTCGCCGCCCGCGACCGCGACCGATCCCGGCTTGGACCTGACGGACCAGCGGATCTACGTGATCGCACCGCGTCGCTGAGCGCGCACTGGTGCACCGTCTGCTGGTTAGGGTGCGGACGCACACTAGACTGACTCAGCCATGGCCAAGCAGCAGCGAACGGTTCGAGTGGAGCAGCGCAGCCAGCTTGCGGCGATGCAGCAGCTCGAGAGCCGGTCCGACGACGAGCTCGAGGCCGAGACCAGGTTCAAGGCCGCGGCGCAGGCGATCCTCGGGGCCCGTGCCGCTGAGCGCTATGACGCCAAAGCCGCCCGTGCGCACTTCCAGCGCGCGCTCGCAGCCGCCCGCCCGCAGGAGCGCCTCCAGCTACGGCGAATGGCCGACGCCTCCCTGGCGCTCGCAGAGCGTCGCGCGGGCGACCTCAAGCAAGCCGCCGAGCGGCTCGGCGTCGAGCCGCCCAGCGGGCGGCAGCTATTCGGTCTCAAGGTGATGGGATTGATCGCGCCGCCTGCGAGTGCGGGCGTGTTGCTCCGGGCACGCGGCATCATGCTGGTCATCCTCGTGATCGTCGGTTTGCTCGCGCTCGCGTTCGGGATCGTCGAGCTCGTGTCGCTGCCGTTCGGTGGGCTTTCGGTCGACCTCGGGATCTTCTATGGCATCGTCCTCGTGATCGTGATCATCGGCGGGCTCGCCTATTTCGGCCGGCGGAAGCAGCGCAAGATGCAGGCCGAGCGGGCGGAGCAGACCGCTTCTCGCGCGCGCTGAGGCGGCCGTCGATCGACCGTGTGCGGCAGGTACTCGCTCGCTGTCTCGACCCCCGCCGACGTCCGTGCCCGCTTTCCGGTCGGAGAGTCGGTCGAGATCAGGCAGCGCTACAACGTCGCACCGGCCGATGATGTCCTCGCCGTGACGGTCGACCGCGACGGGAGCCCGCGTGGTGAGCTGCTGCGCTGGGGGCTCGTTCCGTCCTGGGCCGAGCGCCCGGAGATCGGTCTGAAGATGATCAACGCGCGCGCCGAGACAGCGGCCGAGCGCCCGGCGTTCCGGCGCGCGTACGCGCGCTACCGCTGCCTGGTCCTCGCCGACGGTTTTTACGAGTGGCAGGCCGTGCCGGGGGCTCGCAAGCAGCCATTTCACATCTCGAGCGCAGGTCAGCCGGTATTCGGGTTCGCGGGCTTGTGGTCGATCTGGCACGCACCTGACGGCGGCACCCTGCGCTCGTGCACGATCCTCACCGTCGCCGCGAACGCGGCAGTGGCGCCGCTGCACGACCGGATGCGGGTCATCCTTCCGGCCGACGCCGAGGCCGCGTGGCTCGATCCTCGGACTCCCGTCGCGGAGCTGGCCGAGATGCTCGTGCCGCTCGCGCCCGAGCGCACAGCCGTGCGCGCCGTCTCGGCCGCAGTCAACGATGCTCGCTACGACGGTCCCGAATGCCTGGCGCCACCGCTGCCGAGCGCGCAGAGCACCCTGTTCTGATGGCCCTCTCCCCGCTGCTCCACGGGTACGACCACGTCCTGCTCGACCTCGACGGCTGCGTGTGGGTCGGCGAGGAGAGCACGCGTCGCGCGCCCGAGGCCGTCGCACAGCTCAGATCCGCGCAGAAGCGGATCGCATTCGTCACCAACGACGCAGAGCGTTCCGGCGAGGAATACGTGCGCAAGCTCTGGGCGCTCGGCATGCGCGCCTCGGTGGCCGAGGTGGTCACGGTCGGCGGTGCGATCCAGCACGTCCTGGCCGATCGCCATCCGCACGGCGGCACGGCTTACGTAATTGGCTCTGAGGCGATCTTCCGTCACGTGGAGGACGCCGGGATGGCAGTCGTAAACGGGACGGACCTCGCCTCCAAGGCGGACGTGGTAGTCGTCGCCGGTCACCAAGACCTGCATTTTCGCGAGCTGCGCGACGCAGTTCAGGCGGTACTCGCAGGCGCCGAGCTGATCGGCGCCGGACGCGACCGCACGTTCCCGATGCCAGATGGACCGTGGCCGGGGACGGGGGCGATCGTTGCCGCGCTCGAGTATGCGACCTCCCGCACGGCGGACATCGTCGGCAAGCCAGACCCTCAGATCTACCTCACAGCGCTCGATCGGCTCGGCCCGGGTCGCACGCTGGCCGTCGGAGATCGGCTCGACGCCGATCTCGCGGGCGCCGCTGCCGCCGGCTTGGACGCGGCGATCGTGCTCACGGGCGCGACCTCCCGAGCCGAGGCGGAGGCCGCCCGCGCGCCAACCCCGGTCGCAATCGCCGAGGACCTGGCGGCGCTCGTGCTCGACGGCTGACGCCGTGCAGCAGAGGCGCCGAATCGCAGTGATCGTCAACCCGGCCGCGGGCGGCGGACACGCTGGCCGCACCCTCGCGGCGGTGCAGTCCGCGCTCGGCGCCGCGGGGATCGAGCACCGCACCGAGCCCACGCGAAGCCTCGACCACGCCCGCGCCGCCGCGACGCGCGGGGAGGTCGCCGTCGCGTTCGGAGGCGACGGGCTCGTCGGGGCGGTCGCCGGCGCGCTTCGGGACACCGACGGAGTCCTCGGCGTACTGCCGGGCGGGCGGGGTAACGACTTCGCCCGAGTGCTCGGCATCCCGCTCGATCCCGCGGCGGCGTGCTCGTGCCTGCACACCGGCGTCGAGCGGATGCTCGACCTCGGCGAGGTCGAGGGCAGGACGTTCGTCGGGATCGCGAGCTGTGGCTTCGACTCCGACGCCAACCGGATCGCCAACGAAACGCGCGTAGTGCGCGGGAGCCTCGTCTATGCCTACGGTGCGCTCCGCGCGCTGGTCGGGTGGCGCCCCGCTCGGTTTGAAATCGAAGTGGACGGCGAGGAGGTCGTCTCCGTCACCGGCTACAGCGTCGCTGCGGCGAACGCGAAGGCGTTCGGCGGTGGCATGTACCTAGCGCCCTACGCCTCGCTCGAGGACGGTCTGCTCGATGTCGTCACGATCGCTCGGATGTCCAAGCTGCGCTTCCTGCGTCTCCTCCCCACCGTCTTCAAGGGCAGGCACGTGCTCGTCCCTGAGGTGTCGATGCGACGGGTGCGTGAGCTGCGGGTGAGCGCTGACCGCCCGTTCACGATCTACGCCGACGGCGACCCGATCGCCGAGCTGCCGGCGACGGTCCGCTCCCTCCCCCGCTCGGTGCGTGTCATCGTCCCGACATGACCGTGATCGGACCCAAGCTCGCTGCCGCCCGCGCCGTCGGGGCACTTGCGCGACGCGCGGGACGCGGCGGGGGCACCAGCTTGCCCGGCAAGGTGCTGATGCGCCTCGAGCCCGGGGCGATCTCCGAGCTCGCCGCGCGCCTGCCGCGAGGGACCGTGATCGTCTCGGCTACGAATGGCAAGACGACGACGGCCGCGATGATCGCGTCGGTGCTGGCACAGGCCGGTGTCTCGCTCGTGCACAACCGCGCCGGTGCGAATATGGCCGGAGGGGTGGCTTCGACGCTGCTCGCCGCCGCCCGCGCCGGGGGACGGATCGACGGCGAGCTTGGGCTTTTCGAGGTGGACGAGTTCTGGCTGCCGCCACTGACCGAGCAGCTCGCGCCGCGGGCGCTCCTGCTCGGGAACCTGTTCCGCGATCAGCTCGACCGCTACGGCGAGCTCGAGACGATCGCCGACCGCTGGGCAACCGTGCTAGCCGGTGCCGCGCGCGAGGCCCGGCTGGTACTGAACGCCGACGACCCGCTGATCGCCGATCTTGGCCGCGAGCATGCCGGCGTCACCTATTTCGGGATCGAGGACGACGCGATGGCGATGCCCGAGATGCAGCACGCCTCCGACTCCAAGCACTGTCGCCGCTGTGGGGCGGCGTACGTGTACGAGGCGATCTATCTCGGGCATCTCGGCCGCTACCGGTGCCCGAGCTGCGGTCACGTGCGCCCGGTCCCGTCGGTCGTCGCCGAGCGGATCCGGCTCCACGGCACCAACAGCGCGACCTTCACCCTGCGCAGTCCCGCCGGGTCGGCGGCGTTGGAGCTCCCGCTCCCCGGCCTTTACAACGTCTACAACGCACTCGGCGCTGCGGCGCTGTGCCTGGCGCTCGAGATCCCGCTCGGGCAGATCGTCGCCGGGCTTGAAGCCGTCACCGCCGCCTTCGGACGCGCCGAGACGATCCGCGTCGACGGCTGCGAGCTGTCGATCCTGCTCGTCAAGAACCCTGCCGGCGCGAACGAGATCCTACGCACGCTGACGCTCGAGGAGTCCGAGCTCGACGTGCTGGCGATCCTCAACGACCGCACCGCCGACGGTCACGACATCTCCTGGGTCTGGGATGCCGATTACGAGATCCTGGCAGGTAGGGTGCGCCGGGTGACGTGCGCGGGCACCCGTGCGGCGGAGCTCGCGTTGCGGCTGAAGTATGCCGGGGTGCCGAAGGATCGGCTGCACGTCGTTTCGAGCCTGCCCGCGGCGCTCGACGCGGCGATCGCGGACGCCGCGAGCGCCCGGGTGTTCGTGCTCCCAACTTACACGGCGCTGCTCGAGCTGCGCGACGAGCTCGCCGCGCGCGATAGCGCGCCTCCGTTCTGGCGGGCGGGCATCTGATGACCGCAACCGAGGTCATCTGGCACGACATCGAATGCGGCGGCTATCGCGAGGACCTGCCACTGTGGCGGAGGCTCGCGCGCGAGCACGGCGATCCGATTCTCGAGGTCGGCGCCGGCACGGGCCGGGTCTCATTGGACCTCGCCGGGCGCGGCCACGACGTCACCGCGCTCGACTGCGACGAGGAGCTGCTGTCCGAGCTGGCCGCCCGCGGGGCGGGCAGGGTGGACACGGTGCTCGCGGACGCCCGCTCTTTCTCGCTGGAGCGCCGGTTCGCGCTCTGTCTCGTGCCGATGCAGGCGATCCAGCTGCTCGGCGGCGCCCCCGAGCGGGCGGCGTTCCTGCGCTGTGCGCGAGCGCATCTGAAGCCCGAGGGCGTGCTCGCCACCGCGCTCACCGACGTGGTCGAGACCTACGAGGTGCCCGACGGCTGGGCCGGGCCGCTTCCCGATATCCGCGAGCTCGACGGTGTCATCTACGCGAGCCGACCGATCGCTGTGCGTGAGCAGCGCGACACCTTCGTGATCGAGCGACTGCGCGAGATCGTCGCAGCCGACGGCGCACGCGAGGTCCGTGAGAACCGGATCGCGCTGCACCGCGTCAAAGCGGCCGAGCTCGAGCGCGAGGGCCGCGCGGCCGGCTTACACGCTCTGGCTCGAGCGCGCATCCCCGCGACTGACGACTACGTCGGCAGCGAGGTGGTGGTGCTCCGTGCCTGAGCGTCTCCGCGTCTGCGCTCTCTACCCGGAGCTGATGAACATCTACGCCGACCGCGGCAACCTGTTGATGCTCGAGCGCCGCTGTGCCTGGCGGGGCATCGACTTCAACCTGGACGCGGCCAGCCTCGGCGACCGACTCGACCCCGAGGCCGCGGACCTCTTCTACATCGGCGGGGGGCAGGACCGCGACCAGCGCCTCTGCGCATTCGATCTCCAGGACAAACGCGACGCACTCCACGCGGCTGCCGCCGGCGGCAAGGTGATCCTCGGCGTCTGCGGCGGTTACCAGCTGCTCGGACACTCCTACGAGCTCGGCGAGGAAGAGCTCCCCGGCGTCGACCTCCTGGACCTACGGACCATCCGTCATGCCGGCCCGCGCCTGATCGGCAACATCGCGATCGAGGTGGAGCTCGAGCCGGGCTCCAAGCGTGTGCTCGCCGGATTCGAGAATCACGGCGGCCGCACTCATCTCGGTCAGTCGGCGGAACCGCTCGGCCGTGTCCTTCGCGGCCACGGCAACAACGGGCAGGATCAGCTCGAGGGCGTTCGCGATGCAAACGTGGTCGGCACCTACATGCACGGTCCGCTGCTGCCGAAGAACGCGTGGTTCGCCGACTGGCTGATCGCGACCGCGCTCGGAATATCCGGGACGCTCGCCCCCCTCAACGACGAACTCGAGGAGGCTGCGCATGTGGAGGCCAGTCGCGCGGCTGGAGTCTAGCTGCGGCGCGGTCACGGGCGGCGCGTCATTCGCCCGTCCCTACTATCCTGCTCCGTCTTGGGTATGCGGGGAGGCGGCCCGGACGCTCCTCATTCCAAGCCGAGGGAGGACCAATCCAACACGCAGATCATGTGTGGGTGACTTGATGCTGATCAAGCCCTCGTGAGCGCTGCGGTGACTCGCCGGCTACCGGTCGTCGCGGCGCTGCTTGCGCTGGCGCTGCCCGGCTGCGGCTCTGGCGGCTCGCCGGTGGCAACGACCGCCGAGAACAGCGCGGCGACGACCACGACCGCGACGATCCTCCCGGGAACCGGTAGGCCACCGGTGACCATCGGCGACAAGAACTTCACCGAGCAGTTCATCCTCGGCCAGCTGTACGACCAGGCGCTCACCGCGCAGGGGTTCACGGTCAACCTCGACAAGAACATCGGCTCCACAGAGGTGACGCTGCTCGCGCTCGATGACGGTCAGCTGGACATGTACCCCGAGTACGTCGGGACCTTCAACACCGATGTAGCGAAGGACGCAGGGGTCTTCTCGAGCGCGCGCGCGTCGTTCGTGGCGGCCCAGCGCTACGCGCAGGCCAACGGCCTGCAGCTGCTGCACCCGACGCCGTTCTCGGACACCGACGCGATCGCCGTCTTCTCCACCTACGGCGCAGAGCATCACCTGCGAACGATCGAAGATCTCGCCCGGGTGCAGAGCAAACTGACGCTCGGGGCCCCTCCCCAGTTTCAGGCCAGCCAGACCGGGTTGCTCGGGATGGAGTCCGCCTACGGCGTGGTCCCCGCGCACTTCCAACCGCTCGCGATCGGCCTGCAATATCAGGCTCTCGAGGATGGCTCGGTACAGGCGGCTGACGTGTTCACGACCGACGGGCAGCTTGCGTCCGGCCAGTTTCGGCTGCTTGGCGACCCCGACCACGTGTTCGGGTTCGAGAACGTGGTACCGGTCGTGACGGAGAGCTCGCTGCTTGCCGAGGGACCGGCGTTCGTGAACACGGTCGATCGAGTCAGCGCAACGCTCACGACCGAAGCGATGCGGTTGCTCAACGCCGAAGTGAACCTCTATAACCAGACGCCGGCGTCGGCCGCACGGCAGTTCCTGCTCCAGCACGGCCTCTTGACGCCGTAGCCGCAGTCTCAGCGTCCGCTCGAGCCGAATCCCCGCGAGCCGCGCTCCGAGAGCGCGAGCTCGTCCACCGCCTCCACGCCCGGCGCCTCGACCGCAACCAGGACGAGTTGGGCGATGCGGTCGCCGCTGACGATCTCGCACGGCTTGGTGCGATCGGTGTTCAGCAGCAGCACGCGCAGCTCGCCGCGATAGCCCGAGTCGATCAGCCCGGGAGCGTTCACGAGCGCGATTCCGTGGCGTTCGGCGAGGCCGGACCTGGGCAGCACGAGGCCGGCCCGGCCGGGCGGGATCTCGACCGCGATCCCGGTCCGCAGCGAAGCGCGCTCACCCGGCGCGAGCGTGACGCCGTCGAGCGCGTATAGATCGAGGCCGGCGTCCCCCGCGTGGGCGCGCGTCGGCAGCGTGGCATCGGGGTGCAGGCGCCGGACGCGGAGGCTCATCCGGGATGGCCGCTGACCGCGAAGCGATCGAAGCGTCCGACGATGCCGGCCGGGAGACGCGCGGTGACGCGCACTCCGTCGGGCGTGTCCTCGCGCTCGAGGTCGCCTGCAAGATCGTGCAGCTCGGCCAGCCGCCTGCCCTCGTCGTAGGGCACGAGCAGCTCGACCTCATGGAGCGTGCGCGCGAACTCGTCCTCGATGCGGTGCTTCAGCGGCTCGAGCCCATCGCCGGTGACCCCGGAGACGAGGACGGCGTCCGGGTGGCGCCGCGAGAGCTGCTCGAGCCGCTCGGGCTCGACGACATCGGCCTTGTTCAGGACGAGCACCCGTGGCGCCTCCTCGGCGCCGATCTCGGCGAGGACGTCCTCGACGGCGGCGGTCATCATCGCCAGGTCCTCTTCGGAGGCCGAGGCGTCGACGACGTGCAGAATCAGGTCGGCGAGCCGAGTCTCCTCGAGCGTCGCCCCGAACGCGTCGACGAGCTGATGCGGGAGCTTGCGGATGAACCCGACGGTGTCGGTCAGCAGGTAGTCGCGGCCGCCGGTGCGCAACACTCGCGTGGTCGGATCGAGGGTATGGAACAGGGCGTCGCGGACACCGACCTCGGCGCCGGTGAGCGCGTTCAGCAGCGTCGACTTGCCTGCGTTGGTGTATCCCGCGAGCGCGACCGAGGGCAGGTGCGCCCGCTCGCGCTCGGAGCGCATCACCGAGCGGTTGGAGCGAACCTGCCCGAGCCGGCGCCTGAGCGCGGCGATACGGTCGCGCGCGAGCCGGCGGTCGGTCTCGATCTGGGTCTCGCCCGGTCCACGGGTGCCGATTCCGCCGCCGAGCCGCTCGAGGTGCGACCACAGACCGCGCATCCGCGCGAGGTTGTATTCGAGCTGCGCAAGCTCGACTTGGAGCTTGCCGTCGGCGGTATGGGCGTGTCCGGCGAAGATGTCGAGGATCACGGCGGTGCGGTCGATCACCGGCATCCCCAATGCCGCCTCGAGGTTGCGCTCCTGGCGCGGGGTGAGCTCGTCGTCGCAGGCGACGAGGTTCGCGTCGGCGGCGGCGAGCTGAGCCTTCAGCTCCTCGAGCTTGCCCGAGCCCAGGTACGTGTTCGGGTGCGGTTGCTCGCGCCGCTGGACGAGCTCACCCACGACCGCCGCGCCGGCGGTGCTCAGCAGCTCTCGGAGCTCTCCGAGCTCCTCGTCGCCGTGATCTGGCAGCACCGCGATCGCGAAAGCGCGCTGGCGCGCGCGGCCCCCTGCCGGGAGACCGTTCGCAGACTGGTTCGATTCCCGGGTGCGACCGTGGCGGCTTCGCTGCACACCAGTTATGGTAGCCGCGCCGCGACCGGTTCAGGGGCGGCCGGGCACCGCCTCGGCGCTGGTGCTGCATTAGTCTGGCGCCACCGATGGGATCAGATCGCGTCAGGATCGAGGTCGCCGACCACGTCGCCGTAGTCACGCTGACGCGCGCGGACAAGCACAACGCGCTCGACAGGACCATGTTCGGCGCCATCATCGGCGCCGCTGAGCGGCTCATCAGCGAGCCGGGCGTTCGCGCGGTTGTGCTGCATGGCGAGGGTCGAAGCTTCTGCTCCGGCCTCGACCTGATGAGCCTGATGTCCGAACTGGGTGGCCTGGCGGACGTGATCGAGCGGTTGCGCGCCGGCGTGCCGACCTGGGTCCAGCGCGCCGGCTACGACTGGGCGCGCGTCCCCGTGCCCGTGATCGCTGCGGTGCACGGCAACTGTCTCGGCGGCGGCCTGCAGATCGCTCTCGGTGCCGATATCAGGATCGCCTCCCCCGACGCCCGCCTGTCGGTGATGGAGATCAAATGGGGACTGATCCCCGACATGTCGATCACCCGCACGCTGCCGCGCCTGGTCGGCATCGACGTCGCCAAGGAGCTCACGTACACCGGCCGGGTGATCAGCGGCGAGGAAGCGCTGCGGCTCGGGCTCGTGACGCGGCTGAGCGAGGACCCACTCCTGGCTGCCCGTGAGCTCGCGACGGAGATCGCAGGCCGCTCGCCGGATGCCGTGCGCGCCGCCAAGCGGCTGTTCGACGAGGCCTGGAACGGGCCGGCGGAGCTGACGCTCGCGCTCGAAGCCGAGCTCCAGCTCAGCCTGATCGGCTCGCCGAACCAGCTCGCTGCCGTGACGGCCGGGATCGCCAAGCAACCGGCCGAGTTCACCGATCCGGCGTAGCGAAACGGCGATCACCCCGGGGCCGCCTCGCTAACTCAGTCGGGGTCGACCAAGGGAAGCTCGTAGTGCTGGAAGACGATCGGCGGACCCCACATGTCGGTCTCCTCGGCGGACATGAGCCGGAAGCCGGCGGAGCGGTAGATGCGCGCAGCGACGGTCAGGGCGCTGAAGGTCACCAGCTCAAGCTTCGCCAAGCCGCGCTCGCGCGCCTCGTCCACCAGCTCGGCGATCAGCGACCGGCCGAGCCCGCGGCCGCGTAGCTCTGGCGCAAGCAGGAACCAGCGCACTCTCCCCAGGCCGCCGCCCTCTTCGGTGAGTGCGAGCGTCCCCGCGAGGGAGCCGTCATCGATCAGCCACACCGCGCCACCGTCACGCATCCAGCCCGCGTCGAGCGCGCTCGTGATCGAGGTGCGAACCCCCACGGTGAAGCGCGCATCCATTCCGAACCCGGCGCGGTACAGCCGCTCGTGGAGCGCGACCATCGCCTCCGTGTCGCCGTCACGCAGCTCCCGGCGCACGATGATGTCGCCGGCGAGGTCCGGCGGTCCGTCGAACTCTCGCGGGGTCTTGCGCACGACCCAAATGATGCCCATGCCGATTCAGCTGTGCAACACATTTATGCGATCTAATTCAGCTTAGAATCACATATGTGGAGATCCGGCAGCTTCGCTACTTCGAGGCCGTCGCCCGACGGCGCCATTTCACCCGCGCCGCCGAAGAGCTTCACGTCGCGCAGTCGGCGATCTCCCACCAGATCCGCCGCCTCGAGCGCGAGCTCGGCGTCGAGCTGCTGCGCCGCACCACGCGCTCGGTGCAGCCGACCGAAGCCGGCGAGCTGGTGGCGGCGCGCGCCCGCGCTGTGATCGCCGAGACCGACGCGCTCCGGGGCGAGATCGACGAGCTCCGCGGTCTCGTCCGCGGTCACATCACCGTCGGCGCGCTGCTGTTTGGAGGCGACCTGGACATCCCCGCCACCCTCGCCAGGTTCATCGATGCCTTCCCGCAGGTCGAAGTCGGGCTGCGCGAGGGCACTGCACAGCGGATGCTGGACGGACTGGGCGACGGAAGCCTCGATGTCGCGTTTGCATTCGAGGTGGAGCGACCCGAGGGAGTCGACGGCCTCTCCCTCTCGCGCGAGCAGCTCGTGCTGGCGACGAGCCCCGGCCACACGCTCGCGGGCGCCGGGCCGGTGGCGGTTGCGGCGCTGGCCGGGCGACCGCTGATCGCCTTCGGGCGCGGCGCCTCGACGCGCCGGCTGGTCGACGCGGCGTTCGCCGAGGCGGGGATCGAGCCCCGGATCGCGCTCGAGGCCAACGACCTCGCGCTCGTGCGCGGGCTCGTCGCGGAGGGGATCGGCTCGGCGATCCTGCCGCGCTCGTTCGCCGAGTTGCCCGGTCCCGAGATCCGGATCCGGCCGCTGTCGCCACCGCTGAGCGTTGACGTCGTGCTGTGGTGGCGGCGCGTGCGGCGCCTCTCCCCGGCGGCCCGGGCGTTCGTCGACTTCGTGGCGGGTCACCGCGTCAGCGTGGCGCGAGGATAGCGGCCGGCGGTCCTGTTCGGCCGGGGGATCCAGAGGTTCGGCACGGAAGCTGGACGTGGTCCGTAGCGGCCGCGGTACCAGCCACCACGTAAGGCAATTGACGCGCCGTGTGATGAGGGGTCGTTCTGGCACGTAGGATCGTGTGGTGCCGCTGTTCGAGCGCACACTGATGCTGGTGCTCAGCCGGGTGCCGGCGTGATCGCGTTCCTTCTGGAGTGGAGCAGTGAACGAGCCGGGCAGACCAGATAGACAGTCGGGGGTCACGAAGACGTCGCGCGCGCGACTTGGGCTCATCGCCGTCCTGGGGGCTGTCGGCGCGTTAGCTATTGGCGGCGTCCAAGACATCCCGGCGATCGCCGCCGATGCCGGGAAGGCTGCTCACGCCACGCCTGCATTGACCAGAATGTCGGCGACCAGGATCGTCGCCGGCACCGCTCCTCAGCGCTCCCTGCTGCGATCGATCCTCGCGGCGCTCGCTCCCACACACGTCCGCCTGCTTCGCGTCGTGCGCGTGCGAGGCGGTGTGAAGTTACAAGCACCCGCGCAGGCGGTCCGCGCCGAGTGGGAGGTCTTAGTCACCGGCCTTGTTTTCTTTGATCGTTCCGCCGAGCAGCGCCTCCCGCCTGTCCTCGAGGTGGACGTCGGCCAGGTTGGTTGGCCGACGCTCGACGCCGGACGCAGACCCCCGCATGCCACTCGGGCCAGTGTCGCCGCCACTCGCCGGATGATGCGCCGGCTCGCGCTCGTCTCGGGAGCCCGAGTCGCAGAGCTGACAGTCTCCGCCCCCGACACGCTCGCCGTCGTGCTCCGCTTGCGGGTCAGCGACGCCGCGAGGTTTCTGCAGGACCGTCTGCGTACGCTCGTGCTCAGCGCCGACACGCGCGAGAGCCGCTACGAAGGGCTCTTCATCGAAGTCGACGACGCTCGCGGGATCGCATGGGCGGACGGCGAGACGCGACTCGGCGGCGAGGGCTACGTTCGCCCGAGCCTCAGTGGGTGCAACCCATTCCCTCCTCCCGGCCCCGCGAGCCCAACATACGAGCGCTGCCCCGCGTAGCTGTTCAGCTCCCTGCGTCCGGCCACCCGACCTGAGGTCGGAAACGGACGCGCAGCCAGACCGATCGTCGCCACCTCCACGTACTAACCCCCGTAGTGACTACTCGGAGCCCGTTCGACGATGGTCCGTTGCACACGGAGGGCCCTCCAAGCCCGCCGGCCGGCCCTCGTCACGGGCCTCATCACCGAGGCAGCCCAGGCTGGCGAAGTCGCGGACATGCCGGCCGAGAGCGTGCTCTCGATCACCGGAGACGTCGTTGCAAGTGCGCAGGGCGCCGGGCGGTGCTGAGCTGCACAACCCCGAGATCGAAGTGCTGTCGGCCGCGGCTGAGGCTCCCCCGGTCGAGCTCTGGCGACCTCGGCTCTCAGTGCAGCTCCCACGACTCCTCGACCTCGCGCCGCTCACGCTACGCCACCCGCGTCAACACGCGGTCTTCGAGCTCGCGGCGGCGTCGATCGCGGGATTTCGCGCGGCACTCCACTCGCTGGGATTCCACCGAGATCCAGACGCCGAAGATCGTCGCGTCGGCGACCGAGAGCGGCGCCAGCGTGTTCGCCGTGGAAGGCCATGGTCGGGATTTTCGAGCGCGTCTATGAGACCGGCCCCGAAGCGCCCTTTCTACACCCACCCGGACCGCGACCGCCCTGAGTTCTCGAACAGCTTCGATCTGTTGTTCCGCGGACTCGAGCTGATCACCGGTGGCTAGCGCCTGCACCTCTACGAAGACTATGTAACCGCGCTCGCCGCCCGAGGCCAAGCCGCCGCCGACTACGAGGGCTACCTCCAAGCTTTCAGTCGCCGCAGAAGTCATCGGGCGGGGCGTAGGCAGATTCGAAGGCGCCGGCCGGCTCGAGCGCGGCGCGGAGCTTATTCATGCCGAGGCGCATGCGACCCTTTACGGTCCCGGCCGGGACGTCCAGACGTTTGGCGATCTCGGAGTGGCTCAGCCCACCGTAGTAGGCGAGCGTGATCGCCTCTCGCTGTGCCTCTGGGAGCGCGGCCAGCGCGGTTCGCACGCGCACCGCGTCGATCAGCGCGCCGGCTTGGTCGACGACGTCGCCAGATGCGGGCAGGACGGCGAGCACGTCGTCGCTCGCACGCCGGGTCGCGTGCCGTGCTTGGACGCGCGAGACGTCGATCGCTCGGCTGAGCACCACGAGCAGCACCCACGCCGCCACGGTACCGCGTTGCGATCGGTAGTTCATCCGACTCTTGAAGATCGAGACGAAGGCCTCCTGGACCGCGTCCTCTGCCGCGCATTGGTCGTGGCAGACCGACCACGCCACCCGGAACGCGCGGACCGAGTAACGGTCGTAGAGCTCGCCGAGCGCGTCCGCACTGCCGGCGGCGACCGCCTCCATCAGCTCAGCATCTGAAAGGGCTACGCGGTTGGGTTGCGCTAACGCGCGAACCGGGTTCAAGCTGGACGTCTCCTCGACTCCCGCACGGTAAGTAATTGGTGCGGACCAGCGGTGCGGCCAAGCTTGTGACCGGCACCGTGAGCCGATATGAGGACGGGCAAACTCGAAGCGCGGCGGACCGCCACTGCCTCAGGATCGCTGTACCTCAGATTTTATCGATCCAGCCGACCGCGTGCCAGCGGTCCAAGTCGGATCCTTTCTGGGCGATTACGTTAGCCCATGCAGTGACCCGAATCCGCGTGCGCGCCGTAGTTCTCCCTGATGAGCAAATTACTGACTGATCGAGCGAGGATCCTTCCAGTGCTGGTGGTCGCGGTGGTGATCGCGGTCGGCGCAACGCTGGTGATCGTGTTGTCAGGAGGCTCGAGCGGCCCTTCCGCCGGCACATCGCCGGCCTCCACTGCGATCTCGGGCGGCACGAGCAAGAAGGTCACGGTCGACATCTCGATGTTCGCATTCCACCCTGCCACGGTGACGGTAGCTCCGGGGACGACTGTTGCCTTCCACAATCTGGACACGACCGAGCACACGGCGACCTCGAACGACGGCACGAGCTTCGATACCACCGCGATCCAGCACGGACAGACGAAGATGGTCACGCTGACCAAGCCCGGTACGTATGGCTACCACTGCGCGTTCCATCCCTTCATGACCGGCACGATCATCGTCAAATGACCCCCTACCCGGCCAAGCTCAGGCGCAGCGACCGCCTGCGGTTCCTCGCGATCGGCCTGCTGCTGTGCGAGGGCGGTGTGCATCTGCAGCAATACGAGAGCTTCCTCCATTCGGTCCCGACGATCAATACCCTCTTCCTCTTGAACGCCGTCAGCGCGGCGCTGATCGCGCTGGCACTCGCCGCGAGCCGCAACCGCTTCGCAATCCTGCTCGCACTCGGTGCGATCGGGATGACCGTCGTCGGCCTGGTGTCACTCGCGATCGCGCGTGCGAGTGTGCTATTCAATTACAGCGAGCCAACCCTGCGGTTTCCCGTCCTGTTCGCAGCGCTCGTCGAGTTGGCAACAGTCTTCGCAGCTTCACGTTTCGTCGCGGTGCGAACCCGCGAGCTGGCGTAACCCCGAACCACGCCGACGCGTCGCTGCAGCTAGGCCTTCCGGTAGTAATGGAGCAGGAACGTACGCTAAGCGGATTCCGCGAGGCCGCGTAGCTGTCGGCGTTGTCCGGCGGCGAGTTCGGCGGGGAGCGTGAAGGGGAAGTTGCCGAGCATCTTGATGTGCTCGTACTGGAGCGGCGAGAGGCGCTGGAGGTCTTCGTCGCTGATGTCGTGGCCGGTGGCTCGGAGGTATGCGATCGCGTCGTCGAAATATTGGGCGTTCCAGAGCAGAGCACGAGCGCGTTGAGCGCGAAGCCGAGCGCTCCGAGCTGGTCTTCCTGCCCTTCACGATAGGCTGGCGCAACTCGCCCCGGTTGCCGTGGAAGATGATCCGCGCGACGGAGTGCCGGCCTTCGTGGCGGGTCAGGCCGACGCTTGACTGCCGGCGGTGCTCCTCGCTGTCGATCCAGCTGAGTAGGTGAAGGGTCTTCGCGACGCGGCCGAGCTCTGCGATCGCCCGTCCGAGCCGGGTGGGGTGCCCGCCGCCCTGCAGGACGCGCATCAGCTCGGACGCGCGGACGGTTCCGGTGGACAGTGAGCCCGCGACGCGGAGGATGTCTTCCCATTGCTCGATGATCAGCTTGATGTTGATGCGGTGGCGGGCGAGCCGATCGAGCGGGCCGTAGTCGGCGTGTCGGTCAAGGCGCCAGAACCGTTGGTCGGGCAGTCCGGCGGGGCGGGGGCTGAACTGGTATCCGAGGAGCCAGAACAGCCCGAAGATCTGGTCGGAGTAGGAGGCCTGGTCGGTGATGATCATCGTCGGGCCACCGACGCCGGGGGGTTGGAGCTCGAGGAGTCCGTCAAGGATCATCAGCGAGTCGCGCAGGGTGCCGGGGACAACGATCGCGTGTAGGCCGGCGAACTGGTCGCTCATGTAGTTCAGCCAGGTCACGCCGCGGCCGCGGGCGAAGTCCCGCGGGTTCGGGCCGGCGTGGATTGAGCAGACCGGGACTTGGAAGCGCATCCCATCGACGGTCGCGATATGCCCGTCGCCGAGGTTCTGGACGAGCGGGATGCTCCGGTAGACGGACAGCAGCCGCTCGTTGGCCGCGGCGATCGTCTCTGCTCGCACGTAGTTCTGGCTGACCCACGAGAGCCGGTTGTAGGAGAGCGCTGGGACGCTGGGCTGCGCGACGTCGGTGAGGCTGATGTTGCACGCCTCGGCCATCAGCACCGCGCAGACGCTGATCTGCAGGTCCTTGGCGCGGGCGCGGCCTTCGCTGAGGTGAGTGAACGCGTCGGCGAAACCGGTCCAGCGGCAGACCTCCAGGAGCACTTCGGAGAACGCGACACGATCGGGCAGCATCCCGGTGGTGGTCGCGCGGAGCGCGGTGAGTTGCTCGGGGTTGATCGAGTGCCTCGAGCTTGCTGAGGTCGGGCCGGTCGTCGCTGGCGATCTCGGCGATCTCGAGCGCGAGAATGGCGTCGAGGCGCTCGGCGGTCTGCCGGTACGCGCTGTCCAGTTGAGCGCTGAGCTGCTCAAGCGCTCGCTCCGGCGCGGGGTCGAGGCTCAGACCGGCGCAGATCTCCGGCCGCGCCGCTGTCCACGCGGATCCCTTGAGCAGCTTCGCCCGCGGGTCGGTGAACCGGCCAGAGCGGGAGACGAACACGTCGCCGTAGCGGCCGTAGCCCGCCAGCTGGCCAGGGCTCAGGAAGCCAGCCGCCACGGTCCTCAGCCCGAGACCGTGCGGTGCCCGATCACGGCGCAGCGTCTCGCTCGACCGCCGGACCTCCGTCTGCCGTGATCGCCGGTTCAGGGCGCGGCGGGAGATGGCGATACAGGCTCGTGCGCGGGATCCCGGTCTTCTCAACGATCTCAGCGATCGTGCTGCCCGTCTCGCGCAGATGCGCCGCCCACTCAAGCTTTCCGGGGTCGACGAGCACCGGCCGACCAACGCGACGGCCCTTCGCGGTCGCGACCGCCCGCGCGTGCGCGGCGCGTTCCATCGTGTAGGTCCGCTCCATCTGCGCGAACAACGCCAACAGCACGACAGCGAGCTGCGCCATCGGAACCCCCGGGTTGCTCGAGTCGATCTTGATCGGGTCAGCGAGGTTCTTCACCCCGATTCCGCGCTCGGTCAGCTCGTGGATCAAGTTCAACGTGTCACGCACCGTCCGACCGAGCCGATCGAGGGTATGCACGACGATCACGTCACCCTCGCGCGCGTACGCGATGACCTCTCGCAGGCCTGGCCGGTCCGTCGTCGCGCCTGATTTCTTGTCGACGTAGATCCGCTCCCGCGGGATCCCGACCTGCTCAAGCGCGTCGATCTGCCGATCGAGGTCCTGCTTCACCGTCGACACGCGCGCGTACCCAAGCTCCACACTCCCGACCGTACCGCAAGTTCTGGACGTACGCGACAAACGGAATGCTCTTTTGGGACCGACCTCTGGGATGGTCTCGGCCCAGGGTCTACGGTTCGGCTTTCCGCCGGCGTCACGACCGTCCCACTTCCTAGAAACTGGGACAACCTAAGAAGAGCAAATCGTTTGATGTGGATTCCGGATGCGCATGTCGCTCCGGGTTGCAGCTTCAGTCAGGCCGTCGGTGTTTGCGGAGGACTGCCGATTTGGATCGGTGTAGTGCTTTGGTTAGCGGGAGCTGGGCTTGACGGGGGCGAGAGGCTCTTCCGTCCCTCAGGCCCGGCCTTGCGCAGGATCGAGGTGGCGCGTTCGAACGCGATCCGATCCACCGCGTCGGCGGAGGCGATCGCCTCGATCACTGCAGGTGGGAGCGCGCCGGCGAGACGACGGAAGGTCGCCGAGTACTGCGCCGCGAGTCCAGACTGGTATTCGCACCTGCCATCGCGGGTCGCGACGGTCCTTTCGAACAAGCGAACGCCTGGGGTGTCGCCGTCGCGCTCGTAGAGCATCTGCGCGTCCTGGACGGCCTGGTTGGGGTTGGCAAAGCGCTTCCCGGTGGCTTTCAAGACGCAGTCCGACCATCGCGCGGCGCTCGCACGAGTCTCGGCAGCCGCCTCTGAGGACACCCGCTCGAAGGCGTACTCGCCGACGGCCATGGCCCTGAGATCCGCGACCACGCTGCCGTACAGGTCGCGATCGGCCTTCGCTTGGCACCCGTCACGGGAATACGAAATCACCAGGGTGTAGACATGGAGCACGCCCTGCCTGACCTTGGGCGAGCCTCCCAGCGTCGCGGCGTACCGAGCTTGCTCTGCTCGCGACAGCTGCTGGACGTACCAGCGGTCAAACGCAGGCCCGGGCCCACCAGAGGCAGCTTGTTGCCCGGCCGGGCTGTATACGGCCGACAGGCCATAGCCGTACCGCTCGCGCGCGTCGAGATTCGCCGTCTCTGAAGGCGGTCGGCCGCTGTAGGTGTAGAGCCTCGTCGCACTCGAAGCCCCGGGTGACGCTCCCGGAGCTCCGCCGTAAAAGCGGAACCCAGCACCGGCCATGCACCGCGCCTTCAGCAGCGCCTCGGCGTCAACCAGCGCCGATTGCTCCGCAGGCAGCGTGCCGGCGTAGGCCAGGAACGAGAACGCATCCCGGGTGATCGGACGAGTCGGGAGATCTTTGCGAGCGGGGGTGGCAGCACCGCACGCGGCCACCAAAGCGGCGACGATCAGGACAGCCGCCCGCCTTGGCGGGCAGCGCCGTTCTCCCGGTCGCCCGGACCGGGACAACCGGGAGAAGCACGGCACTGCTGAACAGGGGGTCAGGACTCCGGGGCTACCCTAGTTGCAGTTGATCTGCGACGAGAACTGATCGCCCTGGCCGATGTTCCCGAGGTACTCGTCGCCGCTGTAGTCGTTGTTCTTGAAGCTGTTGCCGCCGTAGCCGGCATTCCACCACCACTGGGCGTAAGAGCATGAGCCGTAGTAGTTGTAAACCGACTGCGCGCAGTCGTTGAACGAGAACCCGCTGTCGAGAGCCCAGCAGCCGCCCTGGAGTGCCGTGTACGGGGTATACCGCGACGGGAACGCATACGCCCAGTCGCTGCCGCCCGAGTTGTAGTCGACGCCCTCGTAGGCGCAGACGTACCCGAGCGTGCTGCAGCTGGATGGTTGCGCGAGCGGACCGGCGCTCACCGCCGGGGCTGCAGCTCCCGGCATGCCGATGACGACCGCCGCATCCCCCTGTGGGTCGTGGAACACGGATCCGATGTGGGTGCCGGCGGTCGGCTGGGCGCTGCTGTACGCCGACGCCGAGCTGACCAGCGCTGAGGACGTTCCGATCACGACTGCGACCGTGACCGCCAGTCGCGACAGCTGACCCTTGCGGGCGATGAGATGCATTGGTAGGCCTCTCCCGGGTCCCGTTGCGAGCGCCTGAAGTAGACCTCGCTTGGTCCCCGCTAGACCGATGGACGATTCCGATTGCTTCCCCTACTTGCGTTATTCGCTCGTAACGAGAGGAATTCGCGATACGAGCGAGGTCGCGGCGTCAAGGTTAATGCTCCCGATCGCGGCCGGTCAAGCGCATAGCCGATTCGATCACACGACCGTCACGAACCGCGCGAGCGGTTCGGAGGGAGTCGCCGCCCTCGCGGCGCGGACGCGCTCGCAGGCCCTCGTCCGATGGGCTGTAGTTGCTCGGCGTGCTCGCTGACGAGCTCGCCTACGCGCTGAAGAAAGGCGGCGGCCGCGACGCGCTCAGCGCTCTGCAGCGTTTCGGCCTCGGCGGTGAGCTTGGCGAGGATGGGTCCGAGTGCGCGCTCGCGAAGTCGACGCCCCTTCGCGGTGGCCCGCAGCAACAGGAGCCGCCGGTCGGTCGGATGCGGATGACGGCGGACAAGGCCGTCCGCCTCGAGGCGGTCGGCGAGCCCGGTCATCGTGCTCGTGCTCAGCCCGAGTGCCCGACCGGCCTCCCCGGGGGTGATCCCGTCATCGTGAGCCGCTCTGGAAAGCACCAGAAACTCCAGCAGCCCGAGTCCGCTGGCGCGGGCTTGTGCGATCAGCAAGCTTTGAAGAGCGCGGTTCGCGTAATGAAGCGCGAACACGACGTCGGCCGCGTCAACGCCCGCGAGCCTCTCCGATTGCACCGGGTCGGTGGGTCCCCCGGTCGATGACAGCGCCATCCACCAACGATACGGGCGCGTCCAAGAACACCCAACACCACCCATGGAAACCCTCAAATCGAAGCGACACGCGCCGTGTTGCGCCGACCGGATGAAACCGCCCGGCTTAGCGTACGTTCCTGTTCGATTACTACCGGGAGGCCAGCTAGAGCCGGCGCAGCCGCGCGACCGCCTCGAGCAGCCGCTCGTCCGGGGTGGTCAGCGAGATGCGGAAGAAGCCTTCGCCGCTGGGGCCGTAGGCACCACCGGGCGAGATCACGACGGCGGACTGCTCGAGAACGTGCTCGCAGTACGCGGCGGACGACGCGAAGCCGGTCGGGACCGGCGCCCAGATGTAGATCGTGCCCTTGGGCGGCGTGACGGCGACTCCGGCCTCGCGGAGGGCCTCGCAGACGAGGTCGCGGCGCCGCTGGTAGACGGCGTTCATGGCTCGCACATCGGCGTCCACCTCGGGTGCGAGGGCGGCAGCGCCCGCGAGCTGAACCGCGTCGAACAGGCCTGAGTCGATGTTCGACTTCAGCCGCCAGTAGGCGGCGATCGCGTCCGCGTTGCCGACGATCGCCGCGCACCGCCAGCCGGTCATGTTGTAGCCCTTGGAGAGCGAGAAGACCTCGACGCCGACCTCCTTCGCGCCCGGCGTCGAGAGGAACGAAGGCGCCACGTAGCCGTCGTAGGTGGTCTCGCTGTAGGCGTTGTCGTGAACGGCGAGCACGCCAGTTCTCGCGGCTAGCTCGACCACGTCGGCGAACAGGCCGTCGGGCACGATTGCGCCGGTTGGATTGTTCGGGTAATTGAGGAACATCAGGCGCGCGCGTGCAAGCGTCTGCGCGGGGATTGCCTCGAGGTCGGGGGCGAAGCCGCGGTCGGGCAGCAGCGGCATCAGCACGGCCTCGGCGCCGGCGAGCAGCGGCCCCCCCGTGTACACCGGATAGCCCGGATCCGCCGCGAGCGCGACATCGCCTGGATCGAGGAACGCGAGGTTGAGATTGAAGATGCACTCCTTGGCGCCGATCGCCGGCATGACCTCCGTCTCGGGGTCGAGCGTGACCCCGAAGCGGCGGTCGTAGAACGCGGCGACGGCCTCGCGGAACTCGGCGCGGCCGCGGTTGGACGGGTATCGGTGGGTGCCAGGATCGGCGACCGCACACTGCGCGGCCTGCACGATCGGCGCGTACGTCGGCATGTCGGGATCGCCGATACCGAGGCTGATGACGTCGATCCCCGCAGCGCGCTTCGCGGAGATCTTGCGCTCGAGCGCGGCGAACAGGTAGGGCGGGATCTGCTCGAGGCGTCTACTCGGTCGCATGCAATTCCTCCAGGAACTCTGGGGCCAGCCGGCCCCGGAACACGGGCACGGCCCAGCCCGTCAGGTTTATGTGCAGATCCTCCCCTACCTCGACTTCGAGCTCGCCGCCGTCGAGCATGACCATGACCGGCGACTCACCGCCGCGCAGCACGTGGGTCACAGCGGCTCCGGTCGCACCTGTCCCGCTCGAGAGCGTCTCCCCCGCTCCGCGCTCGAAGATCCGGGCTCGGATCCGCCCCGCTGAGAGCGCTGCGAACCATGACACGTTGGTGCGGTGCGGGAACAGCGGGTGGTGCTCGATCTCGGGCCCGAACTGGATGAGGGCAAGCGAAGCCAGTTCCGCCTCGTCGGCGACCGCGATCGAGCACTGCGGATTACCGATCTGGATGTGCTGGAAGCGCCACGCTCGCCCTCCGGCCATCAGCTCGCCGGTTCCGTCACGGCCGCCGTCCGGGTAGTCCACTGAGCGCAGCCGCGCCCGCCCCATATCGACGGTGCAAGTCGTCTCCGAGGTGATCGTCGGGCGAATCTCGCCGGCGGCGGTCTGGATCGAGAAGGTGTTGGCGTCGGTCCAGCCGCGTCGGCGGAGGTAGAGGATCGCCTCGCGGGCCCCGTTTCCTGACAGCTCCGCCTCGGACCCGTCGGGATTGAAGATCCGCAGCCGGGCTACGTAACCGGGCTCGTCCGGCTCTGAGAGCAGCAGGATCCCGTCAGCGGAAACGCCCGTGTGGGCGGCGCAGATCCGACGCACCCGCTCGGGCGTGAGCTCGAGCGGGAGCTCAGCGGCCTCCACGATCACGTAATCGTTGCCGAGGGCGTGCCACTTCTCGAAGTCCACGCGCGGGCAGTCTACGAGGCCGAGCCCGCGGCACGATCGTCCACGGGTACCCGACTGGACGCAGGGCGCAGGATCGGCGCCGGTCCGCGAGCGTTACGCGCTCACGGACCGGCTGGGTTTGGGGGTACCACGACGTCATCGACGCTGTCATCGGCCGGCGCGAC
>Ga0302325_10007942_pt1 | contig 23408 bp, 26 predicted proteins | sample Palsa_T0_2_FD_201948 | JGI IMG/M metagenome (GOLD analysis project Ga0302325, IMG submission 201948) | Peat permafrost microbial communities from Stordalen Mire near Abisko, Sweden - Palsa_T0_2 | ecosystem: Environmental > Terrestrial > Soil > Palsa > Peat permafrost | place: Sweden: Abisko... | reverse complement strand
AATTAGTCTTATTCTTTATCTAGCAAGATTAGACAATTGTGCGGGGCATAACTATAGCGCATGACGGAGAGGGCTATATGCTACGCAATCGACGACGCTTTAAAGATTTAAGCACTATAATGCCCGCTATAAAGGCTATATTTAACATTCTACGCTCTAAGAATATGCTAGCTAAGGACGTTTGGAAGTTTTATTCAAGTAAGCTAGCTCTCCTGGTTATCTTACCGATTAACGATTACAATTACAATATAAATGGGGTTAATCTCGCAAATTAATTACAAGAGAATGTCTTTATTGCACAAATTATAGTTTGTGCTTAGTTAATATACCTATTTTGGCTAATCGACAGCACTTTAATTAATAGCTTTATTTTATAGCAAATTAAGGCTAAGCAAATGGTTATAAGCTAGAAGGACGAGCACTAACGCTTGTAAAGGGTATTTAAGGAAGCTATTATTAAGCACCTCTTTAAGGATACTAAGGAGCCTTTAATCGACTTCGACATTACTATCCTTAAGCATTACGAATTCGTCCGACCCTCTATACAAATCCCAATTAAGCACCACTAGATACAAGGAAGGATGGGCAAGAAGAGGTGCTATTACTGTCGTTAGAAGATCCTTAAAGGAGAGCTTACAAAAGATAATGCGCATGAGACTACAAAGGGGTGTATAGTGTGCGAAGTGCTATTATGCAAGGGGTGTTTTTTACAATATTATAGGTTATAATAGTAAGGGGGTCATTTTCTTATATCGTTATGCGAATAGCTTCATTTTTTCTAGTTTTAGGCAGTTTTGGTAGTTTTAATATATCGGGTTTCCATTTTTATATTTAGCTTTACTTTTAAAGAGAGATTTAGCCGCATTGCCCTATGCGCACGCGTAAAGTGCTTCTAGTTGCTCTGCCAGCGAAGCCGCATGCAACTCTAATTGCGCCCGGGAAAAAACCCCCTCTCAGAGCTGGAGGAGATACTAAGCTAGTTTCCTTTATTAACTTTCCGTTCAAGCATAAGGAGTTAAAGAGCACTTACTTTATACCAAGGCATTGCTTACTTCCCTTCTTAAAATTAACAAGATATTGTTCTAGTAAACAGTTGAATTTTGAATCTTTGAGCCACTGGTCAAGTCGGAATTTTATAAGATCTGGGAATATTTTCTCGCTTATAAGGATAAAGTAGCTGCTTTCGCTCACCGGAGTCTATTCTTTTGTCAGTAACAGGATTATTTGACTGGAATAAGCTCTTACTCCAAAATGGAATTACTTATTCTTTATATGTCAAAACTTTATCTGTTTTGCTATTTGGGGTAGCCGAGTAGTGACACCGATTGACATGCGAAGACCTTCAAATACCACCGCCGACAAGTAAAGCAGCTATTCTAGCTTTATAACAGAAATTCGAGCTTGTAAAGTTAGTATAATAGTCTTGAGCTTAGCCCTTAAAGTATCTAAAATCTCCTTAACCGACAACAAATAAAACATAACCTAGCTTAACGTTATAATAGTCGTTTCTATCTTAGCACTAGTCAAGATTTATCCCTTATCACATAACCTCTAAATCGTCTTCTCCTTATCTGGCAACCCACTATCCCTTAACTTATAGAAAATACTCTTATAACCCGCCTCCTTTATCTTGCTTTCTCTTTTTGTGCAAGCTAAAATCGGCTTGATACAGGCTTGCACATTTGCTTTCTAGTCTAATATTAACTTCATACTTAAATTTATGCTTATAACCCAACTTTCAAGCACCAAAATCATCAAACTTGCTATCTACAAGAATTGCTTCAGCAAAGCACTAGCCTCAAAAGCACCTTCTAAGGTCTCTTTCTAAGCAAGCTTAAATTCAAGCTCCGAAAGATAATCATTATCCCTTGCAAAAGAGTACACAAAATAACATCTATTGTTAACGCCACAAATGTAGCATTAGCTCTTACTACTTCCCTACTATTTAAGACTCTACCAAGTTATTGACACAGTTTGTCGACTTTTCCTTAAATGACAAGCTCAAATTGAGTTATAGCTTGTTTTAAAAAGAATGAATTTAATGCCCCTCTTCAAAGCTGATAGTAATTATAATTTAGAGTTAAGAAGCTCGATTTAGGCGTGCCGGCAATCACTTATCTGCTATACTTCTCTCGCTTCCGCGTTGCAGAGCTATATAACTTATTGTAATACTTTAGATTATTAATATAAAGCTTTTCGGGATTAATTTTTACAATTAGTCTTTAGATTTGTTAACTTCACTAATTCACATTAATAGCAATGTAAGTCCCGAAGGATAGGACTAACTATATTTCTCATGCATTCTCCCAATCTCCCACATAAACTGCCCACGCTTTACAACATCAAAATAGAACTCATACCACAGGCTCAGCGCCGCTAGCTTCAGTGTTGGTTTAGTACAGGCTTCAGAGTACAGGTTTCAGAGTACAGGATTTAGCACATAGGTTGTTTGAGTTGCCTATTACTAGTTTCATTATTTTCATTAAATGACTCACTATTTCAGTTGCCTACTAGGCAATAGGATCATATTCTAGGTGGAATAGGCTTTAGTCGGTTTTCATTACTTAGATTAGGTTCCATTTACTTCTCTACTTTAGTATATAAGTGAGGAAATGCCCTCATCAATAAATGGAACTTCAGTCTTCTCCAAATATCATCATTTTGATCCAACATTCAGTCCAGGAAACCGAGCGAGGGAATGGAAATACAAGCAGTAAATAGCGATGCATAGCTAGTACTCCACCAAGCTTACAGCTACGCTAAGAAGCGCCCTTAAAAGTGAGAAGGCCATCTCTCCCTGTAAAGTGGATACTTTGCTACAGATGAGGTTATCTCTACAAAAGATGGTGAGAAGAGGACGAGACAGCGGGGCTGCATGAGGCTAAGCCGCTTGAGGAAGGCCTTGAATGTCGCAATTCAGAACTGTCCCCGGACGTTGAAAGCGGCGGCTAGACCCGTGCACGCCCCTTGCCCGATGCGGCGGGCGCCAACCCCCCGGGGTGGGGAGAGGGAAGGGAAACACCGCACCTGAGATTACTAATAATATTATAATTATTTCGACTAAAATTATAAATCTTAATAAAAAGAAAATAAGTAAAAAAAATTAAGAATATAATATATAATATAAAAAAATAAGTTTATAATTATAATACTTTTTCTATTTGTAGGTAATATTTTGCGTATAATACGAAAGGATTTATAGTTCCGGGTAAGATCTCTGTTTGAGAGAAGATGGCTGCGTTTTAATTCTTATGATTTTAATAAATATTAACCAAAGAGTACAAGTAAATCAAAGATGTACTAATCCGGAGGCCTCTTAGCTAATAGGAAAGCATAAACCGGAGGCCTTTATCTCCTCTTAGCCAGTGGGAAGGCATGAACCGGACGCCCAGCTCGTATTCGGGGCTCCATTTGGTGGACTAGAGGCTCCGATACGCGAATGGGAGATATTGGCCAACCGGAGGGACCAGCTCGCTTAAATCGCGATTTTTAAATGAGGTTTCGCATGTCGCTGTAAGTACGAGTAGCTGAACACCAAAAAAACAGCGGTGAGCAACCTACTCAACCATCAAACCTAATGGACGCTTTGCCGCCAGGCCATATCCGCCTGCTACATATCCAAGCTGGCAGCAATGACTCCCCAATCAATGTTAGGCTCGTTACGGCGAAGTTAGAATCTGCGCCGTCATACGAAGGCTTGTCCTACACGTGGGGTGTGGTTGAGTTCACGTCAATCATCAACTGCGATGGTTCATCCATGCCTGTTACTCAGAATCTTTACGATGCCCTCCTATATCTCCGGCAACCTGACCGAGAACGCATTATGTGGATTGATGCCATTTGTCCATAAGTCTATTGATACCGAACAAAACACCTCGGAAACTTGAGGTTTTGACCTCTGTTTTCTGAGGGGTTTCGTTTCGCGCTAACTATCTTCCGCCTTCGCGTCGCCGCCGCTGACTAATCGCGTTGGAAAAAATATCATCTGAGATTACCACAAAAGTCACACTCAACTTTTTTTTTCGCTGATTCTGTTTTAGTGTTTGGACGTGAGCAGCTGCCGCCTTAACCTGAGCCGAGGGTGAGCATTCCTGAGCACGTACTGAGCTCGGCCTGAGCTCCGCCTGAGCAACCTGAGCAACCTGAGCACACGGCAGAGTCAGCCTGAGCATGCGCTGAGGGGCCATTTTAGCTCCCACAGGGACTTGTTCCGGCTCCCTTGATGCTCGGTTACACTTTCCTCATTTTGTCTCCCATTTTGGCTCCCATTTTGGCTCCCTTGCGACCGAGATTCCCCCGAGCCATTTTTAGATCCATATTCGCTTATATACACGTGATAAGTATGTCAGCCTCATCATTCCACAACTTCTCATTAATGTCCATAGGGGCGATTTTATATGATACGAATTTCGGTGGCATTCAATTTACTCCTATTTTATATATTTTAATGCTATACTTTCCTCGCATCTCTCCTTTCTCTTTCTTTTTCCCCTAGTTTTTGTTCTGCTTGTAAAGGGCAAAGGGCCAAGGTGCTCCGACAGCGAGTTTGATTCCTGTGCTATTCATGCACATGTGACATTATATCGGGAAGGGGCTTGTACCAGCTCTATCTCGGCGGATGATTGGGATGACTGGTTCGCCGGTTGATCGTCATGTAGCTGCGGGATTGCCTTACCAAAGGGGTTACATTGAAGCTCAGGAGAGGGATCATGCATGCCATGTAAGGGACAAATCGTATCAGCAGGACTGAGAAAGGGGAGATCGCCAGTGGCCAGGCCTGCTGATGGTGACATTACGTAGCAGTGATGCCGTGTCAGGGAGGGAGTGGTCGCACCAGTGTCCAGTGGTGGTAGTAGATTCATGTAAATCCTAACGGTCAAGGATCGTATTGGCACCGGAGCTTCACTAACTAATGGGGGAGCGGGAGGGGGAGGGTCAGACGTCAGGCAGAGGTGGAGATTCATGCAGTATCGATGCTGCATCCCAGGAGTCGCACTAAGGGCCAGTGGTAGTGGGAGATTCATGTAAATTCTGGCAAGGCAGAATCACACCAGCGGCACAGTTTAGTGACAAAAGGGTGCAGGATCAGCTGGGTATGGGTCAAACAGAGGTGGAGATTCATGCAACGGCAATGCCGCGTCCAGAAGGGGTCACACCAAGGGCTAGTGGCACTGGGAGAGCAAGGCAGAATCACCGCAGCGGCACAGTTCACTGACAAAGGGGGCGCGAGGTTGCTGGTATGATTTCTGTGACCGATCTCATTCATGGAAAGGTTTATGATACCCTAGACGGCGGGGCTCTGCCTGCGCTCAACTTCCCCCCTCTTGCATAAGTGAGGGGTAAGCTGAGCCTTAGTACAATCCCTTCCTCGATGCAATTTCGCTGTTGCATGAACCTGACTATGGTCATCAGGCACCAGCCGTTCCAAGCCTACTCGATCAACGTAACTTTGCTGCCGAGGTGGTTCTGCCTTGCCTTGTCTATATGAAACTTTCAGCTCCTTGTGGAGACGGACCCCCTCAACCACCCGGCTATACCAGCGGCAAACGCCGGTCATCAATATGCCCCTAGAGCATCCTGCTAGCCTAGTTGATCCCTCTGAGTCGGGCAGTCAGTCCGCAAGAGGCAAGCTTAAGGCAGACTGAGGCGCTGGATTATGCCGGCGCTCAGCTTCACTCCTGAGCATGACGATAATCCGCCTAAACGGGGAAGGTATCCCGGAGGAGGGGCTTTAGTAGTGCTCAGCTCGTGCCCTGGTGAAAGGGGTTGGGTTAGATCACAGGGACAGGATCTGCCTGTGAAGGGGTGTATAGAAGCGCTGAGCTCTTCAACTAGCTTGATCTGCGAAGAAGGAGCAGAGGAAAGAGTGGGTATGTAAGAGCTTAGTTCAGGGCTTCCTCAGATCATGCCATGCACCAGGAAGTGCATGACGGTGTGAGGAGGTGACATAGAATAGAGAGAGGTGTGTCGGTGCCTATCACGAGTCACGACACTCGTAGCTCATATTGTGCTACAACGTTGCTCGGCCAGAACGTGGGAGCACGTAGGGTCGAGGGAAGCGGCATTCAAAGCGAGAAATCAGATACATAGTAAAACACACAAGCTGACATTAGAAAGACAAGAGGTAAAGGGTGAAACTTCTGTCACCAGAAACAATTGGTGTATTATATAAATCACAAACTAGTAGAAAGCTAGCACATGGGGCACATCCCTCTGCAGTGTATGTATGGTATGCTGAATCGAGCAAGACTTCTCTATTTTCCCACGACCGCCCCCAAGGTTACGTCTCTCGTCAGCGCAGAGCCGATGAGTTTGCCGTCTTCATTCTTCTAGCTCTCGCGGCGCTGGCAGGCGTCGATCAGAGAGAGCCTTCATCAACAGGTCGATACTTCCAAGTGTCGGTTATGATACCCGCAACCATTGTCGACGACAAGATGGCCCATTGTCGTTTCGTTCCTTCCTGTGCCCCTCCTCAACCGCGCGCGAGCGTGTTACCATGCCATGAACGCTTGGAGAGTATGCTTTGATAACTCTGCCGGCCTTGTGACTCCTTGTATATCCTCGCCTTCCCTTCTGTTGAGTTCCCTGTCTTGATTTTCTGTGTAGCCTGTTCTTGGAATATAATTTTGACTTGTTCGTCTGCTTAGGCTTGACTGAATAAAGAAACGATTAGCCTTGTGATGGAATTGAAGAGCAGTTGTCCTTACCTTGGAATTCCACCTCTGGCGAGTTCTGCGGTAGTTCTCTATGAGAAGGGGAAACAGACGGAACTTTGTCGAGATTCGTGTTACTCTGGTCGAGGTATGAAAACAATTGATCTTGATCCGAAGGGGCTGGAGATGGTGGTGTGTCTGAGCACTCCTTGTGGCCTTGGAAGTAATTTTTGAGCTTGCTGGTTCGCTGCTGGCATATCGGCATGAGAAGTCGCTCATTAACCAGACTGAGTATATCTGGAGGGCTGTCTTGATTGAAGTCGTTGTAGACCTGAGCCATAGCTGGGTGGAAGGGATGATGTTTACGTCGTTGCGAAACGTCCGAGGTGGCGCGAGATGAGGCAGCTTATTAAGCAAGCATGTTGTCGCGGGGTCACGTGGGAGCGATGTTTTTGGACCAAGAAAGGAGTGTTTGATTGAATGAGATCTAAAGAACAAAAGCTATCTATGTGCTGTAGGAGCTGTATTTATAGACTACAGTGCAGTAGTCAAGAACGAAATAGACTTGTGTTCAGTAAGGTTTTAGAATGGACTGAAATGAGTGTAGAGCAGAGTTGGAATCTGGTACCGAAGGGAACAAGCCCTGATGCTTGTCCACGTGACACATGTCCACCGCCGAATGCCCGATATGGAATTTGCCGACCAGGCACTGCGAACCCCTGCACCATTAACTATTTGAAGGGATGCTGGGGGTGAAGGGGTGGGGGAGCGTGTGCGAGCACATTCCTTGTTTCGGCGACATTGCGATTGAGCTTAAATAATTGGACAGGAGCAGAGGATTCGTGTGGAGTCTTCAGACCCTGTCGGCGCTTAACAAACGTCTGGGACTCTTCTATTAAGTCAGACGAGAACCCGACGATGGCTCAGGACTAGCTACGCATAAAATAAATGGACGAGGCCATTACCACAAATGAGGACGGTTCGACGGTTCCCAACAGCCCAGAGACCAGTACTCTCTGTGACAACAAAGAAGTCGAGGAAGACATGGAGGACGTGGGATTGATCGGCGAATTGTACCCCTTGAATCGAGTTGCCAAAGATGCCTTTCACCGCTTAGCGGCTCGGCGCCATGAGGATTTTTATGAACACCATTGCCATTTCATCCGTGTCGATTCAATTGAGGACTCAAAACTAGTTGGATGTTTTCCTTTGTCGCTCGGCAATCTACCAGAATTTGCACCTATAGGCTGGAGGATTGGCAGAGGGAGGAAAAATCTCAAGAATGCGGGTGTCGACATACTTTTGCTGGTGGATGACACTGATGAGATTGCTGGAATACATGCGCGCTTTGCTTGGGTGAAGGGCGGGGGTGGGTTTTTCCTCTTTGCGGACAACAAACGCGGCAAGACAGTGACACTAAATGGAGAGGTGCTCTCATATGAGCAGCGATTGATCCCCTACCGGAATACAATTGGAATCGGCGAGTGTTACTTCAGCCTCAAGTTTCCGACACGGACGGTAGAACAAGATGAGCAGTTTCAAGTAGAACTGGCCACGTTCTATAGCCAGGTTCTGAGCGATTCAGTTCCATTGGTGGCTCCCACTCCATGCGAGCGTGAGGTGATGATGGGAGATTGGGTAGTGAGGAATGCAATCGCGAAAGGGTCTTTTGGTCACGTTTATGCAGTTACACATACGCACACGGGAAAATCTGCGGCAGCCAAAGAACTTTGGCGGACGCCAGGGAATTCACGTAAAGTGGACGAGGAGGTTACTATGGCTAAGTATCTCCAAGGCATTAAACACGTATGCAAGTCTCTTTAAAATTATCAGGACTAACGATAAGGATAGAAACATCTAGCGACCCCCTTCCAAGTCCTCCATGACCTTGTTCATAACAAGGTCGAAAGGGTATGTTTCAGGAGAGTTGGATATCCAGTACTGCGTTAACGCGAAGTAGGCACGTATTATCAATCTCTTGGATGATACCTGGATACCGGGACGGAATGATGTTATCGACAAGTATATATTCTTCAGCCCGCTCTCGACAAGCACGTTCTATTCCTTAATCGCGTCAAAAGCATCTGAGGAAACCCGCACTATCCTCTTTGCACAAGTCAATGAGGGGATTGCATTCCTTCACGAGAAGGGCATCATCCATCGCGACATAAAGCCTAGCAACCTCACCGTGCAAACATACGACCCTCCTCTGGCCCAAATTATTGATTTCGGATCTGCAACAGCCAAAAAGAAGATTCTATACGATCGGCCGGGAACGATACCTTATTTAGCGCCTGAGCAGCGAGAAAGGGAATATCATGGACGCTACGTTGACTACTGGGCTTGTGCCTTGGTTGGCCTGGAAATCCTCGGATATAAACTGCCCAACATGCCCAGCAGGCAAGTGGATGAGAAGGAATTTGACAAGATTCATAAGTGGCTCGGCGAGAAGCCCGTTCAACCTGTACTGGTCTGTTGTAAAGCCATGCTCCAATGGAAACCAGAAGATCGAATGACGGCCGAGGAAGCTTTACAGAACCCCCTTGCTCAATACCGAGAAAAGAGCGCTACCAACAAACGGATGCTTATTGAATAGAACATTGCCTGCTCCTACTTGTTTCAAATAACGGTATGCGATGAATTCAAGAGGATGGAGTTCTCCACTAATAGCTGGCGAAGGTTCCGATATCAGTGGCTGAGGGAGAGGGCTGTGATCGAGGTGCTAATTTCCTTGGCTGGGCTTAGACAGGTCTAATTTAAATGATACGTTCTGATTTTGCCAGATGATCAGACCCAACAATTGATTAAAAACAAGGCCCTAGAGTTGGATATCACTAATTCAGTGTGCAAGCGCCGACCAAAAAGTATTCAGAGCTCTATTCCGCCGACAGAAATCGTACGAAGCCTGAGGCTGTAATATCCACGTGATGTTGCGAGGGAAATGCTGAAGGCACACTCTAGCGAATGCAGCCACCAAAATCAAGTGCGCATTCGCATTTGCATTCTGTCGCCCAAAGGGTCCATTGACTGAATGCGAACTGAACTAAGTGGGAAGCGCCAAAATACTCGGTGAGCTGACTGATAAGCGTACCTGTCCAACGCCAGCCTTCTCACTCCCTCTCCACTGCCTTCTGACTGCCTTCACCCCGCCGTCACACAGCCTTCACACAGCCTTGACAGAGCCTTGACACAGCCTTCACACAGCCTTCACACAGCCTTCACACAGCCTTCATACAAACTTCATACAACCTTCACTTTCTCCTGTGCAATCCTGTGGCCATCATCTCCAGCTATCTACACACTCTCAAGACGGTGTCTTGATACTTCTGCCTGCGTTTGTCCTTGCAGCTTAGAACGGAGAAATGCGACTCCTTCACTTTGACAGCTCTGAGAGGCTGATGACGACAGATTTCACCAGGAAAACAATTCCTCCATATGCCATTCTTTCACATACCTGGGGTAGTGACGAGTTCCTTTTCGAAGATTTAATGAATGGAACTGGTAAAAGCAAGGCTGGCTATGAAAAGGTTCTGTTTTGTGGTCAACAAGCAGCTCGTGACCATATCCAGTACTTCTGGATCGACACATGTTGCATTGACAAATGGAACATCCGTGAGCTTTCAAACGCGATCAATTCTATGTTCCGATGGTATAGGAATGCGGCAAAATGCTATGTATATCTCTCGGATGTTTCGACACCAGTGACAGCACCACGACATGACAGTACATGGGACGCATCTTTTCAAAACAGCAGATGGTTTACTCGAGGCTGGACACTCCAAGAACTTATAGCTCCGGCATTGGTCGAGTTCTTTACCCTAGAGCGTCAGCGGATAGGTGATAAAAAATCCCTGGAGCAGCAAATTCATGACATTACTCACATTCCAGTCGAAATTTTACAGGGTGATCCTCTGGAGAATTTCAGTATAGAAGATCGAATGGCGTGGATGGTAGGCCGCCAGACAACACAAGAAGAAGACATGACGTACTCTTTAATTGGAATTTTCGGCGTGTCCATGGAGTTTAGGTATGGCGAAGGAAAGGATAAAGCATTGAACCGTCTCCGGGAGGAGATAGAAAAAGGTATGGCTATACAAGCTTGTCTAATAATTACTAAATTTAGCCTGTAGCTAACACCACACTGTTCATTGTACCATTTGACCGAAACCCTCAATTTGTTGGTCGCGAATCACAACTTGCTGAGATTGAAGGAAAGCTCTTTGTCAGAGGGTTAACTACAAAGGTCGCAATCACAGGCCTGGGCGGAATAGGTAAAACACAGCTGGCGCTCGAGTTGGCGTACAGAATAAGAGAAAAGATCAAGAACTGCTCAGTGTTCTGGGTGCCAACAAGCGACATGGAGAGTCTTCATCAAGCATATACATATATTGCTCAACGGCTTAATATTCCAGGCTGGGATGATGAAAAGGTAGACGTCAAGAAGCTGGTTCGACTTTACTTGAGCAAAGAGAGCGCAGGGCAGTGGCTACTTGTTTTCGATATTACAGACACAGCCAGACTGGAAACCGCCGGATCATCCCAGGCAGTCAGCTTGATGGAGTATTTACCAGCGTCTGATCAGGGCGCCATTGTCTTCACAACAACTGAGAGGAAGACAGCTGTTACTCTGGCCTCACAGAATATTGTGGAGTTGCCACCAGAGATGGAACAGGATATGGCTCAACAGATGCTAGAAATGTGTTTGATCAGTTCAGCAAACAAGCCAGAGGTAGTAGATCTCTTGCTCAAAGAGCTCGCTTACCTCCCTCTGGCTATTGTGCAAGCAACAGCATACATTAACATTAACAAAATTACGCTTACAGAATATCTTCTACTACTGGCTAAGAAGAAGGAGGAAGCTGCTGAACCTATTAGTACAGAATATGAGAACGTTATAGGTTTGACTTGGCTTATTTCATTTGAGCAGATTCGTTACCAGGATATGGTAGCAGCTGATTATCTCCTGTTCATGGCCTGTATAGATCCCAGAGACATTCCGCTAGCTGTTCTGCCAATGACCTTGTCCTATGAGAAGGGAATAGATGCAGTAGGAACCCTCAACGCCTACTCATTTGTCACCAAACGCACAGCTGAATCAGCACTTGACCTTCATCGACTGGTACATCTCTCAACACACAAATGGCTTAAAAAGCAGGAATTGCTAAGCCAATACAATCAAGCTGCTATTACACGTCTACTTGAAGTGTTCCCAGACGATAATCATTGGAATAGAAGCAAGTGGAGACGACTGCTACCACATGCTAAGTTTGCTCTCTTATCTGGTCTCTCTAGACAAGAGAACAACACTAGGATAGCGCTGGCACATAAGCTTGCTATTGCCTTGTTTCATGACGGGCGGTTTGATGAGGCAGAGACATATTTCGATGGCGCCCTGCAGAGTTGGAAGGAGGTGTTAGGGCCGGAGCATCCTTCCACGATGAGCAGCATAGGCAACTTAGCTTTGACATACTAGAATCAGGGACGCTGGAAGGAGGCCGAAGACTTGTTTATACAAGTGATAGAGACAAAAAAGAGAGTGCTAGGGCAGGAGCATCCTTCCACGCTGACTAGTATAGGTAACTTGGCTGTAACATACCTGAATCAGGGACGCTGGAAGGAGGCCAAAGACTTGTTAGTACAAGTAATAGAGACGAGAAAGAGGGTATTAGGGCAGGAGCATCTAGACACGCTAACTAGTATGGGTAACTTGGCTTCGACATACCGGGATTAGGGACGCTGGAAGGAGGCCGAAGACTTGGACATGCAAGTAATAGAGACGAGAAAGAGGGTGTTAGGGCAGGAGCATCTAGACACGCTAAGTAGTATGGGTAACTTGGCTTCGACATACCGGGATTAGGGACGCTGGAAGGAGGCCGAAGACTTATTAGTGCAAGTAATGGAGATGAGAAAGAGGGTATTAGGCCAGGAGCATCTAGAAACGCTAACTAGCATGGTTAACTTGGCTGCAACATACCGGAATCAGGGACGCTAGAAGGAGGCCGAAGACTTGGACGTGCAAGTGATGGAGACGAGTTTAAGGGTATTAGGCCAGGAGCATCTAGACATGCTGACCAGCATGGCCAACTTAGCTGTAATATACCGGAATTAGGGACGCTGGAAGGAGGCCGAAGACTTGGACATGTAAGTGATAGAGACGAGAAAGAGAGTATTAGGGCAGGAGCATCCTTCCACACTAAGTAGCATGGGCAACTTGGCTTCGAAATACCGGAATCAGGGACGCTAGACAAAGGCCGAAGACTTAAACGTGTAAGTGATGGAGACGTCTAAGAGGCTGTTAGGGCAGGAGCATCCAGATACGCTAACTAGCATAGGCAACTTGGCTTCGACATTTTGGAATCAGGGACGCTGGAAGGAGGCCGAAGACTTGGAGGTGCAAGTGATAGAGACGTCCAAGAGGGTGTTAGGGCAGGAGAATCCTTCTACGCTAAGTAGCATAGGCAACTTGGCTTCGACATACTGAAGTCAGGGACGCTGGAAGGAGGCCGAAGACTTATTAGTGCAAGTGATGGAGACGTTCAAGAGGCTATTAGGGCAGGAGCATCCAGAAACGCTAACTAGCATGGGTCACTTGGCTGTAACATACCGGAATTAGGGACGCTGGAAGGAGGCCGAAGACTTGTTAGTATAAGTGATAAAGACGAGAAAGAGGGTGTTAGGGTAGGAGCATCCTTCCACGCTAAGCAGTATAGGCAACTTGGCTGTGACATACCGGGATCAGGGACGCTGGAAGGAGGCCGAAGACTTGGACATACAAGTAATAGAGACGTTTAAGAGGGTATTAGGGCAGGAGCATCTAAACACGCTAACCAGCATAGGTAACTTAGCTTCGACATACCGGGATTAGGGACGCTAGAAGGAGGCTAAAGACTTGGACGTGCAAGTGATAGAGACGTCTAAGAGGCTGTTAGGGCAGGAGCATCTAGACACGCTAACTAGTATAGCCAACTTAGCTGCAACATACTAGAATTAGGGACGCTGGAAGGAGGCCGAAGACTTGAAGGTGCAAGTGATAGAGACGAGTTTGAGGGTATTAGGGCAAGAGCATCTAGACACGCTGACTAGCATGGCCAACTTAGCTGCAACATACTAGAATCAGGGACGCAGGAAGGAAGCTAAGGACTTGTTTGTATAAGTGATAGAGACGAGTTTGAGGGTGTTAGGGCAGGAGCATCCTTCCACGCTGACTAGCATGGGCAACTTGGCTGCAATATACCGGAATCAGGGACGCTGGAAAGAGGCCGAAGACTTGTTAGTGCAAGTGATGGAGACGAGAAAGAGGGTGTTGGGGCAGGAGCATCTAGACACGCTAACTAGCATGGGCAACTTGGCTTCGATATACCGAAGTCAGGGACGCTGGAAAGAGGCCGAAGACTTGTTAGTGCAAGTGATGGAGACGTTCAAGAGGCTATTAGGGCAGGAGTATCTAGACACGCTGACTAGCATGGCCAACTTAGCTATAATATACCGGAATCAGGGACGCTGGAAAGAGGCCGAAGACTTGGACGTGCAAGTAATAGAGACGTTCAAGAGGGTGTTGGGGCAGGAGCATCCAGACACGCTGACTAGTATAGGCAACTTAGCTTCGATATACCGGGATCAGGGACGCTGGAAGGAGGCCGAAGACTTGGACGTGCAAGTAATGGAGACGAGTTTGAGGGTGTTAGGGCAGGAGCATCTAGACACGCTGATCAGCATGAACAACTTGGCAGTGACGTACAAGAATCAGGGACGCAGGAAGGAAGCTGAGGAGCTGCAAGCGACAGAACTAGAAATGTCCTCGAGGGTGCTTGGCCAAGAGCATCCAGACACTCTAACCAGCATGGCTAATCTTGCCGTTATATGGAAAGGACATGGCCGAGATGTAGATGCCCTTGAGCTGATGAGACAATGTGTAGAGGTACAGACTAGGATTTTGGGTTCTGATCACCCCGATACTTTGTCTTGCTCTGCAGCATTACTTGGGTGGGAGGCAGAGAAATTGGAGGTTAGGAGCTCGGCTGACAGAGCATAAGGTAACGAGACGGATTAATAACAAAAAAAAAACAATTGGAGATTGTGGCGATTCTGACACCACGTGCGACAGACTATCTGTAGCTAGCTTTTGCCCTTCCTCTTCTTCTCTCCTCAGTTTAGAATCCTTGTACAGACAATGCATTTGGATGTTGCTACGGTAGCCACACTAACTACGAGAGAAAACTCAGCTCTAAAAGCCAGTCCAGATCGAGGCTCGGTGGAAAGAAGATCTATATACAAGATGTGTGTATACAGGGAAGGTGGGTGGGCTTGAAATTCCGACTTCTTTTGCTCTGCTGGTGGCCAAGTTGACAGGTTCGGTACAGGCAGCCGAACAGATCAAGACCCAGATCGGCGGTTCGTGTTCTGCAGCTGATCTTGGCAGATCGGCAGATCAATTGCGCAAAATCGTGGGGTAGTGGCCCGGAGCTTTATCCGTTGACTGATAACGTGAATGTCGAAAATTCACAATGTTGGTCAGACTATTGCACTTTGCAGAGGCTGTTCCGCATCTCGCTGTCTGATTTTAAGCCATGGTCACATGTTGCAAACTTCGAGCGCGGGATAAAATTGGCCGGCTTTCCGTGCGGGTCCCCACAAGAACGCGGTCTGCCAACCACTTAGGCTTTCAGCTGGTCAGCTGCACGTTAGCCCAGTACGGCGTGGATTGCGCGAACCCCTTCAAAAACTGTATCCACTGTCGCAATGGGCTTAGTACTGCCACGCTAAACTGGCCGTTTTGGACTGGCCGTTTTGGACCCCATGACCAAATTTTGTTGCTCGTCGCGATCCTCTCGATCTGCGGCCACCTCCTCGGTGACTCAATTCTGAACCTACCTCGTCGGTGGCCTCGATTCTCGCCCACCTCCTCGGTGACTCAATTCTGAACCTGCCTCGTCGCTGGCATCGATTCTCGCCCACCTCCTTAGTGACCTCGACATTTGCTCGCTCGAGCCCGACCTACCAGCTCGGCTGACCCCACACGACATGTCTGCAGACTTGCTAGCGAGGATTGAGCGTGACCTCTCCAAGATTGGGGAAGAACTCTGGAATATTGATGGTCCAGATGATATTCTCGACAAGGTGTTCAAGAGACTCATATTATTGAAAGCGCAAGTCGAAGTCCAGAGATCATTGCAAGCTACTGCAAACTTGTTACGACAAGATCCTGACAGCCTCTTGGTCATGCGAAACAGAAAATGAGACGATCTCCTGATTAAGTTCGTGCTGTCGGGATACCTTACGGTACAGATCGACCACTTGTCTAACAGCAACACCGGAGCTATGAGCATTTTGTCGATCTGCGATGTTAAGCCCTTCGTTCCCACATTTAACTTCCATCGTAAGATACGGAAAGTACATCCAGGCTGTAGCCATGAAAGGTGTACCTTTCCACCCTCTGATAAAAGGTTCCAGCTTCCGCAATTGATCCTTTGTAAATATTGTTTCTTTGCACCCAGCGGAGTAATCGGGTTGAGGCAAGGGTCCTGCTACAATGGGTACACAGCCATCCCACTTCTGGTTGACGTGATCTACCATGGATTCTAAATGCTTTTTGCCGTGGGCACATAGGACTTCCACGGAAGGAACAAGGAGCGGCGAAATATCTCGGACGACCTTCGCCTCGTTTTCGTTACGAAGCCTCTCGCAGGTGTTTTCGAATCGATCGTCTCGAAATAAAGAATCTGGAGGAAGAGGTTGTTCTGCCTCAAACAGAGACTCGCAGAGAGCTCGAGAAGCATCGGTAATCCCGGGTCCGCCGCCCATGTGAATACCCGCTGCTTGAAGGATCTTCTCATATAACCGATTTTTAGTGGCGGGATTCTTGCTCACAGATCCATCGCTCGCCTCTGATTTCCTTCCAACCGAAGATAATGATGTCTTCCTCTTGAGTGGTGGATCCATTGCAATCCCTTTCATCCAATGTGTAACTGGATCGTCGTTTATATCGGCTGTGTTCTCGCAGATTGTGTTTTCAATGTGAGATCCAGGAGGGGACGTCCGCGGCCGCTTCTGAGGAGGAGTGACAGAGGGGAGGGGGAGTTCGTCTGATTGTTTTCGTTTTTCTTTTCGTTTTCGCTCCCCAGCGTGTGGAAACTTGACTTAAGTTAGCTTTGTAGCATATTAGAAGGAGAGTGCCATGCCTCTTTGCCGGGAGTATTGCTGGTTGGGGAGGGAAGTGGGTGCTTGGGTTCGGTGTTCCTGTTCTTGGGTGCAATTCGTTGTAGGCGTGTGCTTCTACGAGGAGAAGGTTGTGGTTGCTCGTTCTTGATATCTTGTGGCCGCGTTCCTATCAATGATCAGTCAGAACACGCAGTGGGTATGAATAGCTTGCTCACTTTTGGTTTTTCGCACCAAGTCTTGCCGCCCAACTTTTTGGATGTTTCGGTTTGCTTGACGCGGGGCCATATTGACTGGAAAGGTAGGGGGTAAGAAGTGGGTTTATATTGCCGCTGGGTTGATGGACGGAGTTCGATGGAAGAGTCAGAGGGTGCGGGAAGGACGAGGGTGGTGGGCGATGATGCGCTAGCGCTTTGGGTTGAAAATTCGTGAACTAGCGTCTTCGCCCCGCGGATTATCTGAGATTAGCCGTCAAGAATATAGGGTCGAAGTCGGTGCCAGGAATGTAGGGCTCGTAAGTTGCGATAAAGAAAGTTGGGGACTGCGGCGCGAGGCCGCGGCATGAAACGTCATTTGACGCTATGCCGAATAAAGTTAGTTGGCAACTGGCGTATCTTTGCTAGCCGATAACTGCCGCCTGGTGCCGACCACTTAAGCAATCCGGAGCTCGCGACGCTTACAAAGTACAGACTGGCTTCCTTGGGGCGGTTATCTCACTGATTTGGTTTGCTCGCCCGTTGGGCAGGGAACATCAATTGGTTTGCTGTGAAGCGCTGGTCAAGAAACTTTATTCGCACGTGACACGAGTGATGCCTCAGGGAATTAAAACTCCAAATGATTTTGAAGATGAGACTTTGGATGCACTGCGATGAGGTCTTCCGCTTTGGATTAGGAGAAGGGAATGCTGGGCCTGGCAAGACACGAAACCCGGCAAAACAGGTGCAAGTGTTTTCTTATTTTAGCTATGGCTAAAATTTCAAAGGCACACGTGATCAAGCAAAATAAACACGGATCAATATAACCTCCTAGCGCCCGAAAAGCGGAAGAACTAAAAGCCGAAACAATCTTTCGAAACACCTTCCCATTTTAGCTTCCGCTAAAATCTCGAAAGGCATTTCACCACGACGGTCCCATTCACCACTACACCTAGGCCGGAAAGTGAGCAATCTTCATGATCTACAAAGATGGAGAGAACTTATAAGGTACGACCGATGGCAGAAACCTTATCATGTTCTAACCTCAGACAGACCGCTCTTGCTCTCCTTTGCTCCGGATCACAGAAAGCTAGACCTCCCCCAAGCTCGTCCAGCCGGAACGAGAAGCTCAGCTTAAATAGGAACGGGAAGCTCAGCTTGGATGAGAAGCCCAGTTTCAAATGGACACCCAATTTGGATGGAACACCTCACTGGAATGGCTTAGGTGGAATGAAAGAAAACCTTCAGCTTCTTGGCTATTCAGTACGTTTCACCACCATAGTTGGAGATAATACTAACAACATATAGGATAGAGAACTCAGCCGTTTGAATGTCATCCATGTGGCAGGCACTAAGGGAAAGGGTAGTACATGTGCATTCGCTCATTCTTTCCTCAAGGCACATGGGGAAAGGACTGGATTTCCACACAAAATCGGCTTATACACTTCGCCGCACATGCTGCGCACTCGAGAGAGAATTCGGATCAATTTTTCTCCCATATCGGAAGAACTTTTTACCAAATACTTCTTTGAAGTTTGGGACAAGGTACACAATCATGCCTTGCAAAATTCCTACCGTATGCCTGGATGCTTTCAGCTCTTCATGCTCATGTCAGTGCATACGTTTGCCAAGGAGAGAGTTGATGCGGCAATCTACGAGACTCACAGCGGTGGGGAATATTGCACTACAAACATTTTAAAGCCTACCGTCACAGGAATTACGACACTGGGGTTGGATCATACTGAAGTTCTTGGCCCGTTGATTGAAAATATCGCCTGGCATAAGGGCGGAATTTTCAAACAGGGAATTCCTGCATTTTCAAGTCCTCAGACACCAGCAGCTGCCGAAGTACTACAGCAACGAGCGGACGAGAAAGGTGTTCCGTTGAAGTTCACTGGCCTCGACGCTACACTGTCTATGGAGGCACTAGCACTGGAGCCGGAGGTCCAAAGAGTAAATGCCTCTCTCGCTCTTGCTCTTACTAACGAATTCCTAAAAGTCAAGGCACCCAATGGCGGGTTGACCTCGCAGGATGTTGTCAGGGGTATTGAGCAATATTCTTGGCCAGGGCGGTTTCATCGTATCGTTGATGGAAGCCGCCAGTGGTTCTTAGATATAGCTCATAATGAGTTAAGTTTGAAGAAAGCAGCGCATTGGTTTGCTAAGACTACTTTGGCAACACAAAGGTACCCACATCTATATCTACCCTATGGCTTGGAAATACCTAATATCAAATAGTAGCAATCCACCACTTACACGTATTCTCATTTTCAGCCATCATTCTTTCAGAGATGGAGCTGCGCTTCTGGAATGTGTTGCGGAATCCCTACAAGAGTGCGGAGTACAAATGCAACACGTCATATTTGCTGCAGTTGGAGAAGAAGGACGAGAAGAGGTTCCGATTGCTCATGATGAAGGTATGGCGCTTTTTTCTCTACATAACACCAGCTAATTCACTTTCAGACATTGGAAAAGAAGCATGGCTAGATATCCAGAAGCAGTTTGCTGAGACTTGGAAACGGCTAGATCCTAAGGCGCAAGTTTCACTCCAACCGAGTGTATACGATGCATTGGAATTAGCAAAAAGAGTCGGCGATCGAGGCAATGGAATGCAGACATTTGTGACTGGTAGTACACGCCTGGTTGGCCCAGCCCTTGACATGTTAGAAGGATCAACTCCGGATCATCAAGCTAAGTGAGCATGAAAAGGGAATTGAGGGAATATTTTGTAGAATGAAATCTTATTTACTATTTAGTGCTCTGAATAGATTACAGTTGCTATTCTTCTATGGAAATCCGTTCCCGCTTTGCCTTTCCGTCGTACCGCTGCGTACTTATCCTATCCAGCCCATTACTCTCGAGCCCATCCTCGACCAGATCAAACCAAAGTGCCAAGGCAAACCAAAAGGACTGGCGGCCTGCTCGAGCGTAAAGCTCACGCGCCTGCTCGATTAGATTGGCCGTCGTCATTGGCATCCCAAGCCTCCATGTTATATCGCTCAGGGAGTAGGCGATAATCATTTGTACAAAACCTGGCTCCCAGCCACAGATACCACGCATTCTCTCTGCGATGTCCGAGGCAGACTGCCAGTAAGAACGGGCGTCCTCCAAATTGGCTGATCCGAACCGGCCCTCGAGATGGGCGATCATTGCCAGCCCAGCCGCAACAGAGAAGTGGCGAAAGACAGAAATGATGCTAGGAGAAGGGATCTCCCTATACACCCCTTCCAGTTTTCTGTAAATCTCTTTCGCCGTACGAAGGGAAGACTGTGCAGCATCGAAAGCCTTCTCGTTGCTCATCAACATCCTCAACCCTACCATGAAATGCGCCTCAGCTGACGCAAGGCTTAAAAGTCTTGCTTGACCTTGTATTTCCAGCCAAGCCGAGCTAACAAAATTCTGGGGCTGGATGAGGCTCATTGCAGCACCGGTTTCACCCAACTCGCAACGTACACTTGAGAGTTGCGAGATGATCCCAGGCAAAACCGACTTTGACAGTTCTGGTGTGCTGTAGAGTTCCATCAAGAGCCTTACTGATCCGCAGTAGTCGCCTGAATACCGACGGATTCTCGCTCTGAAGAGAGTGATATGTTGCAGTACACGGCACTCTTCTGTCGATGGTTTGGTTCTGTTCAGCGCGCCAAACCCGTCCAGTATATACCATGCACGAGGAAGCTCATTGCGGTCCATCATAATCTGTGCTTCAAACAACATCACATTCCCCAGGTGAGAATTTGAACTCTCGTCGACAGAGTGTGGACCTGGCGCAGCTCGACAGTCTTCGATCTCGCCCGGGAATAAACGAGACAACTTCCTTCTGCGGAGTCTTAGTTTCGCTAACAGTAATGGGTCGTAGCAGTCTTCCATAATCTCTTCGGCGGTCCTAAGCATCCTCCGCTTCCAATCTAGCCTTTTAAATTTCGAGGCCGATAGACAACCGACGGTCACTTGTAGACGCTCCGACTGAGAAAATTGTTCAAGAAAGCCCGGGATAAAGTATGTCAGAACATGTTGAAGTTGTGGCAGTTGCGATCGGCCTAATTCCACATATCTGAAAGGGTTAATATGTATATGTCGAGCGTCCGTGTAAGACTCACAAATTTCTTCCTGTAATCAGATCTGAATCCGTAGGAAATGTATGAAAGACAAGCCTCGAAGCATTGTATTTCATTTTCTGTACAAGCTGGCTTGGCGAGGAACTTTCAACGTACAATCGTAGGCTCGAATGAACCGTAAATGCGTCGGATGGTTGAACGTATTGAATGAGTGCATGAGACTCAAGATGTTTGAGAGCTGATTCGAGTTGTCGAGTATCTGCAAACACAGGGCCAAGGTCTGGCGCAGGTGCAGAATCGGGCTCACCTCTACGGTTGAAAAATCTCCAGGGCTCGGCGGCACGAAGGAGCATTCCCTTCGGTACATCAGCTTCACCGAGGAAAACCATAAGCGTTGCTAGGTCTTTCATGTGGCAGTCCAACTTCTGAAATGCAGCGATAATGAGAGATGGATCCGGCGAAGTGGATAAAGGAGGGTCGTTGCGGCTGGGGGAAAATTCAATGGACGTCGGAGTAGGTGACCATCGATGCTGCTGTTCCTCAAAACTTCTCTCTTTTGGTCCTGGATCCACCGCGTCAAGGAAATGGCAAAAGAGATTGAGATCTTGCCCGGAGGGAGAGGCATTGGATATCGGAGTGGGTATGCACTGCTGTGTGGGGCTGCTTGCTCGCCCATTATGATGTTTCTCTTGTAGCTGTTGGTGCTGAGGATGGTCTTGGACGGGCGAGGAGGCAGTGGATATCGGAGAAGGCAAACTCTGTTGGAACTGAAAACTTCGTTGGTCCCGCTTATTATCGAGCACTTCATCGGGAGGAGAGGGTATAGATGTTGGAGTAGGCGGTTGTTGGCAGCTCGCTCGCTCGCCATCATGTCTCTCTTGTGGTTGTCGGTATTTTCGAGGGAAATATGGGCATGGAACATCTTCGCCTCTTGACTGTGGTTGGCGTAGAGGGTATCTAGCTTGCCGCCTTGTAGCGTGATGCCCGAGGTACTGAAGTGCATTCAGCCTGCACGGCTCTAGATCAGTCCTGTTAGTGAAAGATCCTTTATCTTTAACGTAGAAGGCCTACCTTGTGGGATGAAATTATCTATCCATTTGTTTTTCTTGCAGGCAAAGAGCTGAGCAACGTTGCTCACCAGCCACTGTTGCGAAGTTTCGACGCCGATAGCTGCCCATTGATTTAGGATCGAGTCGGTAATTCTGAAGACTATGGCGAGTGCAACAATGCCATACAATCCTCCATACTTGCAGAAAGCACCTTCGATGTCGTCGACTGGATAAAATCCATGATACGCGGCTTGGATGATCTGTTGCTCCTTCGCGGTTGGGACCCAATCCACTGTGAGGTTTCTTAAACTGCTGCGAAACAATGATTCTTGAATTTGAAGAGCTTTAAAAGAGCCTAGAAGCAATGATCGATGTTCTTCTTCAAGATATGTAGCGAATGTTGCGTCGCGAATTGCGCATAGAAGAGCCGATGACGTTTCCCAAGGCCTTTGGGCGAGACTGTCATCGAGATTCAAGAGGCTCTGGGGCAGTGATGGCGCTCTGAAAACGATCTCCATTGGTTGAATTACTGGAGGCAGGTCTGGAGGCAGATGAATGAAAGGAAGGGAACGGTTAAGGCAAAACGCGAACATGCGACCCATCAGACGATAATTCGGCCAAGGCGCCGGGGAGCGGCTTCCACCTGCTCAGCTGAACCCCTATCTTCGGTGAAACGTATCCAGTTGCTCCCATTGGAGAGCCTAACCCGATTTCGGTTGCAGGTCTCCACTTGCTACCCATTGGGGAGCGTAACCCGATTTGGTTACCTCCACCGAAGGTCCGTTCCTCCTCCCGCCAAACCATGTTTGATGCCACCAGTAAAATCGTATTTCACAACCCAATCCGAGTGAGACAACCACGTCCAATATTGGCCATTGACGTTCCTGCCTCATGTTATGCTGGACTGCGCACACCTAGAACACGCGGAGTTGATATAGAGATTTTGAGAGATCCATCTACTGGTTTCGTTCCCCTCCTTCCCGTGTATAGTTGCCAGATAGTGATGCAGCCTTTTCCAATCCATCAATCTCGTGAACCCTTTCTATCTCCCAATTCACCGCTCGACAACATCCGCCACCGGCGCATTGGTGTTGTTTCCTGGGTTCGCCTTGCTTCTTCCTGCATCCTACTACCCCTCTTTTTGAGCCTCCCACCCAATATTTGGTACTGATTCAGCTACTCACGAGTGCATGCATAAGCCGGGGCTTTGGTCAATGTGATTTCTCCATTGAACGAATCCTATTGAACAGCATCTGCCAATTTCTTGTCTACTTCTTGGCTCCTGCATATGCAAGAAGAGCT
>Ga0302325_10007941_pt1 | contig 23412 bp, 23 predicted proteins | sample Palsa_T0_2_FD_201948 | JGI IMG/M metagenome (GOLD analysis project Ga0302325, IMG submission 201948) | Peat permafrost microbial communities from Stordalen Mire near Abisko, Sweden - Palsa_T0_2 | ecosystem: Environmental > Terrestrial > Soil > Palsa > Peat permafrost | place: Sweden: Abisko... | reverse complement strand
GTCGGTCAGGATGCACAGACGAAATACAACATCTCTGGCACGCCGACATTTCTTATCAACGGGCAAGTACATGGCCCGTTCGTGGACTACACGGAGTTGCAGGACTTCATAACCCCGATGCTGTCGAAGAAATAGTGCGGCAGCACATACAGGCGGCAGGACGGCGCGTAATCGTTGAAGTTCACCCGGCTCAGGCTTTCCGGTTTTAAATCTTTCGTCGAACCGACGGAGCTCCACATCGAGCCCGGCCTCACGGCGGTCATTGGGCCCAACGGTTGCGGCAAGTCGAACCTGTTCGACGCACTGCGCTGGGTCATGGGCGAAACGCGCCCGACGTCGATCCGCGGCTCGGAAATGGACGACGTGATTTTTGCGGGCAGCGCGGGACGGCCCGCGCGCAACACGGCTGAAGTCATCCTGTTCATCGACAATTCCGATCGCACCGCAACAGCGCCCTACAACGAATACGACGCGATCGAAATATCACGGCGGATCGAGCGCGAGGCCGGCTCGGTCTATCGCATCAACGGCCGAGACGTCCGCCAACGCGATGTGCAGATTTTTTTTGCCGACGCCTCCTCGGGCGCATCCTCCACGGCGTTCGTGCGCCAGGGCCAGATCGGCCTCCTGATCAGTCAAAAGCCGCTCGCGCGTCGCGCGATCCTCGAAGAAGCGGCCGGCATCGGCGGACTGCATCAGCGCCGCCACGAAGCCGAGCTTCGCTTGCGCGCCGCCGAGACGAACATGGCACGCCTCGACGATGTCATCCGCGAAGTCGAAGGACAATTGCAGAGTCTCAAGCGCCAGGCGCGCCAGGCTGCACGCTACCGCAACCTTTCAGGATTGATCCGCAAGGCCGAAGCGCTCGCGCTCCATTTGCGCTGGTCGTTGTCTGCCGTGCAGATGCGCGCGGCCGAATCGGCTCTGGAATCCGCCGCCGCCGCGGTTGCCGATTGCACGGAGCGTTCCGCGGTTGCCGCGACGGTGCAGCTCAATGCGAGCGCCGATTTGCCGCCGCTGCGGGTGATCGAATCAGAAAAGGGCGCAGCCCTTCATCGGCTGATCATCGAGCGCGACGCATTGGATGCTGAAGAGGCGCGCGCGCGCGAGGCGGCCCAACGCCTGCGGCAACGCATCGGTCAGTCCGAGCAAGACATTGTACGCGAGCAAGCACTCGATGCCGACGCACAAACCGCACTGAAAAAACTGTCGGACGAAACCAAGAGCCTCGAAGCGATGTCGGCGCGGGCTGCGGGAGATCTGGCAGACGCCGAATCGCTCTCCGCCGAGATGACCGATACGCTTTCCACGGCAGAGCGTTTGCTCGAACGCCTGACCTCGGAACTCGCCGAATGGCATGCGCGCAAACAAAGCCTCGAGCGTTCGCGCGAAGTGGCCGCAGCGCTTGCGGAAACCAGCACGCAGCAACTCGAAAGCGCCCAGGAACGGCTCGACGACGCGATTTCGCGCGCGGCGGAGATGCCGGATGTCCGCGCTGCCGAAGCCGCCGCCGAGGAAGCTCGCACCATTGCCGCGATCGCACGCGAGGCGATGACCGATGCGCGCGCCCGGCTCGAAAGCGCCGAAGCCGCCGAAGCCACAACTCGCGGGCCTCTCGAAACGGCCGAGCGCCATGTGCAGGGGCTTTCCGCGGAAGCCAAAGCGCTCGCCGATCTGCTGCGTCCGCAGGGACAGGATTTGTTTCCGCCTCTGGTCGATGCCGTCGTTGTGCAAGCCGGTTACGAAGCGGCGTTTGCTGCGGCCCTGGGCGACGATCTGCAGGCGCCCCTCGACGAAGCGTCGCCCCATCATTGGCGCAATCTTGGTCCCCTCGATGCGGCTCCGTCCTTGCCGGGCGACGCGAGGCCGCTCAGCGAATTCGTCGATGCGCCGCGTGCCCTGTCGCGTCGTCTTTCGATGACCGGCCTTGTCTCGGAGGAGACGGGCATAATGCTGCAGGCCGCTCTTCTTCCAGGGCAGCGTCTCGTCACGCAACGCGGCGATCTGTGGCGCTGGGACGGCTATGCCGCCTCCGCCGATGCACCCTCGCCGGCAGCAGTGCGCCTGTCGCAACGCAACCGGCTCGCAGCACTCGAGATCGAGATCGCGCGGAGCAGGGAATCGCGCGGCGAGGCCTTTGCGCGCTTCTCGGAGGCGAAAGTGCAAGTCGATCAGGCTCGCGACACGGCACGCGCGTCCGAACAGGACGAGAGACGCGCCGAACAGTCTTTGATTGCGGCGCAGGATCACGCCGCGAAAGTGGCGCGCGCGGCAGCAGAACGCGCCTCGCAACTGGCGTCGTTCGAAGCCGAGATTCGCCGCCTCGGTCAGGCGCGCGATGCAGCGCACGAAGCGGAAGAACAGGCGATTGCAGGGATTGCCGAACTTGCCGACGGCATAGAGCTGGGCGAATCGGCTGCAGGTGCCCGCAGCGGTGCGGCCGATGCACGCGGCGCGCATGCGGAAGCGCGCGCGGCGCTCGATGCCCTGCGGCGCGAAGGCGAAATCCGCGCGCAGCGTCTCACTGCCGTCGCAGACGAATCCGCCCGGTGGCAAAGCCGCCGCGATGCGGCAGGTCAGCACATTGCGGAATTGAACCGTCGTCTCGAAGAAATGCGCGGTGAACTGACCGCGCTCGATTCTGTGCCGGACGCCATCGGCCTCAAGCGCGGTGTGCTGCTCGACACGATTGCCGGCGCAGAAGCGTCGCGTAACCAGGCCGCGGATGCCCGCGCTGCAGCCGAACGGAATCTCGCCGACGCCGACAAAATCGCGAAATCGGCCGATGCGGCATTGGCGGCCGCGCGCGAAGAGCGCGCGCGCTCGCAGGCTCTTATGGAATCCGCCCAAGGCCGAATCGACGAATTGCGCGCGCGCATCCGCGACGAGCTGGATGCGACGCCGGAGGAACTGGTCGGGCGCGCCGAAATCAAGGAAGGCCAGGAACTTCCCGACCTCGAACACGCGGACAAACGCGTCGAAAAGCTCAAGCAGGAACGCGAGCAATTGGGCGGAGTGAATCTGCGGGCCGAAGAAGAGGCGGCGGAACATTCCCAGCGGCTTGAGACATTCACCACGGACCGTGCCGACCTCGATGGCGCGATCCAACGCCTGCGCCGCGGCATCCAGAGCCTCAATCGCGAGGGCCGCGAGCGGTTGCTCGAATCGTTCGAGAAAGTGAACCGCAACTTCCAGCTTCTGTTCACGAAGCTGTTCGAAGGCGGCGAAGCGAAGCTCACCTTCACGGAATCCGATGATCCGCTCGAAGCCGGTCTCGAAATCTTTGCGCGCCCCCCGGGCAAAAGGTTGCAGTCGCTGTCGCTGCTCTCCGGCGGCGAGCAGGCGCTCACGGCCATGGCGCTTATCTTTGCGGTGTTCCTGGTCAACCCGGCGCCAGTCTGCGTGCTCGATGAAGTCGACGCGCCGCTCGACGATGCCAATGTCGATCGATTCTGCAATCTACTCGACGAGATGACCCGGCTGGCCGACACGCGCTTCCTGGTCATCACCCACCACGCGCTCACCATGTCGCGCATGCACCGGCTGTTCGGCGTGACCATGGGCGAACGTGGCGTAAGCCAGCTCGTGTCGGTGACGCTGGCTGAAGCCGAGCGCGTCGCAGCTGCGGAATAAAATTGCGCCAGCCTCTGTAAAAAGCGTTGCGCGCATTTCGCCGCGGGCGGTTTTCTGCTTCTAATTCAACGGTTTACCGATCTTCTTGCATTCTTGACATATTCGTCCCCCGAACCCTATGGTCCGCCCGCCTTCGGTTGCGCCGCGATGGCTCCAAACGGCGTGAAATTGACGGCCTACCGGGATGAAATGCCTCAAAACGATCCCGACCACGATGAACTGCGCGCGCTCGGCTCGCGGCTCGACAAGGTTCGGCAACGTGACGGTGCGCGCAAGGTTCAGCCGCCGCCCACGTCTCTCGGTATGGCGTTCCGGTTTGCGACGGAGTTGTTTGCCGCGCTCATTGTCGGCGCTGCAATGGGATGGGGGCTCGACCGGCTGTTCGGGACGAGCCCGACGTTCATCCTGATTTTGGGTGTGTTCGGTATGGCGGCCGGCGTTCGCAACGTCATCGTCGCGGCCAAAGAGATCAACGCGCGGATCGCGGCTTCGTCCGGATCGGCGCAAAAGACGGACGAGGAGAAATAATCCATGGCCGCAAGCCCCATGGAACAGTTCGAGGTGAAGCCGCTGATCCCGATTCACGTCGGCGGCTACGACATCTCGTTCACCAACCAGGCTTTGTGGATGTGCGTCGTCGTGGGAGCGGTGTCGCTCTTCATGGCGGTGGCGTTGTCGAAGCGTAGCGTCGTGCCGACGCGCATGCAGTCGATGGCGGAGATGTCCTACGAATTCGTCGCCAACATGATCAACATGGCGGCCGGCGAAGAGGGGCTTAAATTCTTTCCGCTGATCTTCTCGGTTTTTCTGTTCATCGCTGCATCGAATTTCTTCGGCCTGATTCCGGGATCGTTCACGGTGACAAGCCAGATCGCAGTAACGTTCACGCTGACTGCCCTCGTTATCATCACGGTCATCATCACCGGATTCATTCGTCACGGCTTCGGTTTCTTTCGGCTATTCGCACCCGACGCGCCGATCTACATTCTTCTGTTCCTCGTGCCGCTCGAAGTCATTTCGTTCTGCGCGCGCCCCATGAGCCTGTCGATGCGCCTGTTCGCCAACATGCTGGCGGGCCATACGATGCTCAAGGTGATGGCCGGCTTCGTCATTGCGCTGGGAGGCGCCGGCGGCGTCTACACAATTCTCGCGGCGGCACCCGAAGTGCTCATCGTCGGCCTCACCGCGCTCGAGTTCCTGGTCGCCTTCCTGCAGGCCTATGTGTTCGCGATTCTGTCCTGCATCTATCTGAGCGAAGCATTGCATCTTCACGACAACCACTGACGAACAAAGAGGACTTCCCACATGGATATGATTCACGCAGCTAAGTTCATCGGCGCCGGTCTTGCGACCATCGCCTTCGTGGGCTCCGGTATCGGCATTGGCGTCGTGTTCGGAAACTACATCTCCGGCGCGCTGCGCAATCCGGGCGCCGCACAAAGCCAGTTCACGAACCTTTATATCGGTTATGCGCTTTGCGAATTGCAGGGATTGTTCGGCCTGCTGATCGCGCTCATCCTGATGTACACCTGATATGGCCGATACCGCCCAAACGACGAGCGGAACGACGGTGCCCCAGGAGGGCGGATTTCCGCCGTTCAAATCGCAAACCTTTCCCAGCCAGGTTTTCTGGTTGACGGTGACGTTTGCGTTTCTGTTCGTCGTGCTGTGGCGTTTTGCGGGCCCGCGCATTCAGGGCGCGATCGCGGAGCGGCGGGGCAGGATCAATGCGGAACTGGCGGCGGCCGAGCAGAACCGGCGCGGCGCCGAAGACGCGATGGCCGCTTATGAGGCCCCACTGATCGAAGCGCGCGAGCGGGCGCGCGGCGCAGCCGAAGATACTCGCAACAAATTCGCGCAGGAAGCCGAAAGCGCGAAGGCCGCCGCCGATAACGAAGCCGACACTGTGACCGCAAAGGCCGAGGAACGCATCGCGGCGTTGCAGGCCGAGGCTCGCCGCCATATTGCGGATGTGGCGAAGGACGCGGTGATCGAAATCGTAAGCCGGCTCACGGGCGAAACGGTCTCTTCGCAAGAGGCTGCAGAGGCCGTTCAAAACGCGGTCAAAGGCTGAGAACGATGGAACTCGTCAAGGAATTCCTCCAGGAGCCCGATTTCTGGGAAGGCCTCGGCCTTCTGATCGTGATCGCAGGTTTCCTCTATGTCGGCGTGCCCGGCATGATCACCGGCGCTCTCGACAAGCGCGCAAAAGACATCGAAGCGGAACTCACGCAGGCACTGCAACTGCGCAAGGAAGCCGAGATCGTCCTCACCAATTATCGCGAACGCGCGAAAGAAGCCGGCAAGGAAGCCGAGACGATCCTCAAGGACGCCAAGGCCGACGCCGAACGCTTTGCCGAAGAAGCGCGCGTGGCGCTCAAGGTTCAACTCGAACGCCGCGCCAAGCAGGCACAAGACCGGATCGCACAAGCCGAGCGTCAGGCCCTGCTCGAAATCCGCACGCTTGCGGCCGATGCTGCCGCGTCCGCTGCCGAGAAGATCATCGCGTCGCGCATCGACGACCAGAAGGCCGGCGCCCTCATCGCCCAAAGCCTCGGCGAACTACCCGCGAAGCTGAATTAGGTCAACCGAGAGAACCCTCGAAAAAGCGGAGCGCCGCCCTACTCCGCCTTCTTCTCCGGCATTACCACGCGGATGTGCAACTCGCGCAGTTGCTTCGCCGAGACTTCCGATGGCGCGTTCATCATCAGGTCCTGCGCCTGCTGGTTCATCGGGAACATCGTCACTTCGCGCAAATTTTCCTCGCCTGCGATCAGCATGACGATGCGGTCGATGCCGGGTGCGGTGCCGCCATGCGGCGGTGCGCCGTAGCGGAATGCATTGAGCATGCCTGCGAACTTTTCCTCGGTCTCTTCGCGCTTGTAGCCCGCGATCTCGAACGCCTTCAACATCACATCGGGATCGTGGTTCCGGATAGCGCCGGATGACAGCTCCACGCCGTTGCACACGATATCATACTGGAACGCCTTGATGCCGAGGATCGTGTCCTTGTCGCCGTCCGCGAGCGCGAGGAATTTCTCGCGGTCGAAGTTCGGCATCGAGAACGGGTTGTGCGAGAAGTCGATCCGCTTTTCGTCCTCGTTCCACTCATACATCGGGAAATCGACGATCCAGCAGAACTCAAACTTGCCTTCTTTGGTGAGGCCGAGTTCGCGGCCGACACGCAGACGCGCCTGCCCCGCCAACATCGCTGCGCGGTGGGATTTGGCGTCGGCCGCGAAGAACAGCGCATCGCCCGCGTGCACGCTGGCCTTCTGCGCGATCTCCGACAGCACCGAAGGCGGAATGAACTTCGCAATCGGTCCGTTGCCCGTAAGCTTGCCGCCCTCGTCTTCCAGCACGACATAGCCCAAGCCCGGCGCGTTCATCTCGCTGCGCGCCCAATCGTTGAGCTTGTCGAAGAAGGAGCGCGGCTGGATTGCAGCGCCGGGTGCAGGGATCGCGCGCACGGTCTTGCCTTTGAACGCCTTGAACTCGACCTCGGCGCGGCCGAACATTTCGCTCACATCCGCGATCAGAATCGGGTTGCGCAGATCCGGCTTGTCGGAGCCGTATTTGAGCAGCGACTCGTCATAGGGAATACGCGGGAAAGGCGCAGTTGAAACCTGCCTTCCGTCCGCAAATTCCTCGAACACACCCTGGAGCACGGGCTCGACCGCCGCGAAAACATCGTCCTGCGTGACGAAGCTCATTTCGACATCGAGCTGGTAGAATTCGCCCGGGCTGCGGTCGGCGCGCGCGTCCTCGTCGCGGAAGCAGGGCGCGATCTGGAAATAGCGGTCGAAGCCCGCGACCATGATCAGCTGCTTGAACTGCTGCGGCGCTTGCGGCAACGCATAGAACTGGCCGGGATGCAGGCGCGACGGCACGAGGAAGTCGCGCGCGCCTTCGGGACTCGACGCGGTCAGGATCGGCGTCTGGAATTCCGTGAAACCCTGATCGACCATTCGGCGGCGGATCGACTGGATCACCTTCGACCGCAGTGTGATGTTCTTGTGCAGGCGCTCGCGGCGCAGATCGAGCACGCGATATTTAAGACGTATCTCTTCGGGATAATCGAGCTCGCCGAAGACAGGCATGGGCAAATCCTGTGCCACGCCCTGGACGGCGATCTCCTCGATCCGAAGCTCTACGTCGCCGGTGGGAAGCTCTTTGTTGATCGTCTCGGCCGTGCGCGCGACCACGGGTCCCGTGACCGTTACCACCCATTCCGCACGGGCCCGGTCGGCGACGGCGAATGCCGCATCGCCCGGCTCGATCACGCATTGGGTGATGCCGTAATGGTCACGCAGATCGAGGAACAGAAGGCCACCATGATCGCGCCGCCGGTTCACCCAGCCGGACAGACGAACGCGGGAGCCGACATGCTCCTTGCGCAATTGGCCGCAGGTGTGTGTGCGATAGGCATGCATCGAAACTATTCCCGGAAAAAGCGCGGTATGTGGCGAGGGGGGCGCCCTCAAGTCAAGGGCAGGTTTTTCGGCTTCAATTGTCGCATTTCCCGCCTATTCTCCGGTCCACAACAAGGAACCCGCCATGACCCTGCCGCACCGCGCCGCCATCATCGCTTGCCTGCTTCTGGGGCTTTCGGCTCCCGCGGCTGCCGCGCCCCACAATGTTCTGATCTTCGTAGCCGATGGGCTGCGCTATGTGAGCGTCTCGCCCGAGACCGCGCCGACCCTGGCGAGGTTGCGACATGAGGGTGTCGATTTTACGAACAGCCACGCGATGTATCCGACCATCACCACGCCGAACGCGTCGGCGATTGCGACGGGGCATTATCTCGGCGACACCGGCAATTTCGGCAATCAGTTGTTCGCCGGCTTCGCCTCGCCGGAAGCGGGCGGCGCGACCACGCCGTTCCTCGAGAACGACGCGATCCTGGGCGAAATGAACGCGCATTTCGGCGGCAATTATCTCGACGAAACGTCTCTTCTCGCCGCTGCGCGCCAGGCAGGCTTTGCAACCGCCGCCATGGGCAAGGTAGGCCCGACCGCGATCCAGGACGTGACCGCGCGTGACGGCACGCAAACCATCGTCATCGACGACGCGATCGGCACGCCTGCCGGCATTCCCGTGTCGCCGGAGATCGCAGCCGCCATCAAGGCGGCCGACATCGCGCCCACGGCGCCCAAGACCTCGGTTCCGAATATCGACCAGCAGGCCTATCTGCTTGCGATCGCGACAAAGGTGGTGCTGCCGCATCTCAATGCTTCCGGAAGGCCGTTTGTGTTTTTGTTCTGGTCGCGCGATCCGGATGCCACGCAACATGCGCAGAAGGATAGCCTCGGCAAGCTCACGCCCGGCATCAATGGGCCGACGGCGAAAGCCGGCATCCGCAATGCCGACAACACGCTGGCGACCTTGCTCGACGCATTGAAGGCACAAGGCCTCGACAAGACGACAGATGTGTTCGCCACGGCGGATCACGGCTTCTCGACCATCTCGAAGGAAAGTGCGACGAGTGCGGCGGCAAAGATCGCTTATGCCGACGTGCCGAAAGGCGAGCTGCCTTCGGGCTTCCTCGCCATCGACGTCGCCGATGCGCTGGCGTTGCCGCTGTTCGATCCGAACGCGCAGAAGCCGGTCGACTATAAGAGCGGCGCGCACCCGATCGGCGGCAACGGATTCATCGGGACGGATCCCGCGGCGCCTACGGCGATGGTTGTGGCCAATGGGGGTTCGGATTTCATTTATCTGCCGGGCCCGGACGCCAAGGATCGCGCAGTCCAGATCGTCCGTATACTGACGGAAGAGGACTATACGGGCGCCATCTTCGTCAACGACACGTTTGGCGACGTTCCCGGTGCGTTGCCGCTCAGCGCGATCAATTTGCGGGGCGCGGCATTGACGCCGCAGCCCGCCATCGTGGTCGGCTTTCGCTCTTTTGCCATTCCCGGCTGCGAGCCGCTTCTGATGTGTGCGGCGGAGATCGCCGACACCTCGCTTGGGACCGGCCAGGGCATGCACGGAACCTTCAGCCGCGCCGATACCCGCAACTTCATGGCGGCGTCGGGGCCCGACTTCAAGGTGGGCTTTGCCGACAAGGCGCCCGTCAGCAATGCCGATATCACCCCCACTCTGGCAAAGATTCTGGGCATTTCCAACGTTCCCAAAGGCGGCTTGACGGGCCGGGTGGCGGACGAGGCGCTCAGGGGCGGCAAGTCGGCCAAGGTCTCCCGGAAGGTGGAGGCATCCCTCCCGGCTACCAACGGCCTCAAGACCATCCTGGACGAGCAGATCGTAGGCCCGACGCTCTATTTCGACGCGGCCGGGTTCCCGGGACGCGCCGTGGGGCTCGAGCCCCGCTGATCGTCGCAGAGGGGGAATTTCTGGGCGGCAACCCCGCGAATCCGCTATAGCCGGGGCATGGACGTCGTCACCACCACCAAAGAGCTCAAATCCCTGATCGCCCAACTCGAACCCGCGCCCTACCTGGCGCTGGACACCGAGTTCATGCGAGACCAGACCTATTGGCCGAAGCTGTGTCTGCTGCAGGTCGCCTCGCCGACCGTCGAGGCGGTCATCGATCCGCTGGCAGACGGCATCGACCTCAAGCCGCTCTACCACCTGCTCAAATCGCCCCACATCGTGAAGGTGCTGCACGCGTCGCGGCAGGACATTGAGATATTCCACCAGCAGGGGGGCGTGATCCCAGACCCGCTGTTCGACACGCAAATCGCGGCGATGGTGTGCGGCTTCGGGGACTCGTCGTCCTACGAAACACTTGCGCGCAAGCTTGCGCATGTCGAGATCGACAAATCGGCGCGCTTCACCGACTGGAGCCGGCGTCCGCTTTCGAAGCGTCAGCTTGAATATGCGCTCGCGGATGTCACGCATCTGCGCGTCGTCTACGAAGCGCTGAAGAAACAGCTCGAAAAAACGGGTCGCGCGGAATGGGTCGAGGAAGAGATCGCAGCCTTGCGGGACCCTACCCTTTATCAACTCGATCCCATCAATGCGTGGAAACGGTTGAAGCCGCGTACGAGCAACAAACGCTTCCTTGCGATGCTGGCGTCGGTCGCGGCTTGGCGCGAGCGCGAAGCGCAGACGCGCGACCAGCCGCGTAACCGTATTCTGAAAGACGAAGCGCTGCTGGAGATCGCCTCGCACCCGCCCGACACGGCCGAAGCGCTGGATCACAATCGCGCGGTGCCGAAAGGATTCGGCGCGTCGCGCATGGGCGTGTCGCTGCTGGCGGCAATCGAGGCGGGCAGGACTGCGCCGCCGCCGGACGGTATCGAGCCGGAACGTCCGCGGCGCAAGCGCGAGCCGACCCAATCCGCCGTCGATTTGCTGAAAACGCTCCTCCGGCTGCGCGCCGAAGAAGCTGGTGTTGCGCCGCGCTTGATCGCCAATTCCGAAGACATCGAGCGGCTCGCCGCGCATGAGGACGAGGATGTCTCTGCGCTGCACGGCTGGCGCGCGAAGGTGTTCGGCGACGATGCGCGCGCGCTTCGCGACGGCAAGCTTGCTCTCGCTCTCGAAAAGGGCGAAGCGGTTGTGGTGGAGTTGGAAGATTAGGTTTTGGCCTCGCTAGAGGCCCGCAACGCCGCCATGAAATCGTCGATCGATTTGGTGTGGCCCATCACATAGCGCGAGACGAAGCGGAAGAACGGGTTATAGACCTCCCCGCGTTCGGTGATGGTCAACACAGTTCCCGCGCGCGACGGCGCAAATTCGTAAGTCCAAGTGCCACCGAACGGCAAACCCTTCTTGACGATCGCGGTGACGAAGCGGTGCGGCGGCGACTGTTCGACGAGGGCGTAGCTTCCGTCATTCGTCTTGTGGAATTGCGCGATCGAGAGGTCCCACAAACCCTGTTGCGACATGGTGAATGCTTCGGTCCGCGATGCGACATGTTTCACAGGCAGCATCTTGCCGATGCCGGTTGCGACGAAAACGACGGCAACCAGCGCGCCGACAACGGCGCCGATCCAGACCAAGAATGTCGTCATGACAATGCCCCTTCCTTCGAATGAATCTGTTGCGACGCCGCACGTGCCAGCAATTCAAGACCGCGGATGGCGTCGTTGCATTCCCCCGCACTCAATCGCGCCAGCATCGCATCGACTTTTTCGGCATCGAGCACGGAATGCGCCTCGCGGATGCGCTGACCTTTCGCAGTGAGCAGCAGACGCAACCGCCGCGCATCCTCGCGGTCGCGCGCGCGCTTCACATAGCCCTCGCCTTCCAGCCGGTCGATCGCAAGCGACATCGTCGATGCCGTGACACCCATATGCGCTGCAAGCTCTGCGAGGCTCGTCGGATCGTTGGCGCTCAGATGATCGAGAATGCTCACCTGGTGTGCGCTCACACTCGCGCCGCTTTCGGGATCGCGCGCATGGCGCGTGTGGCACGCAAAATAGATGCGCGGATAAAGCTCCAGCACGGCTTTGACGGCATTCATTCCTGGACTTTGACCCAAACAATTTGGTTTGTCAAACCAAATTGTTTGGATCATGCAATTCTCCGAAACCTTCACGCGACTGCTGTACGAGATGACGCGCCGCGCGGCGATCCGCGATGGAATCCGGGGGCCGCCGGGTTCCCCTGTTAAACAGGCGAATAACAGGGGAAGGGAACTTTTCGCGGATCCGGTTTCCCCTGTTTATCAGGCGAAAACCAGGGGAAGAGCCCACACATGATTTGGGTTATCGCCTCCCTCCAATAGATGTGCACATCCAGCAGCCAAGCGTCCGAGGTCCGCAAATTCGCGAGCCCTCAATTAAAATACTCTTCCGGTTTTATCGTCAACTGAACAGGTTATACGCTCGCCTGCCACCTGAGCGACATGCAGGAGAGGCCCGCATCGAGCTTGCCGATTTCGCTTACGGGGAGCGGCACGACACGCAGGCCTTCTTTCGCGATCAGATCGATGCTGCGGGGAAAATTCTCACCCACGAACACGACGTCGTTCACGCGCAATGCATTGGCAGCGGCCTCCTCGTCCTCAGGCACGAGGAGGGTTTTAAAATCCGCGAAAATTCCGCTGGCTGCCATCGCCTTCGTCGCAACCACCGTATCTTCGCTCAACAGCGAAACGGCCGTCTTGAAATGGAGGATCGTGTCGGGCGTCTGGGCGATGCGTGCTCTGCGGCCGAGTTGTGCGAGCTGTTCGCGCAGCGTTTCCGCGCCTTTGCGATTGGTGCGCTTTGACAGGCCGATGAAAATCTCGTTCGGCGCAATCAGAACGTCTCCGCCATCCACAAATTCCTCGCCTTCGAGCGCGAACACGGTCTCGAAATGGCGCCGCAATGCACTGGCGATCTCTTCGCCCTCCCCGCGCCGCGCATCCGCCCCGGAACGCAACTGGATCGCACCTTCTGGAACGACAAAAGCCGGATCCTCGACGAACATAGAATCCGGATAGCGCTCCAGCGGAGGCAGCGCATCCACGACGAGCCCGGCGTTGCGCAACGCGACGATGTAGGCGGCGTGCTCGAATGCGATTTTCTCGAATGATGGTACGGCGCCGGCGTCGCTGCGGATTCCGTCGATCACGCTGCGGCCCGGCACGCGAACGATGGCATGGTCGAAATCAAAGACGCGCATCGGCTTCCTGTTGGTCGAACTCCGAATTCGTACCACGCACTGGCCGGAGCGCGGGCGTCCTCGCCCGCTCTTTTCCGACACTTGGTGCGCGCAGGATGCGCGCGCTGCAAAACCGCTTGACATGTGAGTAAGTATTCACTTACGGTAAGTCATGGCTAAACATTACACCGCGACCGAAAGCCTTGCCGCCCTGGGCGACCCGACCCGACGGGCGATCTTTGAGCGGGTTGCGACGCGACCCTCGGCCGTCGGCGATCTGGCGCGCGGATTACCTGTCAGCCGTCCTGCGGTGTCGCAGCATCTCAAGGTGCTGAAGGAGGCCGGGCTCGTGACCGAAACCCCCGAAGGAACGCGCCGCATCTATCGCCTCGATCCGCGCGGCATCGCTGCGATGCGCGACTGGCTCGACCAATATTGGTCGACCGCGCTTCACGCCTTCGCCGCTTTTGCCGACGAACAAGCCGAATCCAAAGAGGAGAAACCGAAATGAGCATTGCGCCGATTGTGCATACCGTTCAGGTGAAGGCTGCGCCTGCCCGCGCCTTCGAGATTTTCACCAGCCGCATGCAGGATTGGTGGCCCAATGGAAAAACCGTGGGCAAGAAACCGCATGTCGCGATTGTCGCCGAGCCGCATGAAGGCGGGCGCTGGTTCGAGCGCGATGCGGAAGGCACCGAGACGCATTGGGGCAAGGTGCTCGCCTGGGAACCGCCCGCGCGACTGCTGCTCGGCTGGCAACTCAACAGCCAATGGACTTTCGATCCCGATTTCATCACCGAAGTCGAGATGACGTTCGCGCCGGTCGCCGGCGGCGGCACGCTCGTGCGGCTGGAACACCGCAATCTCGAACGTTTCGGCGCCGACGCGGAAAAGCATGCCGCCTCGCTCAATGGCGGCTGGCCCACGCTGCTCGCAGATTTCGCCAAATACACCGACAACCAGGCTTGAGAGGAAAAACCGATGTCGAACTTTGTCGTGCACAGCATACCCGGCAGCCCCTATGGCCGCGCGGTTTTTGCAACCCTGGAAGAGAAAGGCGCAAGCTACCGGCTTGCCGCGATCAACCCGGGCACCACCAAACTCGAACCACATCTCGCGCGTCACCCGTTCGGCCGCATTCCCGTGCTCGAACATGGCGGGTTCATGCTTTACGAAACGCAGGCGATCCTGCGTTACCTCGATCGCGCGCTGCCCGCGCCGGCGCTGACGCCCACCGATCCCAAAGCGGCAGCGCGCATGGATCAGCTCATGAATATCTGCGACTGGTATCTGTTCCAGGGCGTCAACAGCGTGATCGGGTTTCAGCGCGTGGTCGGACCCCGTCTGATGGGTCTGACGCCCGATGAAGCCGCCATCGCCGCCGCAATGCCGAAGGCGCAAGTCGTGCTTGCCGAACTTTCGCGTCTCTTGGGTGCGAAGAAGTATTTCGCGGACGAGCAGCCGACCCTGGCCGATCTGATGATCCTGCCGCATCTCGATTTCCTTGCCGGAACGCCCGAATGGGCGGCGCTCACAGCGTCAAATTCCAATCTCAATGCGTGGCTTGCACGCATGAACGAGCGTCCAAGCATGAAGGCAACGACCTGGGAGCGCGTTGCGGAGTTGGCGAAAGCGGCGTGAGGACACACCGTGCACTTCCATCCATCGTCACCCTCCCCCAACTTCTCAACGCCGGCGAATGCGGGCGACCCAGTTGAAGCCGCAAAGCTTTTCGACGAAATGACAATATCTCCCAATCTTTTTAAAATCGGAGCGTGAGATCAGCTGGGTAGCCTGCATACGCGGGCTATGACAACGGAAGGATGAATCCGTATCATACCGCCGTGACTACCCCGCGAATTGTTCCTCTAAGAGAAAAACGAACCGACCGGCCAAAATCGGGGTTTCTTGCGATGCTGCAAATATTCCACAATCCCCGCACGCGATCCTTTCGCATCGTATGGCTTGCCGAAGAAATGGGTCTGCCCTACGAAATTCGGACAGAGACGCTTGGCAAGCCGAGTGGGGCATTGCTCGCCGCCAGTCCATCGGGAAAATTGCCCGCCGTACTCGATGGCGATACCGCGATGAGCGAGTCCACTGCGATCATGCATTACCTGACGCAGAAATACGGCCCGACATCACTGGCACTGGCGCCACACAACGCGCGCTACGCCGACTATGTGCAGTTTCTGATCTTCGGCGAAGCTTCGATGGCAGCACCGCTCAATCCGGTGATACGCACGCTCTTCTCCGCGCCGGAAGATCAGAAGCAGAACTTCACCGTGGAGGCGACCAAGACCATCTTTCGCCTGCGCGTGAAAGACGTGGAACACCAGCTTGGCAAGGGCGACTACATGGCCGGCGACTTCAGCGCCGCGGATATTTCCGTAGGCTGGTCGCTGGGCTTCGGCGCGGTGTTGGGTTTGGACGCCGACTATCCGCCTTTGGTGCGCGCCTATTTTTCCCGCCTGCAGGCACGGCCTGCTTTCAAGGCTGCCGCAGCGAAGTAGCGCCGCTACGATGAGAAAAATCCAACGACCGCCGGGTTCCCCGGCGGTAGATGCGCAATCATTGTCCGGTTCCATACCAAACCGTTCTTTTTGGATAGCGGGTGTCCCGAGTCTGTGCCTATCGTGGCGGGCACCAGGGAGGGTCGCTGCGTTGCAATTGAATGACAAGGAGATCGAATTTCGTCGCCGCGCGGATGAGGTTCGGAAGATTGCCCAGGGCATATTCGACAAGGGCGAGCGCCGGAGCCTTCTGGAGTTCGTGGACGATTGCGAGAAGTTGCTCGTCGGACAGAAACTGGGCGTCAGACAGCCCTGACGTGCCGCCGGCAACAGCCGGAGAAGACCACACGAGAGAGAGTCCGGTGCCGGCTACGCCGAGCACTCATTGCAATGCAGTTTTTTGTGGGAAGTGATGCGGCGGTGACCGATCGCAGAATCACAAGTCTCCGATCAGGAGACTCGTGCGCGGGTTTCGCTACGCACCTGGTAGAGCTCCCAGAACTTGTTCGCGACCGTCGAACCTTCAATGCCCTGGCCGTCACGCGCCCATGGCGTGCCCTTGATCATGCCCGCGACCATCACTTCGCCGACATAGACGCCGTCACCTTTCAGGCGCTGTGCAAGGAGACCCACGAGCTTGTATTTCGCCGCGTTTGCGAGCGCGACGCCCATGGATTTCAGATTGACTGCGAATTCATCCATCTGCGGCGAGTTCTCGCCGAACGCGCCGTTCGTCACGAGAATTGCGCCTTTCGAATTCTTCAGATCGGGAAGCGCTTCCTGGACGACGGCAAGCAGTCCAACTACGGCGACATCGAAGACATGACCCACCGCGGCCGGATCGGTGGCCATCAGATCGCCCGCATCGCCGCCGCCATACGCATTCCAGTGAATTGCGTCGATACCGCCGAACGCGGCGCGCGCTCTTGTAATGGCCGCGCGAATGGAGGCGGGATCGCTCGCATCGGCCGGAAAGCCCGCCGCCGCGATACCTTTTGCCTTCAACGCCTGAACACCCGCCGCCAGACGCTCCGCATTGCGCGCGACAAGCGCGACGGAAAATCCCTCCGCACCGAACTTCTCCGCAACAGCCGTCGAAATCCCGGGCCCGTACCCTATGACGACAATGGACTTCGACATGGTGCCTCCGAAAGCGGTGCGCAGGCGGGACGATACTCTCAGGGAGACCACACACGCAATCCGACTACAAGGCGGATCGCGACAGTTCTGGCGAGAACGTCTTGACAAAATCGATGCCGGTCCCGAAGTAAACCAAATCTCAAAAAACTTTCCCTCTCCCCGAATGGTGAAGAGGGAATAGTCTATTCGGCAGCTTCTCTCTCTTCGCGGACTGTCTTGACGCAGCACTCTTGCTGCATCAAAGTGTCGTTGGTTGTGCTTGTTCGCTTCACAGTGTTTACCGACTTTGATTCTGAATCTGGGCGATCCAACGGCAGTCAGCCTCGCTTCGAACGCCCCAAGAAAACGCGAAAGTCTTTGTTATTCGGGGGGACAGATGACTTTACACACAGCGCCAAATGGGCGTTCGGCCGCGACGTCTTTGTCTCAGATTGAGACGCAAAAATCCCGCAACGCAAGATTGGGTCTCGGTGCCCGAACGGCATTAGGGGCGCTGGCAACACTGGTTCCGCTCATGGCGAGCGCGGATATCGCGCACGCAACGCTCACGATATCAACCGAAGCAACCAGTAAGGTGACGTGCTCGGCGAACGTCTGTTCGGCAACCGCCAAAAATGCGGTGTTGAACGTCACCCAGCTGCAGACCCTGCTTGCATCGTCTCCCGTCACGATCAAGTCGGGGGCAACCGCCGGCTCGATCGTCGTGAACGCCGCGCTGGGCTGGGCAAGTTCGAATTCCCTGACTCTCGACTCCTATCAATCCATCACCGTCGACAAAACCATCAGCGTGAATGGTACCGGTGGCCTGACATTGACCCTGAGCGACGGCAGTGCAGGCGGAACGTTGAGCTTTGGCCCGAGGGGCAATGTTACCTTTCTGGGCCTCTCCAACAGCGTCACGATTAACGGCGCGGCCTACACGCTTGTTCCTGACATCTCGACTTTGGCAGCCGACATCGCCGCCAATGCGAGCGGCAAATATGCGCTCGCCAACAATTACAACGCAAAACCCGATGGCAAATACAAATCCTCGCCGGTCGCCACCACTTTCACAGGCACATTCGAAGGTTTCGGCAACACGATCACTGGCCTCGCCATCAAGGACACCGCCAAGTCCGCCACAGTCGGTTTGTTCGCGGTCGTGGGTGCGGTCGGCATCGTTCGCGATGTCGGCATCGTCGCCGGAAACGTTACGGGGGGAAGTGATTCCAACGGCAGCACGGGCATCAGCGTGGGCGAACTCGTCGGCACTTTGTCCGGATCCGTCGTGAATTGTTATTCGGCCGGTGTCAGCACGGTCGGCACCAATACGTCGACTGCGAACGCCGGAATTGTAGCGACGGCAGGCGGGTTGGTGGGCGCCATTTTGTCATCGACCGGTCTCGTCGCGAACTCCTATTCAACCTCGACCGTCACCGGCGGCGGCAGCGCCTATGTGGGCGGTCTCGTTGGGGGGATTTTTAGTGGCGGCACAGTCCAGTCTTCCCACGCCAGCGGCAAGATCACGACCGGGAGCAACACGCAGGGCGGCACGTATTCCGGTGCGTACGCCGGCGGCCTCGTTGGCATCATCTATGACAACAGCAATGCCGCCGTCACGATGACGAACGACTACGCGACCGGCAGCGCAACCGCAGGGTCGGATAGCTATGCTGGAGGGCTGGTCGGCGGTGCCGGCGGCCCGGCAACCATCAGGCTCTCTTACGCGACCGGCGCCGTCAGCGTCGGGCCGGGCGTGAGCTTATCGAGCTTTGCTTTCGGCGGTGGCCTCGTCGGATACAGTTATCTGGTCAACAATCTCGGAAATACGATCGACCAGTCCTTCGCAACCGGAACCGTGGCCGGCGCTCCCGACGCTTTTGTCGGCGGCCTTGTCGGCTACACGCTCGGCGCAGTCACAAATTCCTACGCAACGGGCGCCGTATCGGCGACAGGCGCGGGCTTCACGGGCTTGGGCGGTTTGGCCGGAGACATCGATACCGGTGGAACAATCGGCACATCCTATTCGACCGGCACCGTGCAACTGGTTGGCGGTTCGTATGATGGCGGGTTCGTCGGCGATCTCGTCGGCGCGGTCACCAAGAATTACTGGGACACGACAACGAGCGGAATTGCCACGGGCACAGGAAATATGGGGAACCATGCCAGCATCACCGGACGAACGACCGCGCAACTGCAGGCGGGTCTGCCCGCCGGCTTCAGCAGCACGATCTGGGGTGTCAGCGCCACCATCAATGGCGGCTTCCCCTACCTGCTCGCCAACCCGCCGCCGGCGTGAGGCGGAGTGGTTGAAACAAGAGTGGGGAGTTCCGCACTTCTCAGAACCTGCCGCTCCGCCCTGATCGGCGGACTGCGGGCGGCCGCCCCGCAAGTTCAGATCGATGACAAAGGCTATGTGCTGGAAGCGACGAACAATCTCATCGAGGGCGTTCGGCTGGTCGATTTCGAGGACGATCTGGCCCAAGGCGACGGCAACGAGCTGCCCGGGAAATTTCGGGCGGCGCACTCTTCTTCCGCCCTGGCCGTGAATAGCTTTGCGCAGTTCAAAGGGGCGTTGTCGGACTTGTACCTGCCCGGGAGCAAAGATTTTTCGAGTCTGTGCTTCGAGCGGAAATGTCCACATGGGCTGGCCGGACGCCACTCGCCCAATCTCGACTTTTTTGCGGAAGGTCCCGGTGGAATTGTTGCCATCGAATCCAAATGCCTGGAACCGTTGACGTCTCACCCGGCGATCTTTTTGCCCGCTTATGATGCGGAAATTCGCGATGCACGACGCGCGAGCACGTGGTTTGCGCAAATGCAGGGACTGGTCGAATACCCGCGGACCTACCGCTGGCTGGATGCAGCGCAATTGGTGAAGCACGCATTCGGTCTCACTCATTCCTTCCCGGATCGTGCGACGACTTTGCTCTATCTCTATTGGGAGCCCGCTAATCGCGCCAACCATCCTTTTTTTGCCGAGCATCGCGCCGAAATTGACCGCTTTGGCGCATCGATTGCCGGCGCGGCACCCTCTTTTATTTCGATGTCGTATCCCGAACTATGGCAAAGATGGAGCGGTGTATCTCAGCCGCAATGGCTACAAACGCATGTCGCGCGTCTCAACGCGCGTTACGGCGTGACCATTTAATTGCGTCGAATTATTGGGTAGCCGGTCTGCGTCCGGTCACGGAGGATCGGGGTGCCGCGCTTGCGCGACACAGGTTACCCCAACTCCCCCGCGTCGTGCGGATCGGCGCTGCCGGTGGCGAGGTCGTCGCCTTCGTAGGGGTCTTCGTCGGGGGCGAGTTGGTCGCTGGGGTTGGGGACGTCGAAGCCCGAGGGCGGAATGGCGTCGAGGAAGCCTGCCGCTTTCAATTCGTCGGTGCCCGGCAGGTGGTTCACATTCTCGAGGCCAAAGTGCACCAGGAACGCTTCAGTGGTGCCATAGGTGACGGGCCGCCCCGGCGTGCGCTTGCGGCCGCGGATCTTCACCCAGCCCACTTCCATCAGCGCGTCGATGGTGCCCTTGGACAGCATCACGCCGCGAATGTCTTCGATCTCGGCACGCGTCACCGGCTGGTGATAGGCGACGATCGCGAGCGTCTCGATGGCGGCGCGCGACAGCCGCTTCTGCTCCGGCTGCTCCTTGCGCAGCAGGAAGGCGAGGTCCGGCGCGGTACGGAATTGCCATTTTTCTGCGATGCAGACGAGATTTACGCCGCGTTGTTCATAGATGGATTGAAGCTCGGTGAGGATCGCCTGGAGGTTTGCGCCGTCCGGCAGCGATGTGGCCAGCGCCTTCTCGTCCAGCGGCTGCGAGGCCGCGAACAGAATCGCTTCTGCCATGCGCAGATGCTCGGCATTGAGTGCCTCGCCCTGCTCCTCGCGGGCTATAACCTCTTCGTCGCCCACTTCCGTCACTTGCACGACTTCCACCAATCTCACGACGCGATTCATGACACGGCCTCCAGAACGGGCGCACGATCTTTCACATAGATGTCGTCGAAGGGTTTCATCTGGCGAATCTCGACCTTGCCGTCGCGTGCCAGTTCTAGGCACGCAAGAAGCGTGCTCGCAAGGGCGGACCGGCGGCGCGCGCCCCCCGACCATTCGAACGGCAAAAGGCTGGTGAGAATGCTCCAGTTGCCGATGCGGCCCAGCATGCGTTCCAGCCGCGCCCGTGCCTCCTCGATCTGCAGCACGGGCGCCATGGCCGGGCGATAAGTCTGCCCGCCCGACTTCTTGACCCGCTGGGTCGCATAGGCCGTGAGCAAGTCGTACAGCGAATCGGTGTGTGTCCTGAGCTTGATAACCTTGACCGGCTCCGGCGCGCCGCGCGCAAAGACTTCGCGGCCAAGCCTGTCCCGTGCCATCAACCGGGCGGCCGCCTCGCGCATCGCCTGGAGCCTTTGCAGGCGCCAGCGGAGAAGCGTGGCCAGTTCATCCGCCGTGGGCTCGCCTTCGGTCGAAGGCGGCTGCGGCAGGATGAGCCGCGACTTGAGATAGGCGAGCCATGCCGCCATCACGAGATAATCGGCTGCCAGCTCCAGATTGCGCCCGCGCGCGGATTCGATGAATTCGAGATATTGGTCCGCCAGCTTGAGAACGGAGATTTTCGCGATATCGACCTTCTGGTTGCGGGCAAGCGCGAGCAGGAGGTCGAGCGGGCCTTCGAAGCCGTCGACCGTGACGACAAGCGCCTCGTCCAGGGTCGCAAGCGCGGCCGCTTCCATCTCTTCGAATGCGTCGCCGATCTCGCTCACGCGTCAGTCCTTAAAAGCTCCGCCAGGCGCGCCTCGCCGGCTTCGACATCGAACACCTCCGGCTCAGCCAGATGGGCCAGCGCAGATTGGGCCCGTTTGAGGTGAATGTCGTCCAGCGGTTTCGCCTCCGCCGCGATATCCACCATTTCCTCCATGATGCCGTTGCAGTGTAGCACCACATCGCAGCCGGCGAACTGGGCCGCGTGCGCCCGAGCCGCAAGCGAGCCTTCGAGCGCCTTCATCGACAGGTCGTCGGAAAACAGAAGCCCGGCGAATTCAAGCTCGCCGCGGATGATGTTGCGAATCACTCTTGGGCTCGTGGTGGCGGGATTTTCGGGGTCGATCGCCTCGTAAACCACATGCGCCGTCATCGCGAGCGGGCAACGCGCGAGGCTGCGGAACGGCACGAAATCCGTGGCGCGCAATTCGTCGGCGGGAGTTGTCACGCGCGGCAATGCGAAATGCGAATCGGCGGTTGCGCGCCCGTGACCGGGAACGTGTTTCATCGCCGGCAGCACACCGCCTTCGATCATCCCTTCGATCACGGCGCGGCCGAGATCGATGATGGTCGTGGCGTCGAGGGCAAACGCGCGATCGCCGATCACGTCATGTGCGCCGTCTACGGGCAGGTCCAGCACCGGCGTGCAATCGACATTGATTCCGAGTTCGCGCAGGTCATGCGCCATCAGCCTGGCATTGAGATAGGCCGCTTCGTGCGCAGTTTCTGCGGCGGCGACATGGAGCCTGCCGAACACGGATGCCGGCGGCCGCGCCGTCCAGTGCGGCGGCTTGAGCCGCGCCACACGCCCGCCTTCCTGATCGATCAACACCGGCGCCGATGCATCGCCGATCGTGGCGCGCAATTCGCTGACAAGCGCGCGCACCTGATCGCGGTCGACGATATTGCGCCCGAACAGGATGAACCCCCATGGCTGCGCTTCCTTGAAGAACGCGCGTTCCGCCGGCGGCAAAGACGTTCCGGCACAGCCATAAATTGCCCGTGTGCGCATGACTATGTCTGTTCCGGCGTCGTTACGGCTTTGCCAGGAAACAGTTTCCCCCGTCGGCTTTCAGCTTGTCGCAGAGCGAGCTTGCTTCGGTCTTGTCGCCGAACGATCCGACGCGGAGCCGATACCAGGTGCCCTTGTCGCCCAGATCGACTTTCTTGATATCCGACTCGTAGCCGCCCACCAGCGGATGCTTCGCCTGATAAGCATGCCACGCGCCTGTTGCTTCCTCTTCGGATTTGTACGCGCCGATTTGCAGCAGATAGGCGCCACCGCCAGTGCTCGCTGCAGGCTTCGCAGCCGGTGTTTCGGCAGGCGCAGCACTCGGCGTCGGTGTCTCGACGACGGGAGCTTTGGCGATCGTCGGCTTCGGCGCAGGAGGCGCGGCCACCGCCGAAAGCTTCGCAGGCGGCTTCGTCGCGACGCGGGGCTCGCCGGTCGCCGACGACGTGTCGGAAGTTGCGACGGATGGAGCCGCAGGCGTTGCTGCGGGCACCGGTTTCGGTGGAGCGGCTTGTGCGAGCTTGGCCGATGCCGGAGCAGGTGCTTTAGCTGCAGCTACCAAAGCTATATCCGGGGGGATCGACTTTGTCGTTGTGTCGGCCGAAGCCGAAGGGCGAATAACCGGCGCGAGCGACGGCGACGTTGCGGGCGCGGCGTTGTGGGGGGCCGGACCGGTAGGTGTCGGCGCGGGCGGTGCGGATTCTTCGTCGTTGGAATCGTCCGCCGGCGCAGGCGATTGATAGATTTTGAGCCCGGTATAAGGCGTCTGTGTTCCGCCCGGATTGGTCGGCGCCGTTTTCACGGGTCCCGTATCGG
>Ga0302325_10007940_pt1 | contig 23414 bp, 24 predicted proteins | sample Palsa_T0_2_FD_201948 | JGI IMG/M metagenome (GOLD analysis project Ga0302325, IMG submission 201948) | Peat permafrost microbial communities from Stordalen Mire near Abisko, Sweden - Palsa_T0_2 | ecosystem: Environmental > Terrestrial > Soil > Palsa > Peat permafrost | place: Sweden: Abisko... | reverse complement strand
CTCATTTTCCAGCGCACGATTGCCGTCGATGACCGCTACATGTTCACGGTTGGCGACACCGTGACGAACAAAGGCAGCGCGCGCGTGCTGCTCTATCCCTATGGTTACGTCGCGCGCGACGGCCTGCCCGACAGCAAACGCAACTGGCTGCTGCATGAGGGTTTCGTGGGCGCCGCCAACGGCACGCTCAAGGATGCGGGCTACGACGATTTCAAGGACGACAAGCCGCCGCAACTGTTCCACTCCACGGGCGGCTGGGTCGGCATCACCGACAAATACTGGATGGCGGCCGCCATCCCGCCGCAGGACCAGGAGTTCGACGGCTCGTATCGCGCCATGTCGATCAACGGCGCCAAGGCCTATCAGGCGGATTATCGCCTCGACGGGCGCACGGTGGCGCCGGGTGCCACGCTCGCGCTGACGCAGCGCCTGTTCGCCGGCGCCAAGCTCGTGAACTTCATCAACGATTATCAGGACCAATACGGCATCCAGCGTTTCGATCTCGCGATCGATTGGGGCTGGTTCATCTTCTTCACGAAACCGATCTTCCTGCTGCTCGATTTCTTCTACCACTATATCGGCAATTTCGGCCTGGCGATCTTGTTGCTCACCGTTGCCATCAAGCTCGTATTCCTGCCGCTCGCCGACATGTCCTATCGCTCGATGAGCCGCATGAAGAAACTGCAGCCGGAAGTGGAGCGGCTGCGCGAGCGTTTCGGTGACGACAAGCTGCGACAGCAGCAGGAAATGATGGAGCTCTACAAACGCGAGAAAGTGAATCCGCTGTCGGGCTGCCTGCCCATGCTGATTCAGATTCCCGTGTTCTTCTCGCTCTACAAGGTGCTGTACGTCACGATCGAGATGCGCCACGCGCCGTTCTACGGCTGGATCCACGATCTGTCTGCGCCCGATCCCACCAATTTCCTCAACCTGTTCGGGCTTTTGCCCTACTCCATTCCCGCGTTCGTGCCGGCTTTCCTGCATATCGGCATCTGGCCCATCCTGATGGGCTTCACGCAATGGCTGCAGACGAAGATGAACCCCACGCCCGCCGATCCCGTGCAGGCGCGCATGTTCACCTATATGCCGCTCATCATGACCTTCATGCTTTCGGCGTTTCCGGCGGGCCTTGTCATCTATTGGACATGGAACAACCTGCTTTCCGTGACGCAGCAATATGTGATGATGCGCCGCCAGGGCATCGAAGTGCATCTGTTCGAGAATCTGAAGTTGCCCGCTTTCCTGCGCCGCTCGCCCAGCCCGAATTCCGCGCCCGGTGAATGACGCGATGGAGCGAGCCCGCAAAATGTTCGCGGGCGAATGCGAATTCATCGCAGGCGCCGCGACGATCGAGGCTTTGCCGCCGCCGTCCCTGCCGGAGATCGCTTTCGTGGGGCGCTCGAATGTCGGCAAGTCGAGCCTCGTCAACGCGCTGACGAACCGCAAATCGCTGGCACGCGTTTCCCACACGCCGGGCGCTACCAAGCAGATCAATTTCTTTCGCCTGGGCGATGCCTGCGTGCTCGTCGATCTGCCGGGCTATGGCTATGCGCGCGCCTCCAGGACGCTCACCGCGGAATGGCAGAGGCTCATCTTCGCCTATCTGCGCGGGCGGACCACGTTGCGCCGCACCATCCTGCTCATCGATGCGCGGCGGGGCGTCATGCCGGTGGACCGCGAAGCGATGGGTCTGCTGGATCAGGCGGCGGTTTCCTATCTGGGCGTATTGACGAAAATCGACGAGCTCAAACCGGCTGAGCGCGGCCCCACACGCGAGGCCTGCGCACAGGAATTGTCGAAGCAGATTGCAGCGTATCCGGATGTTCTGGCGACCTCGGCGTTCACCGGCGAAGGGCTCGAAGGTCTCAAGGAACACATCGCGGCACTGGCAGCGCCGTAGGCTTTCGGCTATAAGCCACGCCAATTTTGCCGGAGCGCCCAGGCATGGCACTGCAGGACGATGTGGGTCAGGATCGCAACCTGCGCGTGATGGCGCGCTGGCGTTCCACCGCGCGCGTCCTCGTCGAAGCGCTGCCCTATATTCTGCGCTATGACGGCCAGACCGTCGTCGTGAAATATGGCGGCCACGCCATGGAAGGCGGGGTCTCCCAGGAATTCGCGCAAGATATCGTGCTGATGAAGCAGACGGGAATCGACCCCGTCGTGGTGCATGGCGGCGGCCCGCAAATCGGCTCGATGCTGTCGAAGCTCTCCATTCCGTCATCGTTCGTCGACGGCCTGCGGGTGACCAACGAAGCCGCGATCGAAGTGGTGGAAATGGTGCTCACCGGCGCCATCAACAAACAGATCGTGAGCGGCATCAACGCCGCCGGCGGCCGCGCCGTGGGTCTTTCGGGCAAGGACGGCAACATCGTCGTCGCGCGCAAGCTCGAACGCTACAAGCTCGATCCGATGACGCTCGAGAACAAGCTCATCGATTTCGGCTTTGTCGGCGTGCCGGAAAAGATCAATCCCGAAGTGCTGCGCACCATCATCAATTCCGATCTGATACCGGTCATCGCGCCTATCGGCGTGGGCAGCAAGGGCGAGACGTTCAACATCAACGCCGACACGGTCGCGGGTTCCGTGGCCGGCGCGATGGCCGCCGCCCGGCTCGTGCTGTTGACCGATGTCGAAGGCGTCCTCGACCGCGAAGGCAAGCTGATCCCCCGCCTCAGCGTCGCCGAAGCGCGCGAGCTCATTGCCAACGGCACAATCTCGGGCGGGATGATTCCCAAAATCGAAACCGCGATCGAAGCCGTGGAGGCGGGCGTTCGTGCCGCCGTCATCCTCGATGGGCGAATACCGCATGTGTTGCTGCTCGAACTGTTCACCGAGCATGGTGCGGGAACCATGATCACCGCGGAATGAAACGGCGCGCGGCGCTGTATGTGGCGATTCCGCTCGCTGCTGCCGGTCTGGTGGCGGGCCCGGCCGCGGCGGCCATGCATGTGTGCAACCAGACGAGCTATCTGCTTTATACGGCGGTTGGTTACGAGTCCGGTCTCAACATGCTCACGCGCGGCTGGTCGCGCATCGCGCCGGGCGATTGCGCGACCGCGATCGGCGAAAAGCTTTCCCAGCCTGCCTATTTTCTCTATGCGCGTTCTTCGCAGGCGCATTCGGGACCTTCGCGCGCCTGGGGCGGTCCGATCAGGCTCTGCGCCAAGGATACGGATTTTTCGTTGCAGACACCGGTCGGCGCCGCCAATTGCGGCACCGACGATGCGTTTCTCATGCCCTTCGCGTCGGTGACGACGCGCAACGCGGCGGAGTGGACGACCACGCTGACCGAATTTCCCAATCTCCCCACGCCGGATGCCGCGCGCCAGGCGGGAATAGACCGGCTGCTCGGCGATATCGGTTACAAGGTCGATCTGGGTCATCAGCGCGGCGCCAGCGCGCGCGATATGGCACTCGCCAAATTCCGGGCGCGCATGAAGCTGCCGGTCAATGCGAGCACGACCGATTTGTTCGATGCGCTGGAAACCCAGGCGCTCAAGGCCGCGGCGCCCGCGGGCTATTCCATCTGCAATGACGGCGACGCCGATATCTGGGCGGCGCTCGGCCAACGCATCGGCAAGACTCTGGTATCGCGCGGTTGGTGGAAGGTGGCGCCCGGCGCTTGCGCCAAGGCGATGACCGATGCACTCGCGATCGACAAGGTCTACCTGCTCGCCGAGAAACACGGCAACAATCATCTCGTCGCAGGTCCGACGAAGTTCTGCGTCACGGATATCCAGTTCGAGATTTTTGGAAATGCGCGTTGCGGTGCGCGCGGGCTGACAGAGGCCGGCTTCGCCGCCACCAACACCAACGGGCTCAACGGCTACGCGGCGCATGTGAGCAATGACGGGCTCGTGCCGCCCGCCCGCCAGCTTTCCCAGGCGCGTACGCCGAAATAGGCAAACCATGCTTGACGCAGATCGGACGAGCGATGATTTGCGACCGGATTTCCGGCACGTGGAGTCATGGGTCTTCGATCTCGACAACACACTTTATCCGGCCGACAGCGGGTTGTTCGCGCAGATCGACGCACGTATGACGGTGTTTGTACAGAACCTTCTGGGTGTCGATGCCGAAGCGGCGCGATCTCTTCAGAAGGCCTATTACCGCGAACATGGAACGACGCTGAACGGCCTTATGCACCTGCATGGCGTAGAGCCCGACTCGTATCTTTCCTTTGTACACGACATCGATCTGAGCGCGCTCGCGCGAGACGAGGCGCTGGGGCGGGCATTGGCGCGTCTGCCGGGCCGGCGGTTCATCTTCACCAATGGCTGCCGCGATCACGCGGCGCGCATTCTCGAACGGCTCGATCTCGCGAGATATTTTAACGAAATCTGGGATATCAGAACCATCGCTTTCCGGCCCAAGCCGGATCCGGGTTCCTATCGCAGGGTGCTTGACGATGCCCGCATCGACGCCGCGCGTGCCGCGATGTTCGAGGATGCGGCGCGCAATCTCGTTCCCGCCCACGGTCAGGGGATGACGACGGTTTGGCTGCGGAACGATTCGCCCTGGTCGAAACAGGGACCTGAATATCCTGTCGCGTCGCCTGCACATATCGACTATGAAACGGGCGATCTGCCGCAATTCCTCAATACCATCAGGATTTCACAATGACCGCCGCAGCCATCATCGACGAAGCCTGGGAAGTGCGCGATACGCTTGGAGTTGGTACACACGGCTCGGTTCGCGAGGCGGTCGAGGAAACGCTGGCGGCGCTCGATGCGGGCCGTCTGCGCGTTGCCGAGAAATTCCGCGACGAATGGCATGTGCATCAATGGCTCAAGAAGGCGGTCTTGCTGTCTTTCCGTCTCAACGACATGCGCGAAATGCCCGGTGGACCGAATGGCGCACCCTGGTGGGACAAGGTCGACTCCAAATTCCTGGGCTGGACGGAATCCCATTTCCGCGATGGGGGATTCCGCGCCGTGCCGGGCGCCATCGTCCGTCGTTCGGCCTTCATCGCTAAAGGCGTGGTGCTGATGCCATCCTTCGTCAATGTGGGCGCCCATGTGGGCGAGAACACAATGGTCGATACCTGGGCGACGGTGGGATCCTGTGCGCAGATCGGTAGCCATTGCCACATCTCCGGCGGCGCCGGCATCGGCGGCGTGCTGGAGCCTTTGCAGGCCGCCCCCGTCATCATCGAAGACAATTGCTTCATCGGCGCGCGTTCGGAAGTGGCCGAAGGCGTGATCGTCGGCGAAGGTTCGGTGCTTTCCATGGGCGTCTATTTGGGGCAATCGACGAAAATCGTCGATCGCGCCACGGGTGAAATCCACTATGGCCATGTGCCGCCCTATTCGGTCGTGGTGCCGGGCGCGCTGCCGCAAGGCGCGGATCGTCCGTCGCTCTATTGCGCGGTGATCGTCAAACGCGTCGACGAACGTACCCGCGCCAAGACCTCCATCAACGAATTGCTGCGGGACTGAATTGCCGCCATGAACCATGATCCCGTCGCGCTCGCGCAGGCCCTGATCCGCTGTCCGTCGGTGACGCCGAAGGATGCGGGCGCCTTGGGCGTGCTCGAAGCGGCGCTGGTGCCGCTTGGTTTTCGTTGCGAAAGACTGAGGATCCAGGCGCCCGGCACGGCGGCGATCGAGAATCTCTATGCACGCCTCGGCAATGAGGCGCCCAATTTCTGTTTCGCCGGCCACACCGATGTGGTGCCGCCGGGCGACCGCGCGCAATGGCGCTGCGATCCCTTTGCGGCCGATATCCATGATGACGTGCTCTATGGTCGCGGCGCCGCCGATATGAAATCGGCCGTCGCAGCGTTCGTCGCCGCGGCGGCGCGCATCGGAAAACCCTCGCGCGGCTCGATCAGTCTGCTCATCACAGGCGACGAGGAGGGTCCGGCCGTCAACGGCACCAAGGCGGTGCTCGATCGGCTGGCGGAAAAAGGCGAGCGCATCGACCATTGCCTCGTGGGCGAACCGGCATCGCTTTCAAGCGTGGGAGATACGATCAAGATCGGCCGGCGCGGCAGCATGCGCGCGGAAATCCGGGTGCGGGGTATACAGGGCCATACGGCCTATCCGCAAAACGCGCTGAACCCCATTCCCATTCTCGCCGTACTCGTTTCGCGCCTGGCGTCGGAACCGCTCGATTCGGGCAGTGCGCATTTCGAACCGTCGACGCTCGTCTTCACGACGTTCGATGTCGGCAATCCGGCGTCCAACGTGTCGCCCTCGGATGCGCGCGCCGCATGCAATATCCGCTTCAACGATCTGCATACGCCGGAAAGCCTGCTGATCCGCATAGAGCGGCATGCAGCCGACGTCGCCGGCGAATTGGGCGGCGAGATAGAGATTGAGACGAGCGTTAGCGGCCATGCCTTCATCACGGAGCCGGGCGCCTTCACCGAACTGCTGGCGCAGGCGATAGAAGGCGTCGCGGGCGCGCGGCCCGTCTATTCCACGGGCGGCGGAACGTCCGATGCGCGCTTTATCCGGATGCATTGTCCGGTCGCGGAAGTGGGTTTGCCGGGCGCCACGATGCACAAGGCGAACGAGTGCGTGCCGCTCGCGGACATCCGCCAGCTCGCGGATGTGTATGCGGCCATTCTCGCCCGGTATTTCGCCGCGCCGCCGGCATGAGTGCTGCACGCAACGACGCACCCATCGGCATTTTCGATTCCGGCATGGGTGGGCTCACCGTGATGCGCGCATTGATGGCGCAACTGCCGCGCGAATGCTTCATCTATCTGGGCGATACGGCGCGGCTGCCTTACGGAACGAAAAGCGGCGAGACAGTGTCGCGTTACGCGGTGCAGGCGGCCGGTGCCTTGATGCGGCGGCGGGTAAAGCTCATCGTCGTCGCCTGCAACACGGCGTCCGCCGTCGCATTGCCCGCGTTGGAAGCTGCGTTTGCGCCGGTGCCCGTAATCGGAGTGGTCGAACCCGGAGCCGCAGCAGCCATCAGCGCAGCACCTCGTGGTCCCATAGCGATTCTGGCGACGGAAAGCACGGTGCGTGGCGGCGCCTATGTGCGGGCGATCCAGGCGCTCAACCGCGACGCCGAAATCGTGCAACAGGCCTGTCCGCTGTTTGTGCCGTTGGCCGAGGACGGTCTGATCGATGGCCCCATCGCAGAACTGGTCGCGGAGCGGTATCTGGCGCCGCTGTTCGCGCAAGACGCCGCGCGGCCGCAATGTGTGGTGCTCGGCTGCACGCATTTTCCCGTGCTGGAACGCGTGATCGCGAGGGTTGTTGGACAGCACGTGCCGCTGGTCGATAGCGCGGTAACGACCGCACAGGCGGTGGCGCATCTCCTCGCCGAAAAGAATCTCGCACGTGGAGGAACTGCGCCTGCGCCGCCCCTGTTCCTGGCGACGGATGCGCCGGAGCGTTTCGCGCGCGTGGGGCGGATTTTTCTCGGGCGCGAGATTCCCGCCGACAAGGTCGAATTCGTCGATCTTCAGGCGGGATAGTCGACACGCATGAGATAGAGCCCCTCGGCCGGCGCCACCGGGCCGCAACGCCCACGGTCTTTTGCTGCCAGTGCCGCGGCAATGTCGCGCGCCAGCCACTTGCCTTCGCCCACGAGCTTCAACGAGCCCACGATGGAGCGCACCTGATGATGCAGGAAGGAGCGCGCGGACGCTTCGATATGAATCTCGTCGGCGACGCGGCGCACGCTAAGCCGGTCGAGCGTCTTTATTGGAGATTTCGCCTGGCATTCCGCTGCGCGGAACGTGGTGAAATCGTGTTGGCCCACAAGCGCCTGGGCCGCTGCATGCATTGCGTCCGCGTCGAGCGGCCGCATGATATGCCAGACGCGGCCGCGTTCCAGGACAGGCGGCGCCCGGCGGCACAGGATACGATAGAGATAGTGCCTCGCTGTGGCTGAGAACCGCGCGTGGAATTCCGGCGGAGCAATGGCGGCATCGAGTACCGCGACGGGATCCGGGCGCAGATGATAGTTCAGCGCATCGCGCAACCTGTCGGCCGTAAAAATCTTCGCGAGATCGAAATGGGCGACCTGGCCGCCGGCGTGAACGCCTGCATCGGTACGGCCCGCGCCCGTCACCGTTACGTTTTCAGCGGCCAGCTTGAACAAAGCGGTTTCGAGCGCGCCCTGGATCGACGGGCCATTGTCCTGCCGCTGCCAGCCGAAGAAGGGGCCGCCATCATATTCAAGCGTGACGCGATAGCGGGGCATTATGCCCCGCGCCGCCACAGCGTTTCATATTGCGGCTGGTGCGCCGGACCGCATTGCAGCGCCACCCAACGCTCGCGCAGTTGCGGCCAACGCTCAAGGACGGCGACTTCGACGAGGCGAAAGCCGTCATCAATTTCATCGAGGCGAACTTTCGTTCCGTTGGCATGTACGATGACGAAGAACAGATCGAGCGCAAGCCCGTCGCGCACGCCGGCGTCGATCTGCGTGAGGTCATCCCAGCGAACAGTGCTGGTCTGGCGGAGCTGCGCGAAAACGAACCCGTCCGGCAGGAGATCGATCGTGCCGCTTTTCTTGCTGCGATCACGCCAGGAATTTCCGATCCGCCGCAACAGCGACGGACGCAAGGACTCGCTCACAGACGCTCTCCTTTTTTCAGCGGGAAGCCGCGCAGGAAATCCCGCGCCTCCATCGGCCCGCGTCCGGCGCGTTGCAGCCGGGTCAACCGCAAGGCGCCGTCGCCGCATGCGACGCGCAGGTCGTCGTCGAGCAACTGGCCCGCCGGGCCGTGGCCTGCGGCAGGCTCGGCGTTCAGAATTTTCACGCGTTCGCCTTTCGCTTCACACCAGGCGCCCGGCGCGGGTGACAAGCCGCGGATCAGGCAATCGATGGCGCGGGCGGTATTCGTCCAGACGATGCGTGTTTCTTCCTTGGTGATTTTCTTTGCATAGGTGATGCCTTTGTCCGGCTGCGGCTGTTCCACGACGGCGCCGTGCTCGAGAGCTTCGACCAGGCGCGCCATGACAGCCGCGCCCAAGTGCGCAAGCTCGTCATGCAATTCGCCATAGGTTTTGCGTCCGATCGGTGTGCGCGCCTCCAGCAGGACGGGTCCGGTGTCGAGGCCTTCCGCCATGCGCATCGCCATGACGCCGGTCTCCGTGTCGCCTGCCATGATGGCGCGCTGGATAGGCGCTGCGCCCCGCCAACGCGGCAGCAACGATCCGTGCAGATTGAAACAGCCCAGGCGCGGCGTCTCCAGAACCGGTTTCGGCAGCAGCATGCCATAGGCGACGACGATCGCCGCATCGGCACCCAGCGCCGCGAATTCATCTTGTGCCAGCATGCCCTTGAGACTTTCCGGCGTGCGCACGGGCAAGCCATGTTGGTCGGCCAGCTTCGCGACCGGCGAGGGCTGGGCCGCCAGGCCTCGCCCTTTGGGCCGGGCAGGCTGGGTGTAGACCGCCGCGATTTCATGCTCGCGCCGGATCAGTTCGGCGAGGGTCGGGACCGCGAAATCGGGGGTGCCCATGAAGGCGAGGCGCAAGCTCATGCGCCGCTTATACAGCCTGTTTGAGCTTTTTGGCTTTTTCGAGCTTTTTCAGCGCCATGGAACGCTTGAGGCGCGAGAGGTGATCGACGAACAGGACGCCTTCAAGATGATCCATCTCATGTTGCAGGCAGGTCGCGAGCAGGCCTTCGGCTTCCAACTCCTGCCGGACGCCGTCACGGTCCAGATATTCCGCGCGGATGCGGGCCGGCCGTGCCACGTCTTCCCAGATGTCCGGCACGGAAAGGCAACCTTCCTCGAACGTCGCCAATTCCTCGGACGCCCAGGAGATCCGCGGGTTGATATAAACGCGCGGTTCCCGGGGGCCGTTTTTGCCGCCCAGATCCATCACGATGACGCGTTTGGGAACTCCGATCTGCACGGCGGCAAGGCCAATTCCGTCGGCCGCGTACATGCTTTCCAGCATGTCGTCGACCAGCCGGCGCATGGCGCCGTCGACCTTCTCAACCGGCGCGGAGACGGCTTTGAGGCGCGGGTCGGGCGCGGTAAGGATGGGGCGGATGGCCATGAATCGGAAATAGGCGAGCGATCCCTTCCGGTCAAGATATTCAACGGTGGGCGGGCACTGGCGGGCAGATGGCATGACGGCTTCTCTCGTTACATTGACGGTCGCCATCGTGGCGGCGGCGGCGGTGCTGATCGCGTATCTGGCTTTTACGCGCCGAAACGGCGGCACGGCGCTTCTGGGGCCGCGGCTGGAGGCGCTTGCCGCCACCCAAAATGAAATCGCGGGGCGGTTTGCCCAGGCGCTTGCCGGCCAGACCGAATTGCAGACGGTCATCGCGGCTCGCATCGATGCGCTGGACCGCAGGCTTGGCGACAATCTCAAGGAAACGGCCACCAAAACGGCCGAGACGCTGGGCGGAATCCAGACGCGGCTCACCGTGATCGATGAGGCGCAGAAGAACATCGCCGAGCTTTCCGGACAGGTCGTGAACCTGCAGGAAATCCTGTCGAACAAGCAGGCGCGTGGCGCCTTTGGCCAGGCGCAGATGGAAGCGATTGTGGCCGATGCGCTGCCGCCCGGCCTCTACGAGTTCCAGGCGCAGCTCTCGAACGGCAGCCGTCCCGATTGCGTCATCCGGCTGCGGGGCGCGGGTGGTGCACTGGTGATCGATTCCAAATTTCCCCTCGAAAGCTTCGTGGGGCTCCGGGCGGCGGCCGAAGGTGAGCGCAGGGCCGCGCTTGCGAATGTGCGCAGCGACGTCCTCAAGCATGTGAAGGACATCGCCGAGAAATATCTGATTCCCGGCGAGACGCAGACACCCGCCATCATGTTTGTACCGTCGGAATCGATCTATGCCGATCTGCACGAATTCTGTCCGGAGGTGATCCAGAAAGCGCAAAGCGCGCATGTGCTGGTCGTGTCGCCCAATATCCTGATGCTGGCGATCGTAACCGTGAGGTCGGTGATGAAGGATGCGCGCATGCGCGAGCAGGCGAGCGCGATCCAGAAAGAAGTGGGTTTGCTGCTGAAAGATGTCGGTCTGTTGAGCGAGCGCGTGGAAAAGCTGCAAAGACATTTCGGTCAAGCCGATACCGATATCAGGGACATTCTCACATCGTCCGGAAAGATCGCGAGCCGGGCAGAAAAGATTCAGAACGTGGAGATCGAGACACCGGCCCAATTAGGTGCGCCGGACTGAGCATTCCTACATCGCCCGCCGGGCCTTGAATGCCGCGGACAATGTGCCTTCGTCGAGATAGTCGAGTTCGCCGCCGACAGGCACGCCATGTGCCAGACGCGTCACCTTCACCTGTGACGGCGCCAGCACATCCACCAAATAATGTGCGGTCGTCTGACCTTCGACCGTCGCGTTCATGGCCAGCACCACTTCATCGACGCCCTCGTTCACGCGTGTGAGCAGCGAAGACAGGTTGAGGCGCTCGGGCGTGATGCCGTCAAGCGCCGACAGCGCGCCGCCCAGCACATGATAGCGGCCGCGAAACATGCCGGCGCGCTCCAGCGCCCACAGATCGGCCACATCTTCGACGATGCAGAGCACATGCGTGTCGCGGCGGGGATCGCGGCAGATGGTGCAGGGATCGACAGAATCGAGGTTGCCGCAGGTCTCGCAGACACGGATCGCCGCGGCTGCGTCGCGCAGGGCAAGTGCGAGCGGGTCGAGCAGAGTCTCGCGTTTCTTGAGCAGCGTGAGAGCTACCCGCCGCGCGGAACGCGGACCGAGGCCCGGCAGCTTCGCCAGCAACTGCATCAGGCGTTCAATTTCGGGACCTGCGGGAAGAGCGACCATGTCAGCCGGACAGCCTTGTCACGCGCCGCCGCTTTCATCCGTAAGCTGAGCGATGTCCTGTTCGGGACGATCGCGCACCGTCATGATTTCCGCGCCTGGAAACCGGTCGAGCACGGCGCGCACGAGCGGTTCCTGCGCTACGGCTTCGAGCTTGGCGGCGCGCGCGGTTTTCTTCTGCTCCGCCAGCGTGGGCTGGCCGCCTTCGCGCGCGACGGTGACGACCCAGCGCGTGCCCGTCCATTCCTTGAGCTTCTGCGCCAGGTCGCCGGCCAGCGTGCGCGGCGCGCCGCTCCCGGGACGGAATTCGATCTGTCCCGGCTCAAGGCGCACCAGATGCATGTGGTTTTCGACATGCACTTTGAGGACGGCTGCGCCTTTGGCGGCAGCCAGCGCCGCGATGTCCTCCAGCGCGTTGACGCGGATGTTTTGTTCCGCGGCCAGTTGCGGCGCGGCGGCACTCGCAATCGTGCCGCGCGGCGCTATGGTTGCTGCCGAGCGCGGTGCGGAAGATGGCGCAGGCGCGGCCGCCTGCGGCGAGCGCGGTGCGCCGCGCTCGGCACCGAGGAGTTCGCGCACCAGCCTGTCCGTGGGCGGCAGATCGGCCGCATAGGAGAGGCGGATGAGCGCCATCTCGGCAGCGGCGATGGGGCGCGCGGCATCGCGCACTTCGATCAGACCCTTGAGCAGCATCTGCCAGGCGCGGGTGAGCGAGGCGATGGAAAGTTTTGCCGCCATCTCGGCCGCGCGTTTGGCCTCGCCCGAGCCGCCGTCGAAAAATCCTTCGGCGTCCGGCGCCACTTTGAGGCGGGTGAGGAAATGCGTTATTTCGAGCAGGTCCTGCATCACAACCAATGGCTCGGCGCCGCGGTCGTACAGTTCGGAAAGTTCGGAGAGCGCTTCGGCGATCTGCCCGCCCATCGTTTTCTCGAACAGGTCGAGAATGCGGCCGCGATCGGCCAGACCCAGCATGGCGCGCAGATGATCGGCGCCGATCAGGGCGCCGTCTTCATGGGCGATCGCCTGGTCGAGCAGCGACAACGCATCGCGCACGGAGCCTTCCGCCGCCCGCGCCAACAGCGACAGGGCGGCCGGTTCGATCTCGACATGCTCCTGTTCCGCGATGTGTGCCAGATGAGCGACGAGTTCCGGCGTTTCGATGCGACGCAGGTCGAAGCGCTGGCAGCGTGAGAGGATCGTGACGGGAACCTTGCGGATTTCCGTCGTCGCGAAAATGAACTCCACATGCGGCGGTGGCTCTTCCAGTGTCTTCAACAAGGCATTGAAGGCGGCTTTGGAGAGCATATGCACTTCGTCGATGATGTAGACCTTGTAGCGCGCGCTAGCGGGTGCATAGCGCACGCTGTCGATGATCTGGCGCGCTTCCTCGACGCCGTTGTTCGAAGCGCCGTCCATCTCCTGCACATCGACATGGCGCGACTCTGCGATCGCGACGCAGGGATCGCAGACGCCGCAGGGCCGGATCGTGGGGCCTTTCAGGCTGCCGTCGGGACCGATGCAATTGAGCGCGCGGGCGATGATGCGCGCCGTCGTCGTCTTGCCCACGCCGCGCACGCCCGTCAGCATGAAGGCATGGGCGATGCGCCCGGTCGCGAACGCATTGGTGAGCGTGCGTACCAGCGCTTCCTGGCCGATGAGCCCGGTGAAATCCTGCGGCCGGTATTTGCGCGCCAGCACGCGATAGGCCTCGGCCTTCTGCGGCGGCGGCGCGAAGCCCAGCGATGGTTCCTCGGTTGCGTCCATGATGCCCAGGAGAAAAGACAGGTGCGATTATAGCAAGCCCGCGTCCGGCTGCCGCGAAGTTTCTGTGGAGAAGCGGGAGGCTGGTGAACGACCCAAATCGTTCCCGTTACGGCTGCTTCCTTCCGGACCTGACCGGGTTGGCGGGCAATTCGTCCGCCGCCAACCTCCCTGCAGACATTATAGCAGGCTGCCAGGGGCTGCCTGCAAGAGGTTTTGGCGAAACGCTGCGGCGCCTATTCCTCGCCCTGGCGCTTCCGCTTGTCCTTCACCAGCGCCACGATGACGCCGCGCAGCGTGCGCACTTCCTGGTCGGTCATCGCCGCGCCTGCATGTTGGCGGCTTCGGCTATGGCGTCGGGGGGCTTCAGCGAGTCCACGAAAAATGCAATTATCGGGTTCAGCCTTGGGGCATCAGGCAATGTTGGTCAAAATGTCCACATCCCGGAACGGCCAAGTCGGCCGAACGTCGGGTTCTCGATTGCGCGGTGGTGCGATGGCGCTCGCGGCGGCGCTTTCGACTCTGGCATCGGGCGGCCCGGCCGCCGCGGCAAAGATCATCACGATTGCCGTCCAGGACTCGGCCCTCACAGTTGCCTATGGCATCAACGCAGCCGGTTCGATCACCGGATCTTACGGCGATCCCAATCTCGGTTTTGTCCGTGCTGCTGACGGAACGGTCACGACATTCAACCCTACGGGGTCGAGCGAAACGTACGGGCTTGGCATCAATCGCAAGGGGGTAATCAGCGGGTATTGGTGGGACGGTCGCGTCACACACGGGTTCCTGCGCACGGTCCAGGGAAAATTCAAGACGTTCGATCCCGCGGGATCTGTCGACACCGAGCCGTTGCGTATCAACGACGCGGGCACGATCGCCGGCGGATACGAAGACAGCAAGTACGTCTGGCATGGATTTGTGCGCGGCGCCGACGGCACGATCACGGCATTCGACCCCGATGGAACGACTGGGACGAAATCGCTCGGTATCAATGCCACGGGTATGATCTGCGGATATTATGCGGACGCGAGCGATGTGTATCACGGGTTCATTCGCGCCAGGGACGGCACGATTACGACCTTCCAAGTGTCAGGAACGGATACCATAGCCTGGGGCATTAACGATAGCGGTACAGTTACTGGTCTTTACGGCGACGCCTACACCGGCCTCACTCACGGCTTTGTGCGTGCCGTGGACGGCACGATCACTAGCTTCGATGTGTCGGCCGACGTCTCCACCCAGCCGACGGTCATCAATGACAAAGGAACGATCGCGGGAGGCTACCTGGACAACCGTGGCTACAGACACGGCTTCGTGCGGTCCACGGATGGCAAGATCAAGAGTTTCGACCCGCCGAGGTCGACCGAAACTCAGGTATGGGACATCAATGACGATGGCGCGATCGTAGGCTGGTACTGGCCCGGCTTACACGGCAAAGCCACATACGCCTTCCTGCGCACGCCGTAAGATCGCGCGCCACGCTCTGTTTTTCGCCTGATCATTGTCCTCTCGCCAATGGCGGGGCTAGAGATTCCATCAATCCATCCGAAAGTATCGATCAAGGCGCGGCGGGAGAACGGTTATTCTTCCTTCTCCCGCTTCCGCTTGTCCTTCACCAACGCCACGATGACGCCGCGCAGCGTGCGCACTTCCTGGTCGGTCATGGAGGCGCGATGGAGCAGCGCACGCAGATTGCGCGACATGGCGGATTTCTTGTCCGGCGGATAGAGAAACCCCGCGCGATCGAGCTCGTTTTCCAGGTGCTCGAACAGCTGGAAAAGTTCCTCGCGCGTGGCGGGGTTGGGATAGACGCCATGGTCGATGCGTTCAGGGGGCGTGGCATCGCCCGCCTTGAACCATTCATAGCCCAGGAGCAGCACGGCCTGTCCCAGATTGAGCGAATGGAACGCGGAATCGGTCGGAATCGTGATGAGGGCGGTGGCGAGCGCCACGTCTTCATTGTCGAGACCGGAGCGTTCGCCGCCGAACAGGAGCCCGGTTCGTTGCTCCGCATTTCCAGCGGCGCGCAACCGTTCCGCTGCCGCGGCCGGCGTGAGGATGGGTTTGGCGACGCCCCGCTCGCGCGCCGTGGTAGCGTAAACGAGATGGAGATCGCCGAGTGCCGCGGCCAGCGTGTCGTAGACGCGCGCGGCTGCGATGATGTTTGCCGCGCCTGCCGCCATCGACAGCGCTTTCTCATTCGGCCAGCCGTCGCGCGGTGCGACGAGGCGGAGATCGGACAACCCGAAATTCGCCATGGCGCGCGCCGCGGCGCCTATATTCTCGCCCAGCTGCGGTCGCGACAGGATGATGGCCGGCGCTGAGATCATCGTCCGCGTCAGCGCGCAGCCTTGAAGAAGCGCGGTCCGTTGGCGTCGAAGCCCAGCACGCCTTCCACGCGATCGAGATCGATGACAATGGCGGCACCTTTCCGCTCCGGGTCCGACTGGCGCTCGCGTTCCGGCGAATTCTCGAACACGCGGGCACGCTCGCTTTCATCCGTGGCGAGGCGCGCGCGGCCGTGGAATTGCAGCAGCGGTGTGGTCGCGGAGCGATACATCAGCGCGACATGGGGATTGTTGCGGATCGCCTCCAGCGTGCCGCCGGCCGTGTTGCGCACCCAGAGACCGAGCTGATCGTCGCTGTAAGTTTGCGTGGAGCCGCGGAAGGACAGCCTGGGCTTGCCGTCCGGCTCGACGACGGCCAGCACCAGCGGATTGCTGCTCGCAAGCGCATTGTTGACGAGGGCTTTGACTTCCTCGGTAAGCACCAGGGATTGCGACATTCTTGCTTCCTTTTCGACGATAGCGGCTGCGCCGCGACTATAGCCGAAACCGCTTTGACGCCGTCAAACGGCCTCGCTATGAGGTGGCGGCCCCATCCCTCACGAGGACTTTCATGGACAAGATCAAGGTGCAGAACCCGGTCGTCGAGCTCGACGGCGACGAGATGACCCGCATCATCTGGGATCTGATCAAGCACAAGTTGATCCTGCCCTATCTCGACGTGACGCTCGAATATTTCGACCTCGGCATCGAGAACCGCGACAAGACCGACGACCGTGTCACGGTGGAGGCGGCGGAGGCGATCAAGCGCACCGGCGTGGGCGTCAAATGCGCCACCATCACGCCCGACGAAGCCCGCGTGGAGGAATTCGAGCTCAAGCATATGTGGAAATCGCCCAACGGCACGATCCGCAACATCCTGGGCGGCGTCATTTTCCGCGAGCCCATCATCTGCAAGAACGTGCCGCGGCTCGTGCCGGGCTGGACGCAGCCCATCATCGTCGGCCGTCATGCATTCGGCGACCAGTACCGCGCGACCGATTTCCGCTTTCCGGGCAAGGGCACGCTCTCGATCAAATTCGTGGGCGAGGACGGCGCCGTGATCGAACACGAGGTGTTCAAGTCGCCCGGTTCGGGCGTGGCGATGGCCATGTACAATCTGGACGATTCGATCCGCGACTTCGCGCGCGCCTCGCTCAATTACGGGCTCGGGCGCAACTATCCCGTCTATCTCTCCACCAAGAACACGATCCTCAAGGCCTATGACGGCCGCTTCAAGGATCTGTTCCAGGAAATTTACGACGCGGAATTCTCAGCGAAGTTCAAAGCGGCCGGCATCACCTATGAGCATCGCCTCATCGACGACATGGTCGCCTCCGCGCTCAAATGGTCAGGCGGCTATGTGTGGGCCTGCAAGAATTACGACGGCGACGTGCAGTCCGACACGGTGGCGCAGGGCTTCGGCTCGCTGGGCCTGATGACGAGCGTGCTGATGACACCCGACGGCCGGACGGTGGAGGCGGAAGCCGCGCATGGCACGGTGACACGCCATTATCGCGAGCATCAGAAGGGCAAGCCCACCTCGACGAATTCCATCGCTTCGATCTTCGCCTGGACGCGCGGTCTCGCCCATCGCGCCAAGCTCGACGGCAACGCCGCGCTAGATAAGTTCGCTCATACGCTCGAGCATGTCTGCGTGCAGACCGTGGAATCGGGCTTCATGACGAAGGATCTGGCGCTCCTCGTCGGCCCCGACCAGACCTGGCTCACGACGGAAGGTTTCCTCGACAAGGTCGATGCGAATCTGAAGCAGGCGATGGGGTAGTCCTGCGCCCTCTGCGTTGAATTTTTTGGCATTTGTTCTTGATTTGTTCCTGCATCTGTGCAGTATGCGGCTTCATTTTTGGGAGGGTTACATGATCGGATACATCACCATCGGCACGTCCAACGGCGACGCGTCGGGCAGGTTCTACGATGCGGTGCTGGGCGCCATCGGCCAGGAGCGCAAATTCGCCGATGGCGGCTGGATCGGCTACGGCCCCAAAGGCGAAGACAAGCACAATGTGTATGTCTGCGAGCCATTCAACAAGGAACCGGCGACGGGCGGCAACGGCTCCATGATCGCGTTCGTCGCGCCGTCGAAAGAGGACGTGCAGAAGGCATATGAAGGGGGCATCGGCGCCGGCGGCACGGACGAAGGCGCGCCGGGCTTCCGGCCCGCGGACGGGAATGAGTTCTTCGGCGCCTATCTGCGCGATCCCACCGGCAACAAGATCTGTGTGTTCACGAAAGTGGTGCCTGCTTGACGCAGAGTTAGCCCGCGGGCGCGAGGGCTGTAAGGCGGGTTTCGATGGCGGCGAGGGCGTCCTGCGCCTTCGCCGCGTCGGGGCCGCCGGCTTGCGCGAGATCGGGGCGGCCGCCGCCGCCTTTGCCGCCCAGCGCTTCTGCGCCGACGCGCACGAGATCGACGGCGCTGATGCGATCCTTGAGATCCTCGGTCACGCCCACGACGAGCGAGGCTTTGCCGTCGGCGGTGGCGACGAGGGCGACAATACCGGAGCCCAGTTGCGCTTTCGCTTCGTCGGCGAGGCTTTTGAGATCCTTGGCGCTGACGCCGTCGACGATGCGCAGTACGGTCCTGATGCCCGCGATGTCGCGCGCCTGTGCGCTTTCATCGGTGCGTGCCGGTCCCGCGAGCGCCAGTGCGCGCCGCGCCTCATTCAATTCGCGTTCGAGCTTCTTGCGGTCTTCCAGCAATTGCACCGCGCGTGCCGGCAATTCGGCAGGGCTCGTCTTGAGCGCCGCCGCGGCTGCGCGCGCGAGATCGGCCTGATGCGACAGATGGAGCCTGGCGCCCTCGCTCGTCAGCGCCTCGATGCGGCGCACGCCTGACGCGACCGCGCCTTCGTTCAGGATTGTGAAGAGGCCGATATCGCCCAGCCTGCGCACATGCGTGCCGCCGCACAATTCCACCGAGAACGGTTTCGCGCGTTCGTCGTCTTCGCCCATGGTGAGGACGCGCACCTCGTCGCCATATTTTTCGCCGAACAGGGCCTCCGCGCCGGCCGAGATCGCATCGCTGGTCGGCATGAGACGTGTGGAGACATCGGAATTCTGCCGCACGACGGCGTTGACGAGGAGCTCGATGCGTTCGAGTTCGTCCGCGCTCACGGGCTTGGGATGGCTGAAATCGAAACGCAGGCGATCCGGCGCCACCAGCGATCCCTTCTGCGAGACATGTGCGCCCAGGACGCGCTTGAGCGCCGCATGCAACAGATGTGTCGCGGAATGATTGGCGCGCGTGGCCCGGCGGCGCTCGCCATCGACACGCAGTTCGACGATATCGCCCACCGCCAACGCACCGTGGTCGACTTGCACCACATGCGCATGCAGCGCCCCCAGCTTCTTCTCCGTGTCGATCACGACACCTTCGCCGCCTTTGGCCGAGAACATGGCGCCGCGATCGCCCATCTGGCCGCCCGATTCGGCATAGAAGGGCGTCTGGTTCGTCAGGATACGGACGGTATCGCCCACGCCGGCGCGGTCGACGCGCGCGCCGTCCTTCACGATGGCGAGAATCGTGCCTTCGGCCTCTTCCGTGTCGTAGCCCAGAAATTCGGTGGCGCCCGTTTCCTCGCGCAGCGCATACCACAGCGTGTCGGTGGTCGCTTCGCCGGAGCCCGCCCAGGCTTTGCGCGCCTCGTCGCGCTGGCGCGCCATGGCGGTGTTGAAGCCCGCCACATCGACCCTGATGCCGCGCAGGCGCAGCGCGTCTTCCGTCAGGTCGAGCGGAAAGCCGAACGTGTCGTAGAGCTTGAACGCGGTTTCGCCGGCGAGCACATCGCCCGTCGAGAAGCCGACTGTCGCTTCGTCGAGCAGCTTGAGGCCGCGTGCGAGCGTATCGCGAAAGCGCAACTCCTCCAGACGCAGCGTCTCGGAGGTCAGCGCTTCGGCGCGCTTGAGTTCGGGATAGGCGCCGCCCATCTCGGCCACCAGCGTGGGCAGGAGGCGATGCATGAGCGGGTCTTTCGCGCCCAGGAGATGCGCATGGCGCATGGCGCGGCGCATGATGCGGCGGAGCACATAGCCGCGGCCTTCGTTCGACGGCAGCACGCCGTCGGCGATGAGGAAGGCGCTGGCGCGCAGATGGTCGGCGATGACGCGGTGGCTCGCGGCATGCGCGCCCAAAGCCGGCGCGCCCGACGCTTCGACCGAGGCCGCAATGAGGTGGCGGAACAGGTCGATGTCGTAATTGTCGGTGACGCCCTGGAGGATCGCGGTGATGCGTTCGAGCCCCATGCCCGTGTCGATCGACGGCTTGGGGAGTGCGATGCGCGTCTCGGCATCCACCTGCTCGAACTGCATGAAGACGAGATTCCAGAATTCGAGGAAGCGGTCGCCGTCTTCCCCGGCGCTGCCGGGCGGGCCGCCCTCAACCGTCTCGCCCTGGTCGTAGAATATCTCCGAGCAATAGCCGCAGGGGCCGAGCGGACCCATCGCCCACAGATTGCTCTCATGGCCGATGATGCGTGAGTCCGGCAGGCCCGAGATCTTGCGCCAAAGCCCGCGTGCCTCGTCGTCGGTGGGATAGACAGTGACCCACAGCCGCTCCGGCGACAGCCCGGCCGTTTTGCTGACATATTCCCAGGCGAAGGAAATCGCTTCCTCCTTGAAATAATCGCCGAAGGAGAAATTCCCCAGCATCTCGAAGAAGGTGTGGTGGCGGGCGGTGTAGCCCACATTGTCGATATCGTTATGCTTGCCGCCCGCGCGCACGCATTTCTGCACGGTGGTCGCGCGCGCATAGGGGCGCTTTTCCTGGCCGGTGAACAGGTTCTTGAACTGCACCATGCCGGCATTGGTGAAGAGCAGCGTGGGATCGTTGCGCGGCACGAGCGGCGACGACGCCACGGCTTCATGGCCGCGGGCGCGGAAGAAATCGGTGAAGCTCGAACGGATCTCGGTGAGGCTTTTCATCGCTCGCTTTTAGTTCGGATTGCTCGGAAGGAGCAATGTGGGGAGCGTGTACTCCTTTTGCGACCGGAACTAAGAGTTCACCTCCCCCTTGCGGGGAGGTCGAAATGCGAAGCATTTCGGGTGGGGGGCGCATTGGCACGAGATTTACCCCCACCCGGATCGCCTTTCCCGGATTTGATCCAGGAAAGGCTCTCCGACCTCCCCGCAAGGGGGAGGTGAAAGCATTTATGGCCCCCCAAAAACAGCGAAGGGGCGCCGCGAGCGACGCCCCTTCTGGAGCCGTTCCCATGCCAAAGGAACGACACTGGAGCATGATTCGATGCCATCGGATCACGCTCCAGGTTCCGGTGTTCCCGCCTTAGCCCACGGGGCGGCGTCAGTCTTCCAGTTCGACCTCGTCTTCCTTGCTTTCGAGGGCGCCCATCAGGCTCTGGCCGATGAGGCCCGCATTCTGCCGCACATGGGCCTCGATCCGGTTGGCGATATCGCCGTTCGAGGTCAGAAACTGCTTGGCATTCTCGCGGCCCTGGCCGATGCGGTTGCCGTCATAGGAATACCAGGAGCCCGATTTTTCGACGATGCCGGCGCGCACGCCCAGATCGATGAGTTCGCCCACCTTGGAAATGCCGGAGCCGTAGATGATGTCGAACTCGACCTCCTTGAAGGGGGGAGCCACCTTGTTCTTCACCACCTTCACGCGGGTCTGGTTGCCCACGACCTCGTCATGGTCCTTGATGGCGCCGATGCGGCGGATGTCGAGCCGGACGGAGGCGTAGAATTTGAGGGCGTTGCCGCCGCTCGTGGTTTCGGGATTGCCGAACATGACGCCGATCTTCATGCGGATCTGGTTGATGAAGACGACGATGCTGTTCGATTTCGAGATGGAGCCGGTGAGCTTGCGCAGGGCCTGGCTCATGAGGCGGGCCTGCAGACCCGGCAGCTGGTCGCCCATCTCGCCTTCGAGTTCGGCCTTGGGCGTCAGCGCCGCCACCGAATCGATCACCACGATATCGATGCCGCCCGAGCGCACGAGCGTGTCGGCGATTTCCAGCGCCTGCTCGCCCGTGTCGGGCTGGGAGATGAGCATCTCGTCGATATCCACACCCAGCTTCTTGGCATAGGCGGGGTCGAGCGCGTGCTCGGCGTCGATATAGGCGGCGATCCCGCCTTTCTTCTGCGCCTCGGCCACGGCGTGGAGCGCCAGCGTGGTCTTGCCGGAGGATTCGGGCCCGTAAATCTCGATCACGCGGCCGCGCGGCAGCCCGCCGATGCCCAGCGCAATGTCGAGGCCCAACGAACCGGTCGAGACCGAATCGGCGTCCACCGCCTTCTCGCGCTGGCCGAGCTTCATCACCGAGCCCTTGCCGAACGCCCGGTCGATCTGGGAAAGCGCAGCCTCCAGGGCCCGTTTCCGGTCGCTCTTGTCCTCTCGTCCCACCACCCGCAGAACCGCTTCTTTCATCACCTTCGCCTCCTTATTTCACAGCGCCCCCCAAATCCCAAGGCCGGCGCGATGGCGGAAATGTACACGATTTGTTCCTGTCCGCAAGGCGGGACGTAACAAATTGTTTTTAATGGACAAGTTGACACATGTTCTTTGATTGTTCACACGAATCTGAGGTAGTGTCTCAGTTTGAAATTTTGTTCCGCCTAGGCGACGTGTTTCCTGGAAAACGCGTCGAGGTCCTCGGCCAGTAACGCGCCTTCCCGCAATGCATCCGCCTTCGCAATGGGCGGCGGTTCGAGCGGCTCGTGCGGCAGTTGCAGCGGAAACGCCTGAGCGAAAATTGACAGAAGGGCGTCGATGCTGCGGGAAACGACAAACCGTCCCGTGCGAACTATCCGCGCGCCAATCGCGGTGCGGCGGGAATAGCTCTTATTCTCTATGACGCGCATCCTAATTCGGCTCGCGTGCCACGATTTCTGCCACCGCATTAGCGGCTCCGATGACATCGGCGGGGCGTTTCTGGCCGTCAGGACCTTTGGGCATGGGGCCGCTCCTCTACCAAATACTCGTTAAGGGTCACCAGCAAATCCCGAAGGCATTCGATGTAGGGGCCGTCTGCCGGGTGACCGAGAGAAGCAAGTTTTTCGACAGTGACGCTCATCTCATCGATGGTTTTGCGTACTTCCTTGCGGGCCGCTTCGCTCAGTGGTTCATCTGCCATGGGTCTGAGAATAGGGTTGGCAGCGCCCGGCAGCAACTTTGGCGATCAAGCCGGGGCGTCTCGAAATTTTCAAACTGAGACACTACCGGAATTTGGAGGCGCGCGCCGGTTTGGAATCGGAGCTATTGCGGGAGATAAAATTCAAGGATGCGCCCATCGTGTACGGAGAGGGCCATCGTGTACAAATCTCCGCCGATGCATCGATTGGCGCAATTCCGGCCAAAGTCAGCCGCTTCCTTGTCCGAAGGCTCAACAAACCATGCGTCCCCCTTTGGATCGTGAACGAGGTCGGATAGCCGGTAACGGAATGCTTGCAGATGCGTGGCGATCTCGTTCGGGTCGCCAATATTCCGTTTGATTTGACCCTGAAAAATTGCCAGCGAGATCATGATTGCGGTGTGTTCGTTCGGGATGGCGTCATGGTCTTTTGGCCAACTGAAATCCGGCTCTGTGGCTGTGTTCGCACAGGCGGAAAGAAACAGGAAAACCAGAG
>Ga0302325_10007939_pt1 | contig 23414 bp, 21 predicted proteins | sample Palsa_T0_2_FD_201948 | JGI IMG/M metagenome (GOLD analysis project Ga0302325, IMG submission 201948) | Peat permafrost microbial communities from Stordalen Mire near Abisko, Sweden - Palsa_T0_2 | ecosystem: Environmental > Terrestrial > Soil > Palsa > Peat permafrost | place: Sweden: Abisko... | reverse complement strand
CGAGCACCTTGGTCAGGAACCCCTCGCCATCCGGAGCAAACAGCTGGATGGCGGTGCCGCCGGGCTTGCTGAACGTGGCCCAGCGCATCTTCTCGCCGTTCTCCTCGCCCTCGCCCCACACAACCTCGTGGGCCTGACCCGGGTCGAGCACCTCGAGCAGCATGCGCCATTTCTCGACTGACGCGTCGAGGTCGTTGACCAGCATCGCGACGTGATCGAATCGCAAATCCGGCATAGATCGTCTCCTTGGTGTTCGGTTGGCGGCGGGCGGTTCAGCCCCGCGGATGCTCCATCAGCTCGATCAGCGCGCCGCCGCTGGCGGCCGGATCCAAGAACGAGACCCGGCTGCCGTGTGATCCCGATCGCGGGGTGGTGTCGCGAATCGGCACGCCGGCGGCCACCAGCTCACCCAGCAGCTCGTCGAGGCCCTCGACCTCCAGCGCGACGTGGTGCACGCCGGTCTCTCCGCGGGCCACCGCCGCCGCCGCACGGGAGTCCTCGCGCGCGGGGGCCACGAACTCGAGCAGGACCTCTCCGGCTCGTACCCAGAGAATCCGCAGTCCGAGCTCGGGCTCCTCCTCTGGGCCTTGCACCTCGACGCCCAGCCGATCGCGGAACAGGGTGGCCGCGGTCTCGAGCTCGGGCACGATGATCCCCACATGGGCAAACCCGCGCACCCCGGAGGGCTGGCGTTCCGGTGCCGGCCCGGCCTCCATCACGACGGGTCAGGCGCCGGGGCGAAATGGTCGATGTCGGTGATCGAGCCCGTGCGCTGCTCGCGCCACACGGCGCGGACCCGGCTCCCGGCGGACAGCCCCTGCGCGCCGTCCTGCAGGCGATGCAAGAGCGCGTGGCTGGCGCCATCGATGCGCACCAGGCCGAACGCGGGTGCGCCGGGACGATGGTGCGCCACCGTCACCGCCTCGAGCACACCCTCGGCCGGTAGCTCGCGGGTCTCGCGCAGATGCGTGCCGTCGGGCGCAAACGGCGACGCGGGCACAGACACGAATCCGTCGCCGACCGAGGCGACCAGTCTGCCCTCGCGCAAGCCGATCAGGGCCGCGCGTTGCACCGCTCCGGCCGTGTAGAGATACGGCAGGTCGATTTTCTGTTCGAAGACGAGGTCGCTCATCAGTCCAGGAGGCGGAAGTTCCGGATGTCGGCAAGGCTGCCGGTGCGCTCCTCGCGAGGCTTGAACACGGCCTCCACCCGCTTGCCCACACCGATCTGCTCGGGCTCGGTGGCGTCGAGGAGATGGTAGATCGAGGTGTCGGCGCCGGTGAAGCGCATCAACCCGAAGCCGTAGGGCACCGGCCGCTGCACGCCCGTCATCGGATCGATGAACGGTACGTAGACGATCGTGCAGCCGGCGAGCACGCCGTCGGGGCCGACCTCGACCCACTCGTCCATCGGCAGGCCGGACAGGCCGTTGACCGGTCGCGGCGGGACCATGACGTTGCCCTCCGCGTCGCGCGAGCCGAGGATCTTGCCCTCCTCGCGCAGGGCGGTGAAGAAGTGGGTGGCGTAATAGCCGGCCGCGAACCGGTACTGGAGGGTGATCTGCTGCTCGATGCGGATCGCCTGCTCGCGGTTGAAGGCCGCCGCCTCGGTCGAACTCATCCGGTGCTCACCTCCGCGCTGGCCCGCGGGCGCTCTCGGGACAGGATCATGATGTCGGTCCACGCATTGCCGCCATAACCGGTGGCGAGCGCCCGTCGGACGTCGGGGATCTGATGCTCTCCGGCCTGGCCCATGACCTGCATCGCGGCCTCCGCGACGCGGATCATCGCCGTCGCGCCGACCGGGTTGGTCGACAGCACGCCGCCGGAGGGGTTGACCGGCAGTTGGCCATCCATCAGCGTCACGCCCTCGTCGATCAAGCGGCCGCCGTCGCCCATGTCACAGAAGGAGAGGTTCTCGTACAGCGCCAGCTCGGCGTAGGAGGCGGGCTCGTAGATCTCCGCGACGTCGAAGTCGCGCAACGGATGCTCAATTCCCGCCAGCGCGTAGGCCTTCTTGGCCGCCGCCTGGAGCGAGCGCATCACCGCCAGGCGCTTGGGGCTATCGCCCATGTACTGCTGGTCGTGGGCGGTGGCCACCGCATGAACCCAGGCGGGGTGCTCGACCAGATCGCCGGCCAGGTCCTCGGCGGCCACCACGATCGCGCAGGCGCCGTCCGATGACGGACAGAAGTCCAGCCGGTGGATGGGGAAGGCGAGCATCTCGGAGTCGAGCACCTGTTCGACCGTGATGTCGGGGATCTTGAGGTGGGCATGCGGATTAAGGCAGGCGTAGCGCCGTGCCTTGACCGCCACTTTGGCCGCTTGTTCCTGGGTGACGCCGCTCTCGGCGATGTAGGTCGACGCCATGGAGGCGAAGTTGCCGATCGCGCCCGCCATCACGGCGCGCTCCCACACCGGATCGCCCACGGTGGTGATCGCGGACTGGGTCGAGCCTTCGCTCTGCTTCTGAAACCCGACTCCCAGGACGCGCCGATGCCGGCAGGAGGCCACCCGGTGGTAACAGGCCAACGCGGCGCTGGCCCCGACCGTGCCGCCGGTGTTGAGCTTGTACAGGGGCTTGCCGAGCGCGCCGAGGGCGCCAACGAAGTACTGGTCGACGAGATAGATGCCCTCGAACATCTCCATGTTCCCGGCCACGACGGCGTCGATATCGTCGAACCGCAGCCCGCACGACTCCAGGCACCGGTCGATCGCCTCGCGCGCGATCTCCGCCATCGATGCGTCCAGGCGGCGTCCATGGTCGGTCTGGCCGGTGGCCACGACGGCGGCGCGTACGGGCAGCGAGCTCACGCTGTCACCTCCAGCAGCACGACGTGGTGGCTCTGGCTGGCCAATCCGCTGGTCGCGTGCACCAGGGCGCGACCCCCGGAGGCGCGCAGACGCTCGAGAACCGCGACCACCGAATGCAGCCCCGCGACGCTGCCGGCGCTGCCGGCCAGCCATCCGCCGGAGGCGTTGAGCGTCGGCCCGTCGCCGTCACCCTCGAAGCGTGCCACCAGCTCCTCGCCGTCGCCCAGGCCGAGCGCCTGGCCGACCATCAGATGCTGGTGGGCATACGGCGCGTTGATCTCGATCGCGTCGAGCTCGGAGGCCTGCCACCCCGCCACGGCCAGCGCGTCCAGCGCCGCGGCATGGGCGGACTCGGCGTCGTGCAGCGTGCTGCTGCGCTGGTTCCAATACGCACCCGTGCGCGAGGCCGCCGCGACCAGGCGGACTCCAGTGCGCTGCAGGCGACGAGCCGTGTCGCCGTCGGATATGACCAGCGCCGAGGCGGCGTCGACCAGCGGCGCCCGGTCGAGCTCGTGCAGGGGATCGCAGGTCAGCGCCGACTCCAGCACCTGCTCGGGCGTGACCGCCGCCAACACCGTGGATCGCGCTCGCGCCGCCGCCACGACACGAGCCGCGTGCTCGGGCGTGAAGACGCCCTGGGCGTAGAGCAACTGAGCCTGAAATGCCGCGACCACCGTTTCGTCGGGGTCGAGCGGGCGCTCGAAATACGGGTCAAAGGCGGCCAGCTCGATCGTGTGAGCGTCGCCCTGTGACTCCTTGGCGTGGGCGAGCACGATGTTCAGGTGCTGATCGCCGTCCTCGATCCTGGACAGCGCATAGCCCAGGGCCAGACACGCGTCGGAGGCCACCTTGGCCTCGGAGCCGAGCGTACCCCCGACCACCTCGTTGACGCTCATGCTCGAGATCGTGCGGCCGTCCCAAAAGTCCTGGCTGGCGGTGATCGCGCCCTCGATCTGTTGTAGCGTCGTGCCGGCTTGCGCGAGCGCAGGCTGCACGGCCTCCCAGGCCAGCTCGGTGATGCTGACGTCGTCGCGGGTCACCGCGGTGGGCGCCTCGCCGGAGCCGATGATCCAGGTGTCCGTCAGGGTTCCGGGCATCTGATTTGGGATTCTACCAAACGATTGGTTGACATGGTAGATTGCCCCGCATGGATTTCTCATTGACCAGCGAGCAGGAGGACCTGATCGCCCTCGCGCGGGATTTTGCTCGCCGCGAGATTGCCCCGTACGTCGCCGACTACGATCGCGAAGAGCGCTTTCCGATCGAGATCATCCGCCATGCCGCCGAGCTCGGGCTGCTGGGAGGGGTGGTGCCGGTGGAATACGGCGGTGCCGGCCTCGACTACAAGACCTACGCGATGGTGGTGGAGGAGATCTCACGCGTGTGTCATGTCGTGGGCGTGGCGATGTCGCTACCCAGCGGACTGGTCGGCAGCTCGATCCAGGTGTTCGGCACCGAGGAGCAGAAGCAGCGCTATCTGACACCGCTGGCCAGGGGTGAGGTGTTCGGGGCCGCTGGTGTCACCGAGGCCCGCTCGGGTACGGATGTCTCGGATATGGACACCAGTTGCCGGCGCGACGGTGACGATTACATCATCAACGGCGCGAAGATGTGGATCTCGTTTCTCGACGTAGCCGAGTGGTTTCTCACCTTCGCCCACATGGGCGTCGACGAGCGCACCAACCGCAAGCGCATCTGCGCCTTCATCGTCGACCGCAACCTGCCCGGCGTGGACGTGCACCCGGTCTCCAACAAGTTCGGCTTCCGCCCGATCAAGACCGGCGAGCTGGTGCTGGAGGACGTCCGCGTCCCGCGTGAGGCGCTCGTCGGCGAGGAAGGCCGTGGCTTCGCGGTGGCCATGAACGCGGTCGAGAACGGTCGTCTGGGGGTGGCCGCCCGCGCGACCGGATTGGCGCAGGCGTGCGTTGATGTGATGGTTCCCTACGCGCGCGACCGGGTCGTGTTCGGCCAGCCGATCGCCCGCTTCCAGATGGTGCAGAAGCTGATCGCCGACTCGATCACCGGGACCGATGCGGCGCGGCTGCTCGTCTTGCGCCTGGCCGATCTCAAGGACCGTGGTCTGCGCGCTCGCGCCCAGGCTTCGATGGCCAAGCAGTTCGCGAGCGACGCGGCGGTGGATGCGGCCCTGGCGGCGTTCCAGATCCACGGCGCCTACGGCGTCTCGGAGGAGTACCCCGTCGGGCGCTACCTCCGTGATGCCAAGGTGTTCCAGATCGTCGAGGGCAACAACGAACTGCACCGGTCGCTCATCTCCGAAGACGCCACGGGCATGAGGTGATGACGTCCACCGCCTTGTTCAGCCCGTTCGAGGTCGCGGGGATGCACATGCGCAACCGGATCGTGATGCCTCCGATGGGCACCGGCCTGCCCGACCATGAGGGCTTCGTCACCGACGAGACGATCGCCTACTACGAGCGCCGCGCGCGAGGCGGCGTGGGCATGATCTCGCTCGAGGCCAGCCTGGTCTCCCCGGACGCCTACGGCGTCGGTCCCGAGTTGCGGTTGCACGACGAGCGCTACGTCCCCGGGCTGCGTCGGCTCGCCGACGCTGTCCATGGTCACGACGTACCGGTCGGCATTCAGTTGTGGCACCCGGGCCGACAGACGCTGCTGGGCGAACCGATCGCTCCGTCCCCGATTCCGCTCTCGAAGCGCACGCCGGTCCCCCGCGAGCTGAGCCGGGCCGACATCCACCGCTTGATCGCCTACTACGCCGAGTCGGCACTGCACAGCCGCGAGGCGGGGTTTGACTTCGTCGAGGTCCACGGCGCGCACTGCTACCTGCCCTGCGAGTTCCTCTCGCCATTGTCCAACCACCGCGAAGACGAATACGGCGGGGACCTGCGCAGCCGCGCCCGCTTCATGCTCGAGATCGTCTCCGGCATCCGCGCCGCCTGCGGCGAGGACTTCCCGCTCTTCTTCCGCATCTCGGGCGAGGAGGGCGCCGAGGGCGGCATCAGCATCGAGGACTCCACCCAGGTCGCCGCCTGGCTTGAGCAGGCCGGCGTCGCGTGCATCTCGGTGTCGGCCGGCAACTGGTATGCCCTGCACCTGACGATCCCGCCGATGTCGATGGAGCACGGCTGCCTGGTCCCGCTGGCGGCGCGCATCCGTCAGGCGGTCTCGGTCCCGGTGATCGCCGCCGGTCGCCTCGACGACGTGCAGCTGGCCGAACGCACGATCGCCGAGGGCCAGGCGGACCTGATCGCGATCGGCCGCGCGCTGATCGCCGATCCGGATTGGCCCCGCAAAGCCGCCGAGGGTCGCCTGCAGGACATCCGCCCGTGCATCGCGTGCAACGCCTGCGTCGACCTCGTCGCCAACGCCCAGGCGGCGCGGTGCGCGGTCAATCCCGAGGTTGGGCGTGACGGCACCTGGAGGATCGAGCCGGCGCCGCGAGCGCGACGGATCATGGTCATCGGCAGCGGACCGGCCGGGATGGAGACGGCGCGGATCGCGCGGCTGCGGGGTCACGACGTTTCGATCTGGGAACGCGAGCCGGAGCTGGGCGGCAAGCTCGACGTGGCCTCGCGTGCCCCCAGTAAGACCGACGTTCTGCGCTTTCGTTCCTACCAGGCTCGCGTCCTGCGCGAGCTGGGGGTCGAGATCCACACCGGCGTCGAGGTCGGCGTTGACGACGTGCACTCGCACGCCCCCGAGGTGGTCGTGCTGGCCACCGGGGCAGAGCCGCTGATTCCCCCGATCCCCGGGATCTCCGGCCCCGGGGTGATCGACGCCCAAGAGGTGCTGCTGGGCCGCATCTCGATCGTGCCCGGCGAGCGCGTGGCGGTGATCGGCGGCAGCGCGACCGGCTGCGAGACGGCGGAGTTCCTGTGCGGAATCGCCAGCGAGATATCGATCCTCGAGATGCTCCCGCGGGTCGGTCGCGGGATCGAGCTCATCACCCGCACCCGACTGATCAGTGATTTGCGCGCCGCGGGGGTGCGCATCCTGACCGAGGCCAAGGTGGTGCTGATCGAACCCGGCCGGGTGATCTACCAGCGCCCGGACGGCAACGAGGACGAGGTTCTGGTTGACCGGGTTGCACTGGCGATCGGCTGGCGCCCCCGAGGCGCCGAGCTCGCCGCGACGCTCAACGGTCATGAGACGCTCGTGCTGGGCGACGCCTCCCACGCGGCCGACTTCGTGGCGGCGGTCAACGCCGGCGCCGACGCGGGGTTGGCGCTATGAACGACCTGCGCGTCACCCTGGGTGTACCCGGCCGCATCATGCCGCCCGCGGATAAGGCGGTGCAGTTCGCGCAGCGGGCCGAGGCCGACGGCTTTGACGCGATCTGGTGGCCGTGCCACCTGATGGGCTGGATTCCTGACTCGGTGTGGATCGAGGAGCTGACCGGCCTGGCCAAGTATCAGGCCAACCCGCACATGTACTTCGACCCGTTGATCATGATGGGCGCGGCGGGGGCGGCCACCGAACGGATCAAGGTGGGCGTGTCGGTGACGGACACGATCCGTCGTCATCCGGCGATGCTGGCCCAGGCGGCCCTGACCGTCGACCATCTGGCCGGCGGACGGTCGATCTTCGGACTCGGCTCGGGCGAGCGCATGAACGTGGCTCCCTACGGGATCGAGTGGAGCAAGCCGGTCGGGCACCTGGAAGAGGCGCTGCGGGTCATCCGTCTGTTGTGGGAGTCCGAGGGCCCGGTCGACTTCGCGGGCCAGTTCTTCAACCTCGACGCGGCGGTTCTGGGCCTGGAGCCGTTCGAGGGCAAGCCACCGCCGATCTGGCTCGCCGCGCACGGCCCGCGCATGCTCGAGATCTGCGGCCGCTTGGCCGACGGCTGGGTGCCCACCAACATCGAGCCCGAGGACTACGCCCAGAAGCTCGGCGTGATCCACGAGAGCGCCGAGCGCGCCGGCCGCGACCCCGCGGCGTTCACCCCCTCGATGCTGGCCTACGTGCTGTGCGCCCCGGATGAGGAGACGCTCGACCGGCTCTGCGACGAGACCCTGATCCGACTCCTGTTCGCCGCGGTTGGGCTGTCGCCCGAGACCTGGGCCCGACACGGCTCCAGCTCGCCATTCGAGGGTGGAAGCGGCTTCCACAGCTACATCCCGACCAAGGTGTCTCGCGCAGAGGCCGAGCGAGTGGCGTCGCACATCGTCCCCGGCGTCGTGCGCGACGCCACGCTCCACGGCACCCCGGCCCAGATCGCCGAGAAGATCCGCGCCTACCAGCAGGCGGGATTGCGCGACGTGATCCTCTGGAACATCACCGCGTTCGGCGATCCCGCGCTGTCGACGTACTCGTTCAAGGCGATGGGCGAGGTCAAGCAGCTGCTCTCAGCCGGTTAGCCACCGGCTGGTTCAGACGCGCTGCGAGGCTCAGAAGCGCAGCGGCAGCCGGGCCAACGTGAACACCGACAGCGCCGCTCTGCGCTCCGGCGGATCGGCGGAGCTGAGCTCGAGTCCAGGCACACGGTCGAGCAGGCACTCGAGCGCGACCCGCGCCTCCAGGCGCGCCAGCGGTGCGCCCAAGCAGAAGTGCTTACCCCGGCCGAAGGCCAGGTGCACCTGATCGTCGGCTCGGCCGGGCGTGAATTCGCGCGGCGCTGCAAACGCCTTCGGATCGGTGTTGGCGGCGCCGTAGCCGACGAGCACGCGGGCACCCTGGGGCACCATGACGCCGTCGATCTCAACGTCGGTCAGCGCGGTCCGCTGCAGATGCTTGATCGGCGCCATGCGTCGCAGGCTCTCCTCCAGCGCCGGTGCGAGCAATGACCGATCGCCCAGCAGAGCCGCCCACCTGGCCCGCTGCTCGAGCAGCAGCCAGACCGTGTTGGTAATCAGCGTGGCGGTGGTCTCGTGGCCGGCGACGATCAGCTGCGAGACGATGCTGATCACCGCCAACTCGGTCAGGGTGGCGTCGCTGTCGGGATCGCGGGCTTGCAACAGCGCAGTGATCACGTCGTCTTGCGGATCCTCGCGCCGCTGCCGGACGAGCGCGGTGGCGTAGTCGTTGAAGTCGGCCGCGGCGAGCGTCAGGTCCCGGCGTCGTTGAGTCGACATGACGAGGGTCGTGAGCCCGATGATCGTGTCGGAGAACTCGCGGAACCGCAGGGCCTCCGCGTCGGGCACGCCGAGTATCCGAGCCAGCACGATCGTCGACAGCGGCGCCGCATAGTCGCTCACCAGGTCCAGCTGCCCCGCCGGCAGGACGGCGTCGAGCAGCCGGTCGGCGAGCTCGCGGATCGTCGACTCCATGGCGTTGACGCGGGGAATCGTGAACGCCTGCTGGGTCAGTTTGCGGATCGTGGTGTGGCGCTCACCGTCGCAATTGATCAGCGCCTGCGGCTGGAGCGGATAACCGTTGGGCAGGCGATCTCGCAACTCCGCGGGCACCTCGCCCACATCCGGTATGTCACGCGAGGACAGCTGCTCGGTGTTGCGCAGCACCTCGCGCACGGCCTCATACGACAGGGCGAGATAGCGATCGAGCTTGGGCACGTAGACGACTCCCGCCTGCGCTCGGGCGCTGTCCCAGCTCGGATACGGGTCCTCGATCTCCGCGGGCGCGAGCGGATCGAAGTCCGTCAGGTGCGGACACTGACGCGCCACCGTCGGCACCTCAGCCAGCGGCCCGGTAGGACCCGGCGGTCACGTCGACGAAGTCCCCGCCGCTCAGCCAGCGCTCAAAGTCGGGGCGGCGCCGACCATCGAGTAGTTCGATGCGAATGCCGGCCGGCGCGAGGAAGTAGGCGAAGCCTTCGAGCCGCTCGTCGGCGCCGCCGCCGAACTCCAGGTCCATTCCCCCGGCGATGATCCGCGCCGACTCGGCGGCCAAGTCCTCGACGAACGCTCCGAGGTGGTGCAAGCCTCCCGGAGGGCCCGGACGCCACAGCCGCGCGTCCAGGCTCTCGATCAACTCCAGATGCGGCGTCCCCTGGACCGAGTAGGTGAAGCGAAGCTGCTCGGCGACCACCTCGCCGCCGCCAGTGCGCACCACCGGCGCACCCTCCTGCACCGGAGCCCAAGTGACACCGAGGTCCCGGCTGGCGATTGCCAACGCGGCGTCGAGGTTTTCCACGACCGCGCCGACATGATGAACTTCGAGATTCCCCAGCGCCATCTGCGTCCTCCTTTGCGATACGGTTTCATCAAACGACCGTTTGGTAGAGGTAATATGAGCGACAATTACCCGCACGTCAACTCGGAGATTCGCGTTGGCAACCTGCGGATCCGCAACCGCATCACCCGGACGGCGCATGGAACCGGCTATGCGATCGACGGCAAGGTGACCGAGCGCCTGATCGCGTACCACGAAGCGCGAGCGCGCGGAGGGGTGGGCTCGTTGTTCCTTGAGACCTGTGGGGTGCACCCGACCTCACCGGGACCGTTGTGGATGTTCCGCGACGACATCGTCGAGGGCCTCGTGCCGCTGGCCGGCCGGCTGCACGCGCTCGACACCAAGGTGTTCGCACAGCTCTGGCATGGCGGAGCTCAAGCCACGCCGCCCGACGGCGGCGCTGCGTGGGCGCCGTCGGCGCTGCCCGATCCGATCCATGGACGGGTCTCGCTGGCGATGACCAAGGACATGATCGACGAGGTGGTGGCCGGCTTCGCGGCCGCGGCCCAGCGGGCCCAGCGCGGCGGAGTCGACGGGGTTGAATTGCATGGCGCGCACACGTACCTCATCTGCGCCTTCCTCTCGCCGATGACCAACCGGCGCGACGACGAATACGGGGGCAGCATCGAGAATCGGACGCGGTTCGCGCGCGAGGCCCTGGCTGCCGTCCGCGCCACCTGCGGCCCTGAGTTCGTCGTGGGTATTCGTCTCAGCGCCTCCGAAGCCATCGAGGGCGGCCTCGAGCCCGACGAGACGGGCCGGATCCGCGCCATCCTGGAGCGGGAGGGCCTGGTCGACATGGTCAACATCTCGCTCGGCGGCTACCACAACTTCGGGAAGATGATCGGAGCGATGCACGAGCCCCACGGCTACGAGCTCCCGACCAGCGAGCCCGTGACCAGGCCGTCCGGTGTGCCCACGATCGTGACCGGTCGTATCACCACGCTGGCCGAGGCTGAACGCGTGGTGGCGAGTGGCGCGGCCGACCTGGTCTCGATGGTGCGCGCATTGCTGGCCGACCCGGAGCTCGTGAACAAGAGCCTGGACGGCCGCGAGCGCGACGTGCGACCCTGCATCGGCTGCAACGAAGGCTGCGTCGGGCGGCGGTTCGCCATCGGGGCGGCGGCCGGGCAGACGGGTTGCACGGTCAACCCGCAGGCCGGATTCGAATACCGCGGGGCGTGGCTCCAACCAGCGTCCACGCCACGATCGATACTCGTGGTCGGAGCTGGCCCGGCCGGCCTGGAAGCCGCGTACACCGCCGCGCAGCGCGGACATCGTGTCTCGCTCTACGAGACGGCCTCCGAGCCCGGCGGCCTGGTTCGCTACTCGCGGGCCGCCCCCCATCGCGACGAGATCGGAAAGATCTGCGACTGGCTGTGGGAGCAACTCGATCGCGAGGGCGTCGAATGCCACCTGGGCCGGCCGGTCGACGCCGAGCTGGTCCGCCGTGCCGCTCCGGACGCGGTGATCGTGGCGACCGGATCGCTGCCGCGTCGCGACGGCATCCAGCGCATGCGCCCAGCCCTGCGCGTCGAGGGCGTGACCCTCCCCCACGTCCTCACCCCGCTCGAGGTCCTCGGCGGCGATCTGGACCCCCCTCGCCGGGCCGTGGTGTTCGACGATCTCGGCAACTACGAGGCGATCGGATCGGCCGAGCTGCTGCTCGACCGCGGCACTGAGGTCGTCTTCGCCACCAGCTTTGCCGAGCTGGCCCCCGATCTGTTTCGCTCCTTCCAGCGCGACGTGGTGGCCGAGCACCTCGGCCGGCACGACGGCTTTCGGCTGGAGACGCGGAGCTCGGTCGAGCGCGCCACTGCGTCCTCGGTCACCCTGCGCAACATCGACAGCGGCCGCGCCGATGAGGTCGCGGCAGAGCTGCTCGTGCTGGTCACCGGCTTCGATCCCCAGGACGCCCTGGCCTCCGAGCTGGAGCCCTTGGGCGTCGAGGTCCACGTCGTCGGTGACGCGCTCGCACCGTTGCTGATGCCGCACGCGTTCGCCTCCGGTCGGGAGGCCGGCGCAGCGGTCTAGGTGGGATCGGGCCCGATTTCACGGGGCGTGCTGAAACCTTGCCCATCCTGACGAGTTTTTCAGCACACCTCCGTGGCGAGGGGTTGTGCCCGTCAGGCTCAACCGTCGCCGGCGGCGGCGTCGCCGGCGCGCAGAGAAAACACGAGCGCCGGGCCGATCGTGCCGCCCGCGCCCGGGTAGCAGAGCCCAAACGCGCTGGCCGCGGCGTTTCCGGCCGCGTACAGCCCGGGCAGCGGCTCACCCGACTCAATTGACAGCACGCGTCCCCAGGCATCCGTGCGTGGTCCCCCCTTGGTGCCCAAGCAACCGGGCAGAATCCGCACCGCGTAGAACGGCGACTCGGTCAACGGGCCGATGCCGCCAATGAACCGATCGTAGGGATACGAGCCGCGCCCGAAGTCCGGGTCCACGCCGTCTCGAGCCCCGTCGTTGAAGTGCTCGACGGTCTGGACCAGCGCTCCCGCCGGGACCTCGATCCGCGCCGCCAGCTCTCCCACAGTGTCGCCGCGGGCGAGCCAGTCGGGGTCGGGGTCCCGGCGACCGAGCGGCCCGAGCCGGTAGCTGCGCCGATAGGTGCCGTCGAACACCAGCCAGGCCGGGACGTGAATGAACCGGAAGCGCGCCGCATCGAAGTCCTGCAACGAGCGGCCGAGATCGTTGTAGTTCTGTGCCTCGTCGGCGAAGCGCCGGCCGCTGCCGTCCACGATCAGCGATCCGGGTCGCGCGCGTTCGGTGAGGATCAGGCGGAACATCTGTTCGCCCTCGATCAGCTCTCCCGGAATGCTGATCGCCGGGCACCACCAGGCCTCGCTCATCGACCCCAGTGCCGCGCCGGCCGCCATCGCGATCCGCAATCCGTCGCCGTCCATTCCCGGCGCACCGACCGGCGCCAGCATCGGCCCGCGCAAGAAGCTGTGGGCCAGTTCCGGCGAGCGCTCGAAGCCGCCGGTGGCGAGAATCACGGCGTCGGCGTCCGGCCGCTGCGTGACTCGCGCCTCGGTCCGCAGCTGCACGCCAGCGTCGAGGCAGGCCTCAAGCAGGCCCGCGAGCAGCGCCCGGCCGAGCGTCAGCGTCCCGTGTTCGCGGCGGCGCGCGAGCTCGGTGCGGTCAAACTCCCCCGAGGCGAGCTCGGCGTAGGTGACCGGACCGGCAACGTTGGGCGCGTCGCGGACCAGGGCTGCCACCTGGGCCGGGGGATCGAACGGGGCGGGCTCCAGCGAGCGTCCTCCCTGCTCCCGTCCGCCCGCGAACTCGGCGTGGTAGTCGGTGTAGGGGACCTGCTGGAGGCCCAACGGGGTGTCACGTTCAATCCGGGCCGCCGTCGGTCCCGCCTCATCGGCAAACACCTCCAACAGCGCGTCGTTGGCATCGCCGAGGGACAGCGCACGCAGGTAACTCAGCGCCAGCGCGGGTGAATCGTCCGGGAGGCCAGCATGCGCCGGCAGCCAGGCCAGACCGCCGGACAGCGCCGTGGTCCCGCCGACCTTTGCCGCCCGCTCGTACACCGTCACGCGGGCTCCGCCCTGGGCCGCGGCCAGTGCCGCACTCAGTCCGGCCACCCCCGAACCCACGACGGCAACGGTTCTCATCCGCCCCGTCCCCCGGACTGGGCCCCGGTCGGCGTCAAAGGGTGGGCAGCAATCCGCATGTGTAACGCATGTTCTATCACGACTGTTGTACTTTGTGGTGATGCCCCGCCACGTTGACCACGACGCGCGGCGGTTGGAGATCGCCGAGATCGCCGCCACGCTGATCGCTGCTCACGGTCCGGACGGCGCCTCGCTGCGCGCACTGGCCGCGGCGGCGGGTTGGAGTACGACGGCGGTGACACACTATTTCGCCAACAAGCGCGAGCTGTTGCAGCACGCCTACCGCGCCGCGACGCGACACGCCGCGATCCGCGTGGCGGCCGTGTCACCGCGCGCGTCGGATCCGCTGCGATCCTGTTGCGAAGCCGTCCTGCCCCTGGATGCCGAGCGTCGTCAGGACTGCCAGACGTGGCTGGCGTTCATGGGCGCGGCGGTCGGCGATCCTGTCCTCGCGGCGATGCAGCGGCGGCGAGTCCTCGGCTTCCGCGAGCTGCTCGCGGAGACGATTGCCGCCGAGCAGGCCGACGGGCGGCTCGACCCCCAGCTCGACGCCGAGTCCGAGGCGCGTGATCTGCTCGCGCTGGTTCACGGAATCTCCTTCGAGGCGGCATTCGACGCCAAGGACTGGCCGCCCGCCCGCCAACGCGCCGTGCTCCTGCGTGCGCTGGGCCGGCTTCGCGCTCGCGCACTCGAGGAGGTTGCATCGTGACCAGCCACACGGCCTACCCCACGCTGCTGAGCCCGCTGGCGCTCGGCTCGGTGGAGCTGCGCAACCGAGTCGTCTCGACCGCGCACGGAGCGTTCCTGGACTTCTACCGACCCGGCGAGCCCGGCGAACGCTACATCGCCTATCAGGAGCGCCGCGCCCGCGGTGGCACGGCGCTGATCATCCTGCAGCCGGTCCATGTCCACCACACCAGCCAGGCCGCCGGCCACTACATCTACGACGCGGAGGATCTGCGACCGAAGCTGCGCGAGATGAGCCGGCGACTGCACCGCCAGGACACCCGCGTGATCGTGCAGCTGCTGCACTTTGGCGGAGCCTTCCGGTCCGATTCGGCGAGCGACCTGGAACCGCTGTGGTCGTTCAGCCCGTTCGTGTCGCCGACCGGCTCAGAGGCCGTGCACGAGATGACCCCGGCGGAAATTCAGGAGGTCATCTCCGGCTATGTCGCCACCGCGGCGCTGGCCGTCGAGTCCGGGTTGGATGGCGTCGAGTTGCAGGCCTCGCACGGCTATCTCGTCCAGCAGTCGCTCAGCCCGTGGTCAAACCAGCGCAGCGACGAGTGGGGGCAGCCGACGCGCTTCGCCAGCGCGATCATCTCAGGCATCCGCGACGCCGTGGGCCGCGATCCGCTGCTCGGCGTCAGGCTCTCGGTCGATGACTGGATCAAGCCCGAACACGGAGGGCTCGGTGCGGCCGCGGTGCGTGAGATCGCCGGCGAACTCGTGGGAGGCGGCCAGCTGGACTTCCTCAACGTCTCCGGCGGCGCGCGTGCCTCGCACTACTCGCGCTCGATCGGTTCCTATCGCCACGCGCCAGGGCCGTTGTTGAGCCTCACCGCGGAGCTGCGTGCGAGTGTGGGCGCCGCGGTCCCAGTGATCGGCGTGAGCCGCATCATCACGCCCGAACTGGCTGAGCGCGCGCTGAACCAGCACGCCTGCGACCTCGTCGGGATGACCCGCGCGCAGATTGCCGACCCCGACCTCGTGGCCAAGCTGGGCGGCGCCGCCGGCGCGCCGCTGCGGCCGTGCGTGAGCGCGAACCAGGGCTGCGTCGACCGCCAGCAGGGGGGCCTGCCGATCACCTGCTTCCACAACCCTGACGTGGGGCGCGAGCACCTCATCGGCGAGCTGCAGCCGAGCGCGACGCCGTTGCGAGTGCTCGTGGTCGGCGGCGGACCGGCGGGGATGAAGGCCGCGGAGATCGCCGCCCGTCGCGGCCATGGGGTCACGCTGGCCGACCGAGGTGAGCGGCTCGGCGGCCGGTTGCGCTGGGTCGCGCAGTGCGGCGCTCCCAGCGAACTGCTGAGGTCGATCGACTGGCTGGAGGGCGAGCTTCACCGCCACGGTGTGACCGTGCGGCTGGGCACCGAGATCACTGAGGACTGGCTGCGCGATCAGGACCTCGACGCGATCGTGCTGGCGACCGGCTCGCGCCCGGCGCCCGAGCGATTGCCGGCCGGAGACGGATCGGTGCCCGTGGTCGCGCTCGAGGACGCGCTGAGCGAGCGCCCGACCGGCCAGGATCTGCTGGTTGTCGACCACCTGGGCAACGAGGAGGTGGCGATGGCCGCAGAGCGACTCGCGCACGACGCCGGTTCGCTGACCCTGATCACTCCGATGCAGAGCGTCGGCCCCCATATCGGCTTCACGATGGTCAAAGATCAGCTCATGCGCCTGTACGGCGCCGGTTGCCTGCTGGAGCCGAGCACGGCACTGGCCGGGATCGAGGACGGGGAGGTGCTCACGCGCCACGTCCACGCCGGAACCACCGCACGGCGCCGCTTCGACGCGATCGTCGCCGGCGTCGCCGGGCTCCCCGAGCTCGGGCTGCGCCCGGTGGCGCTCGCCAGCGCCAAGCAGGTGCTCGTGGCCGGGGACGCGGTGGCGCCGCGATCGGCGCTGCACGCGTTCCGGGAGGGTGACGCGGCGGGGCGCGCGGTGGGCGAGCCCGCGGGCGCGCGGGCGACGTAGCAATTCAAACGGTCATTTGGTAGAAATACGGGTGTGCGCGGCGTCAGCCGCCCGGCCGTGCCGATAACGCGAGAGGAGCCGCAGTGGATTTCAACTTCAGCGACGAGGAGCAGGATTTCCGCCGCTCCGTCCGCGACTGGGTCAACGACAAGTACCCGAAGGCGAAGGTCAACGAGTTGGAGCGTCTGGAGGACCATGACGGCTCCAACTTCCCGCACGCGTTCTTCACCGACCTCGCCTCGGCCGGCTTCCTGGGCGTGGGCATCGACGAGGGTCTGGGTGGTCAGGGCGGTGGTGCCACCGTCCAGGCGATTCTGATGGACGAGCTGGCTCGCAATCTCGCCGGACTGACCTGGGTGTGGGGCATCTCTTCGTTCTGCGCCAAGTCGATCCAGAAGTTCGCCTCACCGGCGATCCGGGACGAGTTCGTCCCCGCGATGATCGCCGGTGAGAAGAAGGTGGCGATCGCGATCACCGAGCCGGGCGGTGGCACCGACCTGTTGGGCGCGATGATCACCCGCGCCAAGCCGGCCGACGGGGGCTTCACCATCAGCGGAGCGAAGATCTGGTCGACGATGGCTCATGTGTCGGACTTCCTGCTGCTGCTGGCCAAGACCTCCGACGGCGCCAAGTCCTCGCACGGCAAGACGCTGTTCCTCGTCCCGACCGACCAGGAGGGCATCGTGTGCACCCCGATCCCCAAGCTCGGGATGCGCTGTGTGGGCTCGTGCGAGGTCCAGCTCGACGACGCGTTCGTACCCGAGTCCCACGTGATCGGCGAGGTCGACCGCGGTTGGTACCACATCCTGACGACGCTCAACAACGAGCGGATCCTGGTCGCGGCGCTCGCCACGGGGGTGTTGCGGGGCGTGATGGAGGACGCGATCGCCTACGCCAAGGAGCGACGGGCCTTCGGCCACGCGATCGGCGATTTTCAGATCATCCAGCATTGGATCGCCGAGATGGCGATGAAGCTCGCGCAGGCCGAATTGCTCACCTACAAGGCCGCGTGGTTGTATGACAACGGCCACGACGCCGCGATCGAGTCCTCGATGGCCAAGGCCGTCGCGTCCGAGTACGCGACCTGGGCCGCCGATCGTGGAATTCAGATCCTCGGCGGCATGGGCTACGCGGCCGAGTTCGACATGCAGCGCTACTGGCGCGACGTGCGGCTGTACCAGATCGGTCCGATCACGAACGAAATGGTGCGCAACATCATCGCCCAGAACCTGGGGCTCGAGCGTTCATGGTGACGCGGTCGGTATTTTGTCCGTCCAACTGTTCGCCGGCGAATTGCGAGGAGACGTCGTCATGTTCGATCCCACATCCGATACGCCAGCGCCGAGCGCTGTCGGCAGTGACGAGCCCAGGCCGCTGAGCGCGGAGCGCGCCGAGCTTGCGGAGGACCGCGAGCTGGTGGAGGAGGAGTTGTTGGTCGAGGACGTCTCGATCGACGGTATGTGCGGCGTGTATTAGATGCTGGCGCAACGCCCGACGCCGTCCGCGCCCGGGTTTGATCTCGATCGCGCGTGGCGCGTCAGCGCCGGGGTGGCTGTGCGCCCCGAGCCGTTTGGAGCGCTGGTGTATCACTTCGGTACCCGGCGGCTGTCGTTCTTGAAGAGCCGTGAGCTGTTGGGGGTGGTGCAATCGTTGGCCGAATACCCCACCGCGCGCGAGGCGTGTCGCGCGAACGGAGTGGGTGAGTCCGAGCTGGCACGCTATGAGCGTGCGCTGGCCACGCTGGCGGACAGCGGGATGATCAGCCCGGGGAGCCGGGAATGAGCGTCGTGCCGGTCGGGCGGCTGGTGGACCAGTTCGAGCTCGGGCTCCAGGCGCCGATCTGCCTGACCTGGGAGTTGACCTATGCGTGCAACCTCGCCTGCGTGCATTGCCTGTCGAGCTCGGGGCGGCGCGACCCGCGCGAGCTGACCACGGCCGAGTGTGCGGGGATTGTCGACGAGCTCGAGCGGATGCAGGTGTTCTACGTCAATATCGGCGGCGGGGAGCCGACGGTGCGACGCGACTTCTGGGAGCTGGTGGAGTACGCGACCGCTCATCACGTGGGGGTCAAGTTCTCGACCAACGGGAGTCGGATCACCCCGCAGGCCGCGCGGAGGCTGGCGGCCAGCGACTATGTCGACGTCCAGGTGTCGATCGACGGTGCGACGGCGGCGGTCAACGATCGGGTCCGCGGGCCGGGCTCCTATGACACGGCGGTGCGCGCGATGGAGCGCCTGGCCGACGCCGGCTGCGCCGGTTTCAAGCTCTCGGTGGTGATCACGCGCGAGAACGCCGGGCAGCTGGACGCGTTCAAGGCGATCGCCGATCGCTATGGCGCGCAGCTGCGCCTGACCCGGCTGCGTCCCTCGGGCCGCGGGGTCGATGTGTGGGATCAGCTGCATCCGAGCGCCGAGCAGCAGCGGCGGTTGTATGACTGGCTGCTGGCTCACGGCGAGGCGGTGCTGACCGGCGACTCGTTCTTTCACCTCGCGCCCTATGGCGGGCCGCTGGCGGGCCTGAACCTGTGCGGGGCCGGTCGTGTGGTGTGCCTGATCGACCCGGTCGGCGACGTCTACGCCTGCCCGTTCGCGATCCACGACGAGTTTCTGGCCGGCAACGTCCGTGACCCTGGGGGGTTCACGCGCGTGTGGCGCGAGTCAGCGCTGTTCCTCGACCTGCGCCGCCCGCAGACCGGCGGGGCGTGCGCCAGCTGCGGCTTCTTTGACTCCTGCCGGGGCGGCTGCATGGCGGCGAAGTTCTTCACCGGCCTACCGTTGGACGGGCCCGACCCCGAGTGCGTGCTCGGCCACGGAGAGGCGGCGCTGGCCGCCCGTACCGACACCGACCGGCCGCGCCCAGCGGTGGACCGGTCGCGGCGAGCGCCGCGCCGCGCCCCGCCGCGCGCGCCGCGAGGGACCGAGGCGGTCGCCCTGGAGGTCATTGCGGCCCCGCCGGTGCACGCGTGCGACGAGAGCCCGGTCGCGGGGATGCGCGGCGGTCAGGCTCGCTGATGTGGCGCGGCAACCCCTGGTTTGAGACCGTGGCCGAGGCCCAGCGCCGAGCGCGCAAGCAGCTGCCCAAGTCGGTCTACCTGGCCATCATCGGCGGAACCGAGCGCGGGCTCACGCTGCATGACAACGTCGCGGCGTTCGGCGAGCTCGGGTTCGCTCCGCACGTCGCCGGCCTGTCCGCGCAGCGCGAGCTGGCCACCACCGTGATGGGACAGGAGATCTCGCTGCCGGTGCTGATCTCCCCCACAGGTGTGCAGGCGGTCCACCCCGACGGCGAGGTGGCCGTCGCGCGGGCCGCCGCCGCGCGGGGGACCGCGATGGGTTTGAGCTCGTTCGCCAGCAAGCCGGTGGAGGAGGTGGTGGCAGCCAACCCGCAGACCTTGTTTCAGCTCTACTGGGCCGGCTCCAAAGACCAAATCCTGCAGCGCGCGCTGCGCGCCAAAGCGGCGGGCGCGGTCGGCCTGATCGTCACGCTGGACTGGTCGTTCTCGCACGGCCGGGATTGGGGCAGCCCCTCGATTCCCGAGCAGATGGACCTCAAGACGATGCTCAAGCTGGCTCCTGAGGTGGCGCGGCGCCCCCGCTGGTTCTACCGCTGGACGAAGGCGGGCGGGCCACCGGGCCTGTCGGTGCCGAACATGGCGATCGAGGGCCAGGCCGCGCCGACGTTCTTCGGGGCCTACGGAGAGTGGATGGGATCCACCCCGCCGAGCTGGGAGGACCTGCGCTGGCTGCGCGAGCAGTGGGACGGACCGTTCATGCTCAAGGGGGTGATGCGGGTCGACGACGCCAAACGCGCCGTCGACGCGGGCGTGAGCGCGGTCTCGGTATCCAACCACGGCGGCAACAACCTCGACGCGACGCCCGCGCCGATCCGCGCGCTGCCCGCGATCGCCAACGCCGTCGGCGATCAAGTCGAGGTGCTGCTCGACGGAGGGGTCCGCCGCGGCAGCGACGTCGTCAAAGCGCTCGCGCTCGGAGCCCGCGCGGTGATGATCGGACGCGCCTACCTGTGGGGCCTCGCCGCCGCCGGCCAGACCGGGGTCGAGAACGTGCTCGACATCCTCCGCGGCGGCATCGACTCGGCGCTGCTCGGCCTCGGACACGCCTCCGTCACCGACCTTAGCGCGGCCGACCTGCTCATCCCCCCCGGCTTTCTGCGCAGCCTCGGTGCCACCGACGAGGATTAAGTGGTGGCCGCCGTCAACACGCTCGGTAGCGGAGACCACTGAGCGTCCGTGCCCGCCCTGCTTGGCGTGAGACCAGCACTGGCAGAACTCACCTGGCCCGACGCCGAGGACCGCGCGACGGGCGGCGTGCTGGCGGTGCCGGTGGGCGCCACCGAACAGCACGGACCCCACCTGCCCCTGTGCACCGACACCGAGATCGCGGTGGCGATCGTCACCGGCCTGGCCCGTGAACGGGCCGTCGTCGTGGCCGCGCCGCCGCTGGCCTATGGCTCCAGCGGGGAGCACGCGGGCTTCGCCGGGACGCTGTCGATCGGCCAGTCGGCGCTGGAACTGGTGCTGGTCGAGCTGTGCCGCTCGGCCTGCGCGACATTCGAGCGGGTCCTGCTGGTCTCGACGCACGGAGGCAATGCTCAACCGGTGGCGCGATCCGTCAGCCGCCTGCGCGGCGAGGGCCGCGACGTCCGCGGCTGGGGACCGAAGTGGCGCGGCGACGCGCACGCCGGACGGACGGAGACGTCGATCATGCTCGCGCTGGCCCCCGGACGCATCCAGCGCAGCCAGGCGATCGCGGGCGCGCGGGCACCGATCGCCGAGCTGCTCCCCCGGCTGCGTTCCGACGGGGTCCGCGCGGTGAGCGAGAACGGCGTGCTCGGCGATCCCGCCGGCGCCCACGCCGAGGAAGGGCTCGAGCTGCTGCGCAGCGCGACGCATGACCTGGCCACGATGCTGGACACCTGGCTGTCGACCCCGGCGCCCAGCCAAGTTCAGCCATGACCCGGGTGGCGATCGTGACCGGCGCGGCGCGCGGGATCGGCGCCGCGACCGTGCGCGGCCTCGCGGCCGATGGATGGTCGGTGGTGGCGCTCGATCGCTGCGCCGACGATCCCCGGCTGCCGTACGCGCTCGCCACCCCCGAGGAGCTGACCCGGCTGCTGAGCCAGATTGGAGCAGGCGATCGCATCACGAGTGTGGTCGCCGACGCGAGCGACAGCGCCGCGATGGCGCAGGCAGTTGCCCTGGCCGAGACTCGCTATGGCGGGCTGGACGCGATGATCGCCGCGGCGGGAGTGATCGCCGGTGGCGTTCCGATGTGGGAGCTGGCGCCCGAGCAGGAGCAGGCGGTGCTCGAGGTCGACCTGCACGCGGTGCTGACCGCAGCGCGGGTCGCCGTGCCCGCGCTGCTGCGCCGCCCGCAACCGCGTCAAGGGCGGTTCATCGCCGTCGCCTCGGCCGCCGCGACCCGGGGGATGGCGATGATCGCCGCGTACGGCGCTGCCAAGGCGGGCGTCCTGGGCCTGGTGCGCGGGCTGGCGGCGGAGCTGCGGGGCACCGGGGTGACCGCCAACGCGGTCAGCCCCGGCTCCACCCGCACTCAGATCCTCGAGGAGAGCACGCGGCTCTACGGGTTGGACTCCTCCGAGGTGTTCGCCCACCAGCAAACGCTCGAGCGCCTGCTCGAACCCGAGGAGATCGCCGCGCTGATCGTGTGGCTCGCGAGCCCGGCCGCCAGCGCCATGACCGGAGCCGCCGTGCCCGTCGATGGAGGCCTGGCCTTGTGACGGCGGCGCTTCCGCCCGGTCTGCGGCTGACCCTTGACGCCTCAGTGCGGACCTACGCGGGCGGTCGTGTGCTGGTCGGAGGCGCCCCCGGCAGGATCCTGCGCCTGACCGAAGCCGGGCGCGCCGGCCTGCGCGCGTTACAGGTCGGGGACTCGTGCTCGCTCGCCGCCCGCCGGCTCGGTCGGCGCCTGGTCGATGCCGGGATCGCCCACCCCCACCCACACCCCCGCGCCGCGGCGGACGCGACGGTGGTTGTCCCGGTCCGCAATCGCCCGGAGGCGCTCGAGCGCTGCCTGGTCTCGGTCGGCCGCGCCGCTGCGGTGATCGTGGTCGATGACCGCTCGGCCGACCCCGCTGCGGTCGCAGCGCTGTGCCGCCGTCACGGCGCGCGTCTGCTCGTCGTCACAGACGGCCGGGGACCGGCGGCGGCCCGCAACCGGGCGCTGTCGGAGCTCGGCAGCGAGCTGGTCGCCTTCCTCGACAGCGACTGCCTGCCCGCGCCAGGCTGGATCGACACGCTGGCCGGGCACTTCGCCGATCCGCTGGTGGCGGCGGTCGGCCCCCGGATCCGCCCCCTGCCGGCGGCGGGCCCAGGACGCGCGTCGGTCCGCGAGCGCTATGGCATGGCCCGCTCCGCGCTCGACATGGGCGAGCGCGCGTCCGACGTCGGGCCCGGGCGCCGAGTCGCCTACCTCCCGACCGCGGCGCTCCTGGTTCGCCGCTGCGCGCTGGCGACGGGATTTGACCCCGACCTTCGCTACGGCGAGGACGTCGATCTCGTCTGGCGGTTGCGCGCGGCCGGCTGGCGGGTGCGCTACGACCCCGCCGTCGTTGTCGGTCACGCCGAGCCCGACACATGGCGCGGATTGCTCGAGCGCCGCTTTCGCTACGGCACCTCGGCCGCGCCGCTGGCCCGCCGCCACCCCGGCCGCCTACCCGCAACCGTGCTGCGACCTCGCCACGCGCTGGCCTGTGGCTTGGCGCTGGCCCGCCGCCCAGCGCCCGCGCTGGCGGTCATGGCCGGCTCGGGCTGGGTGTTGGCGCGACGGTTGCAGGGCACCGGCGTCCCGGCCGTCCAAGCGTCGGGGTGGGTGTGCCTGGGCGCCGCCCGGACGTTTGCCGAGATCGGCCGGGCCAGCACCGTGCTGGCCGGACCCGCGCTGCTCGCGCTCGCCGTGGGAGTCCCACGGACGCGGCTGCCCGTGCTCGCGCTGCTCACCGCCGCACCGCTGCGCGAGTGGCACCGGCGCCGCCCGGCCATCGACCCGGTGCGCTGGACGCTGGCCAGCCTGGCCGATGACTGCGCCTACGGGGTCGGCGTCTGGCGGGGCTGCGGGCGCGAGCGAACGATCGCTCCCCTGCGACCGTCCTGGCGCAGAGATCCGGCCCCGACAACGCCAGCGATTCGACCAAA
>Ga0302325_10007938_pt1 | contig 23418 bp, 16 predicted proteins | sample Palsa_T0_2_FD_201948 | JGI IMG/M metagenome (GOLD analysis project Ga0302325, IMG submission 201948) | Peat permafrost microbial communities from Stordalen Mire near Abisko, Sweden - Palsa_T0_2 | ecosystem: Environmental > Terrestrial > Soil > Palsa > Peat permafrost | place: Sweden: Abisko... | reverse complement strand
CCCGACAAGAGAAGGCGGCTCGCCGAACTTGCGGCGGAGGGCGCGCGCCTTGAAAAGGCGATCGCCGGCGCCTCGAAGGCGGCCGGTCGGACCGACCCGTACGACTACATTCCCCAAGGGGTGGCCTTGGCGGAGGCGGCGCGACAGACAGGCCGGACGCCGCGGGACGTGCTGGCGATGTTGCGGGACCAGGAAAAGGGCGAGCGCGAGAACGCCACCCTGCAGGGTCAGGTGGTCAAGCTCCGAAACGACCTGAAGAGCATCGGCAGGGGCGGCGACTATCCCCCCTGCTGGGTCACTCCGGCGGGCCAGATCGAGTATCTCTTCGACATTTCCCTCAACGGTTCTGGGACGTTGAGCGTTTCGGACGTGACGCCGGCGACCCGGCTGGCCGATCGTCGCGAGCTGCCACTCCCTCCGCAGCTGCTCTCTGGGCCGGTCGGACGGCCGCAGTTCCTCTCGATGACCGCGGGGCTTCTCGAACTCTCCAACGCCAAGAACTGCCGGTTCTACGTGATCGTTCGGGACAGGACCGGTCCTACCCAGAAGGAGCTCTTCAAGACCCTGCTGATCGGCACCGTCGAGGCGCGTTTCTACAAGGTGGTTCGGCGGTGAACTCGAAGCGTGATCTGGATCGCGAGCTCGCAACGCTCACGCGGGTCGCGCGCCACCGCACCATGGAAATCGTGCGAGGCCGTTCGCTGGCGGGGGACCGGGCGGGAAGCTGGCCGCGGTGGGCCTCTTTGCTTGCCGGTCGATGGCCCCGGCTCAACGCCTGGCTTCGGCGGGTCGCTCGGCGCCCGCGTTCCGGTCACCGATCGAAACTTCAGCGGCCCTCGTAGGGAACGAGCGCGGCGGCGTTCGGCTCGGGATCGTCGCGATGGCCGCGCCGCCGCAGGCTGTCGAGATAGATATAGACAACCGGCGTGGTGAAGAGCGTCAGAGCCTGCGACACCGCAAGGCCGCCGACGATCGCCCAGCCCAGGGGTTGGCGGAATTCCGCTCCGGTCCCGTTCATCAGGATCATGGGAACGCCGCCAAGAGCGGCGCAGGCGGTGGTCATCAGAATGGGCCGCAGTCGCTGGTGCGAAGCCTCCCTGACCGCCTCCTCGGCGGTGAGATTCTCCTCGCGCTCGAGCCGCAGGGCGACGTCGACGATCATGATGCCGTTCTTCTTGACGATGCCGATCAGCAGAATGATGGCGATGATGCCGATCACGTTGAGGTCCTGTCCCACGGCCTTCAGCGCCAGCAACGCGCCCACGCCCGCCGAAGGCAGGGTCGAGAGGATCGTCAGGGGGTGGATGAAGCTCTCGTAGAGCACGCCCAGAATCACGTAGACGGCGATCAGGGCGGCCATGATCAGGACCGGCTCGCTGGACAGGGATTGCTGGAAGGCTTGCGCGGTTCCCTGGAACGATCCGGTGAGGGTGGGCGGCGCGCCGAGCTTGGCGCGTGCGTCTTCGACGGCCTTGGTCGCCTGGCTTAGCGCCACCCCCGGCGCGAGATTGAAGGAAAGGGTGGCGGCGGGAAATTCGCCCTGGTGGTTGACGGTCAGGCTGCTGGTGACGTTGGGGTCGACCCTGACGAACAGCGACAGGGGCACGGTCTTACCGGTGATCGGCGAGAGAATGTACATGGTGTTGAAGATGTCGGGCGTGGCCTGCAGCGCCGGCGGGCCCTCGACGACAATGTGGTAGCTGTTTTGTTGCGTGAAGTATTGGGTAACCTCGTCCTGACCCAACAGATCGTAGATCGCGGTGTCGATCTGGGTGGGCGTGATCCCAAAGCGCCCGGCGGCCTCGCGATCGATGTCCAGCCTGACCGCGCCCGCCTGGGACTGCTGGTCGGAGCTGACGTCCTTCAGTTGCGGCAAGGTCTTCAGCTGAGCGAGCAGCCTCGGGGCCCAGTCGTCGAGCTCGGTCAGGCTGGAGTCCGAAAGGGTGTATTGATACTGTGCCTGACCGGCGCGGCCGCCGACGTTGATGTCCTGGGCCGCCTGGAGGAAGGTCTGCACCCCGACGAGCTGGGCGAGCTTCGGGCGAAGCCTGGTGATGATCTGGTCGGCGCTCGCCTTGCGGCCCGCGTCCTTGGGCTTCAGAGCGATGAACAGGTTCGCCGTGTTGGCGCCCGATTGACCGACGAACATGCCCAGGCCCGCGACGCCCGTGTCTTGAGTCACGACCCTGGCGACGTCCTGAATCTTCCGCGCCGTCTTGTTGAACGAGGCGTCCTGGGACGTAATCATGACGCCGCTGAGAAAGCCCGTATCCTGCTGCGGGAAGAAGCCGGTGGACGAAGTCGCGTAGAGCACTCCTGCCGCCGCGATCGTCGCCAGGAACACGATCAGGGTGATGAATTTGAAGCGCAGGACGACGTCCAGGGCCCGCGCGTAGCCTTGCTCCAGATTGTGAAAACCCTTCTCCAGCCCGCGCGTGAACCAGTTCGACGGCGGCTTGGGAGGTTTCAGGAACTGGCCGCAAAGCATCGGGGTCAGGGTCAGGGTGAGCACCAGCGAGAGCAGCACCGCCGCGCTCAGGGTGATCGCGAACTCGCGCATCAGCAGGCCGACGACCCCGCCCATGAACATTAGGGGCGTGAACACCGCGACCAGGGAGATCGAGATCGAGATTATGGTGAAGTTGATCTCGCCGGCCCCGGCCAGCGCCGCCTCGAGCGGCGCTTCGCCGCGCTCGAGACGTTTCCAGATCACCTCGACCATGACGATGGCGTCGTCGACGACGAAACCCACGGCGATGGTCAGAGCCATCAGCGAGAGGTTGTCCAGGCTGAAGTTCAGGGCCAGCATCACCGCGGTCGACGCGAGCAGGGCCAGGGGAATGACGGTGCTGGGTATGAGCGTCGCGCGCACGTCGCGCAGGAAGAGGAAGATGACGATCACCACCAGGACGACGGTGATGAGCAGCGTTATCTTCACGTCCCTGACCGAGGCGCTGATCGTCTGGGTTCGATCCATGAGGATGTGGATCGAGATGGCCGGGGGGATGTTCGCCTGAAGGCCGGGCAGCGCGGACTTGATCCGCTGCACGGTCTTGATGACGTTGGCGCCTGGGATCTTGAAGATGACCAGGAGAATGCCCTGACCGCCCTTGAAGGTCTGGTCGGTGTTGCCCTTCCCCGGAAAGCCCCAGGCCCCGATCTGGTTGTTTTCGACGCTCGGCACGGCCTCGCCCAGATCCTTGACCCGGACCGGAGCGCCGTTGCTGTAGCCGACGACGAGGTCGTTCCACGGGGCGGCGTCCAGAATCTGGTCGTTAGCGTAGATCGTCAGGCCACGACTGGCGCCGTTGATCGAGCCCTTGGGGGCGTTGGTGGTGGCCGCCACGATCGCGGCCCGGACGGTGTCAATCTGGAGGCCCCGGGCGGCGATCTTGCGCGGGTCGAGCCGGATCCGCACCGCCGGCTTCTGCTGTCCGGCGATGTTGACAAGGCCTACGCCGTCGATCCGCGAGACCTGCTGGGAGAGGATGACGTCGGCATAGTTGTCGACCGTCGCAAGCGGCAGTGTGTCTGAACTGAGCGCGAGGATCATGATCGGCGCGTCGGCCGGATTGACCTGGCGGATCGTGGGCTGGGCGGGCAGGTTGGTCGGAAGCTGAGCGCTCGCGGCGTTGATCGCCGCCTGAACCTGCTCGAAATCGCTGATTATGTTCTGGGTGAGTTCGAACTGCAGCGTGATGCTGGTCGTGCCGAGCGCATTCACGGAGGTCATCTGCAGCACGCCAGGAATGAGCGAGAACTGTCGCTCGAGCGGCGTGGCCACGTTCGAGGCCATGGTCTCGGGGCTTGCGCCCGGGAGCGCGGTGTTGATCTGGACGGTGGGAAAATCCACGTTCGGCAGAGCCGCGACCGGCAGGCTGAGATAGCCGACGGCGCCCACGAGCAGGAAGGCGATGGCGATGAGCGCCGTTGCGACAGGCCGCCGGATGAAAATACTCGAGATGTTCACGAGGCCGGTCGCCCACCTGGCGCAGGTTGAACGATCCTCACCGTCGATCCGGGCTTGAGGATCATCTGCCCGTCGGTGACCACGACCTCTCCAGGCTGGACACCGGTCTTGATGACCGCGGTGGCGCCTTGGGTCCAGGCCACCGTGATCGGCCGCATCACCACCTTGTTCGCGGGCCCCACTACATAGGCGAACGCGCCCTTCGGTCCCTGGTTGACCGCCGCCACGGGAATGGTCGTGGCCTGAGGAAGAGTCTGGAGGGTCAGGGTGACGTTGACGAACTGCCCCGGCCAGAGTCGTTTATCCGCGTTGTCGAAACGGGCCTTGAGCTCAATCGTCCCGGTCGTGGGGTCGACCCGGTTATCGGCGATGCTGAGTTCGCCCGCGCCCAGCTGGACGCCGGTCTCCTGGCTCGTGGCCACCGTCGCCAGAGGCTTGCGAAATCCGTCCGAGAGGTCCGACAGGCGCTGAAAGTCACCCTCCGGCACCGTGAAGGTCACCGCGATCGGCTGGACCTGGTTGATGATCACTATGCCTGTGCCGCCGCTCGAGGCCGAGCTCGCGCTGCCGCCCGAGCTGTTGGTGGTCGACGTGCTCGCCGGCGAGGCGGTGCTGGTCGCGGCGGAAGTGTTGGGCGTGCTGCTGACCGAGCCGCTGGCGCTCACGAGATTGCCCGGATCGACGAGGCGGACGCCGGCGCGCCCGGCGATCGGCGAGACGATCCGGCAATAGCGAAGATTGATCTGGGCGGCGGCCACCTCGCCCTGGTCGAGCAGGACCGTCCCCTCGTCCTGATGCACGAGCGCGGCCTGGTCGTCGACGGTTTGGCGAGCAATCGAGTCCTGCTTCAGCAGAGTCTCGTAGCGGGCGAGGTCGACGCGCGCGCCCGCCAGCAGGGCCTGATCGCGCTTCAGCGCTCCCTGCGCCTGGGTGAGTGCGGCGCGATAGGGAGCGGGATCCACCTGGGCCAGCAACTGTCCGGCCCTGACGTCGGTTCCTTCCTTGAAATCGACGCTGAGGAGCATGCCGTTCACCTGGGCGAAGATCGTATCGCTCTTCCAGGCCTGGGCCGCGCCCAGGGCGGTGATCGACACCGGGATGTCCTGAACCGTCGCCTTGGCTGTCGTCACCGGCACGGCCGGCGGCGGCGGCGGCTTGGCGGGTTTCTTGTGAAAGACCACCCACGCGACGAGCGCGACGGCCAGGGCGCCCAAGACCACGAAAACCCAGCGGAACCGGCGGTGCGCCGCCATCTAACGTTACCTCGCTGCCGCGCGCCGGCGAGCTTTAAACAGCCCGCTAAGGCCGACGAAAGGGTCGCAACAGCTGAAACGCCGGACGATGGGGACGGAACTCACCAGATCAACGACGCAGCGGTGTTTCGGCGCCGAAACAAGTCGGTCATGCAAGCTGGCGCGGCGGTTCACGGTGCGGCCGCCGCGCGGTATCGGTCAAACCAGGCAAGGATAGCTGCGGCCTCGGCGGCTTCCTGCGATGGCCTCTCCGCCAGGGCGTGGTGCGAGGCCCCCGGCACGCGAACCAGAAGCGTCGGGATCTTGCGGATCTGCAGGGCCTGGTAGAACTGCTCGGCCTCGCTCCCCGGCGTTCGGCGGTCCTCGGCGCCGACCATCACCATGGTCGGGGTGCTGACATTGCCGGCCAGCGACAGTGGCGAGCGCCGCCAGTATTGCTCGTAGTCTTCCCAGGGCGCCTTGCCGAACCAGTCGACGGCCTGGCCGATGTACTCATCCACGGTGAGGACTTCGCTCGTCCAGTTGATCACCGGCTTCTGAGCCACCGCGGCCTTGAACCGGCCGGTCTTGCCGACGGTCCAGGCGGTGAGGAGGCCGCCGCCGGAGCCGCCGGTGACGAAGAGATTGTCCTTGTCGACGAACCCCTTGGCGATCGCCGTGTCGACGATGCTCATCAGGTCGTCGAAGTCGTGGCTGGGATAGTTGTCGTTGATCTGGTCGGCGAACGCGAAGCCGTAGGAAGTCGAGCCGCGTGGATTGCCGTAGACCACCACATAGCCGGCGGCCGCATAAAGCTGGAGCTCGGAAGCGAAGACCGGGCCGTAACTGGCGAACGGTCCTCCATGGATCTCCAGGATCAGGGGGTACTTCCTGGCGGGGTCGAACCCCGGCGGCGTCATCAGCCACGCGTCGATCGGCAGGCCGTCGAAGGAGGACTTGACCGCCATCGGCTCGACCCTGGCGAGGGTCTTGCCGAAGAAGAGGGCCTCGTTCAGGCGCGTCAGACGGGTCGTCTTGCCGGCCGTGGCGATGGCGATGTCGCCGGGCTCGTCCGGCGCGCCCTGGGTGAAGGCTGCCAGGCCGCTGGAAGCCACCGAATATTCGCCACCCGTGTAAGGCCGGTCAGGCTCGGCGCCGTTCATTCCCTCGGCTACCGGCGTGATCCGGCCATCGAGAGACACCCGGGCGAGCCGGCTCAGGCCCCGGTCGTCGTAGGCGACGAAGAGGCTCTTGCCGTCGGCCGCCCAGCGGGGAGCGCGTACCGACCGGTCCAGGCTGTTGGTCAACGGACGAGGACCGGTCCCATCGGCGTTCATCAGATAAAGCCGAACATTTTCGTAGCCGCGACGACGATCGTCGAAGCCAACGTAGGCGATCAGACGGCCGTCAGGTGAAACCTGGGGTTCGCGGTTAGGTCCGAAACGGTGGGTGAGCTGGGTCAGGGCCCCATCGTCGACGGCGACGCGGAAGACGTCGGACTCCTCCGGTTCGCGCTCCCAGTTTCGGCCCCGGTTGGCGCTGAAGACCACCGCGCGACTGTCGCTGGTCCAAGAAAGCCCGCCCCGGTCTTCGAAGGCGCCGAAGGTGAGCTGCCTGGCCGCCCCACCCTCGGAAGGGACCACGAAGACGTGGGTGAAACCGGGCTTCAAGTAGCCCTGGTCGTCGTGGCGATAGGTGACCGACGAGATGATCTGCAGCGGATCGGCCCATTTCGCGCCTTCCGGCCTCTCCAGCGGCGCGCCGAGCTTGGGGGCTTCGGAGGCGACGAACATCGTGAAGGCGATGAAGCGGCCATCCGGCGACCAGGCAAGGGACCGTGGCGCCTGGCTTAGGCTGGCGATGCGCGCCGTCTGGCCGCTGGCCATCCAGCGCACGTAGAGCTGCGGCCGCTCGCCGTCGGCCGCGGTGACATAGGCCAGGCGTTTGCCGTCGGGCGCCCAGCGGGGTTCGCTCTGGCCGCCGGGGCCACCGAGCGGCGTCTGCGCGCCGGTGGCCGGATCCACCAGCCAGATGGATCGCTGGGCGCGATCGACCATGATGTCATAGGCGTTGCGGACATAGGCGATGGCGCCGCCGTCCGGTCGCGCTTGCGGGTCGCTGGCGTATTGCAGCGAAAAGAGGTCGACCGGTTGAAAGGTCCGCGGAGGGCTGTCCAGGGGGGCGGTCCGGGCAGCGCCGTGGGCTGCGGCCATGACCACCAAGGCAATCAGAAATCGTCGCATGGACTTTCGCGCCTCCCGGGGCGGAATCACGGCTCGCCGCCAGGACGGCCAACGCCAGCCTGCAACAGCCTACCGCGCCGAAATCGTCAAGCGCCGACGTCCCACGCGGCGTTCCCTGCCCAGACGAACTGAAGTCCATCGCAGTTTTTCTAGCTTCGGGATCGGTGTGCGGGCGGGGATGAGCGCCTGGGGTGAAAGTGCGCTTCGCACGGTCGGCAGGCCCTACACAGTCACGCTCGAACCGGACCCGCTTTAAGAGCCATGAACCTTCTCGCCTCGTTCAACCCGCTCTATTCGCTCTCGGGCCTCGCCGTCGGCGCGCTCGTCGGACTGACGGGAGTCGGCGGTGGCTCGCTGATGACGCCGCTCCTCGTTCTGCTCTTCGGCATCCACCCCACCACCGCGGTTGGCACCGACCTGCTCTACGCCGCCGCGACCAAGTCGGTCGGCACGGTGGTGCACGGGGCGAGCGGCACCGTCGATTGGCGGATCGTCGGACGCCTCGCGGCCGGAAGCGTGCCAGCGACCATCCTGACGCTTCTTGTTCTGGCGCATGTCGAAAAGCACATCGGGGCCGCCAACCACGTCATCACCGTCGTCCTGGGCGTCGCGTTGATGGCGACGGCCGTGGCGATCCTGTTCCGTCGGATAATCCTGGCCTTCTTCAAGGACAGGGTCGGCGCGATCAGCCAGCGGCGAACGACCGTCCTTACCATTGTTCTTGGCGCCATCCTCGGCGTCCTGGTCTCGCTCTCCTCGGTCGGGGCCGGGGCCATCGGCGTCACCGTGCTGCTGATCCTCTACCCGAGCCTCCCGGTCGGCAGGTTGGTCGGGTCGGACATCGCCCACGCCGTTCCTCTGACCCTGATCGCGGGCGTCGGCCATTGGCTGATCGGCTCGGTCGATCTGCATCTGCTGGTGTCGCTGCTCATCGGCTCGATACCGGGCATCATCGTCGGCAGTCTTGTCGCCTCGCGGGTTCCCGACCGGGTGCTGCGGCCGATCCTGGCGGGGACGCTCGCCCTGGTGGGGGGAAGGCTCGTCTTCTAGAACGGGAGGCGGACCGTCGGATCGCGGGCGCGCCGCCGCCCGACTTCGTCGGCCTCGCGCTGCTAAGCCGGCTGCCTAGTGGTCCGCAGGTAGGGCTTGTGGGTCTTGAAGCCGGGGAAGAGACCCTTGGCCTCTTCATCGCTCACCCCCGGGACGATGATCACGTCCTCGCCCTTCTTCCAGTCGGCCGGCGTCGCCACCCGATGCTTGGCCGTGAGCTGCATGGAATCGATGACGCGCAGAATCTCGTCGAAGTTGCGCCCGGTGGTCATCGGATAGACGAGGATGAGCTTGATCAGCTTGTCCGGCCCGATGACGAAGACATTCCGCACCGTGGCGTTGTTGGCCGCCGTCCGACCCTCCGAGCCGCCCGCCGTATCGGCCGGCAGCATGCCGTAGAGCTTGGAGACCTTTAGGTCGGTGTCGGCGATGATCGGAAAATTGGGTGCGGTCCCCTGGGTCTCGGCGATGTCGGCCGCCCACCTGGCGTGGTTGTCGGCCGGATCGACCGACAGGCCGATGACCTTGACCCCGCGTTTGTCGAACTCGGGCTTCATCTTGGCGACCGCCCCCAGTTCGGTGGTGCAGACCGGCGTGAAGTCCTTGGGGTGGGAAAACAACACCACCCATTTGCCGTCCGCCCACTCATGAAAGTGGATCAGCCCCTCGCTGCTGTCCTGGGTGAAATCGGGGGCGATATCGTTCAGTTTCAAGGTCATTGGGCGATCCTAGGATGCAGGCCATTGGGGGTTGGGCCGGGTTCCAACAGAATTGGTTATCCGGGGCGCCGGTTCAAGCCGGGGAGCGGGGCGGCCAAAGCCCGGGTCCGCGAATTATTCTAACGATCGCCGTCAGGCCGTCTAAGGAAAAGCCCGCCCGGCGCCCCGGTTTAGATTGCGTCCGGCGCCCGTTTGGGATCGGGCAGGCCAAGCACCCGCTTGGCGACGACATTGAGGTTCACCTCCGAAGTTCCCCCCTCGATCGAATTGGCCTTCGAGCGCAGCCAGGCCCGGGTCGTCCCAAGCTCCGCGGCCTCGAAACCTTCGCCATCCCAACCAAGCGCCTGGTGACCCATGATCTCGACGGCAAGTTCGGTGCGGTCCTGGGCGAGCCTGGCGCCGGCGTACTTCGTGATCGAGGTGGCGGCGCTGGGGCCCTGGTTCGAGCTGGCCTCCAGGCTGACGCGCCGCGTGGTGAGCTGAAAGGCCCTGGCCTCCATCTGGTGGCGCGCGAGTCTGCGGCGCAGATCGGCGTCGGCCAGGCGTCCGGCGTCGTCGAGGCCGACGTATCTCGTGGCGAGGTCCTGCAGGCGGCCCGTGGCCTGGCCCATGGCAGGAGAGCCGCCGGCGCCCAGGCTCGTCGAAATGGCCTGGCGCTCGAACTGCAGCAGCCGCTTGGCGATGGTCCAGCCGCCGTTCAGCGGCCCCATCAGGTTCTCCTTCGGAACCTTGACGTCGGTGAAGAAGGTTTCACAGAAGGGACTTGCGCCGTTGATCAGGCGGATTGGGCGCGTCTCGACCCCGTCTGTCCGCATGTCGATCAGGACGAAGCTGATGCCTTCGTGTTTCCTGGCGGTGTCGGTGCGCACCAGGCAGAAACACCAATCGGCGAGGTTGGCGCCGGAGGTCCAGATCTTCTGGCCGTTGACAAGCCAGTGATCGCCCTTGTCTTCGCACCGGGTCTGCAGGGACGCCAGGTCGGAGCCGGCGCCGGGTTCAGAATAGCCCTGGCACCACCGGATCTCGCCGCGGACAATGGGCGGTATGTGGCGTTGCTTCTGCGCCTCCGTGCCGACTTCCAGGAGCGTGGGGCCGAACATCATCACCCCCATGCCGCCGATCGGATTGCGCGCCCCGAGCGCGGCCATTTCCTCGGCCACGACCCTCGCCTGGGCCTGGGTCAGACCGCCGCCGCCATAGGCCCTGGGCCAGGTCGGCGTTCCCCAGCCCTTTTCGCCCATGCGCCTGATCCAGAGCGCCGCGTCGGGGGTGGGACGCGCGCCCATGATCGCGGCGGTCTGGGCCGCCGGATCGTCCCTCAGCGAGGCGGGAAGGTTTTCCTCGATCCAGGCTCGCGCCTCGGTGCGAAGGGCTTCTTGGTCGCCGCCGAAATCGGCCATGGCGTCTCATCCTCTTGGGGGCGCATCCAGCGCCGTTGTCCGGTCCCGGCGCAATATGCCGCTACGCCGAAGACGAGGCAAAATCGAGCGATCCGCTCTCCAGCGCCTGGACCGCCGCCGCCTTGCCGGTGATCGCCGCCCCATGGGCGGTGGAAAAGAAATCCGGCGAGCAGGCCTCGCCTGCGAAAAAGATGCGGTTCTCCAGCGCCTGGGCCAGAGCGGCGCGCGCCCAGGCGAAGCCCGGCGCCGCGTGGGAGTAGGCGCCTCGCGACCAGAGCTTCAGGGCCCAGGCGGTGCTCGCGAGCGGCGTCAGGCGAGCGCGGATCTCCGAACCGAGGAGGCTGGCCAACTCCTCGACAGCAAAAGCCGTGCTCGCGCCCGGCCCCTCGGCCTCCAGCGCCCGGGCGTGGCGCCCGCCCAGGAAGACCTCGATCATCGGCCGGCCGAAGGGACGCAGGTGGTAGCTTCCCGTCTCTGTCCGCCAGGGCGAGCCGAAGAGGTGGGATTCGGGCGGGAGATCCTGGGGTCGGTCGACATGGAAAAAGACCTTGTCGGCGAGACCAAGCGGCAGGGCCGCCGCCGCCTCCCGCAACGTCGGACTATCGGGGACGAACGCGAGAGTTCCATCGGCGATCAGGGGCGTCGGGACGGTGACGATGACCACCCGCGCCTCGAGGCGCCCGCGGGGTGTCTCGAGGACCGGTGATGAACCCCGATGATCGATGCATCGCACCGGGCAGGCGAGCATCACCGGCGCCTGCGCGCCGAAACCGGCGATGAGCGCGCCGTAGCCGTGCGGCGCGCGCCAGTTTACCTCGGTGTCGCGATAGGCGGCGTAGTCAACGGTCGAGATCTGATCGAACTCCGCGCCGTTGTAGTAGGCGCTGAAGGCGTTCAGGAGCGGGAACCACCGATCGTCGCGGTCCATGAGATCCGAGACCGGCTGGTCGCGGCCCGCGGCCGCAGCCGCCTCGATCCGGACTTCGAGGGCGCCAAGTGCGCGGCCGAAGGATCGCTGGTCGTCCGGTCCGAAATTGACCGCCCCGGCCTGCCGGGTCCAGTGCGGCGCCGTCCTGTCGATCGCCACGCCTCGGTCCTGCGCAATCCTGGTGAAGGGATTCACGTCGGCGGAGTGGAGCCAGGCGCACCCCAGGTCGATCGGGAAACCACCGGCCTCGACCGTGCAGGCGCGACCGCCGATGCGATCCCGGGCTTCGAGCACCAGGACCTCGACGCCGGCGCGGGCGAGCCGCACCGCCGCAGCCAGACCAGCCGCGCCGGCGCCGATTATGGCGGCGTCGACGCGGTCGGTCATGCTTTGGGCGGAAGGTCGGCTCTAGCGGGGGTGGAAATGGAGGGTCAGATCGCCGACGCCGGCGGCGACGTTGAGCCCGGTCGTCCCCTCGATGCTCAGTGGCTGGAGGGCGATGCTGTTGTTCGAACCGCCAACCAGGGCGTTGGCCGCGACCCCGACCCCGACCGTCGCGCCGGCCGTCAGCCCACCGTAGTGACCGTCCAGGGCCCCTGGCCCGATATCATTGGTCGGAGCGACGACGGCCCAAATCAGCACTCCCGATTCCTGGTAGCCGATATCAACGCCGTATTTGGAGATGGCGCCGTCATACCGCTCGACCCGCTTGTTGTCGCCGGTGAACGTGCAGTGGACCGAGTGCGACGCGCCGAAGATGAAGCCCCACCCGGCGGATTCATTGCAGGAAAGCGTCCCGACCTTGACCCCGTCGGCGCTGGCCTGGGTCGCCAAAGTCATAGCGCCCAACACCGAGGCGCAAAGCAAAAGTTTGTTCATTATCGAGTCCCTCCATGACGCGGCGCGACCTTAACCGTTTCGGAACCGCCGGTCACCCGTCCTCGAGACATGTCGTTCAATCACCCTTGGACCCAGCCTCGGCCCCGGCGGTCTCGGCCTGGACGGCGGCCCCGGCTCTGAGGAGCGCCTCGATGGCGTCTGGCCCCTGGCCCGCTTCGCGCAGCACCTGGCGGGTGTGAGCTCCGAGCCGCGGCGCCGGCCTGGCGGGCGCGAGCGCCGCGCCGGGGAACCGGACCGGGGCCGCCGGGGCCTTGAAGGAGCCGCCCCAGAGGTCCGGCGTCTCGACGAAGCAGCCGGCGGCGGCCGCCTGGGGATCGACGGTGACCTCGGCGAGGGAAGCCATCGGGGCCCAGATGAGGTCGGCGCGCGTGAGCCTTTCGCCCGCCTCGGCCAGGGTAAGGCCCGCGAACGCCTCGTCCAGGATGGCTCTCAGCTCCCGGACCGTGTCCAGGTCGGTGATCGGCGGCGCGTAGCGCGGCTCGCCGGCGAGTTCGGGACGGCCGATGACGGCCATCAGGGCCGGAAAGCATTTCAGGCCTCGCGGCACCAGGCAGAACCAGCGCCCGTCACGGGTGTGAAAATAGCCGGACATCGCCCCGGGCCGCTGCCGCCGCGGCAAGGCGGTGGTCGCCGCGCCGTACCTGAGCTGCTGCGACATGTCCCAGCCAAGGGCATAGACGCCGGCCCGCATCAGCGAGGTCTCGACCAGGCGTCCGCGCCCGGTGCGCCTGCGTTCGTGGACCGCCGCCAGCACTCCGGAAAGGGTCGCCAGCGCGGTGACATGGTCGCCGAACCCGGGGCGACAGGCAAAGGGCTCCTGGTCGGGCGGGATGGTCGCCGAGGCGACGCCGGTGCGGGTCCAGAACCCGGTGAGGTCGAACGCCGGAACGTCGGCGTCGGCGCCTTGGAGGCCATAACCGGAGACGCTGGCGTAGATCAGCGCCGGAAGCTCAACGGCGAGCGTCCGGTAATCGAGCCGCGCGCGGACGAGGGCGCCGGGCCGGACGTTGGTGATGAAGACGTCGGCGCCCTTTAGGATCGCGATCAACGCCTCGCGGCCCGCAGGCGTCGTGGTGTCGAGAACCACCGACCGCTTGCCGCGGTTTTCCATCGAGAACACCGGATTGCCCGGACTTTCGGCCGTGTCGGGAAAGAAGCCGCGGGTGGCGTCGCCGGCCGGACTCTCCACCTTCACGACGTCGGCGCCCCACTCGCCCATGATCATCGCGCACCCCGGACCGGCGACCCAGGTGGCGAGCTCCACCACCTTCAGACCCTCGAGCAGCATCGGCCGCGCCTCCCTTGCGCCTTCAATCGATCCTAGCCGAAGACGCGCGCATTTTCGCAGGCCATGCTCTGGCCGCGCGAACCGCCGCCAACCGGTTTGACAACGGCCGCGCGGTGCGCTCCGCTCCCGCAACCCTGGAGGAGGATGTCGAATGCCCAGCTCGAAGATGGCCGCATCGGCCGCGGTGCTGATCGCGATTCTGGCGGCCGCGCCGGCCGCCGCCGAGACCATCCACGTTCCCATGGCCCTGGTCACGCCTGCCGGTCCCGGGGCCGAAATCGGCGAGGTGACCATCATCGATGGCGCGGGAGGCGCGACGTTCGATGTCGAGCTTCGGGGCCTGGCGCCGGGCCAGCACGGCTTCCATGTCCACCAGAACGCCTCGTGCGCGGCCGCCACCGCGGCCGACGGCAAGGTGACGCCGGCGGGCGGGGCCGGAAGCCATCTGGATCCAGCCAAGACCGGCATGCACATGGGTCCGACCGGGGCCGGGCATCTGGGCGACCTTCCCTTCGTCACCGTGGCCGCCGACGGAACCGCGACCGAGCGCCTGACGGCTCCCCGGATCACCTCGGTCGCGCAGCTGCATGGCCGCGCGCTGATCCTGCACGCCGGCGGCGACAACTATTCCGACCAGCCCCTGCCGCTGGGAGGAGGCGGCGCGCGCATCGCCTGCGGCGTCATTCTCTGACCAGAGGTCCTCAGGGGCGCCAGGATGGAAGTCACGATCACCGCGGTTCGCGCCTTCGACGTGCGCTTCCCGACCTCGCGCTTCCTCGACGGATCGGACGCGATGAATCCGGACCCGGACTATTCGGCTGCCTACTGCATCGTCGAGACGACCGAGCCCGACCTCGCCGGACACGGCCTCGCCTTCACCCTCGGCCGCGGCACCGAGCTCTTGGTCCAAGCCATCCAGTCCCTGGCGCCCAAGCTCATCGGCCGGTCGCTGGACGGTATCGAGGGCGACCTGGGCGGATTCTGGCGCGATATGGTCGGCGACAGCCAGCTTAGGTGGCTGGGGCCGGAGAAAGGCGTGATCCACATGGCGGCGGCGGCGCTGGTCAACGCCGTCTGGGACCTCGTGGCCAAGAGGGCCGGCTTGCCCTTGTGGCGATACCTGGCGGCGATGTCGCCAAGTGAGATCGTCGCGGCGATCGACTTTCGACACATCACCGACGCGTTGCCGCCGGCCCGGGCGCTCGAGATCCTGACCGAGCGGGTTCCTGGCAAGGCGGCCCGGATCGCGGCCCTCGAGCGCGACGGCCACGCGGCCTACACCACCTCGGCCGGCTGGCTCGGCTATTCCGACGACAAGGTGCGCGATCTGGCGCGCGCGGCCCTGGCCGACGGCTGGCAGGCGATCAAGATGAAGGTCGGCCGTGCGCTCGACGAAGACAGGCGGCGATCTAAGGTCCTGCGCGAGATCCTGGGGCCCGCCCGCAAGCTGATGATCGACGCCAACCAGGTCTGGGAGATCGACCAGGCGATCGGATGGGTCAACGCGCTTCGAAGCGCCGATCCCTACTGGATCGAGGAGCCGGTCAGTCCCGACGACATCCTGGGCCACGCCCGGGTCCGCGAGGGCGTGCGTCCGATCCTGGTGGCGACCGGCGAGCACTGCCACAACCGGGTGATGTTCAAGCAGTTCCTGCAGGCCGGCGCCATCGATGTGGTTCAGGTCGACGCCTGCCGCCTGGGCGGCGTCAATGAGGTGTTGGCGGTGCTGCTGCTGGCGGCCCAGTTCGAAAAGGCGGTCTGTCCCCACGCCGGCGGCGTCGGGCTCTGCGAATATGTCCAGCATCTGGCCTTCTTCGACGCCGCCTGCGTGGCGGCGAGTTCCGAGGGCAGGATGATCGAGCATTCGGCCCACCTGCACGAGCATTTCGTCGATCCGATCCGGATCGAGGCCGGCCGCTACATGGCGCCGCGGCGGCCCGGCTTCAGCGTCGAGCTGAAAGCCGAGAGCCGGGCCGAGTTCGCGTTCCCGCACGGCGCCGCCTGGAGAGGTTGATGGCCTTCGAGACCCTGATCTACGAGGCGGCCGATCGGGTCGCCAGGATCACCCTCAATCGGCCGGAGCGCTACAACGCCATTGAGCGACTGATGCCGCGGGAGATCCGCGCCGCGGTCGAAGCGGCGGACGCCGATCCGGATGTCCACGTCATCGTCGTGAAAGGCGCGGGGCCCGGTTTCTGCGGTGGCTACGATCTTCGCAAGTACGCAGAACTCGCGGATGGCGACGCGACCGGCGGCCAGACCATGCCCTGGGATCCGACCATCGACTTCGCCTTCATGTGGCGAAACACCCAGGACTTCATGTCGCTGTGGCGAGCGCGCAAGCCGACCATCGCCCAGGTCCACGGCGCGGCGGTCGCCGGCGGCTCCGACATCGCCCTTTGCTGCGACTTCCTCGTCATGACCGAGACCGCCCGCATCGGCTACCCGCCGGCCCGGGTCTGGGGTGTTCCGACGCCGGCCATGTGGGTCTATCGCCTGGGGTCCCAGGCCGCCAAGCGCCTGATGATGACCGGCGACCTCATCGACGGAAAGGAGGCCGCGCGGATTGGACTGGCCCTGGAAGCGGCGCCCGAGGCCGAGCTGGAGGCCGCCGTCGCGGCCCTCATCGGGCGGCTTCGGGGGGTTCCGCGCAACCAGCTGATGATGACCAAGATGGTCATCAACCAGGCCTACGAGAACATGGGCCTGGCCACGACCCAGATGCTCGCGACCTTCTTCGACGGCGTCGCCCGCCACAGCCCCGAAGGCGTCTGGTTCCGCGAGCGGGCCCAGGAGGTCGGGTTCAAGCAGGCTGTCGCCGAGCGCGATTCCGGAGAGCCGATCGCGCCGCACGCCTCCAAGCGGTGAGAGTCGATCGGCCGCTCAGCGTCCGCGGCCTGATCCCCGCCCGCCGCCAAATCCGTGCTCGCCGCCAAATCCGCGCCCGCCGCCGGAGCCGTGAAAGCCGTGCCCGCCGCCGAAGCCATGAAAGCCCCTGCCGCCGGCCCAGCCGTAGTATCCCGGTCCCCAGCCGCCGGACCAGCCTGGGCCGAAGTAGCCGCCGATCCAGATCGGCCCCGGATAGTAGGCGGGGCCAATCCCCCAGGCCGGGGGCGGGTATCCCTCATAGCCGACCCCAACCGCCGGTCCCCCACCGACGGGGGTCGGATAGTAGTCGACCCGGCGCTGGGGCGGCCGGTGGGCGCGATAGTGATGGCGGTGGTGGACGACCTGGCAACCACAGCGGCTCGCGGCCGCGGCCGGAAAGGCGGCGACGGCCGATCCCCCGGCGATGGTCAGAGCCAGGGCGATCGCCGCGCTCGACATCTTCATCTGCCATTCTCCCGTTTTCAGCGGCGCCGAGCACGTTGGCGCGGTGAAGAAAGTGTTAACGAAGATGGCGACCGGCGAATGAACCTCGTCTGAACGGCCGCGTCCGCTTCGCTCTCGTCCTGGTTGGCGCTGTGACGTTGCGCGATTGGGGACTGCGACCTACCGTCCGGCATGGCTTCCGCCGAAGACATCGCCAATCGCGTGCCGATCACGGCGGCCCTGATGCTGGCCACCCTGATGAACACCCTGGACAGCACCATCGCCAATGTCGCCCTGCCGCACATGCAGGGGTCGCTGGGCGCCGCTCAGGACCAGATCACCTGGGTGCTCACCTCCTACATCATCGCCACCGCGATCATGACGCCGCTCTCGGGCTGGCTGTCGTTGAAGATCGGCCGCAAGCCGATGTTCCTGGCCTCGATCTTCGCCTTCACCATCGCCTCGATGCTCTGCGGTGCGGCCACCAGCCTGCCGGAGATCGTGCTCTTCCGCCTGATCCAGGGGATGGCCGGCGCCTCGATGATGCCGCTCTCCCAGACGGTGATGCTCGACATCTACGAGCCGCGGCAGATCCCCTCCGTGATGTCGATCTGGAGCGCGGCGGTCATCATGGGTCCGATCATCGGCCCGGCGCTAGGCGGCTGGCTGACCGAGAACTTCTCCTGGCGCTACGTCTTCTACATCAACTTGCCGATCGGCATTCTCGCGTTCCTGGGCATCTGGTTCTACATGGCCCGCGACCCCGGCGGCCGGCAGAGACCCTTCGACTTCCTGGGGTTTGGGGCCCTGGTCACCTTCGTCGGGTCCTTCCAGCTGATGATGGACCGTGGGCCCAGCCAGGACTGGTTCGGCTCGACCGAGATCTGGATCGAGGGCGCGGTGGCCGTCGTGGGATTGTGGGTGTTCATCATCCAGACCTTGACCTCCGAGCATCCGTTCTTCCATCGCGACCTGGCCAAGGATCGAAACTTCGTCAGCTGTACCATCTTCGCGCTCCTGGTCGGGGCGCTGCTCTTTTCCACCACCGCGATCCTGCCTCAATTCATGCAGAACCTGCTTGGGTATTCGGCTCTGCAGAGCGGCTGGGCCAGCATGCCGCGGGGGCTGGGTTCCCTGGTCGCGTTCCTCGCGGTGCCGTTCCTCATCGGCTGGATCGGGGCCAGGCGGGTGCTCTTCATGGGCGTCGGCCTCAGCGCCTATGCGCTCTGGAAGATGGCGCACTTCGATCTTTCGATGACCGCGGGCCCGATCATGTCCGCGGGGTTGATTCAGGGTTTGGGCGTCGGCCTGCTCTTCGCCCCCCTGAACACCCTGGCCTATGCCACCCTGCCGGCGGTCCACCGCACCGAGGCCACCATTGTCAGCACCATGGCCCGCAGCCTCGGCTCGTCTCTGGGCATATCGGTGCTCCAGGCAAGCCTCACCCACGGCATCGCCCTGGCGCACGCCAGCCTTGCCGGCAGGATCGTCGGCGGGGACCCGGTCATCCGCAGCATCCTGCCGCCGCTGATGGATCCCGGCGCGCCCGGCGGCCTGGCGCTGCTGGAAGGCTTCGTCTCGCGCCAGGCCTCGATGCTCGGCTACACCTCGATCTTCGCCTGGATGGCGCTGGCGACGGTCATGCTCGTTCCGTTGACCCTGCTGATGAGGCCGCCTCGGCGAGGCGCGGGCTTCGGGCTCGAGAGCCAGCCGGATTAGGCGGCAAGAGGATTCAAGCTGCGCCTGAACGTTCTTTAACTTGTCCGGGGCCGGGTCGGCGTGCTCTGCGGAGATCCGATTTCGATGGGGGATCTTTCATGCTGAAGATCGAGGCGCTTACCCACGTCTACGGCGCCGGCGTCAAGGCGCTCGACAATGTCAGCCTCGCCGTCCCTAAGGGGATGTACGGGCTCTTGGGCCCCAACGGCGCCGGCAAATCGACGCTGATGCGCATCGTCGGGACGCTGCAGATCCCGACCTCCGGGTCGGTGCGCTTCGGCGACATCGACGTCCTGGCCGATCCGCAGGCTCTGCGCCGCGTGCTGGGCTACCTGCCGCAAGATTTCGGCGTCTATCCTCGCATCTCGGCCCAGGAGATGCTCGACCACATGGCGGTGCTCAAGGGCCTCGCCAACGCCCGCGAGCGAAAGGCCTCGGTCGAGGACCTGCTCCATCAGGTCAATCTCTGGGACCACCGCAAGAAAGCCCTCGCCGGCTATTCCGGCGGCATGCGCCAGCGGTTCGGCATCGCCCAGGCGCTGATCGGCCAGCCGGCCCTGATCATCGTCGACGAGCCGACCGCCGGGCTCGATCCGGAGGAGCGCAACCGCTTCTTGAACCTGCTGGCCGAGATCGGCGAGAACGTGGTCGTCCTGCTCTCGACCCATATCGTCGCCGACGTCGCCGACCTCTGCCCGGCGATGGCGATCATCTGCGACGGCCGCATCGTCCGCGAGGGCGCGCCGGCGGCGCTGATGGAAAGCCTCGCCGGCCGGATCTGGATGAAGAGCCTCGACCGGGTCGAGCTGGCGGAGCTGCGGCGCAGTCATCAGGTGATCTCGACCCGCCTCTTTGGCGGCCGCACCATCGTCCACGTGATCTCCGACAGCGCGCCGGGGGAAGGCTTCACGCCCACGAGCGGCGGTCTGGAAGACGTCTATTTCTCCACCCTCGCCCAGACCGCCCGCGCGGCCTGAAGCGCGCCCTCAGATGTTCGCCAAGGTCGCGACCTTCGAGTTCCGCCAGCAGCTCCGCTCACCGCTGTTCTGGGCCGTGACTGGAATCTTCTTCCTGCTCGCCTTCGGGGCGATGGCCAGCGACCAGATCCAGATCGGCGACACCGCCAACGTCCACAAGAACGCGCCCTACGTGACGATCCAGATCAATCTGATCATGGACCTGTTCTTCATGTTCGCCGCCACCGCCTTCGTCGCGGGGGCGGTGATCAGGGACGACGAGACCGGCTTTGGCCCGATCGTCTGGGCCGCGCCGCTGTCGAAGTTCGACTATCTCTACGGGCGGTTCACCGGCGCCTTCGCGGCCGCCGCGCTCTCGTTTCTGGGCGTGACGGGGGGACTTGTCGTCGGCGCGATGGCGCCGTGGATCGATCCGGAGAAGCTCGGCGCCTTTCAGCCCGGCGCCTACGCCTACGCCTTCGTGGTGATGGCCGGTCCAGGGCTGCTCTTCGCCTCGGCCCTCTTCTTCAGCGTGGCGACGGCGGGACGCTCGATGGCGTGGACCTTCGTCGCCGTGATCGCGGCGGTGGTGACCTACGCCGTCGTCGGCATCGCCTTCGGCAAGCCGGACCTGGAGCCCTACCTCGCCAGATGGGACCCGTTCGGGCTCTTCGCCTACGACGTGGCGACGCGATACTGGACCGCCAGCGACCGCAACACCCTGATCCCGGCCCTGACCGGGGCCCTGCTCTTCAACAGGCTCTTCTGTGTCGCGCTCGGACTCGCGGCCCTGGCGCTCGCCTACCCACTCTACAGCTATCGGATCCCACGCGTGGCCGTGTCGCGGGCGAGGAGAGGCGCTGCGATAGAGGCGGACGCGGCGCTGGCGTCGACGGGGCAGGCTGACAGCCCCGCGGCGCAGCGGTTCGACGCCCGCGCCACCCTCTTGCAACTGGCGGCCCGCACCCGCTTCGACATGGGCCAGGTCTTCAGGAGCCCGGTCTTCTGGATCCTCCTGGGCGTCGGCCTGGCGAACGCCGGCGGCGGCCTCTGGGAGACGACGGACGACGGCCGCTACGGCGGCGCCCTGCTGCCGGTCACGCGGATCATGATCCCCACCCTGGAGGGGACGTTCACCTTCTTCGCGGTGGTGATCGCCGCTTACTACGCCGGCGAACTGGTCTGGCGCGATCGCGACGGCAAGATCCACGAAATGATCGACGCCACCCCGGCGCCGGACTGGACCTTCATCGTTCCCAAGACCGCGGCCGTGAGCCTGGTCCTGATCGCCGCGCTCCTGGTCAGCGTCCTGGCCTCCATGATCGTCCAGGTCGCAAAGGGCTGGCCCCACTTCCAGCTTGATAAATACCTGCTCTGGTACGTGCTTCCCAACACGGTCGACCTCATCATGCTGGCGGCCCTGGCGGTGTTCGCCCAGGTGATCAGCCCCAACAAGTTCGTCGGCTGGGGGGTGATGACGCTCTACATCATCGCCCGCTTCGCCCTGCCGGCCAGCGGCCTGGAAAACCACCTCTATCTCTTCGCGTCGTCCAATCGCGTCCCGCTGTCGGACATGAACGGCGAGGGCAAGTTCTGGATCGGCGCCTGGTGGCTGCGGCTCTACTGGAGCAGCTTCAGCCTGCTGCTGCTGGTGGCGGCCTATGCGCTGTGGCGACGCGGAGCGACCACCAGCCTTCGCGCCCGCCTGGACAAGGCCCCATCGCGGCTCGCCGGGCCGGCCGGGCTCATCGCCGCGGCGGCGGTGCTGGTCTTCATCGGCGCCGGCGCCTACGCCTATTACAACACCAATATCCTTAATCCCTATCGGACCAGGCACGGGGACGAGCGCTTCAAGGCCGACTACGAGAAGGCGCTGCTTGGCTACGAGCACGTTCCCCAACCGGACGTCGTGTCAGTCCGCCTGGACGTCGACATCGATCCACATCGGCCCTGGCTGGAGACCAAGGGCGTCTACGTGCTCGAAAACCAGACCGGCGCGCCGCTTTCGGCCGTCCACCTGCGTTTCGACCGGAATCTGGAGGTGGTGGCGCTCGCCGTTCAGGGCGCGACCCTCAAGAAGACCTATCCGCTGTTCAACTATCGCATCTACGCGTTCGACAAGCCGATGGCGCCGGGCGAGCGGCGGGGGCTGGCGTTCGAGACCAGGCTCGCCGAACAGGGGTTCCGCAACAGTTCGGGTGAGACGCGGGATCTGACGCGCGTCGTCGATAACGGAACCTTCGTCGATTCCAACGGGATCGCCCCGGTGATCGGCATGGGCCGCCAGGAGTTGCTCGTCGACCGCGGCAAGCGGCGCAAGTATCACCTGCCGGCCGCCCTGCACCCGGCGCCGCTCGGCGACAAGGCTTCGCAAGCGGTCTCCTACGCCGGCCACGCCGGCTGGAGCCATGCCGACATCACCGTTCACACGGTCGCCGACCAGACGCCGCTCGCGCCTGGCTACAAGGTTTCGGATGTCATCGCCGACGGCCGGCGCACCGCACGATTCGTCACCGAAGCCCCGATCATGGAGTTCTTCTCGATCCAGTCGGCGCGCTACGCGGTCAAGACCGAGCCCTACAAGGGCGTCGCCCTCTCGGTCTACTACGATCCCCAGCACAGCGTGAATGTCGATCGGATGCTCCTCGCGCTCCGGACTTCCCTCGACTACTACCAGGCCAACTTCAGCCCCTATCAGTTCCGCCAGGTGCGGATCGTCGAGTTTCCCGACTACGCCCAGTTCGCTCAGTCCTTCGCCGGGACGTTCCCCTGGTCCGAGGGCTTGGGCTTCATCGCCGACTACCGCGATCCCAGCCGCGTCGACATCGTCACCTACGTCGCCGCCCACGAGTTCGCCCACCAATGGTGGGGGCACCAGATGATCGGGGCCGACCAGCAGGGAGCTAGGGTGCTCTCCGAGACCCTGGCGCAATACTCGGCCCTGCGGGTCATGCGCCGGCTCTATGGGCCGGGGATGATCCGCAAGTTCCTCAAGTACGAACTCGATTCCTACCTTCGCGCCCGCGGCGGCGAGGTCGCCGAGGAGATGCCGCTGGAGAAGGTCGAGGACCAGGGCTATATCCACTACCGCAAGGGCTCGCTGGTGATGTACCGGCTCGCCGACGCGATTGGCGAGGACAAGGTCAACGCCGCCCTGCGCACCCTCCTGGCCAAGTACGCCTTCAAGAGCGCGCCTTATCCAACCGCCCTCGATCTCGTCGCCGCCCTTCGCGCCCAGGCGCCGGCCGACAAACAGGGGCTGATCACCGACCTCTTCGAGAAGATCACCCTTTACGACCTGAAAGCGGTAAGCGCGGTGGCGACACCGCGGCCCGACGGCCGCTGGGACGTCGCCCTCACCGCCAAAGCGACCAAGCTCTACGCCAACGGGACCGGCAAGGAGAGGCCCGCGCCGATGGACGAGGACGTGAACATCGGGCTCTTCACCGCCAAGCCGAGCGATAAGGGCTTCGGCGCGAGGCAGGTCGTCACCCTGGAAAAACGACCGGTCCGCTCCGGCGTCCAGACCTTCCGCTTCGTCACCGCGACGCGCCCGGCCTTTGCCGGCATCGACCCCTACGACGAACTCATCGACCGCAATTCCGACGAGAACACCCTCGCCGTGAAGTCGCCCGCGTCCGCGCGGGGATGACGGGAGGGAGGCCTCCTCACGATCCCCTCAGGGCCCGGGCCGGGCGCCG
>Ga0302325_10007937_pt1 | contig 23418 bp, 27 predicted proteins | sample Palsa_T0_2_FD_201948 | JGI IMG/M metagenome (GOLD analysis project Ga0302325, IMG submission 201948) | Peat permafrost microbial communities from Stordalen Mire near Abisko, Sweden - Palsa_T0_2 | ecosystem: Environmental > Terrestrial > Soil > Palsa > Peat permafrost | place: Sweden: Abisko... | reverse complement strand
CTCCAACGCCAGGTGATCCACTCGACCGATCGGATCGGTGTATCGAAGGTCGACTCCGCCGAGCAGACGATCACCGCGCTCAACCCTGACGTCAAGGTCGAGAAGCACCAGGTCCGGCTGGGACCCGAGAACATCATGGAGATCCTGCCCGGCTACGACATCGTGGTCGACGGGCTCGACAACTTCCCGACCCGCTATCTGCTCAACGACGCGTCAGTCCGGCTTCAGATTCCGGTCGTGTCGGCGGCGATTCTCGGCTTCGAGGGCCAGTTGTCGGTGTTCAAGCCCTATGACGGGCCGTGCTATCGCTGCCTGTTTCCGGTCCCGCCGCCGGCCGAGCTGGCTCCGTCCTGCGGCGCGAACGGGGTCCTGGGCGTGCTGCCGGGGACGATGGGCCTGCTCCAGGCGACCGAGGTGATCAAGCTGGTCCTGGACGAGGGTGAGCCGCTGATCGGCCGCCTGCTGATGTACGACGCGCTCGCCGCGACCGTGACCGAGGTCAAGGTGCGCCGCGACCCGGAGTGCCCGATCTGCTCGCGTGATCCAGACTCGATCACCGACGAGGAAATGGGCGTGTTTCCGGACTACGAGGCGTTTTGCGCCGGCGCCCACTAGGGTTGTCGTCATGGCCACGGTCCGCATCCCGCCCGTCCTGCGTCCCTCGGTGGGTGGCGAGAAGGAGCTGAGCGCCGAGGGATCCTCGGTGGGGCAGATTCTGCGTTCAGTGGTGGAAAGCCACCCCGACACGCAATCGCAGTTATTTGCCGCCGACGGCGGTCTCAATCGCTACGTCAACGTGTACCTCAACGACGAGGATGTGCGCGTGCTGGACGGACTCGATACGGCGGTCGGCGAACGCGACGTCCTGGTCATCCTGCCCGCGATGGCGGGCGGCGTCGGCTAGCCTGACCAGTCCCGGATCCACACCGGGTCGGGAAGGGTTGGCGCCGCTGCGCGTCTATACGGGGCAGTGTCCACCATCGAAGGGAGTCCGATGTCCCGTCCACTGAAGTCCGCCGGCTGGCGGCGGCGCCCGCTGTCGGTGGCGCTGGTCGCCACGATCGCCGCCGGCTTGGTGGCCGTGACCGTGACCGGGGTCGCGCTGGCGAATTCGTTCACGCTGGGTGCCGCCAAGCACGTCAAGGTGACGAACGCCACGAATCCCCAGCAAGCGGCCAAGACCGAGGAGATCACGGTGAACGGGCATGGCGTCGCCGTGTACGAGCTGCTGCCTGAGACGATCCACCACCCGCTCTGCGCCAGCACCCAATGCCTCAAGCTCTGGCCCCCGGTGACCGTTTCCTCCGCCAAGGCCAAGCTGACCGCGGCCGCCGGCGTGAAGGGCAAGCTCGGGGTCTGGCACCGTCACGGCTTCTTTCAGGTGACGCTCGCCGGCCACCCGCTCTACACCTTCTCGCTAGACAAGAACAAGCAGGGGATAGCGATGGGCGACCTGATCAAGGGGTTCGACGGGACCTGGCATGTGCTTCCGGCAGGGTCGAGCAGCAAGGGCAAAAAGGTCACCCCGACCTCGCCTCCTACGACCCCGGGCCTGCCGACCGGCTACTGATCCGGGGGCGCAGCTCGCCAGCCCAGCCCGCGCGCGAGCGCTGCGCGCGCGCGGGCTCGCCGGCCCCCGCGGCGATAGCCGCAGCGGCGGCGCAACGCTATACTTCTTGAAGCAATGGCCGCCGAGAGCCTCCAGAACAAGCCTTGCGGGGGGCGGTACGGAGACATCGTCCAGGCGATCGGCCACACGCCGCTGGTCGAGCTCAAGCGCTTGAACCCCAAGCCCGGGGTGAGAATGTGGGCCAAGCTCGAATCGCGCAATCCCACCGGCTCTGTCAAGGACCGGGTGGCGCGGTCGATGATCGAGGACGCCGAGGAGAAGGGACTGATCTCACCGGGTCAGACGATCCTGGAACCGACCTCGGGCAACACGGGGATCTCGTTGGCGATGATCTGCGGCCTCAAGGGCTACCGGCTGAAGGTGGTGATGCCGGAGAATGTGACCCCCGAGCGCACCCAGCTGCTGCGCATGTATGGCGCTGAGATCGTGTACTCCGAAGGGTCCAAGGGGTCGAATGGCGCGGTCGAGTTGGCGCTCGAGATGGCCGAGCGGGACGCGTCGTACTACATGCCGTACCAGTACGGCAACCAGGCGAATCCGCTCGCGCACTACAACGGGACGGCGCTCGAGATCCTTGAGGAGCTCGACGAAGTCGCGGCGTTCGTGGCCGGCCTGGGAACTGGGGGAACGTTGATGGGCAACGCGCGTCGGCTCAAGGAGGAGCTTGGCGATCGGGTCAAGATCGTCGCCGCGGAGCCGATGCAGGGCGAGCCGGTCCAGGGTTTGCGCTCCCTCGACGACGGCTTCATCCCGCCGATCATCGACCTCTCGCTGCTGGACCGGAAGATCTTTGTCACTAACCACGATGCGATCGTGTTCACGCGCAAGCTGCTGGACGAGGAGCGCCTGTTCGCCGGCGTCTCCTCCGGTGCGATCGCCCGCGTCGCGCTGCGGATCGCCGGCGAGCTCGACGAGGGGAACGTCGTCTTCATCGTCGCCGATGACGGGTGGAAGTACCTGTCGTCGGGTATCTACACCCGCCCCGTCGAGGAGATCGAGAACCTGGACTCCACCGTCTGGTGGTGAGTCCGGAAAAGTGCGCGTCCCGCCGAGCGCTCCTGCGCGGCGCGGGAACGACGCTGGCGGTCGGTGCATTCGGAGTGCTCGCGGGCTGTGGCTCCTCGAGCGCGGGGCGTGCGTCGGTGAAGAAGGTCCCGCTCGTCGTCCGTCAGGCGGACGTCACGATCTTCAACCGCTCGCTCTACCTCGAGCGCCACGCGATCGCGGCGTACGTGGCTGGGATCCCGTTGCTGAACGCGTCAGAGGCCAAGGTGGCCAAGCAGTTCCTCAATCAGGAACTGGAGCACGCCGGTGAGCTGCTCGGGCTGATCGCCGCGGCCGGGGGCAAACCGATCCCGCGCGCTCCGAGCTACGACCTCGGGCATCCTCGCAATGCCCGGGAGGTCTTCGCGCTCCTGCACGGGCTCGAGGGCAATCAGATCGCCACCTATCTCGATGCGATCCCTCGACTTTCGCCGGGTCCGGTCCGAGCCGCGGTCGCGTCGATCCTCGCCAATGACGCGCAGCACGTGTCGATCCTGCGCCTCGAGCTTGGCGACTCTCCGGCGCCGGCTGCATTTGTCACCGGACGCGAGTAGGCGCGGCCCGGTGCCCACCCAGACAACCCGACGCGAGCTGCTGTGCCGTGGTGTCCTCGCCGGTGGTCTCGGCATGGCCGGCGCGACGGTTCTCTCGCCCGCTGAGGCGGCGGCGGCAACGGCGGCAGCGCCGGCTCCCCCGTCGAACGTCGCCGTCCTCGGCCGGCTGGTGCGCCTGGAGTTGCTGATTCTGTACGCCTACCAGCACGTGCTCGCCTCGTCGCTGCTCTCCTCATCCGCACAAGAGGTGGTCGCAACCCTGCGCAATCAGGAGCAAGCCCATATCCACGCGCTGAGCGCCGCGTTGCGTGTCCTGGGCGGCACCTCGCCGGCGGGCCCGGCGAACCTGGCTGCCGCGGATAAGGATCTCTCCCATCGGAATGTGTCCCAGCGCCTCGGCCAACTTCGCGGGGGAAAGGATGCGCTGCGGCTGTTGCTCGCGATCGAGCACGTGGCCGAGGGCGCCTACTACGTCGCCATGTCTGAGCTGAGCAGTCCCACTCTGCTGCGCCTCGGCGCCGAGATCATGGCCAGCGAGGCGCAGCACGCGACGGTCCTGACCGTGTTGCTGCATCCGGTTGACCTCACGCAGGCAGTTCCCTATGGGCTCGTGCAGGGCAGGCGCTGAGAGCGCTGCTAGCCTCGGCCCGGATGCGGATTGATCGTGAGCTCTACGACGAGATGGTCGCTCATGCGCGCGCCGACGCGCCCAACGAATGCTGCGGGATCGTCGCATCGCGCGAGGGACACGCAGTCAAGGTGTACCGGGCCACGAACGCCGCGGCGAGCCCCCTTCGCTTCGAGATCGACGGCCAGGAGGCGATCCAGCTCACCCAGGAAATCGACGCGTCCGGGCTCGAGTTGGGTGCGATCTATCACTCTCACACCCGGAGCGCACCCGAACCTTCTCAGACCGACATCAACTTTGGGCTGTGGTGGCCCGGAGTGGTGTGGATCATCGTGGGCGTGGCCGGCGACGCCCCCGCGGATGTGCGCGCCTTCACGATCAGCGATGGCGGACAGGTAGCGAAAGCCGAACTGGTCGTGGAGTAGTGAGTACTGCGGCGCTCGTCTGCCCGAGCTGCGGCTCGCGCTTCGGCGTTGATGAGCGGTTCTGCCCCGAGTGCCAGTTGCCGCTCGTTCACGACGCTGCCTCGGCGTCGTCGCAGCCGGTCTCCGAGCGACAACGGCAGGCCAGGAAGATCAAGCCTCAGCTGGCCGAGGGTGCGCTGATCCGCGTGGCCGGGGGACGCAACCAGGCCGAGGCCGAGTTCATCCAGGCGCTGCTGCTCGAAGAGGGTGTGCCGAGCCTGCTGCGCCGCAGCGCCGGATTCGACGTGCCCGACTTTCTCGCCGCCGGGCCTCGAGACATTCTCGTCCCCCAGTCCGGCGTGAGCACCGCGCGCGAGATCCTGCTGCAGGCGGAGCTGATCGAAGCTGAGCCGGTCGGACTGCCGGTGGCGCCGGTCCGGCTGCTGGCCGGTCTGCTCGCGGCGCTCGCGGTCGGGGCACTGATCGTGTGGCTGGGCGTCGAGCTGTTGCGCTGAGTGCGCCTCAGCTCGTCCCGGCCATACGAGCCAGGTGGGAGCGCCACGCATCTTCGGTATGCGCGAACGAGCGGCCACGAAAGGCCTTGGTGAGCGCGGCGCGCCCACCCTGTGGATGCAAACGGGACACGAACTGCGCGGCCGCGATCTCTCCTTCCTCGCGCGCCAGCAGGTCGATCACGGTTCCGCCGATCAGGGGAGCGTCGCGCAGGCCGGGTGGAAAGCTGGGTCGCTGGCCCTCACGCAATCGGCGGGCGATCGCCGGGCGCGAGTGCTCTGTCTGACCGGCAAACCATCGCGCACCACCTTCCAGCAGCCATGCCCAGCGCAGCTCTCGCCCGATCCGAGCCGGGGCCAGCGTGTGCTGGAGGTCGTGGTTGTTCTCCCCCACGACGCGGCGGGTGTACAGGGCGGCGGCCGACAGCGCCAGCATCTCGCGCGAGCCGGGGACCTTCGAGGCGCGCGCTTGCAATACGGCGGGCGCCAGGACGTGAAGCTCGTGCGCGCCGGCCCAGCCGGCGACGTACCGACGCGCGGCCGGCGCGGTGGACAGCCAGGCGAGGGGGAGCAGTGGATTGGTCAGCACGAGCGACAGCGTGCTGCGGTGCAGGACGACGGTCAGCTCCCCCACCGGGCGCGGGAACAGATCCGACAGGCGCTCGCGCGTGGTCTCGAGCGAATGGAGTACCCGCTGGGCGTCGTCAGCGTCAGCGGACTCGTGGCGCGCACGAAAGAACGGCGAGGCCGACTCGACCCAGGCCACGAGCTAGAACCGGTGCCGGCACGGTCGCGCGCACCGGACCGGGCGGCTGGGCCACATCACACGCTGGTTGCCGCGGCCGCGCGCCGAGGGCGCTCAGACGAGCACCGGCTGGCGATCCGAGGCGATCGCAGCGATCTCCTCAGAGGCCCGCTCGAACTCCTCATCAGAAAGCACGGGCGTGCCCTCAAACGGAAGCTCACGCGTCAACTCGAGCCACGAGCGGCAACCGCCATACTCGTCTCGGACCTTCACCGTCACCGGCCTCGGAATCCGGTAGGTCCGAAGCAGAATGACGTGCAACGGGTGCCGGCGCTTCCAGGCCAACCGCTTCTCGGCGTAATCGGTAGTCCAGACGTAGAACGGCGACAGTGCGTCGACCGCCCGGCGGTCCGTGATCGTGTAATGCGCAGCCGCCTCGGCCCAAGCACGAATCCGAACCCGGTCCGGCTGACTGATTTCCTCACCGCGGTGCAGAGCATTCGGGTGCGGCTCCCCGTCGCTCCACACACCTTCCTCGAGCGCACGGGCAAGCTCGGGACGGTGAGACTCACGCACCAAATCGGAGCGTTGGTGGTCGAATGTCGGGTAGAGGAAGAAGCGCTCGTAGTCGAGTTTGAAATGTTTATCGGGCTCGCGAATACCGCCCTTGCGAAGGGTCAGGAGCTGCTCGCCTTCGGCGAGCGCCCGCACGGTCACGGCCCATTCTTTGAAAGCAATCGGCATGTAGGAATAGGGGGGAAGGAGGAAGGGGGCTTTCCAGTCAGTCCCGCGTGCGCAGCTGAAACGAACGGCAACGCCAGGACACGATAATTGTAGGCGAGAAGCGCGAAAACGCAAAATGTTCCTGCTAATTCGCACCTTCCAAGCGGTCAACTAATGCTACAAGCGACGGCGGCAGACCGTTTGCGGCTCACGCCCGCCCCGGTCAGAGCTTCGTCCCTGCGGCGCCCTCCAGCACCTCGATCAGCGCCGCGAAGTCGTCCTCACCGTGTCCGCGGCCCATCCCCGCGATGAGGATCTCCCGCGTGAACGCTGCCGAGGCAAACGGCGCGCCGACCGCCTGTCCTTCATCGAGGCAGAGCCTGACGTCCTTGAGCATATGCTCAAGCTTGAACAGCGTCGTGTAGTCGTGCCTGCGCATCGGGTCGGCTTTGAGCTCGAGCATCGTCGAGGCCCCAGAGCCGTTGCGCATCACCGTCACCAGTGCGTCGAGGTCGACCCCGGCCCGCGCGCCGACCAACAGCGCCTCGCCGACCACCGTCGCGTTGACCGCCGCAACCGCGTTGTTGATCAGCTTGACCATCTGGCCCTGTCCCAGCCGCCCCGCGTAGACGATCATCGCGCCCATCGTCTCCAGCAGTGGCTCCGCGACCGTGTAGTCCTCGCGCTCCCCTCCCACCATGATCGTGAGCGTGCCGTCCTCGGCCCGGGGGGACGAGCCGGTCACGGGCGCGTCGAGCATCCGGAACTCCTGCTGGGCCAGTGCGGCACCGATGGAGCGCGTGGTCGTCGGTCCGATCGTCGAGCAGTCGATGAACAGCGTGCCCTTCCGCGCTCCGGCGGCGGCACCATCCTCGCCCAGCAGCACGTGCTCCACCTGCGGCCCGTCGACCACCATCGTGATGACGATGTCGCAGTCCGCCGCCGCCTGCGCGGCCGACGGCGCGAATCGGACGCCGTGCTCGGCGGCGAATTGCTCCGCCTTCTCGGTCGTGCGGTTCCAGACCGTCACCTCAAACCCGCCACGGACCAGGTTCGCAGCCATCCGCGAGCCCATGATCCCCAAACCCAGGAACGCCACGCGCTGACTCATGCCTCACATGATGCCGAAGAATCACCCCCCGAGCGACTCTCACGACCAGCCGTCGGCGAGGACTGGCTCGGAGAATCGCCCCCCGGGCGATTCTCAAAGCCCATCGCCGCCAGGCGATTGGCCATTGCCGCCAGGCGATTGGCCAAAGCCACCGCCGCCGGGTGTCTCGATCCGCAGCCGCTGGCCTGGCGCCAGCTCGCCCATCGCCTTGGATGGCAGTTCCTCGCCGTCGAGCAGGTTGCGCCCCGGCTGGCCTGATTGACCGCCGTCGGCGCCCGGGGGGGCGTGACGGCGGCGTTCGGTGAGCAGCGAGTAGTGCAACGGCTCGAGCGCCTCGAGCTCGCGGATCACGCCGTCGCCGCCGTTGTACCTGCCCCGACCGCCCGACCCGTACCGCAGCGCATACCGCACTATGCGCATCGGGAACTCGAGTTCGAGCGCCTCGATCGGCGTGTTGAGCGTGTTGCTCATCGCGACGTGCACACCACTCGGGCCGTCCGCGGTGGGACATGCCCCTTGCCCGCCGCCAATCGTCTCGTAGTAGACGACGCGATCATTTCCCAGGGTCAGGTTGTTCATCGTCCCTTGGCCGAGCGCGCGGCCGAACGCCTGCAGGACGACATCGGCGATTCGCGAAGAGGTCTCGACGTTGCCGCCGACGACGGCTGCCGGTGCGCGGGCGTTCAGCAGGCAACCCTCAGGGGCATGCACGTGGATAGGACGGTACGCCCCCGCGTTGGCGGGGATGTCGGGGTCGGTCAGCACGCGGATGGCGAAATAGCACGCCGATCGGGTGACCGCCAACGGGCAATTGAGGTTGCCGTCGTGCTGCCGGTCGGTGCCCGTGAAATCGAGCGTCAGTCGCTCGCCCTGCACGTTCGCGCGGAGAACGATTGTGAGCTCGCCCTTGCGTGCCTCGAGCACGTCGTGGGCGGTGCGGACGCCGTCCGGCAACTCAGTGATGCAGGCTCTGGTGCGTCGCTCGGCGTAGTCGAGCACCTCCGCAAACGCGTCCTGAAGCGTCTGCGCGCCAACGCGGTCGCGCAGCTCGGTCAAGCGCCGCGCACCGACCCGGCCGGCCGCGAGCTGGGCCCGCAGATCAGCGCGTCGTTGGTCAGGCTGACGCATCTGCCGGCTCAGCTCGTCGATCGCCTGCTCGTTCAGGATCCGGGGCTCGATCACGACCCCCTCCTCAGCGAGTGTGCGGCTGTCGGCCGGCATCGAGCCGGGGGTCGGCCCGCCCACGTCGGCGTGATGGGCCCGGTTGGCGGCGAATCCGATCAGGTGGGATCGGCCGGCGCCGATCCCGTCGGGCGATCCTCCGGCGAAGACCGGGGTGATGACCGTGATATCCGGTAAGTGGGTGCCGCCGCGGTAGGGATCGTTGAGGACCCACGACCGGCCGGGCGCGTGATCTTCGTCGAGCACGGCTGCGACCGCCGCCGGCATCGCCCCCAGATGCACCGGGATGTGCTCGGCCTGCATGACCATTTCGCCGCCCGGGGTGAACAGCGCCGTCGACGCGTCGCGGCGCTCCTTGATGTTGGCCGAATGAGCCGAACGGATCAGGACAGCTCCCATCTCCTCGCAGATCGCCCGCAGCGCACCGTTCAACACCTGGAGCTCGACGGGGTCAATCATCCCGTCATCACCGCGTCAATCATCCTGGAACCCCCCGGAGAATCGCTCCCCCGGGCGATTCTCCAATGGAATCCGCGCCAGCGGATTTCACGCGGATTTCACGCGGATCGTTCCGGACGGGTCGACCTGGCCCGACCAGCCTGGTGGCACGAGCAGGGTCGACTCGGGGAGCTCGACGACCGCTGGGCCGGCGATTGTGGTGCCCGCGGCCGGGGCCCCGCGCAGGACGTCGAGCTCGACCGGCGAACCGGCGAGCCTGGCGGTCCGGCGTCCGCGCTCGATCGTCGTCGATTCGTCGGCTCGGGCAAGCTCGACGTCCACTCCGGGCACGCTCGCGCTGACCCGGATCGTGACCAGCTCCAGCTCCTGCTGTGAATCGGAGTAGCCATAGAGGTCCTCGTGCTTGGCCTCGAACGCGTCGCGCAGCCGCCTCGGGTCGGGCTCCGTGGCGCCTGCGATCGCCAGTTCAAACGCCTGACCGCGGTAGCGCAGTTCGTAGACGGCCTTCAGTTCGGCCTTCGGCTCCCGCAGGTCCCGGCGCGCCTGATTGCCCAGCTCGGCGACCAGACCGGCAATCGCCGCGCGTGAAAGCTGCTCGCCTCGGAGGAACACGCTGCGCTGCACGTCGCGCCGGCGCGGGGAAATGACGAGCCCGAGCGCGGCTAGTACGCCCGAGGCGCGCGGACACACGATCGTCGTGATGCCGAGCTCCTCGGCAATCTGAGCCGCGTGCAGCGGCCCGGCCCCCCCAAACGCGAGCAGCGCGTAGCGGCGCGGGTCGACCCCTCGCTCGACGGTGACGACCCGCAGGGCGCGAATCATCTCGGCGTTGGCGACCCGGACGATCCCCTCCGCGCAGGCGAGCGGCTCGAGCCCGAGTTCGCCGGCGAGCGGCTCGATCGCGCGCTGGGCCGCAGACCGGTTCAGCGTGACTCCGCCCGCCAACGGGGCGTCAGGGGCGAGATAGCCGAGCAGCAGGTTCGCATCCGTGACGGTCGGCTCGCGGCCACCGCGGTCGTAGCTGGCGGGGCCGGGATCGGCACCCGCCGAGCGCGGCCCGACCCGCAGCGCTCCGCCGGGGTCGCGCCAGGCAATCGAGCCCCCGCCGGCCCCGACGGTATGCACCGCGACCATCGGCAGCGCCAGCGGCCGGCCCGCGATCGTCCCGGAGCTCGCTTCCTGCACCGCCCCGCCGTCGACCACGCAGACATCGCACGACGTGCCGCCCATGTCGAAGCACAGCGCCTCCGGAGCGTCGGACGCTCGGGCGACGAGCGCGGCGCCGGCGGCTCCGCCGGCCGGTCCGGACAGCACCGTCCAGGCCGCGTGGCCGGCGGCTGCCGCGATGTCGATGAGGCCGCCATTGGACTGCATGATCGACGGCTCTGGCATCTGTCTGGCTGCGCAGCGCTCCACCAGTCGATGCAGGTAGCGCGCCAGAAGCGGCGAGAGGGCGGCGTCAACCTCGGTTGTGCTGGCGCGCTCGAACTCGCGAAACGTCCCCACCACCTCGTGGGAGAGCGACACATGGGTCCCGGGGAGCTCGGCGGCCAGTGCCTCTGCGATCGCCAGCTCGTGTTCGGGGTGGCGGTAGGAATGGAGCAGTGCGACGGCGACCGACTCCGGCGCGGCCTGGGCCACCTCCCGCGCCAGCGCATGAGCGTCGTCGCTACTCAGCTCGTGCAACGGCCCGTCGGGGGTCATGCGCTCAGCAGCTCCGAACCTGAGCCCCGGCTCCGCGAGTGGCGCCGGCCGCGACGCACAGAGGCGATACAGCTCGGCCCGATTCTGGCGGCCGAGGGCCACGATGTCGGTGAACCCCTCGGTGGCCACGAACGCGGTTCGCGCGCCACGACCTTCGAGCAGGGCGTTGGTCGCGACGGTCATCCCGTGCGAGAAGCCGCGAATCTCATCCGCGCTCCGCCCCGCGCGCTGCAGCACGGCCGTAACCGCTGCCATCACGCCCTCTGACTGGTCATCCGGGGTGGTCGGCGCCTTGGCGGTGACGATCCGACCGTCGAGCGCGAGCACGGCGTCGGTGAAGGTCCCGCCAACGTCGACACCGAGCAGCATGGCGCGACGGTAACCGAAACCGTCCTGCGCCAGACCTACGCGTGGTGATCGCCGTTACGCCGCGAGCGCACCCTCGAGCTCCTCGGTGTCGCCCAGATGCTGGTGGGAGGGGCAGTAGCCGTTGTGAGGCAGCGGCATTCGCTGACAGGGCGTCCCCTTTCGCGTGCTGGCGCGGCACTGCAGTGGGTTGCCGTAGACGTCATAGCCGTTCTGCGGTTGGGTGCGCAGGAACGCGTCGGCGAAGCCCAGATAGCGCTCAATCACTCGCAACACGCGCTCCTGCGCATGCATTGGGAAATACGCCCTGATGTCGCAGAACAACGTCCGCGCCGGCCGGGCAAAGTAGTGGCGATCGGTGGCCAGACGATCGACCGCCGACTCGCACGCGCGCAGCACGCGCTCGTGGTTGGCATGTGGGTGCAGGCCGCGCGGATCCTCGATGATGTCCCGCGCAAGCTCCCGATAAATGGCTCGGCTAAACCGATACATGTGGACACTCCTTTCGATTCCGTGCCGGCCGCCCCGTCGCTGCGCGCGAGTATCCCGCCTGCTTGTGTAGCTAACGAGGTTCTCCGTATTAACGGTGCGTTAATCGGAAAGTTGGTGTTTCACATGTGGACGGGGCGCCGGGCGCTGTCTCGACGACCGGACCTTGCCGACGCCGGCCTATGGCTGCGCTGGCCCTCGTCTCAGGACCACGATTCGAGCACCGGGTCGCGCCCCGATCGGAGCGTCACGTGATGGCCATCAAGCGCTGGTTCGCGCTCCGGGAAGTCCCTGCGCTGGTGAGCGCCGCGGCTCTCGGCGCGAGCCAGCGCCGATGTCGCGATCAGGCGCACGAGCGGATGCGGATCGGCGCTCAGTGCGCGCAAGCCCGATCCATCGCGCTCGAGGCCGGCAAACCGCCAGAGGGCCGCGCCGCTCTGCGCTGAAGGCACCCCGGGGGCCGCTTGCGCACTCGCCGGCTTGGCGAGCGGATCTGACTCGAGTTCGGATTTAAATGTGGTTTTGGATCCCGCTTCGGATTCGGATTCGGATTCGCCCGGTTTCACACGATCGGGTTGCGGCTCGGCGGCAGCCGCCCGCGCCGCCCGGGCCCCGAACACGAAGCATTCGGTCAACGAGTTGGACGCGAGTCGGTTAGCCCCGTGCAGGCCGGTGCAGGAGCACTCTCCGACCGCGTGCAGTCCCGGGAGGGTGCAGCGGCCATCGAGGTCAGTGGCGACGCCCCCCATCATGTAGTGGGCAGCCGGAGCCACCGGCACGAGCTCACGCTCGGGATCGATTCCGGCCCGACGCAGAGCACTGACCACATTCGGGAACTGCGCGGGATCGATCGCGCGCATGTCGAGGTCGACTGAGCTTGCGCCGGAAAGGATCATCTGGCGCTGGACGGCCCTGGCCACCTCGTCCCGGGGGGCGAGCTCGTCGACGAAGCGGTGTCCAGCCGCGTCGAGCAACTGCGCTCCCTCGCCTCGGACCGCCTCGGTGACGAGAAACCCATCGGCCCCGTTACGGCCGACCACCGCGGTCGGGTGGAACTGCATCAGCTCGAGATCGGCGAGCGTGGCGCCGGCGGCAAACGCGAGCAGGAGCCCGCCACCGGTCGCGCCCGGGGGATTGGTGGTGCGTGACCACAGCGCCGCCGCGCCGCCGGTGGCGAGCACGACCGCGGCGCTGGTAATGGCACGACCGTCGTCGAGCCGGACCCCAACGCAGCGCCCGCCCACGCTCAGGATGGCGACCACGCGGCGACGCTCCAGCACCTCGATCCGCTCGTCCTGCGCCACCAGCGCCGAGAGCTGGCGGACCACGCGCCGGCCGGTCGCGGCGCCCCCGGCATGCACCACGCGCCGGACCGAGTGTCCCCCCTCGAGTCCGAGCGCGAATCTCCCATGGCGGTCGGCGTCGAAGCGAACCCCGAGCGACGCCAGGTCGTCCACCGCTCCGGGTGCCTCGTCGCACAGGACCCTCGCCGCCGATTCCCGAACTGCCCCGCGGCCTGCCGCGACCGTGTCAGCAAGATGTTGCTCGGGGCTGTCATCACTCGCCAGCGCAGCGGCCAGGCCGCCCTGCGCCCAATAGCTCGAGGACTCCGCCAGCGGTGTCGCCGACACAAGCACGACGTCGGCGCCATCGCGGGCCGCACACAGCGCGGTGTACAACCCGGCGGCTCCGGCGCCCACGATCACAACCTGAGTCTCGAGTGGCTCCACCGAGAGGTACGGTACTCGCGATGGCCCCGCCGTCCGTTTTTCTTGCCCATCCTTCCTCGCTCGCCCACGACACGGGGTCACACCCCGAACAGCCGGCGCGAATCATTGCCATCGAGCGCGAGCTCGAACGCCGTGGCTGGATCGGATTCGCGCGCCTGAGCTCGCCGGCGGTGGATCGCTCTGTGCTGACCGCGGTGCATAGCGAGGCCTACGTCGCATCGATCGAGGCCGCCTCAGCCCGGGGCGGTGCGCAGCTCGACCTCGACACGGTCGTCAGCCCGGGATCGTTCGAGGCGGCACAGCATGCCGCCGGCGGTGCCGTACGGCTCGTTGACCTGCTGCTCGACGGATCGGCTCCGTCGGGCTTCAGCGCGCATCGGCCACCCGGTCATCACGCGCTGAGGGCGCGGGGGATGGGCTTCTGCCTATTCAACAACATCGCGGTCGCGGCCCAGCACGCGCTCGATGCCCACGGATTGGAGCGGGTGATGATCTTCGACTGGGACGTGCACCACGGCAACGGCACCAGCGACGCCTTCTCTGCCAGCGACCGGGTCCTGTTCCTCTCCATTCACCAGTCGCCGCTGTACCCGGGGACCGGTTCGGCCGCCGATGTCGGCGAGGGCGGCGGACGCGGGTTCACCGTCAACCTGCCGGTGCCGGTTGGCTCCGGCGATGCGGTCTACCGTTCGCTCGTTGATCACCTGGCGGTGCCCCTGGCGCGCGCGTTCGCCCCACAGCTGGTGTTGATCTCGGCCGGCTACGACGCTCACCGCGAAGATCCGCTGGCGGACTGCGACGTGACCGACGAGGGATTCGCGGCGATGGCACGGTCGATGCGCCGGGTCAGCGACGAGCTGGAGGTGCCGGTCGGAGCCATCCTTGAGGGCGGCTACGGGCTCGAGGCGCTCGCGCGCTCGGTGGCCGTCACGCTCGAAGCTCTCGGCGCGCCCGAGGGGCGCGCCGGGTCATCTGCCGCCGACAGCGTCGCGGTGGCTCCTATCGCGCGCGAGGCTCTCGCCCGCCTGACTCCGTGGTGGCCAGGCTTGCGGTGATCCCGGAGGGTGGCTGGCGACAGCCGGCCCCAGCGCGGGATCGCCATAACCGCCAGGAACTGATCCAACGCCGCCTCGGCTCCGCGCCCCTCGCCGGCCAGTTGTCTGTCTGTTTAACTATTTATGTATCTCTCTCTCTCTCTCTCTCTCTCTCTCTCGAGGATCGAATCCTCATGCGCCCCAGCCGACGCTGTCGCACCTGTACGAGAGCACAAATCGCCCTCTGCCCGGGTGATTTTCCGGATTGGACATGCTGGTGATGGGCGATAGCCCAAATCAGCGCCGACGGACGCGATTTGTCATCTGATACAGGTCCTCGGCGGTCGGCGGTCGGCGGTCGGCGGTCGGCGGTCGGCGGTCGGCGGTCGGCGGTCGGCGGTCGGCACTAATGGCTGTGACGCTTCGGCGTTGCCGTGGCCGCGGCCACTGGGGCGGGCGTGGCGGCCACTGGGGCGGCCGGGGCGGCCGGGGCGGCCGGGGCGGCCGTGGTGGCCGCCGGAATCGTGATCCTGGTGGTCTGGATCGTCTCTAACGCTGCGCTCCGGTTCGCGTCGCGCGAGAGCCCGATGATCGCGACCGCGAAGCCCGCGGTCATGAGCACCAGCAGGGTGGCGACGATTGCCACCGGAACCCGCCAATCGGGGGCGCGATGAATCAGGGTTCGAGCGCTACCGCATTCCAGGCACCACTCCTGGTCCGGCGCCATCCCCGCCTGACATTGAGCGCAGCGGGGACCGACGGGCGATCGTTCGTGTCGTGTGGGCCGGGAGGGAACCGGTTCAGTCGTGACGCTCACCGTGCGGTGTCTCCTGGCTGCACCGCCTCAGGCCTCCCGCGCTGCGTGAGCGGATCGCCGCAGGAGGCGCAGTAGCGATCGCTGCTCCCGTGCACGGCGAAGCAGCGTGGACATGCGCCACCGATCCCGGCCTCGCGCAGCTCCCGAACTGGCTGCTCGTCTCCGAGTGCACCCTCCAGTGCCCGCAACTCCGCGTCGGTGGCGGCGGCGCCGGCGAGCTTTGCCTGCACCAGGTCAGGCTGCTCGCGCCCGAATCGCCGCAGCTCGAGCATGAAACCGCCGATGTCGCGCAGCTGCATCTCGCGCAACTGGCGCAAGTACCTCGCCCGTCGCCGCATCCGGCACCGCTCCAGGAATCCGGGCTCAGCAGCGGGCGCTGTCTGGGCCGGGGCTCCGGCACTGACGCGCTCGGGACCGTCGGCCTGCTCGGGGCCCTCGGCCCGCTGGGCCGTCACGGCCTGCTCGGAACCCCTCGCTCGCTCGGCCGTCCGGGCCTGCTCATCGGCGTCGGTCTTCGGGACGGTGCGTTCTGACGGGCCGCTCATGATTGCTCGACGCTGCGCCGAGTATATGCGGCAGCTGATGGACTTCCCATCCGGGCCGGCCTCAATTGCCTTATCCGCCGGTTCGGTCTGGGGCGAGCGAGCGCCAGGCTTCGAGCAGCCGCGCGGCCATCCGATCGCTGGAGAATTCCTCGGCCCGGGCGCGGCCGGGGACCCGAGGATCCTTAGTGGCCAAGTGGGGGGTGAGCGCCGCTAGCCATTCGTCGCGGTCGAACGGGCCGCAGTAGGTGCCGGGAATTCCCTCGAGCGCCTCGGGCGCGACGCCGACGGGTGTCGCGAGCACGGGTACGTCGCACGCCAGCGCTTCGAGGACGGCCAGCCCGAAGCCCTCGCGTTCGGATGGCACGAGCACCGCGTTGCACGAGTTGACCCACAGCGGAACCTCGGACGGAGCGACGTCGCCCAGAGTGAGCAGACGGACGTCCTGGTCGAGCGCACGGGTCAGCGTGAGGGCGAGATCGTGGCGCTTCTCCGGGCGCCTCGGATCGGCGGGAAACAACAGGTATTGCCCGTCGGGGTTGAGTCCGAGCTCCGCCCGAGCCTGTGGGCGTTGGATCGGCCGGAAGCGGTGCATGTCGACCCCGCAGGGCAGCACCGCGACCGCATCGCGAGTGGCCCAGCGTGGCACCTCGCGCGCCAGCGGCTCGGATACCACCCCGACCAGGTCCATGAAGCGCAACCCCCCCAGCGTGATCGCCCGGGAACGGGGATGTGCGAGGTCGGTGCCGTGCAGCGTCACCGCCCGCGCGCCGCCACATGCCGCGAGTGCCGGCCACACCGTGAGCCCGAAGTGAGCGTGGACGACGTCGAATTGCCGGCGACGATGGCGTCGAGCGAGCTCGACGCCGGCGCGCGTGTAGGCCCCAGGACCACCGGGCGTGAACGCGAACACGTCGAGCTCCACGTCGGATATCCGGCTCAGTGCGTCGATCTGATCGCGAACGAAGCTGCCCAGCGCCGGTCGCCTCGGCGTCGGATACATGTTGGTGACGATCAGCGCGCGCATCGCCCCGGCGAGCGTACTTGCGCCTGGGAGCGATTGGCGCGCCGCCCGCTCTGGCACCATGGGACCCGTGTCCGCACTCGCCGAGCTCCCTGTGGCCGTGTTCGATTCCGGCGTCGGCGGATTGACCGTCCTGCATGAGCTGCTGGTCTCGCTGCCGACCGAGGACTACCTCTACCTCGGCGATACGGCTCGCCTTCCGTACGGGAATCGGTCTCCGGAGGAGTTGTCCGCCTTCTCGATCGAGATCGCCGATCATCTCCTCCGGGAGGGTGCAAAGGTGTTGGTCGTGGCCTGCAACTCCGCCAGCGCTGCCGCGCTGCCGGCCGTGCAGCGGTATCTCGACGAGCGCGGTGACGACGTGGATCTGATCGGAGTCCTGCGGCCCGCCGCCCAACTCGCGGTCGCCGCCAGCCGTAACGGCCGCATCGGGCTGCTGGCGACGCCTGCGACGGTGGCCAGCGGCGCGTACGACCGCACCGTGACCGCGGCAGACCCGCACGTCCATCTCGAGAGCGTGGCCTGCCCCGACCTGGCCTCGATCATCGAGGCCGGGTTCCCATTCGACGAGCATCTGGTCGAGACCGTCCGCGAGTACTGCGCGCCGCTGCGCAGCGCAGACGTGGATACGGTGATCCTCGGCTGCACCCATTTCCCGCTGATCGCGCCGATGCTCCAGCGGACGCTGGGGCGCGGCGTGACGCTGGTCACCTCGGGTCCGGGTGTCGCGCGCAGCGTCGAGCGTGCGCTCGCGTCACGTGGCCTGCTGAACCCCCGGCGCGGGGAGGGCAGCTACAGATTCCGCTGCACCGGAGACGTCGGATCCTTCCATGCCCTCGGCACGCGCTTTCTGCAGATGCCGCTGGGAGAAGTCATGCACGTCGAGCTGGGAACGAGAGTGGCCGCGTGAGCGCCCCGGTGCCCGACCGCAGCTATGGCCGCGGAGCCGGCGAGTTGCGACCGACGGTGATCGAACCCGGGTTCGTCCGCACCGCGACAGGCTCGGCGTTGATCTCGATGGGCGAGACGCGCGTGATCTGCACGGCGTCGGCGCAGGAGAGCGTGCCGCGCTGGTTGGGCGGGTCCGGCCGCGGCTGGGTGACGGCCGAGTACGGCATGCTCCCGGCGTCGACCGGGGACCGAAAGCAGCGCGACATCAGCAAGGGGCGACCCGATGGCCGGTCGGTCGAGATCCAGCGTCTGATCGGCCGTTCACTCCGGGGCGTGGTCAACTTCAGTGCCCTCGGCGAGCGCACCATCTACCTCGATTGTGACGTGCTTCAGGCCGACGGCGGCACGCGATGCGCGTCGATCACGGGCGCCATGGTGGCGCTGAGGCTCGCCTGCGAGCGGTTAGTCAAGCAGGGCCGGTTGGCGCACTCGCCACTGAACGGCACCGTCGCGGCCATCTCATGCGGGATCGTGCGCGGCGTGCCTCTACTCGATCTCGACTACACCGAGGACTCGACCGCCGAGGTCGACGCCAATGTCGTCATGACCGGCGAAGGTGGCTTGGTCGAGGTTCAGGCCACCGCCGAGCGCATGCCACTGTCACGTGCCCACCTGGACGATCTCCTCGCGCTGGCGGCGCGGGGGATCGAAGCCCTGCGCAGGTTCCAGGACGAGGCGGTAGCAGGCGCGAAGAGCTGAACGATGGCCGCACCCGCGACGCTGCTGCTCGCGACTCGCAATCGCCATAAGCTGGAAGAGTTCCGGCGGTTGTTGGCGCCTGCGGGCATCGCCATCGAGCCGTTGCCGCCCGGCGTCCAGCTCCCCCCTGAGGACGGCGCCACCTATGCCGAGAACGCGATGCCGAAGGCGCTGACGGCGGCTGCGGCCACCGGCCGGGTGGCCATCGCTGATGACTCCGGCATCGAAGCGAGGGCACTGGGCGGCGCTCCGGGGGTGCATTCCGCCCGTTTTGCCGGACCCGGCGCGAGTGACGAGCAGAACCTGGCCAAGCTGATGCTCGACGCGCCGGCCGGCAGCGAGCTGAGATACGTCTGCGCGCTCGCATTCGTGGATCCGCACACCCCCGCGCTCGAGCGGTTGTTCTTCGGCGACTGTCGCGGACGGCTGGCCGGCTCCCGCCGAGGGTCGCGCGGATTCGGTTATGACCCCGTGTTTCTCCCCGACGAGGACTCCAAGCGGCGCACGATGTCCGAGCTGAGCGACCGTGAGAAGGACGAGATCAGCCACCGCGGGCATGCCGTCCGGTCGCTCGTGGCCTGGCTGCTCGGGCGGCCGGTTACCGCAGGTTGATCCCGGCGGACGCGGCGACCGCGAACGTCACGCCGGCGTATCCGTAGTAGCCCTGCAACAACAGGATCACCACGGCGATCACGCAGGCGATGACGACCGAGAGCCATGCGATGCGGGCGAGGTCCACGGCTCTATTCTGGCCGTCAACGGGCGGGGCTGCCTGCGGCCGGAGCGTAAGATCGGATAAATTCCTTGTCACGGCGAGCACCCAGCTCACGTTCGAGCCGGTCGTGGACGCGGTACTTAGGTCAAGGTCGGAAGTACGTTATTCACCCGTTTGGTTTTGTGGTGACCTGGATCGATGTCCGCAAATTGCGTCAATGTGCCGTCGCATTCTTCCCAGTAGGTTGCTAACCCTGGACAGAATGCATGTGGCAAGGCGGGCGTTGCTCGCAGCCGTCCGCCGGCCGTGTTAGCGTCGAATTTCCTACCACCTCTAAGGAGGGGCAAGTGACGAAGTCCGAGTTTGTCGACCAGGTCGCGGATCGCGCCGGGTTGAGTAAAAAAGATGCCGCGGACGCGGTGGACGCGATGTTGGAGACCATCGAGGGTGCGCTCAAGCGCGGTAGCGAGGTGGTCTTCTCCGGCTTCGGCAAGTTCAGCGTCTCGGATCGCAGCGCCCGCGAGGGCCGCAACCCTGCCACCGGCGAGAAAATCCAGATCGCCGCTTCGCGGGTGCCCAAGTTCACCGCCGGCGCGGCGCTCAAGAAGGCAGTCAAGTAGCTCTGCAGCGCTCAGTCGAGCTCGCGGGCTCTCGTCCCGATTCGGTGCCGCGGTCGGCGGAGCGGGTGGCTTCGTTCAGCAGCCCGATGCTGGAGGGGTTTGGCGACCGGCTCGCCGGTCGCGTCTCTGAGCGTTGCTCGCAACTTGTTCTGGGGTTGGATCCGGACCCCGCCCGCCTGTGGCCTCGTGCCCTGGAGCTCGCGGGCGGGACCGGCGCCCCGGCCGATGCTCGCGCTGCGCTCGCCGTGGCCGCGCATTGCGCGCTGGCCATCGAGGCGGTGGGCGAATATTGCGTGGGGGTCAAACTCCAACTCGCATGCTTCGAGCGTCTCGGAGCGCCTGGCTGGGCCGCCCTGCGCGCCGTGACGCAAGGCGCGCACGAGCGCGGCCTGCTGGTGATCGCCGACGCCAAGCGCGGCGACATTGACATCTCAGCTGCCGCCTACGGGCAGGCGTTCTTCGGCGAGACGCCGACGCCGTTCGGCTCCGTGCCGGGACTCGGCGCCGATGCCCTGACCGTGAGTCCGCTGCTCGGCATCGATTCGCTGCTGCCGATCGTGGCGGCCGCGCGTGAGCGTTCCGGCGGCCTGTTCGTGCTGGTTCGGACCTCCAACCCCGGTGCGTCCGATGTGCAGGAGCAGTCCCTGGAGCGGGGCGGATCGGTGAGCGACCGGCTGGCCGAGATGGTCGCTGAGCTCGGGGGGCCGGGGGTCGGAGGACGCGGGTTGAGCGACGTTGGGGCGGTCACCGGCGCGACGGCGCCGCAGCGGCTCGCGACCCTCCGCGAGTCCATGCCTCACGCGGTGTTCCTGCTTCCTGGGATCGGCGCTCAGGGAGGCCGGGTGGAGGATCTTGCGCCCGCGTTTGCGCCTGGTCCAGCGGGCGGTCTGATCGCAGTCTCGCGCGGGATCGTGTACGCCCACGAGCATGGTCGTGGCGGTCCGGCCGCCTGTGCCGCACGCGAGGCCGCACGGCTGCGCGAGCTGGCCTGGGGGCTGTCAGCGTGAGACCCTTGGTTCCGGCGCCGGCGCAGCACGCTCGAGCTGACTCGGCTGGGTCGTGCTTCGGGCCGCTTGTATGATCGGGCGGCGATGGTGGCTTCCAAATGGGCGCGCTGGCTAGCGCCGATCGCTCTCGTCGCGGTTGCTGCAGGGACCTACGTCGTCGTGCATTCCGATCTCGCCAACCACCCGGCGAAGGCGACCCAGTCCCCGGCCGTGCACAGCCGACGCAGAGCGCACGGCAAAGCCAAGCCCACGTTCTACGTCGTGCGGTCCGGCGACAGCCTGAGTGCGATCGCGGTGAAAACCGGCGTCTCACAAGCCACGCTGCAGGCGCTCAACCCGACGCTCTCCCCCAATAGCCTCCAGACCGGACAGCGACTGAGGCTGAGACGGTGATCGGCGGCGTGCTACGCCGCCCGATCTCATTGACGGTTGCGCTGTGCGCGGCTGCTGGGGCGTGCTTCCTGCCAGGGCGCGCGCTGGCCGTAACCCCACCCCAGCTCAGTGTTCGCTCAGCGATCCTGGTCGACCAGGACACCGGTCAGAAGCTGTACGGCGATAACGCCAACGAAGAGCTTCCGATCGCGAGCACAACCAAGCTGATGACCGCCCTGCTAACACTCGAGCACGCGCGGTTGGACCAGGTGTTTACCCAAAACGACTACGAGCCGGCCGCCGTCGACTCGCAGATCGGGCTCGTGCCCGGCGAACGGATGAGCGTCCACGATCTGCTGCTGGCGCTGCTGCTGCCGAGCGCCGACGACGCTGCGGAGGATTTGGCCTACAACATCGGGCACGGTTCGGTGGCGCGCTTCATCGGGATGATGAACGCTCGCGCACGAGCGCTCGGGCTCGATCACACGCACTATTCAACGCCGGCCGGGCTCGACACGCAGGGCAACTATTCGAGTGCCTCTGACCTCGTCAAGCTCGCGAGGTACCTGCTCGCCCATCACCCGTTCTTCGCACGGGTCGTGGCACTTCCCAGCGCCGTACTGCGCACGGGCGACCATGTCCGCTATGTCGTCAGCACCAATGACCTCGTCGGCAAGGTCCCGTGGATCAACGGCGTGAAGACGGGGCACACGCTCGACGCTGGTTACGTGCTCGTTGGATCGGGGCACAAGGACGGGATGACGCTGATCAGCGCCGTGCTCGGAACCTCGAGTGAGTCAGCCCGCGACGCCAACACGCTCGCACTGCTCAACTACGGGTTTGCGAACTTCCACCTCGTCACCCCCGTCCGCGCGGGGAGTGTCCGCGCCAGGCCGACGGTTCGCTACCGCGCCGGTGTGCGGGCCGATGTCATCGCCGCGAGCACATTCCGGCAGGTCGTGTCGCGGAGCACCCGCCTGACCACTCGGGTCGAGGTTCCCCACCAGCTGGCCGGGCCGCTCCGCAGCCACGCGGTCGTCGGGACCTTGTTGGTGTTGGCGGACGGGCGTACGATGGCTCGCATCCCACTGCTGCTCGCGAGCGCCTTGCCCGCGGTCAGCCCGCTGACGATTGCGGCTGGCTTCATCACTCAACCCCTCATGTTGCTGCTCCTGGTCGCCGTCCTCGGCATTGGAATCACCCTCATCGTGCGGACGCGGACGCGGATGCGGACGCGGACCCGAGCCAGCAGAGTCCGTCGGGAGGCGGCATGATCATCACCGTCACGCTGAACTCAGCGCTCGACAAGACGCTGGAAGTCCCGAGCTTTACACCGGGACGACGGCACCGGACCGTCGACCAGAAGACGATGCCGGGTGGTAAGGGCGTCAATATCGCGCGGGCCCTCAAGCGGCTGGGCCAGCCCGTGATCGCCACCGGTCTCGCGGGTGGCGCTACCGGGACGAGGATCGTCGAGGGGCTCAACGACGAGTCGATCCTCAACGGCTTCGTCAGGATCCGTGAGGAGTCGCGGACGAACACCGCGGTGCTCGATCCGACCACCGGGCTGCACACCGAGATCAACGAGCGCGGCCCCTCCGTCTCGGCCCAGGAGCTGGAGCTGTTCCGCGAGAACCTCCTCTACCTGGCGAAGGGCGCGAGTATCTGTGTGTTCGCCGGCAGCCTCCCCCGCGGCATCGAGCCGACGATCTACTCCTCGCTGATCCGTGACGTCAGCAAGCTCGGGGTGACGACGATGATCGATACCGATGGCGATCCCCTCCGGCTTGCGATGCGCTCTGAGCCAGACCTGGTGTCGCCGAACGAGCTCGAAACCGAGGAGCTGGTCGGGCATGAGTTCAACGACGTCGCCGACCGTGCGCAAGCGGTGACCGAGATGACCCGGCTCGGTGCGGGCGAGGCGATCATGACGGTGGCCGACGGTTGCTTCGCGCGCGTGTTCGATGAGGGAGCCGCGACCCTGTATCGAGTCCGGATCCAGGAGCAGGAGGCGCGTTCGACCGTGGGCTCCGGCGATGCGTTCCTGGCGGGCTATGTGGCGGCTCGCTATGCGGGTCGCTCGCCGGTCGACTGCCTTCGCTTCGGTGTCGCCTGCGGCGCGGAATCGACGCTGCATTTCGGCGCCGGCATCATCGATCCAGCCCGCGTCGACAGACTGCTCGGTGAGGTCGAGGCCGAGCGGCTCGAGATCGCCGCCGAGATCGGCTGAGGCGTCCACCCCAGTGCTAGCATCGTCTGACCGATGGTTGCCGCCTCGAACCTGTCCGCAGCACTGCCTAAGATGCGTCAATGGAAGTAGAGATCGGACGCGGCAAGAAGGCGCGCAGGGCATATG
>Ga0302325_10007936_pt1 | contig 23419 bp, 21 predicted proteins | sample Palsa_T0_2_FD_201948 | JGI IMG/M metagenome (GOLD analysis project Ga0302325, IMG submission 201948) | Peat permafrost microbial communities from Stordalen Mire near Abisko, Sweden - Palsa_T0_2 | ecosystem: Environmental > Terrestrial > Soil > Palsa > Peat permafrost | place: Sweden: Abisko... | reverse complement strand
CGTTCGGTTCGACGAGCGGGGAGTGGAAACGGGGCGATGGAGCGGCTACTTGGGCACCGGCGACCGAAAGGGCCGGCAACAGATAAGCCTACCTCCTGGTTGCTACCGCGCCACTTCTCGACTCTACTTCATGTGGGTGGCCCAAAACATGGACGCGATCTCCGCGCGCGACATGGTGCCGGCGTGCAACGCCGCTGTTTCTGCACGACTGCCCCCTGCCGACCCCTCTTGGCGGCACCGCCGCCGAGCCGCAGAGCGGCGTCTTCCTTATCCGTTCTCCCACGCCCTCGCATCTACCTCATCCGGCGCGTCCCGATACCCGAACTCGATCACGTCCGGAACGTACTTCGCCAGGAACGCCGCGATCGAGCCCGCTCGCTCATATTGATACACATGCCGAAATTCATGCAGCTTAATTCGATCCTCAATAAACCCCTCGACCAGGTAAATCCCATACCCCAGAGTCAGCCCATGAGTCGACGGCCCCAGCAATCCCGATTGCTCCGCCGCGGCCCGCAGCTTAGGGTTCTCCGGCACGGGAACGGTGGGCACAATCTTGATCCGAACCAGTTCCGGACGCTGGACACCGACCGAGGAAGCCAGCCGCTGCTCCTTGGGCGTAAGCGGAGAGCCGGTTTCGAGAATCTCCCGCGAGCGTGACTCCGCCCAATCCACAGCGAGCGGCAGTGATTGCGGCAATTCTTTCAGGAGATCAAGCATAAGGCCTTACCTCTCGCAAGCTGGAATCCAAACTCACGGCCCGGGCCGCCGTAGATCCGTCCCTGGAGGCTGCGGGAGAAACTTCCTTGTTTTTCACGCCCCGGTCCATGAGTTCGTGTTCCCGCTCGCGCGGGCACGCCCTCGGCATGAAATATTGCCCTCGCCGACCCCTCCTGGCGACATTATCGCCGAGCCGCAAAAGCGGCATCTGCCCTACTCCGATTCCTCCGGTATTCATTCGCATCGAGCCAAGCACGGCTTTACGCCAACTGCTCTGCTAAGTATTCCAAGAAAGCGTCTAGCTGAGGCGCCCGCGCTGGATTGCCGAATAGCTGAAAACGCGACAGGTGCGGCAGCCGCGCGATCGTTACCGGCACATCTTCTCGAACTCCCGATAGCCGCACCACGTCTGCTTCGTAGTTACCCCATCCCGTTGGAAATCGGCGAGCGTCGATTCTAAGAGCACCCGGTCGAGCGCTAAGAATATTGGTTATCTCTCCGAAACTTTCGTTGTCGATCGTGAGAATCAATCTTGGCAACCAAGATTCAAAGATCCCTTCCCATAGCCCAATTGCAAAATGCAGTGATTCTTTTCTGAACGGTAACGCTGCAATACTCGGCGACCGAAAAGGGATGAAATAGGCGCTCATCACTTCTTTGTCCATGAAATCCGCTAACGAACTGTCATCAGCGAGCTTCGCCTTGAGCTCCGTGAACAGCATCTGGACCTGCCGCTGTAGCGGCGCAGCGCCGGGTGCGTTAACCGGCCACGTTTCGGTGAGATACGCGTTGCCACTTTCACAGCTGGCGCGTGGATGGTCCGCCGATTCCGCGGATCCCCCGGGGTTCAGCGTGATGAACCCAATTTGCGCTCCGGCGGATAGGGAGCTTTTCGCACCCGTCAAGAATCGCCAGCCAAGAGTATGTCCGAGCTGCAAATATGCACTTTTAATTTGGGCAACACTTCGATCGGAGCAGGAGATCATAACCGCAGCCGATTTTGTAATACCGAAGCCTTCGAATGACCCTCACAACTCCAACGCCTCCCCTCTCTCCGGATCCGCTCCGCTGGTATCACGCTGCGATCGATGCGACATAAACTCCCTGAATGCTGGAGAGATGGCCCCTGATCGTGATCTACCATCATGTCAATCAAAGTCCGCAGGTCGATGACGCGATTAGCAAAACATGCCGAGCGCATCCACGCGTCCGTCGGCAACCCGCGTTACCGTGGAATCCGTGTTTCACCATCACGCGCACCCGGAATGAGGCCACGCTTCGCCCGGGTCCGCACTTCTTCTGGGTGCATGTGCAGAAATGGGGCGGATTCAGTAAGGTTGAGTGTCTTCATATGTCTTGTACTTTCAAGTTCCTTTCCGCGGGCCTTCTACGTTTGGCCGGCCCATTCACACGTCCTCGTATTCGGCCGGCAGCGGCGAGTCAGGCGCGCGAGCCCGGGACACCACGCATCCCACTATGAGCATTCGCACTGATCGACGGATTCACGTCTAAGATTTAGTTCAGCGCCCAGACGCTGGTCCCCTCCGATGAGTCCACTGCGTCGGCTGATGTCCTCTGATGACCGGGTCGTTCGGGTATTCGTACCCTCGCCCCGCGCCGGCGGCCCAGGAGACGCAATCCCGGTCGAACTCGCCATACCAGGCGATCGACCGGCCTTCCTATGCCTGACCGGCTTCCGTCTCCCTTATCGTCGGGTTCTTCGCATTTCTCCGCCGTCGCCGCGCGCGCTCGTAGCGATTGCGCAACTCATTCTCGTTGGAATCCGCAGCGTACGCATTAATGGCAATATATAACATTTCTTCATCGCTATCGGATAGTTCCACAGCGAGTAGTTCGTATATGCCTAAGAATCGCTCGTCCGGGATGTGCTGTTCGCGGCGGTTCTGCCGCGCCGGACCGACTAAGGCAGGCAACATGAAGTAGAACATAATTTTTTCATGGCGAAACACCCATCGGGTAATTTCCTTGATGCCGCTTGCTTGCGTCTCACTCTCCGTGCGTTGAAGCATCAGGCGACTCTTGGCCAAGTAAGCAACATCTGCCTCAAAACTGCTCACATCAATGTCGGGATTACCAGAGATTCGCCAGGCGTAGACCCGTTCGGCGAATCGCGCCTTTTGAAATCCCCGGCCCTTCTCCTCCAAGAACCGATTGCTCATGCGCTGAAATTGTTGCTGGATCAGACGCAGCGGGTCGGGTGTGACGCCCTGTGCGAGGAGGTCCGCCGCGATGACTGCTTCCATGGGATTCCTCAGCGGAGAGAGTTCTGATGCTGGCGCCTCACCGATGGATGCACACCTGAGATATTCCGACACTCGGCGTCGATATTCTTCTTCCGTCACTCTATGTTCGAGGCGCACCTCCGGCCATTGCGAGATGAGAAAGTCCTCAATCTGCTGGCTCTTCAGCTCCTGAAGTTCGAATATTCGCGCCGTCCGCGGAGACTCCCAATCGATCGGCTGCGTCGTCATCAGAACGTTGCCTCGAAAATGTTCGGTGACAAAAGATATGATCTGGGCGCGAGCAATGGGAGAGCATTCATTCACTCCGTCGATAAGAATGTCCAGTCCGCCGGCATAGATGATCGACCTCAGGAACCACTCGTCCCGCGCCTGTCCCTGCAGCCGCAGCTGAATAGCTCCCAGTACGCCCTGCGTGCATTCGGTTGCCGCTAATAGCACGGCCGGTCTCGTAAGGGTCGTGGCGAGTTTCAGGAGGATCATGGTCTTGCCGGCACCGGATGGCGCCTTGAGGACTACTTGCCCCTTGAACGAAGCCAAGGCATCGGCAGCGCGAACCACCTTCCGCTCACGCGTTGGCGCGTCCTCCACAACTTCCATAGATTCGTAATACGTCTTTGGATTAAATGCGGCAAGCACTCTGTCCGGAAGCAGGGACGGGGCAAACGGCGCCAGCAAACGACGGCGCAAAAAAGGAACATACGTGAGCAGCCAGCCGACATAGGCAAAGCCGAGGCTTCTGCGCACCCATTTATTCCAGAAAAAGACAGTTTGCACCCACGGGGAGCGCGGATACCAGAAAATGAATAGAACCCAGAGGAATACCTGCGCGATGATGAGTTTACCAAGAGGCATGATCTCGTTGACGGTTCTTTGCACCTCGACTGTTTTTTCAAGCGCCAGCGCCTGTGGAGCGTAATCCGCATCGCGCAACCTTCCCGCGACAGCGAGCAGGGCCTTCGGATCAACGGTGAGCGCCGACATCAAATTTGCGCAGGCCACCATGCTGTCAGCGATGGAGCGCCGCAAATTGGGGAAACCCTTGGTCTCGATGAATGCCTTCGCCAGCAAACTTATCTCGGTGTTACCGCGATCTTTACAAGGGTCGGTATGAGCATACGAATAACCGTTCGGGCTGGAGCTCAATCGCAAAACTAGATCCCTCATATCTGCCGTCGCCGATGTCACGTAGGCCAGCACGGTATAGTCGCCAAGGTGCGTGGTATCTTTGTAGCCCGCATCGATCAGGGTAAAAGTGTTGTTGACCGAGATTTTCCTTTTGATGGAAATCAGCCTGTCGAAGTACCACTTCCAGATATATTGACCGTCGCCTTTGATCATAGGGGCGATTAGTTGTTCGTCGCTCATAGCGGAAGCCGATTTATCCCACTGCTCCTCGGCACCGGGAAAGTCATTAAAAGCCTCTGGTGGTGGGAATGGCGGCGGCGGCGGGAAAGGGTGGACTCCCGATTTGGCTGCTTGTTCATAAGCCTTCGTAATTTTCGCCTGAACTTCGTCTGGAATCGCTCCAAACGAAGATAACGCGGACTCGACCGCGTACGTAAGATCGAGATTCTTGTAGCCGATGAGATCAACGAGCTGCGAAGCATATGAGCCGGCTTTCATTTCCCCGAGAGTTTCAACCGCTTGCACCTGCAATTCTGCGTTGGAACTCTTGATCATCCGGCCCACACGCGCTGCCGCAGGGCTGCCCAGCGGCCCCATGGCCTGCAACGCCTTCAGCGCTCCCAATTGAACATTAGGATCTGCACTTGAGTCGTCAAGCAAATTGGCCACCGATTGCAGAACCTGACGATCGTTCTTGGCCAATGTCGCCAGAACCTCCGCGGAGGCGGATCTTGCCGCTTCATTACCTGCGATGAGAACCGTCAGCAGAGACGGAACCAAGGACGGGACCAGGACGCTGTTTAGCGCACTCAGGGCAGCAACAGCATTGCTCCTGATGTCGTATTCGGGATCTGCTAACAACGGCACCAAAAAAGCTGTCAGAGGCGCGGCGCTTGCACCCAGTTGTTTCGCCGACTCAGTTGCCGCCTTGCGCGAGTCCAACGGCTCGGTCGGGCCCAAATGGGATTTCAACAACAAAACCACACTGGCATCAACTTTACCGATGCTCGCGAGAGCTGCGGCGGCCGCCATCCGGGACCCGTAGTCATCCGAACCAAGCAGCGCAATGAGCGCTGGAGCAAATTGGGTTCCTTGCCCTTGCAGGGCTCCGATCGCCTCAATCGCTCCGATTCGAGTGTCCGGATTCTTGTCGGCAATCGCTAAACTGAGCGACGGCCCGAGGCTTGGCTCACGATCCAACGCGGCGGCGCCGATCTTGGCGAGGACCTTTTCTGCGGTCAGTTGATCTTGGCCACCAGATTTGAACATCTCCCCGAGTCTGGGGGCAATTACTGCGGCGCCAGGTCCAATATTGCGGAGCGCCTCGACCGCACCAGAACGAATGCGGCGGTCCTTATCCGAGAGAAAAGCTCCTACCTGTGCAGAGACACCTGAGCCACCGGGTCCCACACTTGCAATTGCCAGAAGCGCTTCGGCGCGTAGATTGTCGTCCAAGACCGGCAGCATAGCCGCTAATTTAATTGCAATCGATTCAGCGATGATCTTAGTGGGCGAGACGATCTTTTCATGATCGTACTTATAGTCGACGGCAAGGAAATCTATCGCCGATCGCCTAACCTCGGCGCGAGGATCGGCAAGAGCGGCATCGATTCCATTCCACTGCCAGTCATTTAGTGCGACGAAGTACTCACGGCCGAAAGACCTACCAGCGCCGATTGCGAGGATAATGAGCGTGGCCAAAATGATCAATCGCCGGATATGGGGACCGCATAGACCACTCATACCGGGGGCGATCATTTCCCTCGTCCACCGAGAGTCCTGTTGAGATTCTGTCGAATCTTTCCGGCTTCTATACACGTTGGTCTCGAGTGTTCCCTGTTCGTTTCACCGCATCGATGTGGGCTATCCGGCCGTCCTCGCACGAATACCCAAATAGAGATGCCGTGCGTTTCTTTTCTTTAATGCCCCATTTCCCCGTCAGCGGTATCACAACCACTTTTACAATTCTCCGCCATCTCCAAATACCGACAAAACGCATTCGCCATCTTCATCTGCTCCGGCGCCCGACATTCCGGCTCAAACAGCGCCGGCGAACACACCAAAATACTCAAACACTTCGCCCGCGAAGTCGCGACGTTCAATCGGTTTAATGAATAAAGGAAATTCATACCCCGAGGCGCGTCCGCATGCGTCGATGTGGTCAGGGAATAAATCACGATAGGCGCCTCCTGTCCTTGGAATTTATCCACAGTCCCGATTCTCGCTCCGGGTATCTTGTCCTTAAGATCAAATACCTGAGCATTGTAAGGCGCGATGATGAGAATGTCCTCCAATCCGACGGTTTTCTCCACTCCGAGGCGATCCACCCACGTCGTCTTGGATCCTAAGATCTCCGCCACCATCTTGGCGATCGCCTCCCCTTCCTCCGGCGACGAATTCTGATTCCCTTTGTGCTCCACTGGAAGGTATCGAAGCCCCGATCCTTGGATCCGCCCCGACGACCGAATAACCTGCCGATCCAAACCGGCAACGGTCGTCAACCGGCTCTCGTAGAAAAGCTCCGACGTGAATGCGCAAATATCGGGATGCAGCCGCCACGTTTCCCCAAGGAACAGTCCCTGATCTGACCCAATCGTCTGCCGGCCATCGAGAATGTACTCGAGCGCCGAGATCCCGCATCCTTCCGGATGACTTCCTTGCATCGGCTGATCGAGCTGCCTCGGGTCGCCGAGCAGTACCAAGCTCGGCGCGGCTTGCGACACCGCCAGCACATTAGCGAGGGAAACCTGCGCCGCTTCATCCACGAACAGCACATCGACACTCTCGAGCGCCTCAGGCCGTGACCAAAGCCAGGCGGTCCCGGCGGCCACATTGCATGACCCTTTCAGCGCGTCAAAAACGTCCGGATTGTTTTTGGTAAAGAGGAGGTTGGGTAAATTACCTTCCGGCTCACCCACCTTTTGGATGCAGCGAAACGTCTGCCCGACCTCCTTGGCGGCCTCGAGCACCTCATCGAGCAATCGCCGGACTACCTTATGGCTGGTTGCCGTGATTCCAACCTTCGCACCAGACTTCACGAGGGCGCAGATCATGCGCGCACCGATATGCGTCTTACCCGTTCCGGGAGGCCCCTGAACCGGAAACACCCCAGCGCGCAGCTTCGGCGCAATCCGGATCGCAGCGTCCAATGCCGTCTCGCCGGGCAATCGGATGGATTCGCTCGCCAGTCGCGGCGGTGCGCGCAACAGAAGGTCACGGGCGGCCTCGTACTGCCCGGGGCCGGCGAGCCCGCACCGGACGACGAAGTCGCCCAACCTCGAGAGTGACTCTGCCTGCTCCTTCGTGCCGATCACGTCGTGCGCGAACACCGCACCGGGATTCACACCCGCACTGTCGCCGCGCTTCTTGATATCGACAACCCGATCATCCAGCGAAATGCGCTCAATCGAGCCCAACTTGTCGCCGCCGCTGCGATGCAACGACTCTCCACCGCGCAGTTCCGTCTCCTGCGGCGGAAACCGATATCGGTGTATCGGTGCCTTGGCAGTACCTCCCGCCTTCGCGACGAAACTCAGACCGCTGAGCGCCGCTCGCTCGTCGAACAGATCCTCGCTCGACAACCCCGACAACCGGAAGTACTCCCACCACACCGCCTTCTCTTCCCGCCGGTGCCAGTCCAACGTGTGCGCGAGGATCCAGCGCGCCTGCTGATCTGCACTTCGCTCCTTAATGTCGGCCGGAACGTCGCCGGTCAACCTCTTGACCAGCCTTTCTATTCGCACCTGCCACGCAGTCAAGGTTGGACTGGCCTCGTCGGTGGGCGCCGACGGTCGATCAATGGCGGTACCCTTCGCGACGAGCTCCGCCCGCACAACTTCCAGCCAGTCCCGCAGTCCGCGCGCAGACACGCAGTCGTCGCGGTTGTACGCCGCCACGGTCTCTTTGAGTTCGGCCGTGATCGCCTCTGCGTCCTTGAATTCCAGCGACATCTGAACGGCCGCCAGCGCCCGCCCCGCGTCTTGGAGATTCGTCTCCCGCACGAATCCAAACAGCGGCTCGAGCTCCTTGATGGAGTAGCTCTCAACACTCGCCCGTATGGCATGCCGCACGACTTGATATAGGTCGACGAACAACAGACCGCGGAGCATCCGGTCGATCTCTTCCTCCCGGGTCGCGTATCGCCCCATCAGCCGCTTGAGAGCGCTCGGCTCGTATGGCGCATAGTGGTAGACGTGCAGATCGGGGTACTGCTTCCAACGCGCCGTCAGGAAATCGACGAAGCTCTCGAACGCCCGCCTCTCCTCCTCCCGCGACACTGCCCAGTCTTCCCGGTACTGAAGCACACCCGCCTCGTCTAAGAACGCATACCCGAAGAGGTACTCCAGCCCGCCGTCGTCGACGAACGGATCCCCCTCCAGGTCGAAGAACACATCCCCGGACGAAGGCGCCGGCAGTGCTGAAAGACCCAGCCCAGCGATGACCGGCAACGTTTCGTAGAGCGCTTTGCCCTCGACCCGCCCCTGCATTTGGATTCGCGCCTGCTCCCGAACTCGCACATAGGAGGCAGCAACCCCGCGATCCGGCTTCCACGCGATCGGCAGTGGCACCTTCGCCAGTGCCGCCAGCGTCGATACCTTCCTTCCGCGCAGCTCATTAATCTGTATTTTCGAGATGCCCGCCACCAAACATAAATGATCGTCGTCCCGCCGTTGCTCATCGCACGGCACCCGCCACGCACAAAGCTCACAGTGCGGGTTAGGCTCTGGATAGGTCGCCGGATTCGAGCCGCCGCTCAGAAATTTCTCGAATCCTTTCTTGGCTCGGCGGTAATAGCCAGCGAACGCCGCCGTCCGATACCGTTCAGGCTCGAATCCCGATCCCGGCGTCACGACGTACATGTACTCCGGCACCCGCCCCTGCGCGGTCCCGAGGAGATCCGAGTACAGCGACAATTGCAGCACTGTCGCGCCCTTGGTCTCCCGCGCAAGCTTGGTATCGATGACCTCGTAGGACCAGGCACCCAACGCGCTCGGCACGTTCACCCGTCTCAAGATATCCGTACGGCCGCTCCAGTCTCCTTGCAGCAGAGCGCCCTGCACGATGACATCCGCACCCGTCCGCATGGCTTCCAAGGTCCGCTCGGCCTGTGTCGAGGTAACGCCACCGCCCTCGATCGCGACGACGCCAATGCCCTGCCCCTGCAGATGCTCGACGTACTGCTGTTCGTGCGCCCGCCCACGGGCCACCAACGCTTCGAGCACCGGGTCCCAGATCTTAGGTTTCTGCGCCGCGCCGCTTTCGACCGCAGCATCGAGCGCGGTCAGGTGTCGGCAGTCGAGGTGGCCGACGAGGTCGGAGGCGCTGAAGCGAAGGCTATCCGCTATCTTTTGCATGCGGCGACATTCTCAGTCTGGCGAAGCATGGCGACAGGGGTCCGAAACGGGTAGACATTCGCCGGGCCGCCGTGAAGCCGTCCGTGGCGGCTGCGGGAAAAACATCCCTGTTTTTCACGCCCCGTCCAATGTCTACCCGTCCCGGACCCCTTGCAGCATCCAGCTGCGCTCACTAAATTCTCCCCCTGCTAGGCCGCCGCCTTGCCTCCGTTGCCACCCACGCTCGCCGAACCTCTTGGCGGCCCTGCCGCCGAGCCGCGAGAGCGGCGTCTGACCCACTGTTGCGATAGTGGTCTCATGCCCCAGCGTGGTCCCGCGGCGGGATCCGCTCTCCAAGAGCGACACTATGTGAAAGGAGACGAAGCTCGGCCACCGGAAAACTAAGTAGCGTAACCCCTATTCCTTCTCGATGAGCGTGGCGGTCATAGATAAGCCGCCCGGGTCCGTTGAACACCTCTTCGGGGTCCCCTCATTTTTGGTGCAATAACATACGGTAGCGGAAGGGTATATTCCCCGAGCGTCACCGGCCTCTTGCGTGCAAGTGTCTGATTCTGCGAAGCGTGCTGATCGTCGATGAAGAACGGAATCGCGGCTCCGTTTGATCTTTTCACGCCCTTTCCGCCGTCGTCTTATCTGCAGCGACAGACGGTAGGATTTTGTCGAGGTAGCGCTCGACCGGGAATCGGAATATCCCACGCAAGTTGATTCCCTCGGTTCGGGTCGGTGCGATGCGTCCGATGAGTGCGGGTGGTACGCTGGCGCCGCGACGCTGCGCCCAATGATCGAGGACTTGTTGCATCTGGGCGGTGTTCCAGGCCATGACGATATTGGCGAGCAGACTCAGGGCGTCAGCAACTGCCTGCATTTCATCGGACTGTTTGGCCTGATGACTGGCGATGCGGCCTGTGTAGATCGCGCGCTTCAGAGCATTGACGGCCTCACCGCGGTTGAGCACGCGTAGGAGCTCCCGACGAAAGACGTCATTGAGAAAGTAATCGCACAGGAACACGGTCCGTAGCAACCGTCCCAGATGGACGACGGCCTCGTAGAGTGGATCGCCACGGGAGGCCGAACCGAATCGGGCCGTGACGTGGGTTGCGCTGGTGTGCCCGGAATGCACGGAGGCAACCAGGTGCACAATCTGTTCCCAATGCGAGCGAATGCGCTCGAGGTCAACGCTCGCGCGACAGATCTCCTGGACGTCCGCCGGGATGGCCGTGCCTCGTGGCAGGAATAGGTGCCGATCTTTGAGTGCCTTCAATCACGGGCACAGATCAAAGCCTAAGAGCTTGGCGAGCGCCATCGCGAAATCAGTGGCCGTGGGTATCGACGGCGAGTTGGGTGATGTCCAGTTCCTCGTGCCGGATGACGCCCTCGATAGCCGCTCCCGCTTGGCGCTGATCGTTACAGGCCCATCGAGGCAGTCTGCCGACGCGGGTCGAGCCGTGCCTGCCAGACGCGCTTAGTGGTCTCGAGGCTCATCATGTCGGAGGAAGCCAGGTCGGAGCGCCCCCACGTGGTCGCGACAGCATGGCGATGCATGAACGTGAGCACGGCACCGCAGGCCTCGGCGAGCCGTCGTTCGTCTGCAGCCCAGCGCAGCGCCTGCCGGACGGCAGGAGCGGACACCTGAGGGATCATGCGAGCAGTCTCGGCGGCCGAGAGTGACGTGCCGTGGGCCAGGATCCCGGCGTAGACCATCAGTAACTCATGGGTTGATCGCGGCTCGCGGCCGAGCATGATCCAGCTGAATCGCACGTCGGCGTCGACGCTAAGAATCAGCTCGGGCAACTGCGCCTCACCGATCCGCCGATCAAGAGCGGTGCGCAGCTTCGCTACCTCCGGATCCTCCTCTTCCGCGGCGAGCGGCGTGAGGTGTAACCCGTCGTCTACGCGCAGCGTGCCGGCCTTCGCGGCGGCGGCCACTGCCGCCATCCCGATCTCGGCACGCTCCACGAGGGGTTCAAGAAACACAGCAGGATCAGTGGGGAGTCCCAAGCGGCGGAAATAGGGGCGGCGCTGCGCAGCCCAGTGGTCGGGCGGGATGAACAGCCGCTCCCCGGCTGCGAAACGCGAGGCTGTGGTCGATCCAGACGGTCCCATTGCGAAGGGCGCGTCGCAGGGCAAGTAAAGTCGCGACTTCGAAGGCGCAGAACGTCCGTTCGCGGTCGGCGCCGGTGAGGGCCTCCTGCCAGACGCGGCCGAGGAAGATCTGCGTGCCAACGGGTAGTTGGCGCTGCTCGTGGGCGTAGAGGCCTTGTAACCTTCGCAAGGCCTCGAGGACTGAATGATTATCCGTCGCAGCCCAAGGCAGCCGCACCAGTGCGCTCAGCAATGAGCGCACGGGACGCACGCCATCGATGAGGCGCGCGGATGAGCTCGGCATGGCTCGCCGGCCGGCGCACTCGATGCTCTGCGAGAAGCGAATGCAGATGCTCCCGGATCTGACCATCACCGGCCGCCGGGTCTGCGAGAATCCGGCCAAGCTCGGCGATTAGATCCTGGTACAAAGCGGCCCAATCACTGTGGGAGGCGAGAGCCCCAGTCGCTGCTCGGCGCCACAAGTCCGCAACCTGACGACGGACCATCATCAGCAGCCGATCGGTGGCGAGCAGCAAGCAATAGCGCAGGAAGCAGGCGGTCTCCACACTGCGCGCTGGCTCTTGGATCAACGCTCCGGCTGAGGGCGGCCGACCTGCCAGCCGTCGGGCGTGGCGGCGCAATAAATCGTCGGGAAAATCGCCCATGCGTTCGTGCACGCTCAGCTCGTACAAAGACTCGATGCGCTCGATCATCTCCTCGATCTGGCGCGAGGAGTGCCTGGCGGGCGGCGCCCACAGCCAGGTCTGCAGGCTCGAGCCTGCGCCATGCGGCGCGGTGAGCGCTGTGCGCCACCGCATCATCAAACTCGGCTCGACTGCTTGGTCGATCTGCTGTGCGAGCTGCGCCTCCTGCTGGCGCCGGGCGGCCGCAATCATCGAGCGCAAGAGCCGTTCGTGGACGATGAGAAGCCGGTGCTCATAGAGCCAGCGGCGCGCAAATCCAAGCAGCCGCTCGCGATCGTCCGTGCGGGAAAGTTCGTGGCGCAGCACTCGCACGAGGGCACGCCGGTGATGGCCGGTGATGGCCGGTGAGCCACTGAAATCCCAGCGCATCACAGGCAAGCTGCTGATGTTCGATCAACGTCGGGGCGCGTCGGTACATCGCCCGCAGCGAGGCCACGTCCGGAGCGGCAACGCTGAATCGTTCGCCCAAGTGCCGCCACAGTTGCGGTGGCACCATCCGCACCGCATCGAGGAGTCTGCCGCTCATGCGCAGAAACCCAATCTGCAAGGCGAGTCCGAGCTTGAGCTCCGGCCGCCGGCGTTCCTCGATGATCCGGGCCTCCTCGGCCGAGAACTGGAAGAACACCTCGATCTCGAAGGCCGTCACCTCGCGCGGCAGGTGCCGCAGACCCAGAAATGTCGCGTGCCAGCTGTCCATTGCGCACCTCCCTCAAGCCCGCACAATACACCCCGGCAAAAGGCAATCAGCAAGTCATTGAATCCGAACCGAGAATCGGCATCGGCTCCTCAAATTACAGGCAAATGCTACCGTATGTTATTGCACTGAAAACGAGAGGACCCCGGATACGCTGGATCGAGCATTCGCTACCAAGCTCAAGGTCATCGCTGTTATTCGCGCAGTCGAACGAATGGAGACCGTCATCGATCGCGCAATTGGAGGTCATGATCCCGACAATCGCATCTGGGGACCCTTGAGCGCCTCGGAGTTTCTGATTGTCGTGCACGACGTAACGACGTGGGCATTGAGCAACTTTCAATGCTTTCACGCCAGGCCAGAGGCGGAAGACTTACCCACCGGTGTCAGGATAGCCGCCGACTTCTACTTCACGATGATGCCACGTCACCTGCCCACATTCGCTTCAGAATCCGACGTCCGGACTTTGCGCAAAACGGCGGAACCAGGCCTTCGCGCCGCTGCCTTATGGTGGGCGGAAGCGCTGCTGGGGAAACAGGAATCCTACAAGATGGTGGAAACAGTGCATCCGCCGGCCCGACAGTGGCGCTTGCTCAAACGTAGACCGCCGACCGGCTTGTACTGGCTCCTCCAACAAATGAACGCATGGCCCCGCAGATACATAAACAAACAATGTATCGACCTCGGTTCGATTTTGAGTCTCTATCATTAGGCTGCCGGCCTGGCATTCGGCACACGCTGAGCAAAAGTGCCATGTTGAAAGGCGAAAAGTGCCGGAATGAAAGAAAAACGACAAAGCCCCATAGGAGTGGACGTCGGTTACTCGAGAGCGCAATGACAAAATTCGCGATAACAGGGGTCACCTCAATAAACGGATTTTTTAGCACGCTAAGGGCCGCAGACTATCAGGCAGGTCTTACCCGATCCGGTCGGTCGCGAGCGACTGCTTCCGCGCAGTGAAACTAGCGGTGAACTTGTCCACGCGAGGTCTTCGCGAAAACGCCGCTCGAAGTCGGCGCTTCCGTGTGAACTGGCGGAACCCGTCGTCGAGTGGGCCAGACCTACAAGCAAAGGCTAGCCCTTACGGCAACAGCAGAAAGCCGTGGCTTACGTTGTTCTTGTCGATGTAGTACCCAGTGATCACTCCCCAGTCGTTGATGCTGTAAGGAAATGTGCCGTTGAAGTCATTCGGGGTCAGATCGGCGCCGGGCGCATCGAAGGTCGTAAATGTGCCGTCGGGACTGCGCACGAAGCCGTGGTAGACGTTGTTCGCGTCAAGATAGATTCCCGTGATCGCCCCCAGGTCGTTGAGGCCAATGGGGCAGTCAGCCGCGCAGCCGATGCCATAGGGTCCTTCACCGGGAGGGTCGAAGGTGGTGACCTGACCCCAGGGACTGCGCACGAACCCGTGAGTGACATAGTTTGCATCGATGTAGTAGCTCGCGATGACCCCAAACACATTGAGCCCCCGCGAACAACCCGGGCAGCCCGTCCCTTGACCGCTCCCGGTGCCGGCGTTCGGATCGCTGAAGGTTTGCAGCGTGCCCGCGGGGGTTCGAATGAGCACGTGGGAGACGAGATTCGCATCGCCATAACCCCCGGCGACCGTTCCAAAGACATTGATGCTGAACGCCGCCGTGCCGCCGCAAAACCCTCCTGGGGGAGCGCTGGTGCAGGCACCCGGACCGCTCCAGGTAGTCAGCGAGCCATCGGGACGCCGTAAGAAGGCGCGAGCCTGCCCGTTCGGGTCGCCGTAGTAGCCAACGATGCCGGACTCGAGGTTAATCGCAACCGGATTGGTGTAGCCCGCACTGCCGGGCGCATCGAATGACGTAAACCCGCCTTCGGGACTGCGCAGGAAGCCGTGACCGACATTGTTCACGTCATAGTACGCGCCCGTGATTGCTCCTGCGTCATTGATGGCGTTCGGCACGGTCCCGTTGAAGTCATTCGCAGTCAGATCGGCGCCGGGTGCATCAAGAGTCGTGAACTTGCCCTCGGGACTGCGCACGAAACCATGGAAGACGTTGTTCGCATCCAAATAGTATCCCGTGATGACCCCGAAGTTGTTGATGAGCACGGAACAATCGGTGCCGGCGAAACAGCCCGTACCTTGGCCGCTGCCAGTGCCCGCGCCGGGAGCGTCGAAAGTGATAAAGCGGGGCTCCTTTGCGTTCACCGCGACAGCCATCACAAGCGCGCAAAAGCCCAAGCAGAGCGCGCTCACCTTAGTCGCGCGGATGATCACGATGGATCGATAAGAATTCTTGCAGTGGGTATTCATGAGCCAGACCCCCTATTATTTTGTAGACAACGAAGTCCATAACAACATCTTATGCCGTCACCCTTAAATGAGAGTGTTGGTGAGCGACGGTATGGATCAGCTAATGTTTTTATCTACCCCGAAAAAATGACACTGTCAATGCGCGCCACTGACGTTGGCAATAATATGTCGAACGGCGGCTATGAAGAAGCGAGTTCGACACGCCGAAATTCTGGTGCTGGCCGCCCGCCGCCGCACGTTTCGAGTCACGCTTTGCACGCCTGCGCGCTAGTTTGCCTCGTGACGCCTCGCGCTGAGCCGGTAACATGCGACGGACGGAGGCCCGGCTGATGCTCAGGCGCGCGGCGATCTGCCGTTTACTAAATGCCCTCTTTGAATAGCGTTGAGATCTCTGCCGCGTGATGACGCACGGCAGGAGGCCGGCCGTGCGGTCGGCCCTCCTTGCGCGCCTGGGCGATGCCGGCCTTGACGCGATCACGCAGGATGTCACGCTCGAATTCCGCAAACACGGCGAGCATGCCGACGAGGGCTCGCCCGCCGGGGGTGGTCATGTCGAGAGCCTCCGCCAGCGATACGAAGCCGACACCGACGGCATGTAGCTCTTGGAGCGTTGCGATCAGATCAAGTAATGAGCGTCCCCAGCGATCGAGCCGCCAAACGACAATGGCATCGACCTCCCGCCGCCGGGCGGCACCGAGCAGCTCCTCCCGCTTGGGCCGGATCTTGGCACCGGAGCCGACCTCCTTTTCCTCAAGGGCAATCTTCCAGCCGCGGCGCTTCGCGTACAGGCGCATGGCGGCGAGCTGCATCGGGAGGGTCTGCTGGTCATTGGTCGATACACGGGCATACAGCCCCACCTTGAGCACCGTACCCGTCGAGCCCTTTCTCGCTATGGCCAAAAACCTCTCCAGAATCGAGACCAGAAAGCCCTATGTTTTACGGGATCAAGGCGTCTTCGGTTGTCGACATCGTCAATTGCTGACCAATCCGTCACGCGTGCGGACAAACGGTGCAAATTTCTCGAATGCGCGTAAGCTCATGATCGCTTGATGTAAGTTCCGTAATTCGGCGCGCACTCAGAAGATCCGGTCACCGAAAATGGTGCGCCGAACATGTCAGTAGTTTCTGTCCAAAAGCGTACCTTGTCAGCATTTTCCGTCCAAATCCGCGGAGAAGGCCCACGACCACAGCGCCACCCGATTCGGCCCTTCGCCTTGAATTGCGACCCGGCGAATTGGTGTTGTGGGACGGCCGCGTATGCCGACTCGAGAGCCTGAGAGGCGCTCGCGCACGGATCCACGAGACCTGCGGGGCTCACGTTCGAGAGGTTTCGGTGACCGAGCTTCGAGGCATTCCCTCTTTCCCAACATTGCAACTTGATCAACGCCTCGAGACCCTCCGCGAGGTCGATCAGGCGGTTTGGACTAAGGCTCAACAGCGTGAAGCCGCCATCCGCGATGCCTTACACGGTAACGGATCGATGACGACGCGCATTGAAGCCGCCGCGAAGACTCTCGGTCTGTCGCCCCGCACAGTGCGACGATTGATTGCGCGATACACGGCATCCGCACAGACGACAAGTCTCATCGCGCATCTGCGCAGTCCGAATAAAAGTCATCGGCGGCTCGGCCCCGAGATCGAGCGGATCATCGATGCTGCCATCCAGACTCATTACTTGGTACGGCCCCGGAAACCCATGGAGTCGGTCTATAAGGAAGTGAAACGTCGGTGCCACGCCGAGAAGCAGATTGCTCCCTCTCGCAACAGCGTACTCAAACGCATTCGCGCGCTCGACGCAAGATGGGTTGCTCGTAAACGCTTAGGCGCCAAGTCCGCCGAGGCGATCGCCTTGTCGACTCCAGGCATGTTGGAAGCGACCGAGGCCCTCGAACTCATCCAGATCGATCATACCCTCGCCGATGTGATGATCGTGGACACCGTCTATCGACGCTCTATCGGCCGACCCTGGTTGTCGCTCGCCATCGATGTCGCCACCCGCAGTGTACTGGGGTTTCATCTGGGACTCGACGCCCCGTTGAATCGCACTGCACACAGGAAATTGGACATCAATTGCTGACGGATTGGACAGAAATTAGTGAAATCGACAATATCGTCGGATCATCGGCTCAGGTCGTCGACAAAATTCTTTTTCAGCATGAGATCTTCGGTCATCAGCGCACTCTATTTCAGCTGGCGATCGGCAGCGTGGGCCACGCCGATCTGATGCGCGCCATCGAACTGCTCGGCACTGAGGTCGCCCGGGCCGTCCGAGCCGAGCTCGGGTCGGGCCTGCATTCACCTGAATCCGGCGCCGAGCGGCCGCAATCATCGAGCGCAGAAACCGCTCGTGGACGATGAAGAGCTGGTTCCGCTCTCGACGGGATGTCGCGGCAGCGTGGCCGCCACGTAACAAGGCGTTACCCCAAACTCGTTACAGTCCCCCCGCCCACATAGACCCCGCCTATGAGAGGCATCGTGACGGCGCAGACGACGTACCAGTAGGCGCGCGCTACTCTGCCGATTTTGGGCTGCCACTGGCGCATTGTGATGGGTCTGCCGCGAAGGCGAGAAATCCACGAACGAGAACGGCGGCCTTGATGAGATTTCCAAACAAAGCACGAAGTCTAGTGTTGCTGTGCCGATAGCGGCCGATCTGATAAGCCTTATCATGCGTGACGCGGGAAGGGGTTGATTCGCGACGACATGAATCGAACCTAGTGTGGCAGTGCCGGCACAAGGGTCTCATTTGATGCGAACGAGTCTGGTGCGAAATCGAACGAGCAATTACACGTGGCTTATATGCTTTGGATTAGGTACGAGAAGATCAGCTTCCCCCGCTGCATCTCGGCGGCGGCGAAGATGACCCTTGGGCCCGCTATTTCGATCAACCATGGTTTGAGGTTCAAATGCTGAAGGAACACGCTGGCCGGAATTTGTTCGCGCTCGTTGGATCGGAGGAAGCCAATTGTCTCTTTTCAGAGCTCTTCGGCTTCCCTCGCCCGACTCTGTGCGCGTGGCATCGCGGCAATCGAGAGGCGCTCTGGTGGCCTGGCATCTCGCACCCCATCGCCAGCATCGATGCTCGCGTGAACGTCATCTATCTTACGAGCCTACTCTGGCATTGCTTTGAAGGTAACGAATGCACGCGCAGATATTTTGACTTCGTTAAAGCACAGATGCGCAAGACACTTATGCACCTAGACTGCGGACTAACCCATACGGAAATCTTTAATCGTTGAAGTCGTGATGAAAGACTGCGATGGGATCAAATATTCAATTAGGGGGGCGCTAGAAAAGGGGCCTTACGCTAAGGGCCCGCCGACTGTTGTTGAGGATCGAATCAGAATCGGCAGACAACAATCTTAGCCAAACACGCCGTGTTCGATCCCAGCCAACTGCTCCTCGACAACGCGGGCCCCGGACTCGGTGGCAAGCAATTGCAACGGCGTGCGATCACCCAACGAGGATTTGGGCTCACGCAGCCAAGCCGCGGCATACGCGGGTTGTCCAGCGAAGACCTGTTGGGTGCGGGCCGTGACGCGCGCGACCCGGATATTGTGACGTACTTTTCGTGCAGACATTGGCTTTAGTCGTTGCTCATGCTACGAGACGACGGCCGCGTCGGTAGCCAACAGCACGCGACTCGGCTCTCCTCGATAATCATACCCCAAGACGCAAAAGCTGGCACTGCGAAGTCGCCCGCCCCGCAATTTGGCTCAACCCGCCAGCAGTTGCTTAGTCCACCATGATTGGCGACCATGGGATCATGTCAGATAGATTTGTGAGTGTTCACGCAGCCATACGCTTCATGGAAGACTGATGATGCTGCGACGACAGACTAAATAGAGCAAGACTTCCCGCGATAAGAATCGCCGCATGAAGCCCTCGACGAAACGTAAATCTGGAAAAAGCGCGCCCGTCACTGCGCCTGATCGGTCGCAGCGCTGCCATACATGTGGCCGCTCGATCGCCGGGTTCGAGAGCGTGCACTACGGCTCGATGGAAGGTGGTTACCGCGACCTGTGCAACCGCTGCTTCAACGAGGAAGTCGCCGAGACCGGCGGCATCGATTTCTCCCACGTGCAGTTCGAGGCGCTCGAAGTCTCGGATGCCGCGGGGACCCCGCATCGCTTCCACTTCGAGATAAGGCTGCTCGGGGATAAGGTCTCGTTGCAGGCCTTCGAACTCGTGAAGGGCGACCCCGGCGGCTATGAGTTTCAGGTGCTCGGGGACGCGGAAGCGGATTTATTCGAACTGATGGGCCAAATGGTCCCGCGGATCCGCCGATTGCTCGCGCGGCAGCATCTGAAAACCGACACGCACATGCCGGGATTGCATATCGCCGATTTCATGGTCCGCGGTCGTATCACCTGGGATGACAATGAGGACGGCCGGCTGCCCATGCTCGTGATCGATGGAAAGGAGATCTCCTGGGATCCGTTCGGGCGGATGGTGATGGGCTTCGAGGGCTGGCAGTTTAGGTTGGAGATTAAGGATAGAAGCGAGGAAATATGAACCTTCAACGCGACACCGGTTACAGTAGCGGCGCACCGCTGCGCGTGAGGCTTTCGCAATGACATCGGTACTGCATCCGAATCAGTTTGAGGTCAACGAGGCATGGATTGTCTTTCAATTGAATGAGACACCCATTCACACGGAACAAGACGGGTCATTCAACTGCCTATGCCTCATGGATGCAGCCAGCTGTTTCCTATTGGTCTCAGAGCTAGTTCCCAGTGCGCAAGAGGAGCCATCACAAACGCAGGCCCGTCATATGCTGACGGCGGCTTGGGCAAAGAAGGGGGAATTTCCGAAAACGCTGTATATGCCGACGGGAAGGTTTCCGGAAACCATGAAAGCGGCGGCGGAGCGCCTTGGTATGGCGGTTGTCAGTGCACCAGAGGATCAGCTACGCGTATTTATCGGTGAAGCGCGTGATGGCTACCGGGAACACATGCAGCACACGCGTAATCAGTGACCTGGCATGCCAAACGGCGACCGGCCAGGGATCGGCGGATCAGGGTCTTTACGACGCGACTGCGCGGCGTATTGACCGGGAATTTCATCCAACGGAGATATCGCACTCGGCGATATACGCGGCTTCGACATCGCTGTCGCGGGTACTTGGCATCGACGCTCATTCGGGCGACGATAGCTCGTAGAATGTGAATGTCGCTTCCTCTCCCTCGATATCGACCTCAAGCACCTGGTTGATGGGTTCGCCGTAGATAGCGAGCTGCTCAATAGCGCTCTGAAACAGCCGCTGCTGCATCTCGCCATCGACGCTCGGAATGAGTATCACAAGTCCCGCATGCAGCGGCTCGGTCGCGTAGAGTTTGCGAAAATCGGCGGCATTGTTTGTGACGAGAACGAAATCTCCCTCGCGTGCGTAATGCAACACGTTCCAGTCCTTCCACCCTGCCCTGCCCACATGCGCCACGTGATGCGCTTCGTGGCCCGCTTCGCCGGCGACGGTCACCAACTCAACGCTAAGGCACTCATCGATCAGGAATCTCACGACACCTTTGTGCTGCTGGCAAGCGGTGCGCGGACACGTCGCAAGGGCGGGCGATCCCGCCAGGGCTGCTTTCGCGGTCGCCCGCGCAGCGGGTAAGCCTGGGCGTACGCCGGCGCCAGACGGATCATCTCGGGCGTCAGCCGCGGGTAGGCCTTGAGGATCTCGGTCTCCGTCGAGCCCTGCTCCAGCAGCGTCGCAATCAAATGCACCGGCACACGCGTGCCGCGAAACGCGGGTTCGCCGCCGAGGATCTCCGGATCACTCGCGGCCAGGGAGCGTGCGCGCCGCAACGCGCGGAGCGATGCCGCCAACTCGCGCCGCGGCTCTCGCAAATCAATTTTGACGAGTCCGTCATCGAGCGAAAGCACTTTGCGCGAAGAAGCCGCGAGTGCATCAAACACCCGACGCCGCAGGTCGGGGAAAAAGCGACTCGACAGCCGTTGTTCGAGGGCGAGCGCCAGGAGCGCTCGACCATCCAATAAGCGAATGGAATCGGTCGCGCTCGCTCGGAGGGTGGTCGGCACGAGGTTCTTGTCGATTGCATTGTTCACGGCTTTGAGCGAAAGCCGCGTCAAGACGGCCGCTTCCGTCGGCGTGAACAGAGCATCATCGGATGTAGGCATGCAGCACCTGTAAATATTCTCTATCTAGAGATTATATATGATGCCGAGGCGCACGGCCAGGGCGCGCGCGCCTCCTCAGGCCCTCCGCTTTAAAGAAGAAACTCATCTACAATCAATTAGTTGCGACGACGGCGATACGCGCCCGGAGAAACCGCTAGGTTTCTACGGTTGCGCACTGATCCACCGGACATCAACTTTAGGCGGCGGACAGCGACTTTTGGATCCGACATTCAAAGGAAATCAAAAACGCTCTAGTCATGATAATAACCGCCAATTATCGTGCGCAACGCAAATTCCGGCGCCCGAAGCCCCTGTTGCGCTGAGTCCTTGATTGATATAACCTATGAGCAGTTATATAGTGGATGAGAGATCGCCAGGTGAATTTCAACATCTATCTCGATACCAAGATCGGGGCAGCGCTCAAGCGCTTGGCGAAGCGCCGAAAATTAACCCGTAACGCCCTCATCCGCAAGGCGGTGGAGGAACTGCTTGAGAAGGAAACCCACTCTCAAAGATGGTCCGAAGCGGTGTTGCAGTGGCAGGGCGATCCAAAATTTGCGCCCTTCGAGTCGCATCGCTCGGGGCTCACTGAGCCCACACAGGACCCGTTCGGGTGAGGTATTTGCTCGATACCACGGTGGTGAGTGATTTTGTCCGCGGTGTTCCAGCCGTTCTCACTCGCCTGAAGGGCACAAACAAAGACGATGTGGCGATCTGTACAGTCACAGCGATGGAAATTGAGTACGGGTTGATGCTCAATCCCGCTCGGGCGCACAAGATCGAGCCGGTGATTCGTTCCTTGCTACAGGACCTACACGTATTTTCTTATGAGCCGGAAGACGCGACCGCCACGGCCGCCGTTCGTGCCGCGCTTGCTAAACGCGGCACGCCCATCGGCCCCTACGATGCCATGATCGCCGGAACCGCGCTTCGTCGCGGCCTCGTCATGGTCACCTCCAACGGTGGGGAATTCGCGCGGATTGATGGGTTAATCCTCGAAGATTGGCGGGCAAGCGAGAATGGCTGAGTAAGGCGATTTTTCACTCGCGCCTACCTTTTCTTACCGGCTTCTGCGCGCCCAGAATCGGAACCCCGTTCTTGCAAGGCTCCGCTCGTCGCGCGGACGAGCGGAGGGGCACGGTACCTCTGCGAGCTGGAACCAAACGCGCTGGCTACTATTCCCGTCCCTGATATCCCGAAGCCCTATCATGCGTGTTGGCCGTCGCTAGTACGCAAAAAGGGACGGGCCCAAACGATTTCCATCAATTATCGTGCGCAGTTTCGCCGTGACCATGTTTACACACCACGGCCGACATAGCGGCCAAGGTTCAGCTCTACATCGCCTCTTCGCTGAAGACCGGCGCTGATCGCGGCGCCGATCCGAGCACGCGTCTCAGGCCTTGTGGCGGAAACGAAGTATGCCTCCATACCCGCCTGAAACTCGGACAGCGTCGGAAGTGTAGGACCATCGATGAGCGTTTTGACCTCTGCAATGGCTCGCTTGTCGAAGTTCGAGAGCCGGCTAGCGAAAGCCTCGACAAAGTCATCCAGCTCACCATCTGGCAGAGCGCGGTTGATGTATCCATAGTGGGCTGCGAGTTCGCCGGGAAAGTCGTCCGCACCCAGGACAATTTCTAGTGCTCTGCCGCGACCAACGAGCCGCGCCAGTCGGGCCATCGGACCCCCACCAGGAACCGCACCCACGCCCACTTCGAACTGAGCCAGGACGCAACGCTCACGACTTCCGAAACGAATGTCGCATGCCAAAGCGAATTCGCTCCCTGCCCCGCGCGCTCGCCCCCGAATAGAGGCGATCGATACCGCCGCCGCGGAACTGAGCCTCACTAGTAGTGTGACCCATAAATAACGGAACATGTATAATGGCGCATACCTGCATAGACCGAGGAGTCAGGCATGCGACAGACAGAGCTGAGCTTGAACAGACGGGACCGTCGGATCGTGGATGAGTTTCGATCCAAGGGTCTGCACATGGCCCGAGAGTTCAATCGGGCCCACATCCTGGCGGCGCTTGATCGCAAGTTGCCGGAGCA
>Ga0302325_10007935_pt1 | contig 23420 bp, 23 predicted proteins | sample Palsa_T0_2_FD_201948 | JGI IMG/M metagenome (GOLD analysis project Ga0302325, IMG submission 201948) | Peat permafrost microbial communities from Stordalen Mire near Abisko, Sweden - Palsa_T0_2 | ecosystem: Environmental > Terrestrial > Soil > Palsa > Peat permafrost | place: Sweden: Abisko... | reverse complement strand
GAACTATTCTATAACCGCCGGCGGCGCCATTCGTCGCTCGGCTATCGCAGTCCCGCAGAATTTGAACGATGTAACTATCAGCGGCTGGCAGCTTAACCCGGGTGTCCACCAACTCGGGGCAAGTTCAGATCGAACAATTCACCGTCTCGCTCTACGGTCATTTCTCTACCCCGGTTCCCACCGGCGGGCTGATCAAACTTCTCGAAAAATATGCTGCGGACGTGAACTTGTATGCGGACCTGAGCCGTGAAGGGGAGGGCGTAGAAGGAGTGACGGTTTTCCTCACAGGGAAAAGACCGACAGTGCGAGTTGCACGAGAATTGTACGTAGATCCTATTCGTTCACATCGCTGCAGATATGCGCTGGCGCATGAATATGGGCACGTTTATCTTCACGCTCCGGCGTGGCGGCGCCGTTGGATGAATAATGAGGAAGCTCGCCGCTGCTCGGGGAACAATGTGCTTACACTCGACAGCGGCTTCGACTGGATGGAATGGCAGGCCAGCTACGCAGCGGGCGCACTGCTGATGCCCAAGAGTCGGCTCCATCTAACAGTGGCAGCATATTTCCGGGGACGGGAAATTCGCAAACTTCCGAACGATTCACCCGAGGCGAACAATCTCAAACAACGCGTCGGTGAGGCATATGACGTTTCAGCGGAAGCCGGGGGTGTGCGGCTGTCGCAACTCGGTTATCTGACGGCTTAATCAAAGAGACCTCGCACATCCCACTTGCCTACCGCGGTTCCATCTGCTATTACACTAGCTAGCAATGGTGCGGCGGGTAAAAGTGCATTGGACCCTGACCAATTATCGCTGGCGAAAACGCCAGGACCCTTATTACCAATACCCGATGACTCCGCCGCCCTTCCAAAGGGGCAATCGACATGAAGGAAACTGAATCCGGATTTCATCCGACTCTTCCCGAGAAGAAAGCAGCAGATGCCAACCATGCGTTAGCTACGGGTGTACTTGATCAAGTCGAAGCGGCGCGGGTTCTCCATGTGAAGCCGCGGACCCTGGAGAGCTGGCGGCAGCGCCGCACAGGTCCACGCTTCATAAGATATTCACAGCGGTGCGTCCGTTATCGTCCGCGTGACCTTCAGGCGTGGATCGACGCGCGCGCCGTCGAGACCTTCGGAGCGGACTAATAACTCTCGGATCAGAGCACATTCGAAAATCATCCAGGTTGAAAGCGAAGGAATTGCTCGTCGGAATTTGAGGAACGCTCGTGGAGAGAATGAACAGGATGTATTGCAGCGCTCCTGTAGACACCTGATTTTAAAAAAAGCCAAGGCTCGGAGCGAGGAGAGCTCAATGGAACAGGGAGAATGCGCCCGTTGTGGGAGGAAAGTTAGGAGTGAAGAGAATTATCTGAAGGCTCATCTGTGGGCCGCCTCCGCCGTATTCCATTGGCCATGCTTGATCGCCCTCATGAAGGAGCGAGGGGAGATGGCGGTAGAAGATGCCATCTGCAAAACCAGGCGGGTTACGCGAGTGTAATAATTTAACGCGCCGAGTCCCACGCAACTGTCCAGACTCGGAAGCTGATAGGGGAATAACGATGTCGCTCAATAAAGTAATGATTATTGGCCGCCTCGGGCGAGACCCGGAAATTCGTTATACGGCTATTGGGATGCCGGTCGTGAACTTGTTGGTCGCAACCGAAGAGCCCTACTTCGACGAAGACGGAAAGCGTCAGGAACGGAGAGAGTGGCATAGAGTTGTGGCAGTGGCAAAGATCGCACTCATCTGTCACGAACACCTCAAGAGGGGTCAGCAGATATACGTCGAGGGACGCCTGCACACGAGCCAATTCGAGACCAAGGTGAATGGCCGCAAACAAAGCCGTACAGAAATCGTCGCGACGCGGGTGCAGTTCCTAGGCTCACCGTCGGTAGAGATCGATACTGTGAAGCAATCGGATACAGAATCCAGTCAATTAACATCGATGGCCAGTTGGCTCACCTCCAAGTACTAATAGGCCAGCCTGCGGTTGGCCAGATGAGTCCTATCCCGTAACAATCACAGGCTGATCACTCGTTGCAGAGCTACCGAGATAACGGCAAAATATCTATTCCCCAACCAAGCGCTCACCTTCTGCATCCAGACTGAGCATAGCGCGCGCGTTGTCTTCTAGCGCTCTAGCCACCGCCGCCAAGTCCAGGCGAGCATAAATCTGCGTAGCGCTCAGGTTAGTATGCCCTAGGGCCTTACCGATCGTGGGTAGATTAACTCCTGCAATCGCTAGGCGGCTGCCCAAGGTGCGCCTTAGGTCGTGAATTGTCACTCCGCTTAAGCGAGCGCGGCCGCACAGCCGCGCCCATGCTGTCTTCACCTCAACCAAATGATGAGTTCGGCCAGTGCCCGGGAACAGAAACTCTGATGTCCCTCGCGAAGGCAAGTCAGTCAGAATCTGGACCGCGGTGGCCGGCAACGGCGCGAATCGAGGAGCCCCTGATTTTGTGTGCGTCAACCTGAGCATCTGCCCTGACAGGTCAATCTCTGCCCAACGGATGGCCAGCAATTCGCTTCGTCGCACACCGGTTAGCAGCAGGAGGGGAAAGTACGCGCGCCAGTACGGATTGATTTCCTCAGCAACCGCCCCATTGAGGCGGCGCAGCTCGCCATCGGTCAGAAGGCGCTCACGTCGAGATTCTTTAAATCGTTCTAATCGTCGAGCCGGATTAGTATCGCTAAGGCCCCAGGCCTCAGCCTTATTGAAAACTGCACGAAGCAGTTCCAAGGTACGATTTGCCTCTATTCGGCCATGCGCTTGAGCAATCCGCTGCTGCAGTTTGAGCAGATCGTTCGCATTTATGTCGGAAAGCTTTCGTGTGTCCCAATTTTTGCAACGTGCCAGACGACGCTCGTCGCGGAGCCATGAGCGTTTGTGAAGCTTACTGTAATCTTGGATATATCGAAGGCGCAGTCCGCGAAACGAAGCCTCATGTTTTTTGAGCTCACGTTCTTGATACGGGTCCCGCCCATCAGCCAGAGCCGTGCGAATCCGTAAGGCTTGAGCCCGCGCCAAGGCTACGGTGAGGTCGGGATATCGACCGATCGTGATGCGTCGCATCCGACCGTTAACACGACCTTCCCAAACGAAGCTCTTGGCTCCGGTCGCAATTATCCGGAGCGCAAAACCCCTAATTTCATCGTCTCGAAAGAAAGCTTGAGCGCCGAGAGGCGGTTTGGCGGCTTCGACAAGGCTTTTGGTGAGGTGAGGCATCTCGCAAATCTCTTGAATTCAGCTTTTTAGCGTCCAGCAATTGTAGGCATAATGTAGGCAGAAGATGGCGGAGGAGCAAGTGCCAGCGAGTAAACGTTCGTGCCTGCAATGCGTCGAAGTCATTGGCGGAGTGGGGTTTCACGAAGTATTCAGTGACTCTGCGGAATGCTGCGTAGTTCACAAAAAGTGCTTGCCAAGCACAAGGTCGTCGGTTCGAAACCGATCACCCGCTCCAGTAAATTCCGCTCCTGATTCAAGACTTTTTCGGCAATCAGAGAACCTTGTCTAGTGGTCCTAACTGCCGAGTGCGCGGACTTTGTGGGGAGTCGCGTTCAGAATCGGGAGTATTGGCCATCTAGCCGGACAGCGTCGATTGCGGCCTGCCTGGCGGCTCAGCGGTATGGCTGTAACGAGCAGCATCGACTTGGAGACATGCCCGGCCAGCGCCATGAGCCAACCTAAGGTCTCATGTTTCTGATATACGCGTTGCGGACAAACAATTCTCCGTCAGACCCTGGTTCGATCATGAGCGGGGGGAATGCCGCGATCGGCCTCGGAGGCGGCGACCGGCGCCGAGACCGTGGGCCGGAGTAGGTCAGAATAATGATCTCGCTTTGGTCTTTGGCGATCCGGAATCGATCCTTCGACTACGACGGACAGCGGCGCTGCTGTGTCACGAAAACTCTGTGAAAGTGCGTGAGAATCCTGTGCGGCACGATCCTGAGGCTTGGCTGCTGAATGCTTGGCTGTCGCTGGAATCGTGGGAGCCCGTGAGACCATACCGGCTTAAATCTCGTCGAGAAATGCCCTTCAATCTATAGAACGAGTTCGAATCAGAGAATTAAATAGAAATCTCCGCATCGCCATGACCGCGACGAGCTAAAGGATCCATCGATGCTGAATGTATTTCTCGCACTTGCCGCGATCGCCGGCGTGGGAGCCGCCCTCCATCGTCTGCTACCCGACATCGATATCGATTCCACACGCCGGCAATGTGGCAGCCTGGTGCTCAACGTTCTGTTGCCCGCCTTGAATGTCGAGGTAATTTATGGGGCAACCGTTGACCCCGCTTTATGGCAGGTTCCGTTCGTTATGCTGACTGGCCTGTTGGTGTGTGTAGCCAGTGCGCTACTGGTCTTCGGTGTTTTCGCAGTAACCCCAAAGCAAAAAAGTTCACTTATTATCGGTAGCGCTTTCGGCAACGTCACCTATCTCGGGATGCCTTTGCTCCGGGGGTTGTTTCCTGAACAATTGTTACACGTAACCGAAGTCGCGATCCTTTGCGAGATAACCGTCACCTCGTCGGACCTTATCGCGGGTTTGCTGCTCGCAAGATTCTATCAGGACGGAGTTCCGCCTTCGATCAAAACGACCTTGTTGCAGATAGCACGATTTCCACTGCTATGGTCGGCGGGCCTCGCGATCGTTATCCGGTTGGTCGGCGTTCCGTTACCGGAATTCCTGTTAACGGCGCTTCACCTGCTCGGCCAATCCGCCTCCGGACTGATGCTGCTGATTCTCGGGATGGCGCTAAAGCCTAGCATCCTCCGGAGATCTTTCGATCATCTCAGGAAATGGTGGCCGATGTTGATCATCAAGCTAGGGCTTTCGCCCGTGGTCGTGGCATTCACCGGCACGATAATCGGACTTTCCCATCTGAACGTCCATGCGACGACGATTGAAGCCGCAATGCCGCCGCAGCTGTTCACGTTCATCGTGGCGGACCGCTTCGGCTTTGATACCGAAATACTCGCGACCGCGGTCGCCTTCATGACCGTAGTAAGCCTCGTCACCGTTCCTATCGTTAACCGCATTCTCACCTAGCCGGGTGTAACGCGCGACGGAACCCGATTAGTGCGAGTCACTCACCCTGCATCAGATAGTCAACGCAGTCAGTATTGCGACCAGCACCATTTTTGACACATCTCGTTTCGGCGAGATCGGGACTCGATGGCGCATCATTATCTTTGGTCATGGTTGGTGGTAGAGCATCTTCCTTGATCTCCTCGTCGGAGCGGGCGTCGGCGGAGAGGTCAGCGAGCAGCGGGCTTGGAGTATTGGAAACAAACTGCTCGCCACGCTCTGGGTCGGTCGCATGCAACGCAAGGGAAGACAGTTCGCACGTTGCTTCAAAAGCTGCGATAGGGATCGCAAAGCAACTGGAAAGCCCAAATGCCAACCCGAGGAAAATCCAGCGCATCATTAAAAATAGACTCGCTTGGATTTTTCGTAAAGTGTCACAGGCAGGCGGAGTGCCCTAGGCGCGCTATCGAGGGTCGGCGTTGATCGGCGAAACGGGCCTTTCGCGTTCCCGTCGTGATGGACGAACGAAGTCATAGTTGGCGAAAGACCTCCTGCCCCTACTGCGGCGTGGGGTGCGGCCTCGAGGTTGACCTCGATGGCGAGAGGGCCGTCAAGGTTCGCGGCGACAGGGATCATCCGGCGAACTTTGGTGAGATTTGCGCCAAAGCGGTTCATCTGATTCCGACGATTCGGCCGGCTGGACGCGCGTTGCATCCGCTGGTCCGGAGGCATCGCGACGAACCGTTGAAGCGCGCAAGCTGGGATGAGGCGCTCGACTATACGGCAAGCCGCTTCAAGGAAATCATCGAACGTCACGGACCGGACGCAGTGGCGTTTTACGGCTCGGGCCAACTCCTGACCGAGGACTACTACGTCTTCAACAAACTGGTGAAAGGTTTCCTCGGAACCAATAATTTCGATACCAACAGCCGGCTGTGCATGGCGAGTACCGCAGCGGCATATGCGAGGGCGCTGGGCAGCGACGGTCCGCCCGGCTGCTACGCCGATATAGAACTTGCCAACCTGTTTATGCTGCTAGGCACCAATACGGCATGGTGCCATCCGATACTTTTCCGGCGCATCGAGAAGCGGAAACGGCAGGACCCGGCCGACGTCAAAGTAATCGTCGTCGATCCGCGGCGGACGCGGACAGCGGAGGTGGCTGACCTGCATCTGCCGATTCGGCCCGGAACGGACCTGATACTGCTCAACGCGATGCTCGCGGAGCTTATTCGCAACGAGCTGATCGATCGCAAGTTCATCCGGGAACATACCAGCGGATGGGAGGAGATCCGCCACAGCGCAATGGCATGGCCGATCGAGCGATCGGCGGCCGTATGCGGGATTGCGCCGAGCCTGATAAGCGAGGCCGCAACCATGTTCGGGCGCGCGCCCCGTCCGCTCTCGATGTGGAGTATGGGCGCGAACCAGTCAACCAGCGGCACGCAAAAGAATCTGGCAATTATTAATCTGCATCTCGCGACCGGAACGATTGGGCGGCCCGGGTGCGGCCCCTTTTCACTCACCGGCCAGCCAAATGCGATGGGCGGCCGCGAAACGGGCGGATTGGCGCATTTGTTGCCGGGTTATCGGCGCGTCTCTAATGAGGGCGATCGGATCGCGGTAGCTCGCGGATGGGGTTTGCGGCCGGCAGCGATCGCACCCGAGCCCGGACTTAGCGCGCTCGAAATCTTTGATGGCTTGACGGACGGACGGGTCAAGGCGGTCTGGATCATATGCACCAATCCCGCTGTATCGATGCCCAACCTGGATCACGCGGCGCGAGCGCTGGCGAAAGCAGATCTCGTGGTTGCGCAGGATTCTTTCCACCCTACGGACACGACGATGTACGCCGACGTGGTATTGCCGGCGGCGCATTGGCCGGAGAAAGAAGGGGTGATGACCAATTCGGAGCGCCGTATCACCTATCTGCCGAAATTGCTTGATTCGCCCGGCGAGGCACTGCCGGATTGGAAGATTGGCGCGCTGTTCGCTCAAGCCCTCGGTTACGGCGAGAATTTTGACTATGCCAACGCCGAAAGCATCTTCGAGGAATATCGCAAGCTGACGGCGGGGACGCTGGTCGATATCAGCGGCATCTCGTACGGGCGATTGCGCAAAAGCCCGCTTCAGTGGCCATGTCCCGAAGAGGAACATCCGGGTACCGAACGGCTTTATGGCGATCAGACTTTTCCGACGCCCGACGGACGCGCACGTTTCATCCTGACCGGCTATCAGCCTCCGGCCGAGATTCCAGACGCCGAGTATCCGCTGATCCTGACCACCGGCCGCATCCGGAATCAGTGGCATACGATGACTCGTACCGGTAAAGCCGCGGCGCTGCTGAAAGATACGCCCGAGCCGTATCTGGAGGTGCATCCGGAGGACGCGGCGGCGGCCGGTTTGCAGGAACATGACTGGGCGGAAGCGCGATCGCGACGGGGCGTGATGGTAGCTCGCGTGCGCATCACGAAGGCAATTCCAAGCGGAACCTGCTTCGCGCCGTTTCATTGGGGAAGGCTGAGCGGCGAGGGCAACGCCGCTAACAATCTGACCAATCGCGCGATGGATCCGATCTCGAAGCAACCCGAGTTGAAATTCGCCGCGATCAAGTTACGGGCAATTCCGACTCCCGCAAGCGCGCCCCCAAAGTGATCAACGCGGAAAATGCGATTCTCAAGAATTCCTTTGGCGTGGAGCAGGGCCGAAACCGATTCGCGCTTATCGGGTTGACCGCAGATGTAAGCGTCGCACCGGCTGGCGTCGAAAATCTCGCGCTGCAGGGATAGGGTGACGCGGCCGAGGGCGTCGCGCCATTCGTTACCAGCGGACATTCGGCCTTTGGCGGCACCGCCGCACGACTCCACGCTCACTAGGTATTCACAACGGTGCGTCCGTTATCTCTTCGAGGTGCCGGCAGCTCGATCAACTTGACTCTAAAATTGCGGACTCCCGCTGTGCCTGTGGTGATTTCGCATCAGCAAACGCAGTCAACGGTTTCGCTTGACGGAGCTCAGCCCTCAAGAGATCTTCGCGTCGTGGAAGAATGCAGTCATCGCGTCGAGCAGCCCACGGGGATTATCGCCCTGGACGTTGTGTCCTGAATGCTCCACCCGCACCCATCGGCCATCGGGCAAAGAGTGCGCGAACTTCTCAGCGGCTTCATCGGTGAGGACGTCGCTGAGCGCTCCGCGCACCAGCAGCGCAGGGCATTTGATCTTCGAGACCTCCGACGCAAGCCGCACACGATCTTCTGTAAAGGATCGCATTGCGTCATCGGAGCGGCGCCGTTGATCGTGCTTCAGGGCCCACTTACCGGCGGGTGTCTCGCGCAGATTATAGTAAAGGCTGCGGCGCAAGACCGCAGGATCGCGTAGTGGATTGAACTTGACCGCGCGTTCAAGGAACGCTTGCGGCGAGTCCAGCTCGGGCGTCGAGGCAAAGTCTCGAATCCGCTCCGCTCCGGCGGCGCTGATCTCGGGAGCCACATCGACAGTCACCATCGCGCGCATGCGATCGCTATGGCGTGTTGCATAGGCGATCGAATTGAGACCACCCATCGATTGCCCAACTATAATCGGGCGCTCCAATCCCAGCGTCTCGACAAAGCCCTCGATGTCGCCGACGTGTGTGGCGATTCGATAATCCACGACGGGGGACCATTCGCTGTCGCCGTGGCCGCGTTGATCGAGCGCGACGCACCGAAAGCGATCGCGCAGCATTACCGCGACGCAATCCCAGGTGTGCGCGTTGATTCCGCCGCCGTGCAGAAAGAGGATCGGCGTGCCCGAGCCGCCCCAATCAAGATAATGAAATCGCGTTGTGCCGACGATCACCTGCTGGTCGTCCGGTAATTCGACTGCTCTGGGACGGAGATCGGCGATCTTGAGCGCAGTGAGAAACATTGCCAGTTCTTCGGTTTTTTCCATCGCACGGTCCTCCTCGTTGAAGGAGACTCCACTTGAGAGCGTCGGAATCGACCGACGCTCTGCTGCCGTCGCTCGGATGATTCAGGCGTGGCCCGTCTCGCGTCTCGCAAACCTAATTACCGTTTCCTACATCAAGTGAGTTTACTTGAAAACACTGAGACTAATACCGTCAATGCCTTTGAAATGTTTTCAGCACAACTGGGAACGAAGTGATACCAGGTAGGCGCCGTTAGTTGTCTGATAAGATAACAGAAGGGCGGCGGCACGCTTATCGCGTGACGTGCGGCTCATCGCGCGACTCATGGATAGTCTGCTGCCCGCGGCGGGTAAGACGGAAAGGGAGCGAGGAATGGAGTTCGCGTTGCGAACGCCTTCTCCGAGGATCATTCAAGAGGACTTGGATATGAAGAACGAGTCGTTCTCGGTGCGCAAGTTGACTCCGATCATCGGTGCCGAACTCGGGGGCGTGGACTTAACTCAAGCGCTAGGCGATGAACGAATAAAGGAAATCCATGACGCGCTGCTGGAGAATCTCGTTATTTTCTTTAGAAATCAGAATTTGAAACCCGAACAGCACAAGGCCTTCGGCCGCCGCTTCGGAGACCTACACATCCATCCTGCCCCTATGGGAATTCTTGATGGCGATCCTGAGATGATCATCGTTCACGCCGATCAAAATACTAGACGCATCGCGGGAGAAGTCTGGCACTCCGACGTCTCGTGCGACGTGAATCCGCCGATGGCTTCCATCCTTCACATCCGGGAGGCGCCGGCCGTTGGGGGCGATACCCTGTTCGCGAATATGTACGCCGCTTATGAGGAGCTTTCGCCCTCGATGCAGCGCTTTCTTCAAGGTCTAACGGCGGTACACGACGGCGGGCGGAATTACGCAGGACGGCAGACCGCACCCTCGCGCGATGTCGAGTACCCCCGCGCCGAGCATCCCGTGGTGAGGACCCATCCGACTACCGGGCGCAATGTCATATTCGTCAATCGGATGTTTACGACGCACATAGTCCAACTGAAAGAGACGGAAAGCCAAGTCCTTCTCGATCTGCTCTATCGCCATATCGAGCGACCTGAATTTCAGTGCCGGTTCCGCTGGCAATCGGACTCAGTTGCATTCTGGGATAATCGCTGCGTGCAGCACCAGGCATTATGGGATTACTATCCAAATCTGCGCTACGGGCATCGCGTGACGATCGCCGGCGATAAACCGTTTTTTCGAGGCTGATACGCGTCGGATGGTACGAACGCGCCACTCGCTGATCCCTTAAGCAGTTCGAAGCCCCTCTAGTGTTTCGAGGGCTGCTGATCGTTGGTTGCGACGCTGACGCGATACCTCAAGATCGCGGATCGCAGTGACAGCTTCGCCGATAATTGATGTCCGCTACTTCAACGGTTGTTCCGCCTCGAGCCTCTCGACCCAACGCTCGATCGATTCCTGGTTAAAGCGCCAGTCGGAGCCCAGTTTGAAGGCGGGGATGCGTTTGTTTTTCAATAGCCGGTAAACCGTCGAAGGATGAACGTGCAGAAACTCCGCCACTTCCTCCAAAGTCATCACTGTTGCCATATCCATAGTTCTCCCAGCCTAAATTCCTAATAGATAGTCATATCAAGGTTTTAGGGCCTTTAGCAACCGTCACTCTTGTCACTGCATACATGCTGTTGCCAACGGGCGATTGCTTCTGTATGCTTAGACACGTTTAGACATGCTAACTGGCAGTCAAGGGGAGATGACTGTTAGTTAGCAAGGGGATGCATCTGAAGTGGACCTGATTATCGAGACTGAAGCTTTAACGGCGACCGCGATAGCAGCCCTGCTGGCGGTCCGAGAGCAGCCTGAGTTGATTTGCGATCGCTGCCTGAACCCCGATGAAATCGTGGTTGCGAAGATGGAGATCGCGGCAATCAATGAGACCTTTGCGCTGTGCGGAAGCTGCGCGCGAGAATTGCCGACCGGACATCACATCGCATAGGGCGCCTGATCCCGTCCGGGACGTGCCGAGGGTCATCGCCGCCTGCCTGAGCATCCCTGGGGAGCATAACGCACAATCAATCGACGGAGCGACCGCGCTGCTGCATGCGGGTTTAGTTTCGACGCACCTTTCGGAACGGACCGGTGTCGAAGCGTGGCTCCTTCGGCAATTCCAGCACGCGCTCGGCGATGATGTTGCGCTGAATCTCGTCGGTGCCGCCGGCGATGGAAACGGCAGGCACCGACACCAGAATCTCGGCGATGATCCCGTCACGCGGGCTTTCACTTCCAGTCAACATCGCCGCCGTGCCGGTAACCAGGGTATGCACGCGAGCGGCGGCCCGCGCGACGTTGCTGGCCGCCAGCTTCCCGAGTGAGCCTTCCGGACCTTGAGGCCGTCCCTGTTGCTGGGCGGCGCGTGCGCGGCGCGCGGTCCACTCGGCGGACTTCGCCATGATCATCAGCCTGGCGATCTCCTGGCGTACGTGAGCGTCGCTGTTCGCACCGGTTTCCTGAGCGCGCTCGATAATCAGATCGACGCGACCGGCACGCTGCGGATACCACTTATAAGGTTGATTGGCGGTCTCGAGTTCGGCCCGTTCTTCGAGGTAAATCCTTCCCGTGCGCGATCCGCGCTTCGACGGTGAGCTCAGCCCGTCGGCGCCGCGGCGCTCATGGGCGAGCGTGGTCATAGCGACTTTCCAGCCGTCTCCGACCCGTGCGATCAGGTTCTCAACCGGAACTTTCGCGTCGGTGAAGAACACCTGGTTGAACGAAGCGTGACCATTCATCTGTTTGAGCGGCTGAACGTCAACGCCCGGCTGCTTGATGTCGATCACAAAAAACGACATTCCCTCGTGCTTCGGCGCATCCCAGTCAGTGCGCGCGAGCAACAGGCCGTGGTCGGCGTGATGGGCGCTGGTGGTCCATACTTTCTGTCCGTTGATGATCCAATAGTCACCGTTCAGGTCCGCGCGGGTGGTGGCGCCGGCAAGGTCCGAGCCGCTGCCGGGCTCGCTGAACAACTGGCACCAGTTGTCCTCGCCGGTGAGAATTCTGCGCAGGAACTTCTTCTTCTGCAGATCCGTGCCGTGCTCGAGCAATGTCGCCGCCGCCAGCAGTCGAACCCCGGACTTCGCGGCACCCACGGCGCCGGCGTTGGCAAATTCCTCTTCGACCAGACGCGTGAGGCCCACCGGCAGGCCGCGGCCGTACCACGCCTGCGGCCAGTGCGGCATGCCCCAGCCGGAGTCCGCGAGCTTGCTTCGCCATTCCACCAGGGACATCTCCGGATCCCAGTTGGCGATAAGCCAGGCTCGAACTTCTTCACGCACCTCGCCTTCACTGATATTGCTCATCACTCAAACTCCCCAACGCTGCATCAAGAGTTCCCGGTGGTAGTCGGGCTGACCGAGAAACACCTCGGAACTCTTGGCGCGCTTGAACCAAAGATGCGTATCGTTATCCCAGGTGAAGCCGATGCCGCCATGAAGCTGGATGCATTCGGCTGCTATGCGCAGGTAAGTTTCCGACGCGGCGGCCTTGGCGAGGCAGGCCAGCGCGGGCCATTCCGGATCGTTCGCCGCAGCGGCTTGAGCCGCGTAATAGGCGGCCGATTTCGCAAGTTCCAAATCCAGCAGCAGATCGGCGCACTTGTGCTTGATAGCCTGAAACGAGCCTATGGTTCGTCCGAACTGGACCCGCAGCTTCACATAATGCACCGCCGAGTCGAACAACGCCTGGGCGCCGCCGACCATTTCGTTGGCGAGCGCGATTGCTGCCTGGTCAAGCGTGCGGACGAGTGGCTTTGCGCCGTCGTCCAGGCTGCCGAGCAGGTCCGCATGCGCGCCGCGAAAATCGATGCGCGCCAGCTTGCGAGTGGCATCCATGGATTCCAGCAGCCGCCGTGCGACGCCCTTGCTATCGGCGCGCAGGGTAAACAGCGCGAGGCCCTCAAGGCCCTCACTTCCGGCCAGGCGCGCGGCAACGATCAGCAGGTCTGCCAGATGGCCGTCCACGACGTAACTTTTTACTCCATCTAGGATATACCCGCCCGCGGTCGGGGATGCGGCGAGCTGGATCTCACGCGGATCCCAGCGGCCATCGAGTTCGGTGATGGCAAGCGCCGCGAGCCGCTTGCCGCTCGCAAGGTCGGGCAAAAAGCTCGATTTCTGAGCTTCGGTGCCGGCGTTCAGGATGGCATTGGCGGCGAGTACCGAGGTGGAGAAATAGGGCGCGCAAAGCAAGCCGCGGCCGAGTTCCTCGGCAACGATGCAAAGCTCCACCATGCCAAATCCGGCGCCGCCATACTGATCCGGTATGTGGATTCCGGGTAGCGCAAGTTCGTCGCTCAGCTGGCGCCACACCGCCGGATCATAACCCTCGGCGGTTGCCATCAGGCGCCGGACTTCCGTCGTCGGCGATTTATCAGTCAGGAATCGCCGCAGCGCCGAACGGAACTGATCCTGTTCATCCGTGAACGCGAACTTGATTTGGTGGGCCGGCTCCGATTTTGGTTGGTCTGATGGCCTCATCGCTTTTGAAATCGCTCCACCGCGAGATCTCGAGATGAAGGTCTAATGCCATGAACCCGGTGCGCGCGGCAATGATTGGCCCCGCGGGCGAATCCCCCAGGATGCGTTTGGTGAGGCAGATCGGGTCGCTCCATCCCAACATCCTGAACGATCCAGTTTGCGGTCCTTCCAGGTTACATCGACAGGAGGCCTGGAGTTGAGCATGATCCTTGGGTGATCGTCATGCCTCCGCCAGCGATAGTACGTCGCCGAATTCCGATCATGAGGAAGAGCCAGTTATGCCCATCTGGAACGTGGCTGATTGCGGCATGGCTCCTTGCTTCGTTGTGGCGACCGGACGCCGCCTTAGCGTCCGAAGTCACGATCCCGCTTAACATCGACTACGTAACGCTCGCCGAGGCCTTCAAGCACCAGGTCTATGATGGCACCGGTGGCCGCGCCGAACTGTGGACGGGCTCAAACAAATGCCAATACCTCTATGCCCACCGTCCGCGGTTCGAGCGCAAGGAAGGTTCGCTCATCCTGGGAACGGATGCCGACCTCAGCCTGGGTATGGCGTTGGCCGGAAAATGCGTAACTCCGATCACCTGGTCCGGCATCATTGAGACTGAAACGCACCCTTATGTGGGCGCAGATCTGGCAATTAAGTTCCATGTAATCGACGTGAATCTCTATAATTCGGCCCATCAAAAGACCGTCTTGCTTCACGGATTCGATCTCATCAAGGGCAATTTCGTTCCAAAAATCGAAGACTTTTCCTACGATCTGCGGGAGCCGATGCGCCAGTTGGAAGACCTGATGCAAGCCGCTGCCGCGCCGGACGTAATCGATCGCGTAAAGACTGCGGTCGCGACGATGCGGCCGCTGTCCGCGGTCGTTCCGGCTGACGATGGCCTCAAGCTAACGCTCGAATTGGACGTTCCCGAAACCCCCACGCCCGAGCGATCCGCGCCGGCTGCCGCGCTCAGTCCGGCCGAACTCGCTGCGTTCCAGAACATGCTTGACGAATGGGACGCATTCATCGTCTTCGCGATTAAGCAACTTGGTGGCGCGGTGGGTGACAAGCAATTTCGCGCGCAGCTTTTCGATTTGTTGCTGGATAGCCGCTATCGTCTGGTCGCGGCTTTGGCTGAACCGCAGACCAACGCCGGCCCGGACCCGATCCGGCTCATTTTCATCGACGAATGGACCCGGCTGCGATCGATAATTCAAGCGGCGGCGCGCCGCGAGATGCTCGGCAGCCGTGCGCTCGAATTCCTGTCATTCGTCACTGCCGGAGACGCGTTGTTCGCCGCCGATCAAGCGGCGCCATCATTGGGTATGCATATCTCGGAAGCGGACCTGCGCCAGCTTGCCCGTATGATGGCTCCGCAATACGCCGCGGATCCCCTGGCCTTCAGTTACGACGCGGATCCGGAATTGCAGCAGTTGTTCGGCTTCGCCCCGCCGTTGGAATCTCCAGGCCCACCCGAGGCCCCTGCGCCCGAAACTACGTCATCCGCGACGCCCGCGGCGACTGCTACGGGTGCGCCCACCGCTTCACCCGTGTTCGCGAGTCCAACACCGGCCGGCGCAAGCCCGACACCCGCTGGCCCCAATGCAACCGCAACACCTACCAACGCGAGCCCAACACCCGCTGGCCCGAGTGCAACCGCAACAACTGCCGCCTTGAGGCCAACACCCACCAACGCTAACCCAACACCCGCTGGACCGAGTGCAACCCCGACACCGGCTTCCACTGCAGCAGCGACTCCGAGCAGCACGATTGTCCCCACGCCAATTCCTACAACGATGGGTTCGTGGCTACGATGGTTTGCCCCTCGAGAGGCGAACGCGTCAGAAGATCCGCTGATTATGCAAATCTTCAATGTCGGCGCGGCACTCAAGCGCGTAGTCGTCGATAGTGACAACGCGGGCGCTTATTCCCGGTCGATACAAAGTCTGCTGACGTTGATCACGCAGCGGGAAATAAGCGCTGAAGATCTGCAACCGCAATACAGACGGACTTATCTAATTTTGATGAAGAGTACCGCTTGGCAGGAGAGCTGCTGGCGTCAATTCATTCGCGTCGATGGCCGCATACGATACCTCGAGTCCACAACCGAGGATATTGGATTGATGCAGGTCAACAAACGCGTTTGGCGAGGTTTCTACAGCATCCCCCGTCTCGAATGGGACATCGTTTACAATGCCGGGGCCGGTGCTCAAATTCTGATGCGGCTGATGTCGAGCAATACTGCGCGCGCGAGTGCCAGTCGCGAAGATTCAGTTGCGGAAATTGCGCGATCAACTTATTCGGCGTACAACGGTGGCCCCAACGCCTACCATCGATGGCATCGTCCCGATGAAGCGGTTGAAGAGCGGGATATTGACGAATCTTTCTGGACGAAGTTTCGTGCCGTTTCGGCCGGGCATCTGTTCGATATCCTGAGTTGCGCCGCTCAGTGGGGCCATGGCCCGGTCGCAGGTCCGAATGCAAGGCCGGCGGCGGTGCCTCATTAGCTACTCATTTCTTTGACGCGCGCCGAATTCACCAATCGCGAAATCCCCCAAGGACGCCAAACCCGTCAGACGATTGCGGCGTAAAGTGCGCTATAGACAACTCCTTCTGCCGGTGGTGACTTCGCAGATGAACCAGGCTCATCCGACCCTCTCGACAGCACGCATTCTGAAGTCTTTAAGAGATTGGATCAGAGGCAAAAAAGACACTGTGCTTGGCTCCCGTCGTTATAAGTCATAAGATGCCGCGCAAGGGACGATCCTGCACGGCATAGCCGTTAATTCGCTGCACTCCGCGCGCCGGTCGGTTCTGCGTTGAGAGGGCTTCCGTTTGGGTGAACCTAATTTATCAAATGGGGTATTGATGATGATTTTAAAACGTTTACTAGCGCTAACTTTGGCAATCGGCAGTCTGGCATTTTTGCCAGCCGTGTCCTGGGCGGGTTTCAAGGATTATTGTATAACTTTTACGGCGCCGAACCCTTACCTTCAGGTAGGAAGGCTATTTTTTATCCCGCCCAAGGGAGCCTGCATTCCTTGGATAGGTTTCACTCCACAAAACGAACTGAACTCGCCGTCCACCGGCGTCGGATGCACTTCCTCGGATGACTCACAGCTGACCATCACGATGACGACTTTAGAGGGCGGGATCTATATTTTCGATTCGGTAACAGTCGCGTTGCCTGGGAGTAACGGGGTGCAGACCGGAACAGCGACGGAAATCCAGCCGGACTACAATATGGGAAATTCATTTACCGTTGACGTCTCGGCGTCCAAATGCAGCGGTGAGACGATCCCGCCTGGTGTTACGGGAACGTTCACCGGCGTGGAAGCGCTGATCAGCTCCGGGATCATGGGAGTTGGGGCCGCGCCTACTCCATAGGTAACGAGGAGCGGATCCCTATCGGCTTTGCGCGCCCCGGAACTCAACTCGCAAGCACAGGCTTGCTACGGGGTGCTCTTCAATCAACGCGGAGTCGATGCGTTCTGGTACAGGCGTCCGGCTAAAGTCGGCGCCTTACAGACGTGCAGTTTTTATGAGTTGGCCGACGAAAAATGGCTTAAGCGATTCGATGGGTCCGCTGCTCACAGTGGACGAGGTGGCCGAGCTGCTGAGGACTTCGAGGGCTACCGTCTACAATCTGGCAAGACAGGGTCGAATACCGGGGGCTCAGATCGGAAAATCGTGGCGCTTCAATAGGAAAGCGATCGAGAAATGGATGAGAAGGCGCGAACCCGATCAGCCCTGATGCGCTCGCAAGCATGCCCGCCCTCCCGCAACCTCCGCAAGTGGCGTAGTTCGCTTTGCGCCTCCGCCGTGCGTTTCCAAACGGAAGCAGGGCTTTGCTGACGCCCCTCACGTCAGATTTCCGCAACCCGTCGCGGATTTCGGCCCGATGCAACTCTTGGGACCTGTTCCTGACTGCGCCGCGCTCTTAGCTATTCGCGAGACCCCCTCGCTGGTTCCAGAGACCATAGCAAGCTCGATTGACTTATTCTGAGTTTGGGTTCGCGAGGACGAGCTCCCCGACGTGCGATTATCAGCGCTTTACGAGAAGCGGCTGAGATCACTCGCACTTGGATTTTAAAAGTCTCTGGCAGCAGGCTACACTTCAACCATGCCCGCGGAGCATTCATCCTTTGGAAGCGAATCGAGCGTAGATCATTTAAGGACGATCGTGGTTCGAGCGCTCCAGAAGGCATTCGAACGGCACAGTGAATTGGGTGATCGGGGGCTCGAGGAGATTCGAAAGAATCAATTCGGCGACACCGCATTGAGAATGGATATCGAAGCTGAAGAAGCGGTTTTGGAAAGCCTGTCGGCGGATCGCATTGCGGTACGAGTGATCAGCGAAGAGCATGGGACAGTAGATATCGGCACTCCGGAATTTCTGGCAGTCCTCGATGGCATCGACGGGACGGCGCTTTACAGAAAAGAGCCGAATCAAGGCAAATACGGAACCATGCTGGGGTTATACCAGGGCACCGATCCGCAATATGCGGACTATTTAGTTGGCGGCATCATGCAGCATGCGACGCGAAAGCTCCTGATTGGTGCCAGGGGACGCGGGGCGTTCGCGATCTCGAAAAACCAGGAGGCACAGATTCATACTTCCAGGCATTCCCGCTTCGATACGGACAGCAAAGTATATATCGACGAATACTTCGAGATGAATCGGAAGAGCTTCTCGGAACCTCTAAGAGAGTTCAATACTGAGTATAAAGAAGCTTCGTCGCTATACTATGCGGACGTGGCCGAAGGGTCCGCCGTATTTGCTCTGGAGTGCACTCGCAAAGGCAATCTGGAGATCGCCGCCGCATATGGTTTGATTCGGGAAGCGGGAGGAGTTACGGTTGATGGCGAGGGCGGTGATATCGAGGGCCGGAAATACCTGGAATTTGGCCAGACGACTAATCTGCCAATAATTACTGCGGCGACGATGGAATTGGCGCGCGAGTTGATAACATTCCTCGAACAAAGCCGACGCTCATCGCGCTAAAACCTCACGCTTCTCGAATCTCGTCGATAACCTGATGCCAACTGCGGCCGAACAGTCACAAATCGGGTGCCGCGCAGGACCATTCGTCGAGTCCCCAGAGACAGCCCGCGTGGCCCCGAGTCAGATGGCACCAACAAAGCCGTGGCGACTTAATTCCTCTGCACCGCTACGCATGCGTTCGGTTACTTCAGGAATGCTTCTGTTTCTGATCGTCGCCGCGTTTAGTTTGAATCCTTCGCACGCTTGCGCCCAGACCATGGATTTGAGCAACTATAAGATGACGTTTAATCAGGATTTCACAAAGATGAAATCACTGAGCGTTTCAAACCGCGGATTGTTTGCTCCGCCGGGGACGACCTGGATCGCGCATACGCCCTACAATGGCGATTGGGTGCATTTTGAAGCACCGTCGGGACCCTTTCATCCTTTCAGCCTCAATGATGGACATCTCACGATTCGCGCACAGGCAATCGGCGACACCTATTACGGGGGTATCCTTTCATCTGTCGATTCCAGTGGCACCGGTTTCTCGCAGAGATTTGGGTACTTTGAAATGAGCGCGAAATTACCCACCGGACCCGGAACCTGGTCGGCGTTCTGGTTGATGAGTCTCCCGAGCTTGTTGAATCGCAGTCTGCCGATGGGGGAGATCGATGTCGTTGAACAATATGGCGACCCCGTGTCCACGCTCTTCTCAACCGTCCATCTTTGGGATCCAAGCCATTCCTGGACTAAGCTCTGGGAAAAGCAGAACCTCAGTAAGCAACCGTCGATGACCTCGGGATTCCACAGCTACGGCGTGGACATTCAGCCCGATTACCTGACCTTTTACTACGACCGGCAGCGCATCGGACAGTTTCCTAATTCGATCCCGGGCCGATCCGAAAAATTTGACGAGCCGATGTACATCATGGTGGACCTCGCGTACGGCGGGGGCTATTCAGGAAATGACATTTCCCACTTGTTGAGCGGGCCGCAGGATATGCAGGTTCAATACATACGCGTTTGGCAAGGTTCAGGCGGCAGCAATGGCACAGCGACAGACACTTCGAACTTGAATTCGATAACTTACCCGCCTGCCGGACTGACTCTCACGAATGGATCCCGTGTCGACATCCGGGGCGTCAGTTTGATTTTCACCGAGGGCGGCAATCTCGAAATCACGGATTCTCGGAAAAACGTCCTGTGGAAGACTGATGTGCCGGCACAGTGTGGGGGATCCTGCCGTGCGGTTTTTCAGAATGATGGCAACCTCGTGCTTTCTGCACCCGGCAATAAAGCCTATTGGACGAGTCAAAGTTGGAATAACAATCTTGGATGGATGACGTTTTCGAATCGGGCTCCCTATCTGGAAATCAGTAGCGAAAAAGACCAGACGCTGTGGTCCACGGGTGTCACCAACCAGATCGCTCTTCCGCGAAAATCGCTTGATCCGCATGGATCAATGGCGGCCCGCGTTTCTGATTGAAAGCAAAAATTGCCCGTCGCGGCTCTATCGCGTTAGTGCTATGGCGCTATGTGCGGAACGTTGATTAACTATATTCCGTCCAGGTATTTTTGCGGAGCGGCATTGATAGGGCGATCTCAAATCGGTTTCCGTTCGCGTCGGTTCAGGACCGGACTGCGCTCTGGATTTGTTCGATGCCAATGAAAAAGGCCGAATCGAGAGGCGAAGAGGGGGGATGCCATGCGAGCGGGCGGCTCGAATCGTGGACTGCGAGTCTGTCTTCGCAATATTGTGGAAATCTGGCTTAATCCTTAGCGTTATGTCATCTCCCGCACCGGCCCCGATTGAGACCGACGCCCCCGCGCAGAAGCAGCGGAGGATGAAAGTTTTTGTTCACCTGGCGGAAGAATTTGGCACCCGGCGCTGGCGAAAATTCACTACTGCCTCGCATAGCTCCGGAATTGTCGATCGATTGCCGTACGGGTACTACCGGGCGGCGGACGAAAATTGCAGTATCGAATATTCAGAAAACTTCGACGAATGGCGGGCGGTCAGGCTCGCCCGTTTAGCGGCTCGGCGGCTCCTCGGGTTTGATCTGCTGCACGCATGGCGAAACCGGAGGGGAATCCTGGACGCCGACATCGTCTGGACCCACACCGAGTTAGAACATCTGGCAGTCGTTCTACTATTTTTGACCGTGCCGCGAGCCCGCCGCCCGAAACTTATCGCCCAAAGCGTCTGGATGTACGATCGTTGGCCGCAGTTTTCCCGGCCGAAACGTTGGCTTTTCAGCAAACTGCTCGCGCAGGCGGACTTGCTCACGGTTTTATCCCCTGAGAACCAGCGTATCGCGCGTCAATTGTTTCCGCACAAACGGGTTGAGTTTGTGAGATTTGGCATCGACAATGACTCGTTAAGTATTCCCGCGCTGCGCAAGAGCGGCCCGGTGATACGAGTTCTGGCTTTGGGACGCGATATGCACCGCGATTGGGAAACGCTGATCAAGGCGGTGGCCGGCTGGGAGGGTTGCGAGGTTCGCATCGGTGCCAAGACGATCGATCGAAAGGCAGTGGCGGAGGCCGGAAATATCTCCCTGGTCAGCCCCGCCTCTAACAGCGACATATCCGAACTTTACCGCTGGGCGGACGTGTTCGTTTTACCGCTGAAGCCGAACTTTCACGCGTCGGGAATAACTGTACTCGAAGAAGCCGCGCTCTTCGGGGTTCCGGTCATTGGCACTGACACAGGTGGCTTGCGCGCCTATTTTTCGGAGGACGAAGTGCGCTACGTTCCGCCCAGAGATACGGCAGCATTGAGGGCGGCGATCGAAGAGCTGGGTAAAAATGACCGGCTGCGCTACGACATGGCCAAAAGGGCTCAGGAACGCATGGTGCGCGACAATCTCACCTCCCAAGCCTACGCCCTGCTCCATAAGAAATTTTCAGAAGAGCTGCTAGGCGACCCCTTCAGGTGACGGTAACGATTCCCGTCCACCCACATCGGAGCTTCCGACACTCTTCACCGCCAGGCTACCGAAACGCCTTCGGAAAACTGTTTAGCGGCGTTTCTTAGGCGTCCACTTCTGTCACAGCAAGGCCGTTAAAGCCGCGCCGCTAAGCAGATTTTGAGCCTCTCCGTCCTCGCGCGGCCTCCTTGAGAGCTAGCGCTCCGAGCCCAGATCAAGCCGCCGATGCTGTACTGTCGCGCGTGCCTTCCTCAATGATCGTGGGAAGATCAGGCCGTCCGGAGTTCGCCGCGCGCCACGCTATGGGCATACTCCGCTGTTAGGGATATTCCCGATTGTACCTCCGGGCGTTCCGATCCCCAGGGTCCCTCCGAGGAGAGACGTGTCCGCGCAAAGTGCGACATTCGGGTCGCTGCTCAAGGATTTGCCCGTCGAGCTGTTTAGTAAATTGATATTTTCGAAGCGGGCGTTCGAGACGCGTATATATGGCGCTGAAGTGGACGAACCAGTGTTGGTCAGGCTGATCAGCGGGGTCAAAGTACTGCTGTCCTGCTGAATCTGCCCACCGATCCATTCCATCGAACCGCTGGCACTATATCCTGTCACCGACAGCATCGCTCCCCCGCTGGGCTGAACGTTGGACTCGATATAGCAGTTGGTGCAGTCGGTCGTGGCACCGTTCGATCCTTCGTTCAGCACCAACGGCGCAACGGTGATCCCATCGAAGTGCGTGCCAACGAAATTCATGCCGCAGCCGGAATTGTAGGAGCCCATATTGGAGTTGAAGATCACCCCCCCGATGACCACGATGCCCTCTCCGGCGTTGGATGAGGTTGGACAGTAAATGCCCTCGCCGCCGTTCCAGAGAGTCGGGGCGATGATCGTATCGAGGTAGGCGTTGGAGCCGATCGCGATATTATTCGCAAAACCGCTGATAGTCGGCTGATCAAGGTGCGTGAAGTTTCCTTCGAGGAGCAGTCCGTTGGTTCCGCTGCCACTCATTCTCAAGTGGTTCCACGGCAGAGATCCATAGGAGTTCGCGCCCGTGATAAGGGTCACGCCGGTCGATACGCTCGATTCAACGTTGAGCAGCGCATCGATACCTTCGTAGCCGATATTCGTACCGGTCAGACTCGCGTTTACATCACAGGTGCCGTGCGGACGGACCACCGACCCCGCACAGTTCATAGCTGCCTGCAACGCGGAGCTGTCTGCTTTACCGGTGCAATAAACGTCAACAGACGGCGCACACCCGCCGGCAACTGGCGTGCTCGTCGGTTTCGGCGAGGGGGTGGGCTGCGGGGTAGAAGAACCGTTGCTTACGGTGACTGTCTCGCTGGTGCTCCCGTTGAGGCTGCTCTTCGTGTAGCCATTACATAGCAGGTAATGACTCCCGTTCGCTGCGGTAGTGGTGTTCCAGGAATAAGGACTTCCTGAAACCCATTGATTATCTATGTAAAGTCCGATCGTCGATCCGGCAATAGAATCCGTGCATGCGAAAGATACTGTACCCGAGATCGTGGCGTTGCTCGCGGGACTGGTAATACTTACCTGAGCCCAAACGGGGCCTGTGAATAGAAAAAGGCTGGTAAAGAGGAGAATGCATACATTTCTCATATTATCCAACACATAACCTCAGTTCGTATGCCACGCAGCAATCTAAGGCACATCATCCAGCAACACAAGATCGTGCGCCCTTTTTGGGTGTTTTTGCTCGCGGGTTGGTGCTCTGTTATCTTCGCGCGGTCAGACTGAACCTTTACTAGCAGGCGCCTTTCGAAATAGCGAGCAGGGCTTTTCCCAAGCTCCCAGCGGCACGCTTCAAACTTGCAGTCAGTAACGAAGACTGACAGTACAATCCGTCGATTAACGGAGAGTTTGCTCTACAAGAATTTTCCATTCCAAGTTGCTTCGGGCGGACATCGCGATACCTTAGGTAGGCACAGGTGGAGGAAAGTATGCGGACGCTGGTAACCGGGGGAGCGGGATTTCTGGGGTCGCATTTATGCGAGCGGCTGCTGCATGACGGCCAT
>Ga0302325_10007933_pt1 | contig 23421 bp, 20 predicted proteins | sample Palsa_T0_2_FD_201948 | JGI IMG/M metagenome (GOLD analysis project Ga0302325, IMG submission 201948) | Peat permafrost microbial communities from Stordalen Mire near Abisko, Sweden - Palsa_T0_2 | ecosystem: Environmental > Terrestrial > Soil > Palsa > Peat permafrost | place: Sweden: Abisko... | reverse complement strand
GCCGAGGCGTCCTGGGTGGGACGCGAGGTCCGGCGGCTCATACGCGAGGAGGGCCGGCGGCCGCGGGACATCGCCGTGCTCTATCGCTCGAACGGCCAGTCGCGACTGCTCGAGGAGGCTCTGCGCGAGGGGGGCGTCTTGCACCGGGTCGTCGGCGGGGCGCAGTTCTTCGAACGAAAAGAGGTCAAGGACACGCTCGCCTACCTGAAGCTCGCGCTGAACCTCTCCGACGAAATCGCGCTGCGCCGGATCCTGAACTACCCGGCGCGCGGGATCGGCGAAGTGACGCTCGAACGGCTGGTGGCCCACGCCTACTCGAGCGGCTGGACTCTTTGGCAGGCGGTGGACCGCGCGGAGGCCATCGATGGCCTCCCGTCCGCGGCCCGCGACGGATGCCGTGCGCTCGCGAAGGTGATCGCGGATGCCCGCCGGGAGATGCTGGTCGAGAAGCGGATGCCGAGCGAAGTCGCGCGCGGCATCTGCGAGAAGGTCGCCTTTCGCGCCGAGATCGAGACCGGATCTCCGGCGCTCGACGTGGCCGCGAAGCGCTGGGCCAACGTGGAAGGCGTGCTCGGCACGCTGGCGCGCCGCGAGGGCAAGAGCGTGGCAGCAGGACAGGGCGACGCCCTCGAGGGCCTCGCGGCGTTTCTCCAGATGCTCACGCTCGACGTCGAGCGCGAGGCAGAGGACGCCGGAGACGTCGTGACGCTCTCTACGCTGCACGGGAGCAAGGGGCTCGAGTACGCCGCCGTATTCCTCGTCGGTTGCGAAGAGGGGTACCTTCCTCACGCGCGCACGATCGACCCACGCGCAACCGACGTCGTCGACCGCGCCGGCGGGTCGCCGGCATCGACCCCGGAGACGGGCGCGGCGGACATCGAGGAAGAGCGGCGCCTGTTCTACGTCGGGGTGACGCGGGCGAAGGAGAACCTCGTCCTGTCACGGGCGCGATCCCGCGTCCTGCGGGGAAAGGCCGTGCCACGGACGCCGAGCCGTTTCCTGCTCGATATCCCCTTGGAGCTGCTCGAAGAGGTCGCCGTCAAAGACGACGCGCCTACGAGCGTCAGCGAGGCGGCGGCCAACGTGGAGGCGATCCTCGCCATGCTGGGTCCAGCGCCGTCAAAGCCGCGAGCCTGACGCCGCCTCGCGTACACGACGAGACTCTACGAGGACAGGGCCTGCTCGATGTCGGCGATGAGATCCGCCGTGTCCTCGATCCCGACGGCGAGACGAACGAGGCCATCCGCGATGCCAATGGCTTGCCGCTGCTCGGTGGTCATCTCGTAGTAGCTCATCACGGCGGGCTGCTCGATGAGCGACTCGCACCCGCCAAAACTGGGGCCGATGCGCGCGAGCTTTACCTTGTCGACGACGCCGGTCCCGCCGGCGAGGCCCCCCTTTACGATGAAGCTCACGACGCCGCCGAAGCCTCGCATCTGGGCTCGCGCGACCGCGTGGCTCGGGTGGGACGGAAGGCCGGGATAGAACACGCGCTCGATGCGCGGGTGTTTCTCGAGGCGCTGCGCGAGGGCCAGCGCGGTCGCGTTCTGGCGCTCGACGCGTAGGCTCAGCGTCTTCATCCCCCGGCCGACGAGGAACGCGGCGTGGGGATCACACACCGCGCCGAGGACGCCGCGAAGATCGCGAATCATCGAGATCAGGCCCGTCGGACCGCAGACGACCCCGGCCAGCACGTCGTTGTGGCCCGCGAGGTACTTCGTGGCGCTGTGTACGACGAGATCGATCCCGAACGACGCGGGCAGGCAGTTGACCGGGGTTGCGAAGGTCGCGTCGATCATCGATTTCGCAGTCCGGCGGCCCTTGCACGCCGCGGCCACTCCCGCGAGGTCCACGCAGGAGAGGTACGGGTTGGTCGGCGACTCGCTCATGACGAGCCGAGTCTCGGGCCGGATCGCGCCTGCGAGCGCGGCGACGTCGCCCGCGGGCACGAGGGTGTGCGTGACGCCGAAGCGCTCGAGGACGTCCGTGACGAACTCCAGCGTCATCCGGTAGCAATCCTGGAAGAGGACGATGTGCTGCCCGCCCTTGACGAGCGACAGCACGCTCGTCGTGACTGCCGCCATGCCGCTCGAGAAGAGCACCGCGTCCTCCGTCCCCTCGAGCGCGGCGAGGCGGCGCTCGACCGCGCGCACCGTCGGGTTCCCATAGCGGCCGTACTCGCCGCGATCGGCGTTGGGGTGGTGCCCGGACGTGTACGCGGCGATCTCGGCCGAGTCGGCGAACGAGTACGTCGACGTCTGCACGATCGGCATGGGGAGGGCGTCGAACGCCTGGGCTCTGTCTTCGCCGGCGTGGACGGCGTCGGTGGAGTTGATCCCTCTTCTCTCGCTCATGGGGAGACGACCTCGGGGGCGATGACGGGCAGCGCAGCCCTGGCCATGGCGCGCCGCGATTTGAGAAAGTGATGGTCGAAGCCTTCGAAGATGCGAAGGTCGGCCCCGAGCTCGTCGGCCAGCGCGCGCCCTTCTTCGACGTCGCAGTATTCGTCGTGGTCGCCGAGGAAGATCGTGGTGGGGACGTGCGCGCGGCCCTTCCCGCCCGAACGGAAGCGGACGCTCGGGGCCAAGAGGAGCACGCGCTCGACGTCGGGGTCACGCCGCGCCGTCTGCAGCGCAACCCACGAGCCGAAGGAGTGTCCGCACGCGGAGAGACGCAGACCGGGGGCCCGCCGGTGCAGCTCGTCGATGACCGCGAGGGTGTCGTCGACCTCGCCGCGCCCGTCGTCGTAGGTGCCCTCGCTGTCGCCGACGCCGCGGAAGTCGAACCGCGCCCAGGCGACGCGGCCGCCCGCCTCGTCGGCGAGGCACCGGGCGATGGAGAGCGGCACGGGGCTGTGCATGCTCCCGCCGTAGAGGGGATGGGGGTGGCACACGACGACGGCGCGGACGGCCGAGGGCGGGACGCACACCCGCGCCGCGATCGACGGCCCGCCGGCCCGGCCCGGGATGCGCGCCTCGACCTCGCCGGGCACGACCACCGCCGGCGAGCGGACTGGCACGTCCGGCGGCGGGGGCAGGTGCTCGATTCGAGTCACGAGGCAGAGAAAACTAGCATGGCCCACCGCATCCCTCGCAAAGACCCGGACCGCGCCCGGTCACCCCGGACGCGCCCCCAGCGCGACTTCCACCTTGGCGGCAAGGACGGCGGCGGCCTCGGCGATCGGGATCAGCTCGGCTTTCTTCGGGTCGGGCTCGAGTCGGGCTTTGCATTCGATCGATCCGGCGGCGAGACCCTTGGCGCCGAGGGTCACACGCAGCGGGATGCCGATGAGGTCTGCGTCCTTGAACTTCACGCCGGGCCGCTCGTCGCGGTCGTCCCAGAGGACCTCGACGCCGGCGTGACCTAGCTTTTCGTACAGGCTGCGCGCGGCGGCGATCACCGCCTCGTCCTTGCCGAGCGTCACGAGGTGAATGTGGTAGGGGGCGACGCTCATCGGCCACCGGATTCCGTCGTCGTCGTGGTGCTGCTCGATCGTCGTCGCCACCAGACGCGAGACGCCGATGCCATAACAGCCCATGACGAGGGCACGCTGCTGCTGCTTCTCGTCGACGAACGTCGCGCCCATCGTGGCCGAGTACTTGGTGCCGAGGATGAAGATGTGGCCGGCCTCGATGCCGCGGTAGCTGACGAGGGTCCCGCCGTCGCAGTTGGGGCAGGCATCGCCCGTCGTGGCCTGGCGCACGTCTTCGATGTCGCCCAGGTAGTCGCGCCCGTAGACCACGTTCTTCAGGTGCCAGTCGGTCTCGTTCGCGCCGGTGATGCCGGAGGCAACGAGCGACGCGGCGCGATCGACCACGACCTTGCCCTTGAAGGCCACGGGGCCGGCGAACCCGACCTTGGCCCCCGTCGCCTTCTCGACGTCGGCTTCGCTCGCGAGAAAGACCTCGTCGACGCCGAGGGTGCGCGCCAGGCGGACGGGGTTCACCTCGTGATCGCCGCGGACGACGGCCATCACGACCGCGTCCCCGGCCAGAAAGAGCAGCGACTTGAGCATCGCGCCCTTGGACGCACCCAGGAAGCCGGCGACGTCTTCGATGCCCCCCTTGCCGGGGGTGTGCACGCGCGCGATGGCGTCTTTCGTGGCCGGTTCGGCGCCTGCGCTGGCCGGTGCAGCCGAATGGCCGGCGACCGCGACCTCGACATTGGCGGCGTAGTCGCACTTCTGGCAGGCGACGATCGCGTCCTCGCCCGAGCCCACGAGGACCTGGAATTCGGCGCTCGTAGACCCGCCGATGGCGCCTGAATCGGCCTGGACCATCCGGTACGTGAGACCCATCCGGTCGAAGATGCGGACGTAGGCCCGACGCATCGTCTCGTAGCTCGCGCGCGCCCCGTCCTCGTCGGCGTCGAAGGAGTAGGCGTCCTTCATGATGAACTCGCGCCCGCGCAGCAGCCCGCCGCGTGGGCGAGGCTCGTCGCGGAACTTGAGCTGCACCTGGTAGAGGTTCTTCGGAAGATCGCGCCAGCTCCTGATCTCGCGGCGCGCGATGTCGGTGACGATCTCTTCGTGCGTAGGACCGAGGTGATAATCGGCGCCCTTGCGATCGTGCAGGCGAAGGAGCACGTCACCGTAGAGATCCCACCGCCCCGTCTCCTTGAAGTACTCGGCGGGAAGGAGCGCGGGCATCAGGATCTCCAGCGCCCCGGCGCGGTCCATCTCCTGCCGCACGATGCCTTCGACCTTGCGCAGCACGCGATAGCCCAGCGGCAAGAAGTCGTAGATGCCGGCCCCGACGCGCCGGATATAACCGGCGCGCGACAGGAGGACGTGGCTCGCGTTCGTCGCGTCCGCAGGAGCCTCTTTCGTCGTGGGAATGAGGGCGCGGGAGAAGAGCATGGCGAGGCGGTCGCTCTAGCACAAGGCCTAGCGCGCCGCCTTCGTGAAGTCGGGTGGACGGCGCTCGAGGAACGCGGTGAAGGCCTCGCGCGCCTCGGGCGAGACGAGACACTCGGCGAAGCGTCGGCCCTCCTCGCCCACACGCGCGCGCAGGGCGTCGCGGTCGCGAAGCAGGGCCTTCGTCATCCGGACGGCGCCGGGCGGGTTGGCCGCGATCTCCGCGGCCCGCTCGCGGGCGAACGTCGCCAGCTCCGCGGCCGACGGGAGCACGGCGTTGACGAGCCCCAGCCGCTCGGCGCGCCCGGCGTCGATCCACGCCCCGAGCAGGAGCATCTCCGCGGCGACCGCGTGCCCGACCCTGGCCGGCAAAAGAAGGCTCGACGCCGCCTCCGGGACGAGGCCCAGGCTCACGAACGGGGTGCGAAAGCGCGCGGTCGCCGAGGCATAGACGAGATCGCAGTGCAGGAGCATCGTCGTGCCGATGCCGACGGCGGCGCCATGCACGGCGGCGACGAGCGGCTTGGAGAACTGGACGAGCGCGGCGATGAACTTCTGCGGCGGCGACTCCGCGAAGTCCGGACGCGGCTCGAGAAAGTCTGCGATGTCGTTGCCCGCGCAGAACGTCTCGCCCGTTGCGCCGAGCAGCACGACACGGACGTCGTCATCGGCCTCGGCGGCCGTCAGCGCCTCGGTGAGGGCCCGGTACATCGCGCCCGTGAGAGCGTTCTTCTTGGCGGCGCGGTCCAGGCGGACCTCGACGACGCCGCCGGTCCGTAGAACGAGGACTTCAGTCATGGAATCGTTTTAGGGGCGATGGCGCTCGTGGTCCACGGCGGCCCCGGGAACGCGTTGAAAGTCGTAGATTGACCCGAGCTTTAGCAGTTGGGTCAGCTCGTCGAGGGCGAGCATCCCCTCGCGGGCAAGGGTCGGGTCCGCGAGATCGGCAGGCATCAGGCGATCGCGATAGTGCCGGTCGACCCACGCGACGAGGGCTTCGGCGAGGGCGTCGTCGAGAATCACGCGCCCCGACAGTGCGCCCACCTCGGCGTCCGTCATGGGCACCCGCAGCCGCAAGCAGGCGGGCCCACCTCCGTTTTGCATCGACTGCCGGACATCGACGAAGTGGACCGATCGGACGGGGCCCTGCCCCGACGCGACGCGCTCGAGCATCGCGCGAGCGGCGGGATCCTCGCGTGCATCCTCGGGCGCCACGATCGTCATCGACCCGTCGGGGACCGTGAGCACCTGCGAGTTGAAGGGGTACGCGGCGACGGCGTGCGCTGCGGGAAGCTCGGCGTCCGCGATCGGCTCGACGACGAGCTCGTCGCCGAGGAGCCGCCGCAAGTCCTCTGTCAGCGCGGCTTGGTCGGCGAAGGCCAACTCGTGCACGAGGAGGAACGAACCGTTTCCGACCGCGAGTACGTCGGTGTGGAAGGCGCCTGCGTCGATGCCGCCGGGGGACTGCTGCGCGAACCGGCACGCGGAGGGGTCGAGGCGGTGCAGCCGCGCGATGGCCAGCGAGGCCTCGAGCGTCTGGCGCGCCGGATGGATTCGCGGCCCCGAAAAGGCCCCGACGGCGCGACGTCCCCAGGCGAAGACGTGGGCGGCTCCGCGCGACGTCGCGAGGCGGAGGTGGTTGGCGGCCCCTTCGTCACCGAGCAGCGCGCCCGCGGGCGGCAGCGGATCGTGCACGACGAAGCGATCCCCGGCCGCGAAGATCGCGCGGAGCACGCGCGTCGTGGTGGCGGGCTCGAGCCCGCGATGGAACATCGCCAGCAGGTTGGCCGGCGTGATGTGCAGGAGGCCGTCCTGGGTGTCCGACGATGGCGCCACCGTGGCGGCGTTGGCCGCCCACATGGCCGAGGCGCTGGAGCACGCGCGCAGGTACCGTCCCCCGTCGACGGTGGCCGCGGCGGCGATGACCTCTTCGTCGGAGCCGTGGAACCCCAGCCTGCGGAGCGCCGACAGGCTGGGGCGATCGTGCGGAGGCAGCACCGCCTGACCGACGCCAAGGCTGCTCACGAACCGCATCTTGGCGAGCCCCTCCCTGGCCGCTGCCCGAGGATTGGACTGCCGGCCCTCGTGGAGCGTGCTGGCGGCGTTGCCCCGGCTCAGCCCTGCGTAGTTGTGGGTGGGGCCGACGAGACCGTCGAATTGGATTTCGGGCATCGTGTTCTCTTAATCTTGGGGCACGCACCCGAAAGGAGCTCATCGTGGCCAAAGGAATCGAACGCGACAAGAAGAGCAACAAGCCGAAGCTCTCGACCAAAGAGAAGCAAAAGAAGAAGAAGGAGAAGAAGGGCGCGAGCTAGTCGCCCAGACCAAGTCACGGCGTGTGGGCCGGGTCCGGCCCGCCGAACGTGGGCAGGGGGGGCGGCTCCGCCCTCGGGAGGCTGCCGCTCGGTCGCATTCCGGCGAGGTCGCCGATGACGACGTCGTCGTCGTCGGCGAACACCGTCTCCTGACCGAAGAACGTGTAGACGCGAACTCGCCGACCCAAGGCTGGCTCGTACTGATCGGGGTTGCGCTCGAGGCTCCCGAGCTCGAGCGTCTCGACCATCGGCCGGAAGTCGAGCACCAGGTCGTACACCTTGCCGCCCACCGCGAGCTTCGAGCGCTTGATCCACGCGGTGACGGCGCCCCGACCGGGAGCCAGCACGGCGCCGACGCGGGCGCCCGGGGGGACTTTCATCCGCCCCCCGGGCATGAGGCGCTCGATGGCGACCTCTCCGATCGAATCACGCCTCCGCTTGATGAAGACGTCCCCGGTGCGAAGCTCGTAGCGCCGGATGTCCGCGTCGCCGTCGTCGCGCCTCGAACCGGCGAGCGTCATCCGCTTCCATGCCCAGATGGGCGTCATGCCGGCGTCGTAGCGGATCTCGACGTCGCTGATGTCGAGGGGCCACTCCTGCCGCGAATGGAAGGTGTATCCACACGCCGTCCTGCGCAGGGAGAACTGCTCGACGACGTCCTTCTCGTGCGACTCCGGTCCCGCACGGAGCCTTCCACGAGCGATCTCGACGCCGTCCGCTTCGCCGGCGTCGTTGCCAGCGTCCACGCACGCCGGGTAGCCTAGCTCCGGCGCGGCCTCGACGGGGACGTGCTTGTGCTTGCAGCCTACCGCGGCCAAGAGCACCAGCAGGGCCGCGCCGGCTCCGGCGGGACGGTGGCGCGCCGCGAGCCCCGCCGTCACGAGACCGGCCCGCCTTACTCCTTCTTCTCGCCCTTGGGCGCCTCGCCCGCCGGCTCTTTCGGGCCTGCCTTGTCGGCTCCCGCGCCGGGGGGTTCGTGCTCCACGTCGTCGATCGTCGCGCTCGTCGCGGGCATGCTGCCCGGCGCCGCGAGGCCGGTGTGCGGATCGACCGTGCCGCCGTACACCCACTCGACCTGGCCGCGACGGCCGAGGTCGTCGTACGTCAGCATGATGAAGACCGAGAGGAAGAGGAACGCCGAGAGGAACGCGAGAGTGTTGAACAGCTTGTCGTGCAAGAGGTGCATGAAGAACGTGGCCACGAGGCCGGCCTTCATCGTCGCGATCAGCATCGCGATGATGATGTTGGCGGGCCCGAAGTCGAAATACGAGACCTTGACCGTTAGCACCGTCAGGCAGACGAGCGCCAGGAAGATCCCCACGTAAAACTGCGTCGACGCGACGTGGACGTGCACCGCGCCGTCGTCGGCCTCGGCGTCGTCGTGGTGGTGGTCAGAGGACATCGATCACTCCGGCTTTCCGACGAGGTAAAGGAGCGGGAACAGGTAGATCCACACGAGGTCGACGAGGTGCCAGTACAGGGCGCCGAGGTCGACCGGGGTGAAATACTCCTTGGAGAATTCGCCCTTCATGTTGCGGTAGAGCACCCAACCGAGGAGGCTCATGCCGACGACGACGTGCACCGCGTGCAGGCCCGTCATGACGAAGTAGAGCGCGAAGAACATGTTCGCGCGGGGCGGCAAGACGCGCGTTTGACCCGATTCGTCGACGGCGCGGACCCAGAGGGGCGAGCCGGCAGGGCCGTCGGCGTGCACGCGCAGGCAGGTGCCCACCTCTTTGCCGTTCTCGATGGCGCCGCTGAACCAGGGGTGCCCGAAGCAGTGACCGGGCAAGAGGCCCAGGTGCATCTTGTGCGTGTACTCGAAGTATTTGACGACGAGGAACACGCACGAGCAGAGGATCGTGACGATGAGGTACGCTGACGTCTCGTTGCGCTTGCCGAGCTGCGAAGAGCGCACCGCGAGGGCCGCCGTCAAGCTGCTGAAGAGCAGCACGATGGTGTTCGTCGCCCCCATGATCTTGTTCAGGAAGTGATGCGCCTGATCGAAGATGTCGGGTTCGAGGCCGCGCCAGATCGAGTACGCGCAGAAGAGGCCCCCGAACATGAGGATCTCGGTCGCGATGAAGACCCACATCCCGAGCTTCGCCGCATTGAACTGCTGCGCGGGCGTGTCGAAGTGGTGCGCCAAGAAGGACGGATGCGCGTGAGCATCTCCATGGTCGCCCTGCCCACTGGGTTGCGGATGGGCCGCTTCGGTGACGTTCGCCATGACGCTGGGGTGTCCTTACGTGGAGTGCTTACGTGGAGTGCGGTCGGTCGGACTTCTTCGCGGGCGCGGGGGACTCGACCTCGTCCCAACCGGTCGCGAGCTCCTCGGGAGTCGCGAGGTGATAGTCGTACGGGCCGCGCGTGATGATGGGCGTCGTGTGGAAGTTGGCGAGGCACGGCGGCGTGTCGGTCATCCACTCGTAGCCCGCCGACCCCCAGGGGTTGCGCGGGGCCTTCTTGCCCTTCCACAGGGCCTCGAGGAGCGTGTACGCGGTGATGAAGAGGCCGAGGCCCAGGATCCAGGACCCGATGGTGGACGCCCGATGGAACGGCTCGTACTGCGGCAGGTAGTCGTAGTAGCGCCGCGGCATCCCTCGCGAGCCCATGATGAACTGCGACATGAAGGTCACGTTGAAGCCGACGAAGACGAAGCCGAACCCGATCTTCGCCTTCACCTCGTCGTGCATCTTGCCGGTCATCTTCGGCCACCAGTAGAGCAGGCCGCCGAGGAAGCCGATGACCGTGCCGCCCATCATCACGTAGTGGAAGTGGGCGACGACGAAGTACGTGTCCGTCAGGTGGACGTCGACGCTGAGGGTGCCAAGAAAGAGGCCCGTCAACCCGCCGATCGAGAAGAGGAAGATGAACGCGAGGGCGTACAGCATCGGCGACGCCCAGAGGATCGAGCCCCGGTAGAGGGTGGCCGTCCAGTTGAAGATCTTCACGCCCGACGGGATGGCGACGAGCATCGTGAGGGCCGAGAAGAGCATCGTCGAGAACTCGCTCATGCCGGCGGTGAACATGTGGTGACCCCACACGAGAAAGCCCAGCAGAGCGAGCGCGATGGAGCTCATCGCGATGGCGAACTGGCCGAAGACGGCGCGTCGCGAGAACGTGGCGATGAGCTCACTGGTGATCGCCATCCCCGGGACGATCATGATGTAGACGGCCGGGTGCGAGTAAAACCAGAAGAAGTGCTGGAAGAGCACCGGGTCCCCGCCAAGCTTCGGGTCGAAGATGCCGATGCCGAAGAACCGCTCCGCGCAGAGCAGGAGCAGCGTGATCGCCAGCACCGGCGTCGCCAGGATCTGCATCAGCGCGGTGGCGTACATGCCCCACACGAAGAGCGGGAGACGCGTCCAGGTGATCCCGGGCGCCCGCATCGTGTGGACCGTGACGAGGAAGTTCAGGCCCGTCAGGATCGACGAGAAGCCCAGGACGAAGACACCGAGCGTCATTGAGATGACGCTGTTGCTCGTCTGGACGCTGTACGGCGTGTAGAAAGTCCACCCCGTGTCGATGGAGCCCATCACGATGCTGAGGAGCGCCATCGAGGCGCCGATCAGATAGAGGTAAAAGCTCATCAGGTTGAGGCGCGGGAAGGCCACGTCCTTGGCGCCCACCATGATCGGCAGAAAGAAGTTCCCCAGGGCGCCCGGCACGCTCGGGATGATGAAGAGGAAGACCATGATCGCGCCGTGCAGCGTGAAGAAGCGGTTGTAGGTCTCCGCGTCGACGATCGTCTTGCCCCGGGAGAAGAGCTCGATCCGCAGCAGGAGGGCGAAGGTGCCGCCCGCCAGGAACGCGATGCTGATCATCGTCAGGTACATCAGGCCGATGCGCTTGTGATCGAGCGTCGTGAGCCAGGAGCCGATGCCCTTCTTGGCGTCCAGATACATCGCGTCCGGATCGCCGTGTGCGTCGATCGGGTGGCCGCCCGCGATGGGCATGTCGATTGCTGCCATGACCTTTGACTCCTCTAAAACTCTCGTGCGGCGAGCATGCGTTCTACAGGCTACCGGCTAATTACTTGAGGGACTTGATGTACGACATGAGCTCGTCGATCTCGAGGTCGCTGACCTGCCCGCGGAAGGTGGGCATCACCGGGCCGAAGCCCGTCACGATCTTCGCCTGCGGGTCGAGGATCGACTCGCGGACGTAGTTCTCGTCCACTTTGACGACGCCGACGTTCGTCGCTTCGTCCTTCCCCCAGATGCCTTTCCAGGAGGGTCCGATGCCCGGGGCGCCGGTCGTCGTGTGGCAGGCGAGGCAGCCCTTGTTGCTGTACAGGCGCAAGCCCTGCGCGGCGGCGATGTCCGCTGGGCACGTCTTGCCGGTCGACGCGAACTCTTCGCACTTGTCGCCAATGCCCTTGAGAAACTTCTCGTAGTCCTCCGGCGTCTCGACGAAGAGCATCGAGTGCATCGCCCAGTGGCCCGTCGCCTGACCGGCCGGGTACGGGTTGCGCGGATCGTCGCTCGGCTCGTAGGGGAGCTCGCCGCCCGGCCCCGTGCTGCGGCCCCCGCAGTACTCGGCGCAGGCGATGTCGTCGTGGCCGACGTGGGTCGCCTCGAACCAGGCCGACGTGAACATCCCCGGCACGACGTCGCGCTTGACGCGCAAAGCCGGCACGTAGAACGAGTGAAGCACGTCGACCGAGCCCATGATGAGCTTCACGGGCTTGTGCACGGGCACGTGCAGCTCGGGGCTGCTGCCGCCGTTCGGGTACACGAACTCCCAGCTCCACTGCTTGGCGTTCACGCGGATCTCGATCGAGTCCGCCGGCGCGATGGCCATGTCCATGTAGCCCTGGAAGCCCTTGTGGAAGAGGAAGGCCAGGATGAACAGCGGCGCGATCGTCCACGCGATCTCGAGCGGCAGGTTGTGGCCCGTCGGCTCGGCCTTGTGGCCCTTGCGCTCGCGGTACTTGATCGCCCAGTACAGCATCGTCGTGACGATCGCGACGAAGAGGACGACGCTCAGCCAGTAGATGAAATAGTAGAGCCAGTCGATGTCGGCGGAGACCGTCGACATCTGCTCCGGGAGCTGGAAGGTCGGGGGTGCGTTCGGCTCGTTCATGGCAACGTCGGACTCTCGCGGGTCGTGGGCAGGTTGTTGTTGTCGGGCGACCGGGTTGCCGCGCGCTTCTTGTTCCGGCGCTTCTCGCGCGCCCACATGATCGTCAAAAAGGTGCCCAGGGCGCCGAGGGTGACGACTCCGCCGAGCCGCATGACCCGCATCGCAAGGATCGAGTAGTGACCGCCTTGCGGGTCGTAGTGGTAGCAGTAGAGGAGGATTCGCTCGGTCGTCGAAACCGAGCGGCCCTCCGCGGCCTCGAGCAGGCCAAGGCGGATGTCCTTCGGGTCGAACTGGATCCCGTAGAGGTAGCGCGCGATGCGCGCCTCCGGGGTCAAAAGGTAGATCGCCGCGGGGTGGGCGTACTGCTTCTGGCGCGCGTCGTAGCGGTACTCGAAGCCGATCGCCTCGGTGACCTTGCGGATGTTCGTCTCGTCGCCCACGAGGAAATGCCAGCCGGCGACGCTGCCCTTCGCCCGTGCGTAGGACTCGACGACGCTCGCGCGCTTGCGCGTGGCCGTCTCGGGCGTGTCGTGGGGATCGATGCTGATCGAGACGACGTCGAACTCGTGCCCGACCGTCCACGCGACGTCGTTCAGCGAGCGGACGGTCGCGTCGAGCACCAAGCTGCAGAGCATCGGGCAGGTGTGGTACGCGAAGACGAGCAACGTCGGACGCTTGCCGTCGAAGAAATCGCCGAGCGTGACGGCCTTTCCGTCGGTGTCGTGGAACGCGGCGTCGCGGGGGAGCGCGCCGTTGAGGTGCTCGATGATGCCGACGCCCGACAGCTCGGGCGCGGGGGTGCTGGGAATGCCCTGAGGCTCGCCCTTTTGCCAGGCCGCCTGACCATGGGCATCGCCCTCGCCGACGGCGAGGCACGTGACCAGCACCGTCACGCCGAGCAGCCGAGGGGCGTGGCCGCGATCGATCACGGTTGCCTCTTCGGACGGCCTTTGCGCGCCGGGCCGGCGTCGGGGGGCGCAGCTCCCGCGTCGCCGGGCTTGGCGCCGGCATCCGCCGCAAGACTTGCGGAATCCGCCGGCGGCGCTGTCATCGCGGCCGGGACGTCGCTGGACATCTTGGACCAGCCGGCGAGCGGCGCGGTGTCGTGCGACGCAGACGCGGCGATCTCCGGACTGACGGCGGCTCGCCCCTGAGTGGCCAGGTGCTGCATGGCCACGCTGATGGGCGTGGCGCCCGCGGTGAGCCGCTCGCGCTCGCTCGCGCGCAAGTTCTGCAGCGCCTCGGGCACGCTCTCGCCGTATTTACGGTGCATCTCGCCGCGCGTCATGTCGTCGAAGTACGCCATGAGCCCCGCACGCGTGGCGAGCACGCTGCCGACCACCAGGATGCCGATCCTGAAGATCAAACCGACTTGGGGCTCCGACTTGTCCGTGGCCATGTTGCCTATCCGTCCTCCGTGGGCCCGGCGCTCTGCAGCGCGCGGGCTGCCACCCGTGCCTCTAAGCGTTCTCGAACTCCAGCGCCCGCGGCAGCCGCGGATCTCCCACGGCGACGAGCGAGTACTCCTCCATCCCGTGCAGCACGAAAGCCATGTAGACGCCGAAGATGCCGAGCAGGCACCCGAGATCGACGATGCTCGGCTCCATCGGCCCAAAGTTGGGCATCACCACCCAGTACACCTCGACCACGTGCATCACCACGATGCATCCCGCGCCGATGCCGAGGAGGTGCAGCCGCCGCTTGATGTTGCGAGACATCAAGAACCAGAACGGGACGAAGAAGTTGAAGAGGACGAGCGCGATGCTCGCCGTCTGCCAGGTGCCGCCGTTGTCGCCCCACCGCTTGTGGTACCAGGCCACCTCGTCCGGGATGTTCGAGTACCAAGTCAAGAAGAACTGGGCGAAGGCGATGTACGTCCAGAAGACGATGAACCCGAAGAGGAACTTGCCGAGGTCGTGGAAGTGCTCGACGTTGACCGCCTTGCCGAGGAGACCGCTGCTGCGCAGCGCCAGCGTCATCAGGATGAGGCAGGCGAACTGGAAGAGGGCGCACTGCGCGAAGATGTAGACGCCGAAGATCGTCGAGTACCAGGTGCCGTCGAGCGACAGCAGCCAGTCGAAGGCGAAGAACGTCAGCGTGAACGCGAAGAGGATGATCCCGGCGGGCGCGAAGCGCTGCCCAGCCGTCGTGTTCTCGAGCGACCCGCTCTGGTCCTGGTCCGTCGACCACTTGAAGTACCGATGAACGATCCAGCTCCAGACGACCAAGTAAAGGATCAGGCGCGCGAGGAAGAACTGCTTGTTGAGGAGGAAGTGCTTGTGCTCGATGATGCCCGTCTCTTCGCGCTCCTCGGCCCGCTCCATTCGCTTCGGGCTGGCGAGAGGCATGTCGCGCATCGCCGCGGGCTCGCGATCGGCGTAGCCGCGCTCCTCCGCGAGAGGCGAGTCGCTCGAGCTGTGCTCCGCGGAGGTGTCGTGCCCCGCCTCGGCCTCTTCGTGGTGCTTGGCGCCGAGCCACGGGAAGAGCAGGTGGATCGTGAGCACGAGCGGGATGGCCAGCACCGCGAAGATCGGCATGGGCCGCATCAGCAGCTCCGAGACGCGCCGCACGGTGACGCTCCAGCCGGACTTGGTCGCATACTGGACCATGACGAAGAACATGGAGCCGAGCGCGAGGCTCAGCGCGACGAAGTACCCGAACAGGTACGAGAAGGCGAACCGCGTCGGGTCGACCTTCCAGCCGTAAGCCGCGATGCCGAGACCGAAGACGCCGACGCCGGCGGCGATGCGCCACTTGCCCGCCCACGTCGACTTCGACGTGATGCGATACTGGTTCGGGTCGGGGCGCAGGGACGCCTTGGTGGGGGGGCTCACTTCTTTGGCTCCGATTGCGCGGGTTGAGCGTTGGCAGCCATCTGGCTCATCTGCAGCGCCCGGACGTACGTCACGATGGCCCAACGATCGCCCGCCGGGATCTGAGGTCCGTACGCGGGCATCGTCCGCACGCCATGGGTGATCGTCGCGAAGAGCTGACCGTCGGGCATGTGGCGGAGGCGGTCGTCCTCGTAGGACGGAAGCGGAGCAAAGCCGCGCGACTCGCAGGGATCCGTGGGCTTGTCGCGCTTGCACACGACCATGCCTTTGCCGTCGCCCGTCTGCCCGTGGCACGGGGTGCAGTAGATCCCGAAGCGTTCTTGCCCTCGGGCGAGCACTTTGGCGAGGCCACCCGCGTGATTGACGACGGCCTGGGGCACCGTCATCACGTAGCCCGACTGATCCGGCAGGAGGCCCGTCGCCACCTCGGGATCGTCCTCGTAGTGATCGCGTGCGATGGTGCCCGCGACGGGCGTGCGCATCGTCCGGTGGTCGCCGAAGAACTCGGAGTACGACTCGGGGTTGTACCGCTCCTGGTCGTACATGTTGCGCTCCAGGAGCAACGGCGGATCTTCGCTCGTCTGTCCGCGACAGCCCGTGAGCCCCGCGACCACCGTCACGGCGATCGCCAGGCGGAGCACCGCGGCGACGTACTCGCTGGGTCGAGCCACGAGGCTCATTCCACTTCCTCCTCGACAACCTCGACGTGCGCCGCGTGAATCCCTTCGAGAAACTCCCGCGTCGCCTTCACGTCGAACTTCGGATCCTCTGCCTCGATCGAGATGAAATAGCGGTCGATGCTCGCCGCGCGGAAGCGGTCGGACGCGAACACGGGGTGGTTGTGACGCGGGAGCTGGTTCAAGCCGAACATCCCCAACACCGCTCCGAACGCCGACAGGAGAATCGTCAGCTCGAACATGATCGGGACCATCGAGGGGATCGTGCCGGGCGCCCCGGGGGGCTTGTCGCCGACGACGGTCACGTAGTCGATGCCGTTCATCCAGTGCATCATCGTGAACGCGCCCGTCAGCCCGGTGAGAGCGCACGCGATGACGATCCATCCGAGGCGGGAGTCCTTCATCCCCATGGCCGCGTCCATGCCGTGGATGGGGAACGGCGTGTGCGTGTCCCACCGGGAGTAGCCCGCGTCGCGGACCTTCTCGGCCGCGTGGAGCGCCGCCCCCGCATCCTCGAACTCGGCGAGGATGACGGTGGGAGCGATCTTGCGCTCGGTCGCCTTCGCTTCTTCCATCACTCCGCTCCTTCGGTCGCGAGCGTGCCCTTGGCCGCGATGGGCTCCGAATGCGGAGCGTGCTTGCCGCGGTGACCGTGGTGCGGGTCGGCCTGCGGCATGGTGCCCTTCACCTCGGCCATCGCCACCATCGGCAGCCAGCGCATGAAGAGCAAGAAGGCCGCGAAGAAGATGCCGATCGTGCCCGTGAAGGTGCCGACGTCGATGATCGTGGGCCGGTAGTACCCCCAGGAGCTCGGCAAGAAGTCTCGGTTGAGCGACAGCACGATGATGACGAAGCGCTCGAACCACATCCCGATGTTGACGAAGATCGACACCACGAACATCACCGGGATGCTCGTCCGCATCTTCTTGGACCAGTAAAGCTGCGGGATGAGCGTGTTCGGGACCATCATCCACACCCACGCCCACCAATACGGACCGGCCGGGCGGTTATGGAGGAAGTGCGCCATCTCGTACCGGTTGCCCGAGTACCAGGCGATGAAAAACTCCATGCTGTACGCGTAGCCGACGAGCAGCGACGTGAAGAGGATGAACTTGTTCATCAACTCCAGGTGCCGCATCAAGACCACGCGGTGCAGCTTGAAGACGGTGCGCGCGATGAGGAGCACCGTCTCCACCATCGCGAAGCCGCTGAAGATGGCGCCCGCGACGAAGTAGGGCGGGAAGATCGTGGTGTGCCAGCCGGGGATGACCGACGTCGCGAAGTCCATCGAAACGACGCTGTGCACGCTGAGCACGAGCGGCGTCGAGATGGCCGCGAGGATCAAGTACGCGCGCTCGTAGTTGCGCCAGTGCCGGTTGCTGCCGCGCCAGCCGAGGGCAAAAAAGCCGTAGACCATCTGGCGGCCCTTCGTCATCGACCGGTCGCGCAGCGTGGCCAGGTCCGGGATGAGGCCGACGTACCAGAAGAGCAGCGACACCGTGAAGTACGTGCCGACCGCGAACACGTCCCAGAGCAGCGGCGACTTGAAGTTCGGCCACAGCGTCATCTGGTTGGGGAGCGGGAACACGTAGTACATCAGCCACGGCCGTCCGACGTGGATGCCGGGGAAGATGAGCGCGCAGATGACGGCGAAGATCGTCATCGCTTCGGCGAAGCGGTTGATCGCCGTGCGCCACTTCTGACGAAAGATGAAGAGGATGGCGCTGATGAGCGTCCCGGCGTGGCCGATGCCGACCCACCAGACGAAGTTCGTGATGTCCCAGGCCCAGAAGACGGGGGAGGTGTTGCCCCAGACCCCAACGCCGCGCCAGAAGAGGTAGCCGACGCAAACCGTGAAGATGCCCACGAACATCAGCGCCAGCCCGAAGACGATCCACCAGCCGCGCGGAGCGGGCCTCTCGGTGACGCCGGCGATGTCGTCGGTCACCTCGGCGAGGGTGCTGCCCTTCTGGACGAGCGGGGCCTCGCCGAGTTCGATTATGGGCTCGTAGTACGCCATCAGGCCATCTCCGGGTTCGGGTTGCGAACCTTGCCGAGGTAGGTGGTGCGCGGCCGGGTCCCCAGCTCGGCCAGCAGGCCGAAGCGCCGGTCGGTCCGCGTCAACTTCGAGACCTGGCTATTGAGGTCGTTCACGTCCCCGAAGACGATCGCGTCGGCGGGGCACGTCTGCTGGCAAGCGGTCTTGATGTCGCCGTCCTTCAGCTCTTTGTATTCGCGCTTGGACCGGATCTTCGCCGATTGGATGCGCTGCACGCAGTACGTGCACTTCTCCATGACGCCGCGAAAGCGCACGGTGACGTTCGGGTTCTGCTGCATCTGGAGCGACTCGGGGAGGCCGCCGGTCTCCTTCCAGACCGAGTCGTTGTGCCAGTTGAGGTAGTTGAAATGGCGGACTTTGTACGGGCAGTTGTTGCCGCAGTAGCGCGTCCCGATGCAGCGGTTGTACGCCATCTCGTTGAGGCCCTCGGGACCGTGCGTCGTCGCGCCGACGGGGCACACGTTCTCGCAGGGGGCCTCTTCGCAGTGCACGCACATGAGAGGCTCGTGGATCGCGAGCGGGTCTTCTTCGGTCGCGCCGAGCTTCGGGTCCTCGACCCAGTAGCGATCCAGCCGGATCCAGTGCATCTCGCGACCACGCCACACTTCGAGCTTGCCGACGACGGGGACGTTGTTCTCCGCCATGCAGGCGACGACGCACGCGCTGCACCCCGTGCAGGCGTTGAGGTCGATCGTCATGCCCCACTGGTGGCCCTGGCTGTAGTCCTGCTGCGACCAGAGCGGCAGCGCGCGGGGCGGCGGCGAGTCGAGCTCGGCGAAGTTGGGCTTCTGCCGGTAGTCGGCGATGGTCGCCTCGTGCGCGATCGGCCGGTTGTACGTGTGGTCGGCCTCTTGCGTCTGGGCGAAGAAGTACGGCTCCGCGCCTGTCTTGTTGACCTGCGCCCCGACGGCGAAGCCGAGCGTCTGGGTGGTGCGCAGCGGGTAGACGTCGAAGCCGCGCCCGTTGCCGATACGCCCCGCCTTCTTGCGGCCCCACCCGAGCTTGAGCGCGATCGAGTTGTCGGCCTGGCCGGGGACGATCCACACGCCGCTCGTGATGGCGCGATCGCCGACCGCGATCCGGACGACGTCCTTGTTTTGGACTCCGAGCGCCTTGGCCGTGGCCGGCGACAGGATGGCCGCGTTGTCCCAGACGAGCTTCGTCACGGGATCCGGCATCTCTTGCAGCCACGTGTTGTTCGCGTGAAAGCCATCGACCATCTTCGGACACGGCGCGAACGTCACCTCGAGCGAACCAGGGCCGACGCGACCGGCCGGCGTGGCCTTGTCGAGGGCCGCCGCGACATCGGCGGAGCGCAGCGCGGGGGCAGCGGCCGGCGCGGCAGGCCGCGTGAGGACGCCGAGGGCGAGGCCGCGGTTCCACTCGCGCGCCAGGTCGACCGAGCGTACGGGGACGACCTTGCCCGAAGGGTCGTGGCACTCGACGTTGCCATCGGGCGTGGGGGCGCAGTTCGCCAGCGCGTGCGCCGCGAGGACCCCGCTGCGCGACGTCGCGACGACGGCGTCGTGAGAAGACTTCTCGGGAGCGTTGGCCAGTAGGGCAAGCAGCTCGATTTCGCTGCGGCCGCCGTACAGCGGGAGAATGAGCGGCTGCTGAACGCTCGCGGTTCCGTCGAGGGCCCGCGCGTCGCCCCAGGCCTCGTAGGTATGCGCGAGCGGCACGTGCCACGAGCACTTCTCCCCCGTCTCGTCGACGAAGAGCGACGCGTGCACGCTGAACGGGACGGCCGCGAGCTTCTCTGCGAAGCCCAAGTCGGCCGGCGCGTCGTAGACGGGGTTGCCGCCGATGATGACGAGCGCGTCGACCTGCTTGGCCGCGATCGCGTCGGTGAGGGCCTTGAGGTCGGTGGCCGCGTCGAGTTCGTCGGCGTCGGTCACGGCCGCGTAGTTGACCGTCGCACCGACGGCGCCGAGCGCCGAGTTCATCGCGTGCGCGAGGGCATGCACGACCGGCGGCTGCCGCGACCCGACCACGATCAAGGCCTTCGCGCGATTGGCGGCGAGGTCCTTCGCGACGGCCGACAACCACTTCGCCGGAATGCCGTCGGGCGGGGTGGTCTTCGCGGCGCTCGTCGCCACGTCGCCGAGGGTCACGTTGTTTTTGCTCAGCTCGACGGCCAGGGCGCGCGCGTATCGCTCGATGTCCGCGGCCGGAAGGCGAAGTCGATGGTCGGCGCTGTTGCCCGTCGTCGTCCGCTCGGGCTCGACGACGTAGAGGCGGCTCATCGAGTCTTTGGCCGAGTGCATGCGGCGGCCGCCCGCAAAGAGCTTGTTGGCCCGGACGTTCGCCGTCTCGGTCTGCAAGAAGTCGCTGTCGAGCGACAGGATGACGCGCGCGCGGTCGTACGCGTTCAGCGACGACATCGGAGCCCCGAGGGCAATCCGCGCACCCTCGCGGATGTTGCTGTCGTTCACCGCGGCCCACGTGTGCACGCGGGTCTTGGGGAAACGCTGCGCCAGCGCCGCGCGCATGCGGAGCACCGTGGGCGACAGCGTGGGCGGCATGAGCAGGCGCAAGCGGCTGCCCTGGTCGGCGGCGTAGCCCGCGAGCTTCGCCGAGAGGTCCGCCTCGAACGTAGCCCAGTCCGATGCGGCCGCGCCCTTCAACGGCGTGGTCGACCGCTCCGGATCGTAGAGATCGAGGATGGTGGCCTGGGCGACGAGGTCCGCCGCGCCGAGGCTCGACGGGTGCTGATCGTTGCCCTCGACCTTCGTCGGGCGACCCTCGTGCGACTCGACGAGCAAGCCTACGGCATCACCCCTGCGCTGCAGGACAGTCGTGTAATGCGAGGGGACGCCCGGGATGACGTCCTCGGGCATCTTCGTGTAGGGGACGACCCGCTCGAGCGGCCGCCGGCACCCCTCGGCGCCGACCACCGCGAACGTCGCCGCCATCGCGCCGAGAAGTCCACGCCGACTGAGCTGCCATGCCTCGTCGCTCGGGGGCGTCTCGATGTGACCCTTGCTGAACTCGGGGGCGTTGACGCCGCGAGAGGCCGAAGCCTGCTCCGCCGACTCCTGCGCCAGGCGGCCGCGCTCCTCGAGGTCGCGCCAATACTTCGGCGAACCGGGCCAGGGTTCGCTGACCGGGTACGGGGCTCGCTTGCTCATCGGTGGCACCCCGCGCAGTTCTCAGGCGGATTGAGCTTCCGCGGTGGATCCACGTGGTCCGTGTGCACGAACGCCATGTTCGTCATCTCACTCACTGGACGGATGAAGGCGCTGTCGCCCTGCTTCTCCTTCACGTCGCGGTGGCACTCGAGGCACCACCCCATGCTTAGCGGCTTCTCCATCCGGACTCTTTCCATCTGATCGATGCGACCGTGGCAGGAGGCACACCCGACCCCGCCCGTCACGTGCACGCTATGATCGAAGTACACGTAATCAGGCAACTTGTGGATGCGGGCCCACTCCATCGGCTTGCCCGTCTGCCAGCTGTCGCGGATGGGTTGAAGCTCCTGCGAGTCCGTCTTCACGAGCTGATGGCAGTTCATGCACGTCTCCGTCGGCGGCACCATCGCCAGCGGGGCCCGCTCGACGTTCACGTGGCAGTACCGGCAGTCGAGACCCAGCTCGCCAACGTGAAGGCGGTGCGAATAGGGCACGGGCTGCTTTGGCGCATACCCCACCTGCGTGAACCAGGGTGAAAAGTAGTACCAGATCAGGAACACCACCGCGACGAGGCCGAAGCCGGCGCCCCCGGCAACGACCAGCGGCAGCTTGTTCAGGGACCGAGGGAAGATTTGCATGGGGGTCGGGGGGCTCGTGACGCCAGCCGCGGAGGCGCCTTTCTACACCGTCGAGCGGGTTCGGGGTTCCTCTTCAAGCGACGTCGAAATGCCCGGTGGCCAGCGCGCGCTTATACGAAATTGGGGCAGCCGAGACAACGGAGTTTTTGCGAAAGATATGCGCGGGGCGCGTGCTCTTAAGGATCGCGTACGGATCGCGATGGCCTTATGGGGACGAGCGCCGGCGCGTCAAGGCCACTACTCATCGCTTCCTGTGGCTGGCTTCGAGCGTTCGTGGCGGTGGTGGATGCCGACCGTGGCGATGATGTTCTTGTCGCTCCTCAGCTACGTCGACCGCAACGTCCTAGCCCTTCTTTCGCCGACGATTCTGCGGGAGACGGGCCTCAGCGTGACGCAGTACGGGTGGATGATCAGCGCCTTCTCCGCCGCGTATTTCATCGGCAACCCCTTCTGGGGTAGGGCGCTCGATCGCTACGGCGTCCGGGTCGGTTTGGCGGTTGCCGCCACGGTGTGGACGGCGGCATCGGTGTCGCACGCGTTCGCACGCGGCGTCCTTGCCTTTGCGCTGGCACGTTTCGCGCTGGGATTCGGAGAGGGCGCCACGTTTCCGGGCGGGCTCCGCACGGCCAGCCGGTCGCTGCGTCCCGATCAGCGGTCGAGGGGCGTCGCGCTCGCATACAGCGGGGGCTCCCTCGGCGCCGTGCTGACGCCGATCCTGGTGACCCCCATCGCGCGCGCCTGGGGCTGGCGAGGCGCCTTCATGGTCACCGGGGCCTTCGGTGCGGCCTGGCTACTGCTCTGGGCGGTCGTCTCGCGCGACGACAGGCTTCGCCATGTGCACGTCCCCCCCGTGCGCCGCGCAGAGGGCGACGACCAAGGCACGGACGTCCCGCGTCTCACCGACCCGTCCGTCCTGGGCTTTATGCTTGCCTATGCGTTCGGAGGGTTGCCGTTAGGTTTCGTGCTGTATGGCGCGCCCATTCACCTCGGCAGGGGGCTCGGGTGCGATCAGGCGACGCTCGGCCACGTCCTCTGGATCCCCCCGCTCGGCTGGGAGGTCGGGTACTTTTTCTGGGGCTGGGTCATCGATCGCGCTGCCGCCGACGGACGCGTGGGGCCGGCGTTCTTCCGGCGCCTGTTCCCGTGGCTGGCCGCCCTGGGGTCGCCCTTGGTCCTCGCGGCGGTGGTGCCGTCGATCCCGATCGTGCTGGCGCTGCTGTTCCTGGGGATGTTCGCATCGGCGGGGTTCGTCATCGCGTCCTTGGCCGAGGTGACGCGCCAGCACTCGGAGCGTCACGGGGCCTACCTCGCAGGCCTCGGCGCCGGATCATGGTCGGGCCTGATGACCCTGGCGATGTTCGTCTTCGGACCCCTGCTCGACCACAAGCAATACGTAACCGCTTACGCAATCGCGGCCGCGTCGTTCGCGACGGCGTGGATCGGCTGGACGATCGCCAGGACGAGGGAGAGAGAACCGCCAGGACGCCAGGGACAGCCAGGGACACCAGCCAAAGATTCTGGGGATTTTGACTAATCCAACCCTGGCGTCTTTGCCGTCCTGGCGGTTAGTTCTCTTCTTCAAACCCCTACAAGATGCACTTCGCCTGCGTTCCAGCGGGTGATGATGCCGTCGTCGCGGCGGACCATCAGGCGGCCGTCGTCGTCGATGCCGCAGGCAATTCCGCGGCTCGACGGATCCGCAGGGCTGTCGTCGCCCAGGTCGCGACACACTGGGCGGCCACGCAGCACGTCCGCCGCCGTCAGGCGCCCGAGCACGAGCCCCAGGCCTCTCGCGATGACCACGTGAAGATCGCGATCGATTCC